>Ga0302323_100001914_pt1 | contig 16950 bp, 18 predicted proteins | sample Fen_T0_3_FD_201950 | JGI IMG/M metagenome (GOLD analysis project Ga0302323, IMG submission 201950) | Peat permafrost microbial communities from Stordalen Mire near Abisko, Sweden - Fen_T0_3 | ecosystem: Environmental > Terrestrial > Soil > Wetlands > Permafrost | place: Sweden: Abisko... | reverse complement strand
CGAAGTGGAGGGAGCGGGCTCCATGCGGGGCTGAATCGACGCCCTAGTGGAGTCATGATCGCCAGTTTGGGTTCGTGCAACAGGCTCGATCATGCACGGTTGAACATCAGAACTACCGGTGTCCAGCCGTGCATGATCACGATAAGGGGGCTTGACCTTGACGCGGCGTCAACCCTTCAACCTGGGCGCATGATCAGACAGAACCCCTCGGCCCCCGCCCTGTCGGTGGCGGCCCTGCGCAAGTCGTTCGGCGGGCGCACGGTCCTCGACGACGTCACGCTCGACGTCGCCGCGGGCTCGGTGCTCGCCCTGCTCGGTCCCAACGGGGCAGGCAAGACCACGATGGTCCGCATCCTGGCCACCCTGCTGAGCCCGGACGGCGGGCGGGCGCAGGTCGCCGGGCACGATGTCGTCACCGAGCCGGACGGCGTCCGGGCCGCGATCGGCGTCACCGGCCAGCTCTCCGCCGTCGACGACCTGCTGACCGGCCGGGAGAACCTGGTGCTCGTCGCCGATCTGCTGCATCTCGGCCGGGTGGAGGGCAGGCGCCGCGCCGCGGAGCTGCTCGACCGGTTCGACCTGGCCGCGGCGGCCGACACCCGGGTCGCCACCTGGTCCGGCGGGACGCGCCGCCGGCTGGACCTCGCGATGACGATGGTCGGCCGACCGCAGGTCGTCTTCCTCGACGAGCCCACGACCGGACTGGACCCGCGCAGCCGGCGGGCGCTGTGGGCCGTCGTCCGTGAGCTCGTGGCGGAGGGCACCACCGTCCTGCTGACCACCCACTACCTCGAGGAGGCGGACCAGCTGGCCGACCGCATCGCCGTCCTCGACGGCGGGCGCATCGTCGCCGAGGGCACCGCGGCCGAGCTGAAGCGCCTGGTGCCCGGCGGTCACCTGCGCCTGCGGTTCGCGGACGCCGGTGTGCTGGCGGCTGCCGCCGCCTGCTTCCCGACGGCCGTCCGCGACGAGGAGACGCTCAGCCTGCGCGTGCCCGGCGACGCCGGCACCGGCGTGCTCCGCGCCGTCCTCGACCGGCTCGAGGCCGCGGCGATCGACGTCGCCGAGCTCTCGGTGCACACTCCCGATCTGGACGACGTCTTCCTCGCCCTCACCGGCACGGCGAACCGAGAGGTGGCCACGTCATGAGCACCGCCATTCCCACCCTCCCCCCCACCCGCACCGTCGGCCGGACGCTGGCCGACTCGGCGACCATGCTGCGCCGCAACCTGCGCCACGCGCTGCGCTACCCCGCGATGACCGCGTCGTCCGTGCTGGTGCCGGTGATCATCCTGCTGCTGTTCGTCGGCGTGCTCGGCGACACCCTGCGGGCCGGGCTCGGCACCCGGGCGAGCGGTGGCGGCTACATCGGGTACGTCACGCCGGGGATCGTCCTCATCAGCGTGGCGGCGAGCTGCGTCGCGACCTCGGTGGCCGTCTGCGTCGACGTGACCGGCGGCATCGTCGACCGGTTCCGGACGATGCCGATCGCGCGGTCGGCGGTGCTCACCGGTCATGTGCTCGGCAGCGTGATCCAGACGGCGGTGAGCCTGGTCCTGGTGACGGCGGTCGCCGTCCTGCTCGGGTTCCGCCCGGCCGGCAACCCGCTGCGGTGGCTGGGGGCCGTCGGGCTCCTCCTGCTGCTCGCCTTCGCGCTGACGTGGCTGGCGGTCCTCATCGGGCTGTCGTCGCGCAACCCGGAGTCGGCGAGCAACACGCCCCTCATCATCCAGCTGCTGCCGTTCGTGAGCAGCGCGTTCGTTCCCGCGGACGCGATGCCCGCCGGCGTCCGGTGGTTCGCGGAGTACCAACCGTTCACCGAACTGATCGAGGCGACGCGCGCGCTGCTGCTCGGCACCGCGGTCGGCCACCACGTCGTCGCCTCGGTGGCGTGGTGCCTGGTGATCGCGCTGGCCGGCTTCCTCGGGTCGCGGGCCGTCTTCGGCCGCCCGCGCGCAGCATGACGGGCGGCACGACCGGCGGCACGGCGACCGGCGGCACGGCCGGCGGCGGGGCCACGGAGCCGGGCGAGCCGGCCCTGCTGACGATCGGCCAGCTGGCGGACTACGTCGGCGTCACGATCCGCGCCGTCCGGCACTACCACGAGCGCGGCCTGCTCGCCGAGCCCGCGCGCGACGCCTCCGGATACCGGCGGTACGGCACGCGGGCCGTGCTGGACCTCATCCGGATCAAGGTTCTGAGCGAGGCCGGCGTCCCCCTGGCCCAGGTGGACGGCCTGCTCGGCGCCGGGCCGGCGGAGCTGGCCACCTCGGTCTCCCGCATCGACGAGGACCTGCGCCGGCAGATCGAGGAGCTGCAGCGTCGCCGGCAGCATCTCGCCGAGCTGGTCGGCGGGGACCGGCTGTTCGTGCCGGAAGCGCTCGCCGAGTACCTGGACGAGCTGCGTGGCGCAGGCGTCGGGGAGCACGCGGTCCAGGTGGAGCGCGACGGCTGGATCCTGATCTTCGCGCGCTACCCCCAGCGGGCGCTGGCGTGGCTCGCCCGCAAGCGCCGGGACTTCGCGGACCCCGAGTTCCAGCGCCTCTACCGGGAGTACGACCAGGCGTCGGGGTGGGACCCGGACGACCCGCGCCTCGTCGAGCTGGCGGCGGCGATGGTCGGCTACGCCGGGACGATCCACCCGGACGACGACGACGTCACCTCCGCCCGGGACCTCGACGACCCCACCGTGGTGGCGCTGATCGGATCGCACTTCGGCAGCACGTCGTCACCCGGGGTGGAGCGGCTGTACGAGTACATCCAGGCAGCCCAGGCAGCCCAGGCAGCCCAGGCAGCCCAGGCAGCCCAGGCGGCCCAGGCGGCCCAGGCGGCCTCGGCGGCCTCGGCAGTCCCGGCCGCCGACGGCGGAGGGTGACGCGGCCCGTCAGGCCGTCGCGGGCAGCGCCTCGACGGGCAGCGCCTCGACGGGACCGGCCGCCGCGTACCCGTGCGGCGGGTAGGTGAGGTAGCCCGCGTCGCCGCCGGTGTACCAGGTGGCCTCGTCGTCCGGGGCGAGCGGCAGGCCGCGACGCAGCCGCTCGACGAGGTCCGGGTTGGCGATGAAGGCCCGGCCGAAGCTGATCAGGTCGGCCCCGAGCGCGAGCCAGCGGTCGGCGGCGTCCCGGTCGGTCCGGCGGGGACCCATCGGGAACACCGGGTTGACCACCAGCGTCCCGGGCCACGCGCGCCGGAGCCCGACCAGCACGTCCTCGTCGGCCGTGGCCTCCAGGTGCACGTAGGCCAGGCCGAGCGGCGCCAGCTCGGCGAGCAGGGCGCCGTACAGCTCGGGGACGTCGGTGTCCCGGGCACCCCAGAACCCGGCGCCGGGCGAGAGCCGGATCCCGGTGCGGGCGCCCCCGACGGCGTCCACGGTGGCCGACACCGCCTCGACGGCGAACCGGATCCGGCCGGTGACCGAGCCGCCGTACCCGTCGGTCCGCAGGTTGGCGGTGCTGGAGAGGAACTGGGCGATGAGGTACCCGTTCGCCCCGTGCAGCTCGACGCCGTCGAATCCGGCCTCGACGGCACGCCGGGCCGCGCGGGCGTACGAGCCCGCGTGCTCCGGCACCTCGGCCGTGTCCAGGGCACGGGGCACCGGCGCGGGCCGCGGTCCGGTCGGGGTGAAGACGTCGCCCTCGGCCGCCACGGCCGACGGGCCGACGGGCTGCAGGCCGGTGGTGTCCGGGTGGGACACCCGCCCGCTGTGCATCAGCTGGGCGAAGAGCCGGCCGCCGTTGACGTGCACGGCCTCGGTCACCTGCCGCCAGGACGCGGCCTGCTCGTCGGTGTGCAGGCCGGGGGTGCCGGGGTTCGACTGTCCGACCACGTCGGGCTGCACGCCCTCCGTCACGATCAGGCCGGCGGCGGCACGCTGCGCGTAGTACGCCGCCATGGACGGCGTCGCCAGCCCGCCCTCCGCCGCCCGGACGCGGGTCATCGGGGCCATCACGACCCGGTTGGGCAGGGTCAGCCCACCGAGCGGGTAGGGGTGGAACAGGGTGGTCATCTCTGCGGAACCTCTCGTCAGGACTGCGGCTGCCGGCCGGCGGCCGGGCGCGACGGCTACGCTAGAACCTGACACTGACGTCAGAGGCAAGTAATGTGACGCAGCAGACAGGAGCGTGGGCGGGTGCGGATCGGGGAGCTGGCGACCAGGGCCGGGGTGAGCGTCCGGTCGCTGCGCTACTACGAGGAGCAGGGCCTGCTCGCCAGCACCCGGAGCCCCAGCGGCCAACGGCACTACACCGAGGTCCAGGTGGAGCGGGTGGCGTTCATCCAGCGCCTCTACGCCGCCGGGCTGTCCAGCCGCACCATCGCCGAACTGCTCCCGTGCGTCGACTCGCCGAGCGAGCAGAGCTCGGACGACGCGTTCGACCGCATGGTCGCCGAGCGGGACCGGATCACCGCGCACCTGGCGGAGCTGGCGAGCACCCGGGAGGCGCTCGACCGGCTGATCGACGCCAACCGCAGCCATCGGGAGCGCCTCACCGGATCACGTCATGCCGCCCCGGTCGCCGCCCCGGTCGCCGCCGAGGGCGAGCCGGTCAGGTCGTAGTCCACCAGGACGGGCGCGTGGTCGCTCCAGCGGGCCGCGTACGAGGGCGCCCGGTCGACCTCCGCCTTGACCGCGAGCGCGGCCAGCCCGGGCGTCGCGAGCTGGTGGTCGATCCGCCAGCCGCTGTCCGTGTCGAAGGCCTTCCCGCGCCAGGACCACCAGGTGTACGGCCCCGGCCCTGCCCCCACCACGGCCCGGTGGACGTCGACCAGGCCGTCGGCGCCGAGCAGGCCGTCGAGCCAGGCGCGCTCCGCCGGCAGGAAACCGGCCTTCCCGACGTTCCCCTTCCAGTTCCTCAGGTCCGCCTCGGTGTGCGCGATGTTGAGGTCGCCGCAGACCAGCACGTGCCGGCCGTCGTCCGCCAGCGCCCGGGCACGGGAGCCCGCCGCGGCCAGGAACCGGTACTTCTCCTCCTGCCGCGCCGTCCCGGCCTCGCCCTTGGGCACGTAGACCGATACCACGGTGAGCAGCCCGGGGTCGCCGGCCACCGCCAGGTCCGCCTCGACCCAGCGGCCCGTGCCCGCGAACTCCCCGGCGCCGGGGCTGACGGCGTGGCCGTCGCCGGGGCTGTCGGCCGGCGGGTGGCCGAAGCCGGCCCGGACGGCGAGCGGCGCCGTCCGGGCGAGCACCGCCACGCCCGAGCGGCCCTTCGCCGTCGCCTCCTCGTGGACGCCGTGCCAGCCCGCGCCGAGCAGGTCGCGCAGGATCTCGTCGGGCGCGCGGACCTCCTGCAGGCACAGCACGTCCGGACGGCGGTCGGCCAGCCAGGCGCCCATCCCCCGGCGGACGGCGGCCCGGATGCCGTTGACGTTCACGGTGACGATGCGCAGCACGCCGCCATCCTGCCCGCTCCCGCCGACAGCACCGGAACCGACCACCGGAACCGAGCACCCCCCTCGTGCCGTACTACAGCCGTACCACAGCCGCCCGATGCACCCGCCGGCCGGAACCCGAGACCGGCGCCGTCCGCCCGAGGAGCTGCGATGACCGCCCGCCGACACCGCCCCACCGGGCCGAGCCGCACCGCCGGCCCGCGCGCGCTCGCCGTCGCCGGGGCCGGGCTCGCGGCGCTGCTGCTGGGTCCGGTGACGCCGGCGGCGGCGCACGGCGCCCCCACCGCGCCGCTGAGCCGGGCCGCGGCGTGCGGCACCGAGGGCGGTGCGACGGCCCGGACGGCGGCCTGCCGCGCGGCGCGCGCCGCCAACGGCGACCCCACGTTCGCCGACTGGGACAACCTGCGCGTGCCCGGCGTCGACGGCCGCGACCGCGAGGTGATTCCCGACGGCAAGCTCTGCAGCGGTGGCCTCGCCGCCTTCCGCGGGCTGGACCTGCCCCGCGCCGACTGGCCCACGACCACGCTGACGGCGGGCGCGCCGATGGCCTTCACCTACCGGGCGACCATCGCGCACCAGGGCGAGTTCCGGTTCTACGTCACCAAGGACGGGTACGACCCCACCCGGCCGCTGCGCTGGGCGGACCTGGAGACCGCGCCCTTCCTGCGGGTCACCGACCCGCCGCTCGTCGACGGCAGCTACCGCATCAAGGGCACGCTGCCCGCGCACCGGACCGGCCGGCAGCTCATCTACACGATCTGGCAGAACGCCGGCACCGACACGTACTACTCCTGCTCCGACGTGGTGTTCCACGCTGCCGGCGCTGCCGGCAGCGCCGCGCCGGTCGCCGGGGCGACGGCGACTCCCCGGGCGGCGGCCGCGGCGTCCCCGAAGGCGCAGGCGGTTCCCGGCGCGCCCGTCCGGCGGAGCCCGAGTAGTCTCACCCCACCGCCCGGCCCGACCCCACCGCCCGCCCCGGCGGCGGCGGCGATCGCCCGGACCGCCGCCGTGGTGGACGACTCCGCGCGGTGGACCATGCCGGCGGCCGTCGGCGGCGTGGGCCTGCTCGCCGGCGCGCTGGGGCTCGCGGCGATCACCGCAGGCAGGCGCCTGCGGCGGCGCGGTGCCGGTCGCGGGTGACCTGCGCGAGTGCCGGGCGCGGGGAGTGACCGGCCGAGCGACCGGGCGGACGGCGACGCGCCCGGGACGTCGGGCCGGGCGCCGTCCTGCCCGCCGGACCCGGACCCGGGGTAGGAAGGAGGGATGACGACCCTGCTGGACGACGCCCGGGCTCTCGCCGGCGACCTCACCGAGCTGCGCCACCGGCTGCACCGGTACCCGGAGCTCGGCCTGAACCTGCCCCGCACGCAGGAGGCGGTCCTCGGCGCGCTCGACGGTCTCGGGCTCGAGATCACGACCGGGCGGTCGTCGACGTCCGAGACCGCGGTGCTGCGCGGTGGCGCGGCGTCCGCCGGCGCCGGCGCGCCGCCCGTCGTCCTGCTGCGCGGCGACATGGACGCGCTGCCGGTGCAGGAGGCGGTCGACGTCCCGTACCGGTCGGCGGTGGACGGCGTCATGCACGCCTGCGGCCACGACCTGCACACCACCATGCTGGTGGGCGCGGCGCGGCTCCTCGCCGACCGGCGGGACCGGCTCGCGGGGGACGTCGTCCTGATGTTCCAGCCGGGCGAGGAGGGGTACGACGGGGCCGGCCACATGATCGCCGAAGGGGTGCTGGACGCGGCCGGCCGGCGTGCGGACGCCGCGTTCGCCGTCCACGTGCTCAGCAACCTGACCACGCGGGGCACGGTGGCCACCCGGCCGGGTCCGATCATGGCCGCGAGCGACGGCCTGTTCGTCACAGTGCACGGCCGCGGCGGCCACGGCTCGGCACCGCACGGCGCGCTGGACCCGGTGCCCGCGGCCTGCGAGATGGTCCTCGCCCTGCAGACGGCGATGACACGCCGGCTCGACCCGTTCGCGCCCGCCGTCCTCACGGTGGGCACCTTCCATGCCGGGACGCAGCGCAACATCATCCCGGAGACGGTGACCTTCGAGGCGACGGTCCGCACGTTCGACCCCGCCGTCCGCGCGGTCATCGCCCGGGCGGCGACGCAGGTGTGCGAGGGCGTGGCCGCCGCGCACGGGCTGCGCGTCGACGTCCGCTACGCGGAGGAGTACCCGGTGACGGTCAACGACGTCGCCCAGACCCGGTTCGCGCTCGACGTCGCCGTGGACCTCTTCGGCTCCGACGGCACACTGCCGATGCCGAACCCGCTCACCGGGTCGGAGGACTTCTCCCGCGTCATCGCCCAGGTGCCGGGCGCGATGCTGTTCCTCGGCGCGCTCGTCGAGGGGTACGAGGCCGCGGTGGCGCCGAGCAACCACGCCCCGCAGGCCGCCTTCGACGACGGGGTGCTGCCGCTCGGCGCCGCCCTCTACGCCCAGCTCGCGGTGAGCCGGCTCGCCTGACGGCTCGCCTGACGGCTCGGGCGCGCCGGCTCAGGTGCGCTCAGGCGCGGTCGATCCGGACGGCGAAGCAGCCCGGACCGGCGTTGTGGACGTGCAGGTAGGCCGTGTCCGGGGCGTCGAGGAGCTCGCCCGCCACCCGGGCCAGCTCGACGCCGGGCGTGACGACCGCCGTCCGCATCAGGTGGTCCTCGTCGAAGGCCCGGACGGACAGCAGGCGCCGGGTCAGCTGCTCCGGCAGGTGCTCCGGCAGCTCGTCGGCCGGCGCCGGTGACGCCGGCGCGCACGTCTCACGGTGGACGTAGATCGGACCCGGCTGCCGGTAGGGGCTCTCCCCCAGGAACGGGTCGTACGACAGCAGGATGACCGTCTCCCCGGGTGCGGCGTCGCGCAGGCAACGGCGGCAGGGGTAGCCCGGCGCGGCGTCGGCGACGACGGCGCGGGCCCCCGGCGGCAACGGGTCGAGCGACGGCAGCGGCGCGGGGAGCGGGGTCAGCACGAGAGTGGTCATGCCCGTACAACGTTGCGGCGGCGACCGCTGTGAGGGCGGCCGGACGCGAGGGCTGCGAGCGCTGCTCACGAGCCGCGGGACCGCCCCGGCGTCCGGACTGGCCCCGCGTCACGGCTCAGCGTTCGGCGGCCTCCACCACGTTGGACAGCAGCATGGCGCGGGTCATCGGGCCGACCCCGCCCGGCATCGGCGCCACCCACGACGCCACCTCGCGGACCTCCGGCGCGACGTCGCCCACCAGCCGGGTGCGGCCGGTGGCCTCGTCGAGCACTCGGGTGATGCCGACGTCGAGCACCACGGCGCCCGGCTTGACGACGTCGGCCGTGACGATCCCCGGCACGCCCGCCGCGGCCACCACGACGTCCGCCCGCCGCAGGTGCGACGCGACGTCGCGGGTACCGGTGTGGCACAGCGTGACTGTGGCGTTGACGGCGCGGCGGGTCAGGAGCAGGCCCAGCGGGCGCCCCACCGTGACGCCGCGGCCCAGCACGCACACCTCGGCGCCCTTGAGGTCGACGTCGTACCGCGCCAGCAGCTCGACGATCCCGCGCGGGGTGCACGGCAGCGGCGAGGTCATCGGGCCGCTCACGTTGAGGACGAGCCGGCCGAGGTTGGTCGGGTGGAGCCCGTCGGCGTCCTTGGCGGGGTCCATCAGCTCCAGCACGCGGTCGGCGTCCAGACCCCGGGGCAGCGGCAGCTGCACGATGTGACCGGTGCAGGTCGGGTCGTCGTTGAGCCGGCGGACCTCGGCCTCCACGTCGGCCTGCGTCGCCGTCGCCGGCAGGTCGGCCCGGATCGACGCGATGCCGACCTCGGCGCAGTCGCGGTGCTTCCCCGCGACGTACGCCAGGCTGCCCGGGTCGTCGCCGACGAGCACGGTGCCCAGCCCTGGCGTGATGCCGCGTGCCGCCAGCGCCCGCACCCGCTCGGCCAGCTCCGCCTTGATCGCGGCGGCGGTGACCTTGCCGTCGAGCAGGCGCGCCGTCACCAGGTCTCCAGGCCGTCGTACAGCGGGAAGTCCTCGGCGAGCCGCTCGACTCGGGCACGGAGCTTGACGATGTCGGCACCCGGCTGCAGCGCCAGCGCGATGACGTCGGCGACCTCGGCGAACTGCTCGTCGCCGAAACCGCGGGTGGCCAGGGCGGGCGTGCCGATGCGCAGGCCCGAGGTGACCATGGGCGGGCGCGGGTCGAACGGCACCGCGTTGCGGTTCACCGTGATGCCCACCTCGTGGAGGCGGTCCTCGGCCTGCTGGCCGTCGAGCTGCGACGCGCGCAGGTCGACCAGGACGAGGTGGACGTCGGTCCCGCCGGTGAGCACCGACACCCCGGCCGCCGTGGCGTCGGGCGCCAGCAGACGCTCGGCGAGGATCCGCGCGCCGCGCAGGGTGCGCTCCTGACGCTCGGCGAACTCCGGCGTCGCGGCGATCCGGAAGGCGGCGGCCTTCGCGGCGATGACGTGCATGAGCGGGCCGCCCTGCTGCCCCGGGAAGACGGCGGACTGGAACTTCTTGGCGTGCTCCTCGTCGGGCGCGAGGATCATGCCGCCCCGCGGGCCGGCCAGCGTCTTGTGGGTGGTGGACGTCGTGACGTGCGCGAGCGGCACCGGGTTGGGGTGCAGGCCCGCCGCGACCAGGCCGGAGAAGTGCGCCATGTCGACCATGAGGTACGCACCCACCTCGTCGGCGATCGCACGGAACGCGGCGAAGTCGAGCTGGCGCGGGTACGCCGACCACCCGGCGATGATGAGCTTCGGCCGGTGCTCCAGCGCCTTGGCCCGGACGACGTCCAGGTCGACGAGGAAGGTCTTCGGGTCGACGCCGTAGGAGCTGACCTCGTAGAGGCGCCCCGAGAAATTGATCTTCATGCCGTGCGTCAGGTGGCCGCCGTGGGCCAGCTCGAGGCCGAGGATGCCGTCGCCGGGGCGGATGAGCGCGTGCATCGCTGAGGCGTTGGCCTGGGCGCCCGAGTGCGGCTGCACGTTCGCGTACCCGGCGCCGTACAGCGCCTTCACCCGGTCCCGGGCGAGGTTCTCGGCCTTGTCGACCTCCTCGCAGCCGCCGTAGTACCGCTTGCCGGGGTAGCCCTCGGCGTACTTGTTGGTCAGCACGCTGCCCTGGGCCTCCAGGACGGCGCGCGGGGCGAAGTTCTCGCTGGCGATCATCTCCAGCGTGCCGCGCTGCCGGGCGAGCTCCCCGACCAGGACGGCGGCGAGCTCGGGATCGACCTCGGCGAGCGGCGCATTCGTGGTGGAGACGGACGGAAGGGTCTGATCGACCATGGGGACTCCTCGAGGATTCCGGCGTGCTGGCAGGGTCGGCGGGGCGTGCTCCCGCGGGGCTCCCCGGGGCCCAGGCGAACGACCCGAGGACATCGACTCTGCCGCTCCCTGGTGGTACCCCACCCGAACGCCAGTCACGGCTGCGCCAGCCTAACAGCGCCCTTGACACGCCACCAGCACCCGAGGACGCTCGCGATATCGCGATATCGCTGCGCCGTCGTGACAGATGTCCCGGCTCGCCCACGACCGACCGGAGGTGGCCATGGCCGACCGGCTGACCGAGCTGCTGCTGAAGGCGGTGCGCATGCTGCCGCCGTCCGAGCAGGACGAGGTGCTCGGCGCCCTGCTGGACGGGACGCTCCGAGTGCCGGCGTCCGGCGGCGAGGCCTCGCCCGGAGGGGGCGCCGTCCTGCTGGAGGGCTCCGGCGACGTGCTGCGCAGGATGCAACCCCTGGGGACGCTCGACTCGCTCGGCGCCGTGGGGCCGGCGGACGCGGACACCGCCCTGCGGGTGCTGCCGGTGCGGCTGCCGCTCACCGACTACGAGCGGCTGCGGGCCTTCTCCCGGCAGCACGGGTTCAGCATGGCGGTGATCATCCGGACGCTGGTCGAGCGGTTCCTCGACGGTCAGGCCCGCCGTTGGGCGCCGGCCGACTCCGACGACGAGCTGGACGACGGCGGCGCCACCGGCCATGCCTGAGCCGTGGCCGACCGGGCCCGATCGGCCCTGACCCGGGCGGCGACCGCTAGCCTCGGCACCGTGCCGTCGACCGACATCCTGACGCTCTCCTGCCCCGACCAGCCGGGGATCGTCCATGCCGTGGCGGGCGCGATCGTGGTGTCGGGCGGCAACATCGTCGAGAGCCAGCAGTTCGGCGACCCCGACACCGGCCGGTTCTTCATGCGGGTCGCGGTGGAGGGCGAGCAGGTCGGCCCGGCCCTGCGGATGAGCCTGACGCCGGTCGCCGCCCGGTACTGCATGGACTGGGAGCTGCACGCCGGGGCCCATCGCACGCGCACGCTGGTCATGGTCAGCCTGGGCGGCCACTGCCTCAACGACCTGCTGTTCCGCGCCCGCGCCGGGCAGCTGCCGATCGACGTGCCCGCGGTCGTGAGCAACCACGAGACCCTGCGCCCGATGGCCGAGTTCTACGGGGTGCCGTTCCATCACGTGCCCGTCACGCCGGAGCTCAAGAAGGACGCCGAGAGCCGGCTCGCCGAGCTGGTCAAGGAGCTGGACGTCGAGCTGGTGGTGCTCGCGCGGTACATGCAGGTGCTCTCCGCGGACCTGTGCGCCGCGATGCCCGGCCGCGTCATGAACATCCACCACTCCTTCCTGCCGAGCTTCAAGGGCGCCCGGCCCTACCACCAGGCCCACACGCGAGGCGTCAAGCTGATCGGGGCCACCGCCCACTACGTCACCGCGGCCCTGGACGAGGGCCCGATCATCGAGCAGGACGTCGCCCGGGCCGACCACACCATGGCGCCGGACGCACTGGCCGGGCTCGGCCGGGACGTCGAGGCGCAGGTGCTGGCACGGGCCGTGCGCTGGCATGCGGAGCACCGCGTGCTGCTCAACGGCAGCCGGACGGTCATCTTCCGCTGAGACCGCGGGCCGGGCGCCCTCAGCGAGGCCCGTCGCCGGCCTCGCGGTCGTCCTCCTCGCCGTCCTCCTCGCCATCCTCCTCGCCATCCTCCTCCTGGTGCTGGTCCCACTCGTGGTCCCGCTCGCAGTCCTGCGCCAGGTCGCGGAGGGACTTCGCCAGCCGGAGGACGTCGAGGACGAGATCGGGCTCGTGGCTGCTGCCCGCCAGCACCCTCGCCACCGGCGACCCCGGCTCTGCACCGGCGTACTCCTCGACGCAGTCGGCGATCGTCTCCCGCACCCCGTCCCAGAGCGGGTAGGCCGCCGCGACCGCCTGCATCGCGCCGAGCGCGACCAAGGTGATGTCGTCACCCGGGCGCTCGAGACCGGCGCGGAGTTCGCTCAGCCAGTGGTCGTGCTCGCTCCGCTCGGCCTCGACCGCGCGGAACAGGCTCTCGCCGAGGAGCCGCAGGGCGGCGTTGAGCAGGAAGGGCGCGGGGGCGCGGGCGCCGGCCGGCACCCGCGAGGCCTTCAGGACGAAGCCCCGCGCCTCCTCCCGGTCGGCGAAGTCCAGCGCGACCATGGCCTTCTCCAGCAGGACCGCGACGGCGACGGGCCCTGCCGCGGGCTCGCCGGCGGGTGCACCGCGGTAGCGGTCGTCCACGGCGTCGTACGAGAGCGTGCGGAGGAACTGCGGGTCCCGGGCCATCCGACGGATGTCACGGAAGGCCTGCTCCAGAGCGTCATCCGTCTTCATGTCCAGGACGCTAGCAACCCGCTCCGACAGGACCCCGACGTTGTCCACAGGGGCGCGCCGCCCCTCGGCACGGCAGGGCGGGCGTCCGTAGACTCGTGATCGTCGGCAACCGCAGGAGGTGACTGCCGTGGTCCTCGCCCACCAGCCGGACCGGTCGCTGTCCCTGACCCACGACCCGGCACCCCTCACCCTCGACCTCGACGCCCTCCTCCCCTGAGCCGCCGTACCCTCGACGCGTGACCGCCGAGCCAGCCACCACGACCGGGTGCCCGTGCGGGCGCGTGTGCACGTTCGGCGGCGTCCTGCCCTACGACCGCTGCTGCGGGCGCTACCTGGACGACGTCAGCACCCCCGCGCCGGACGCGGAGAGCCTCATGCGGTCGCGGTACACGGCCTACACCCTGCGTCGCGACAAGTACGTGCTGGCCACCTGGGCCCCCGCGACGCGCCCCGGGCGGCTGTCGATCGACCCCGGGCTGCGCTGGACCGGGCTGCAGGTCCTGGGCCACCGCCTGACGGGGGCGGACACCGCCGAGGTACGGTTCGTGGCCGGCTACCGCGAACGGTCGGGCCGCGAAGGCGAGATCCGCGAGACCAGCCGGTTCACCCGCCGCAACGGCCGCTGGTCGTACGTCGACGGCGACGTCGAGGCCTGATCCGGCCCTCGCATCGACCCAGGCGTCGGGCGACCTCGGTACGAACTCAGGCCTCGGCAGCCGGCGGGAACGGGAGCGGGCTCGCCGACTCCCACACCGGCGCGACGCCGTCGATCCGGCCCGGCGGTCGCACGTACCGCAGCTCGCCCGCCGGGGTCCGCAGGGTCGACAGCAGGTCGGCGACGTCGTCCAGCCCTGGGTCGGGGGTGGCCGCGACCTGCGACGGCTCGACCCGGCCGAGACCGCCCAGCCAGCCCGCGACCCCGGCCAGCGTGACGTCGCCGCACCACGAACCGCCCAGCCGGCGCGCCCGCCGCACCGTCTCCACCACGGCGGCAGCGGCGAGCCAGCCGGCGACGTGGTCGAGCACCTGCGCGGGCAGCGGCACCGGCCGGTCGGATCCCGCGGCGAGCGCACCCTCGTGCGCGATCCCGGTCACGAGCTGGACCAGCGAGTCGAACCCGCGCCGGCCCGCCCACGGCCCGGTGTCGCCGTAGGCGCTCACCGACACGTGTCCCAGCCCCGGCCGGACGGCGGCCAGCTCGGCCGCGCCGAGGCCCAGGCGGTCGAGCGCCCCGGGCCGGTAGGACTGCAGGACGACGTGCGCGCGCCCGACCAGCTCGAGGAACGCCGCGTGGTCGTCGCCGTCGCGCAGGTCGAGCAGGCGCAGCCGCTTGCCGAACCCGGTGTCGAGATCGGTCCAGGCCACGGTCGGCAGGTGCGGGGCACGGACGGCGAGGACGTCGGCCCCCCAGGACGTCAGCACCCGTCCCGCCACCGGGCCCGCGATCACCCGGGTCAGGTCCAGGACGCGCAGCCCGGCGAGCGGCCGACCCGCCCGCCGCGACCGGCCACCCGACCGGCCACCCCACCGGCCCGAGGCGAGGCCCTCGCCGTCCGCACCGGTCACCACCGGACGCAGGTCGATCACGGGACGCGCGGCCACCGCGGCGGACTGCGGATGGTCGGCCCACTCCTGCGCCGTGCGCAGCGCTCCCGCGGCACCTCCGGCGTCGATCACCGCCTGCTCGGCGTCCACCGCCAACCGGTCGAGCAGGGCCGCCGCCACGGCCTCCCGTTCGGGAGCCACCCCGAGCGCCCGGCACGCCGCCGCGGCGTGGTGCGGGAAGTTGGCGTGCAGCCGGATCCAGCCGTCGGACGTCGGGTAGTCGCCGGACAGCGGTTCCCAGAACGTCGCCGACCGGCCGGCGAGGCGCAGGTACCGCTCGCTGCGGATTGCGATCCCGGCCTCGCGGAGGCCCACCTGCACCGGCGGCGGGGCCGCGCCGGGACCGCTCTCCCGCTCGGCGCCGAACACGGCCGCCGCCAGGGTGGCGGTGCCCACCGCCGCGGCCGCCGCCGTCCCGACCCGGAAGACCGAGGGCAGCACCTCGTCCGCGGCCAGGTCGACGGTCACCGCCCGGACCTCGGGCGCGTCGAGCACGCCCGTCAGGCAGCCCCACAGGTGCGCGATCTCGTCCATGGCTCCCCTTCCGGCGTCGCGCCGGCGCCGGGCGCCGCGGGCGCCCGCCGAGCCGTCCGTCAGCCGCGGGCCTTCTGGAGGTTGTCGTCGAGCGCCGCGAGGAAGTCCTCGGTGGTGAGGAAGGGCTGGTCCGGACCGACGAGCAGCGCCAGGTCCTTGGTCATCTTCCCGGACTCGACCGTCTCGACGCACACCTGCTCGAGCGTCTCGGCGAAAGCGGTGACCTCGGGCTGGCCGTCGAGGGTGCCGCGGTGCTTGAGGCCGCCCGTCCAGGCGTAGATCGAGGCGATCGGGTTCGTCGACGTCGGCCGGCCCTGCTGGTGCATCCGGTAGTGCCGGGTCACCGTGCCGTGCGCGGCCTCCGCCTCGACGGTCTTCCCGTCCGGCGTCATCAGGACGCTCGTCATCAGGCCGAGCGAGCCGAAGCCCTGCGCCACCGTGTCGGACTGCACGTCACCGTCGTAGTTCTTGCACGCCCAGACGTAGCCGCCCTCCCACTTCATCGCGGCGGCGACCATGTCGTCGATGAGCCGGTGCTCGTAGGTGAGCCCGGCCGCCTCGAAGTCGGCCTTGAACTCCGACTCGAAGATCTCCGCGAAGATGTCCTTGAAGGCGCCGTCGTAGGCCTTGAGGATGGTGTTCTTCGTCGACAGGTACACCGGGTAGCCGCGCCGCAGCCCGTACGAGAGCGACGCGCGGGCGAAGTCCGCGATGGACTTGTTGAAGTTGTACATCCCCATCGCCACCCCGCCGTCCGGGCCGTAATCGGCCACGACGTGCTGGATCGGCTCGCTGCCGTCCGCGGGGGTGAAGGTGATCGTCAGCTGCCCGGCCCCCGGGACCTTGAAGTTTGTCGCCTTGTACTGGTCACCGTGGGCGTGCCGGCCGATGACGATGGGCTTGGTCCAGCCCGGCACGAGCCGCGGGATGTTCGAGATGATGATCGGCTCGCGGAAGACGACGCCGCCCAGGATGTTGCGGATGGTGCCGTTCGGCGAGACCCACATCTTCTTCAGGCCGAACTCGGTGACGCGTGCCTCGTCCGGTGTGATGGTCGCGCACTTGACGCCGACGCCGTGCTCCTTGATCGCGTTGGCGGCGTCGATCGTCACCTGGTCGTCGGTGGCGTCCCGGTGCTCGATGCCCAGGTCGTAGTAGCGCAGGTCGACGTCGAGGTACGGGTGGATCAGGCGGTCCTTGATGAACTGCCAGATGATCCGCGTCATCTCGTCGCCGTCGAGCTCCACGACGGGACCGGCTACCTTGATCTTGGCCACGTTAGGAGCTCCTTCGGCGCTGGATGATCTTCTCGTCGCGAGGGCCTCGCCCACGCTCCCCAGCACCCTATCCGGGCGGCGGACGCCGGTGGCCGTCGGCCCGACGGCGGGCGATCTCAGCCCACCCGCTGCTTCGCCACCCGGACGACGGCCGTCTGCAGCGCCTGCAGCAGCGCGTCCCGGCCGACCCCGAGGTGCGGGGGCGCCGTCACCTGGACGACGACCGTCCCCCATCGCGCGATCGCCCCCTGCTCGAGCAGGTACGCCTCCTCGCCGAGCCCCGGGACGGCGGTACCGCGGCGCGCCTGGTGCAGCGCCATGGTGTCGGCGGTGCCGCGCCCGGCCGAGACGAGGACGACGTCCGCCGGGCCGCGCGCCGCGCCGGCCGGCGTCCCAGGGCGCTCGTGCCGGAACGACCACGCGGACGTCGTCGGGCCCATCGGCAGGGACTGGCCCGGCGCCAGGGGCAGCCCGAACCAGCCCGACAGCTCGGCCGCCGTCAGCAGTTCCGGCGCGCCGGTGGCCGCCGGGGCCGCCACCTGCG
>Ga0302323_100001913_pt1 | contig 16950 bp, 17 predicted proteins | sample Fen_T0_3_FD_201950 | JGI IMG/M metagenome (GOLD analysis project Ga0302323, IMG submission 201950) | Peat permafrost microbial communities from Stordalen Mire near Abisko, Sweden - Fen_T0_3 | ecosystem: Environmental > Terrestrial > Soil > Wetlands > Permafrost | place: Sweden: Abisko... | reverse complement strand
TACGCGACGGTCCTGTTTCTAACTGGGTTGTGCCTGGCAAGTCCGCTGTTTGCTGGCTGCGGGGCGGGCAACACGCCCGCCGATAGCGTGGCGGGCGCCAATCAACGTCTGGGCGGGTCGTGGCGGTTACAAAGTTTTTCGCCGTCGGTGGCTCTCGACTTGCCTCTCCAGGCAGTGCTCCAGGGGGAGATCGGGCAGCTGATCGTGACCTTCAATCAGGGACAGTTCAACGCGGCCGGGCCGGGCGTGAACTTCAGCGGTCGCTACGAGGTGGCGAGCGCTTCGGGCGAGCAGCTGTCCTTGGTTTTGTACGATGTGCAGAATGTGGGCTACCACTTCAGCGCGCAATTTTCCGGCAAGACGCTCAACTTTCAGAGCAACGACAAACCCTGGATCGGCACGGGCGCGCTCGAACACACCTGAACGCTCAACGCCGGAGGCCGCGCGGCATGCGTGATTCCGAGACTTCTGTGCGGATCTCGATGCTGCCCAGAACCGCGCGGCCTTGCACCCGCAGCACCGGCAGATCCGGGTCCGGATCGCGCGGCACGCGTTGAATGCCTTCGAACGAGCCAAGGACGCTGGCCCCGGCGCTCTCGACAGCGAGATTCGGGGGCACGATGATTTCGATCGAGCCGAACACGGCGGAGACTCGCAGTGTGGACACGCCGGGGGGCATCGTGACGTCGCGCAAGTCGATCACGACACTGCCCAGAACGTCGAGCGCGCCGGACGCGCGGGCCGCCAGCTGACCTCGCCGCTCGACGCTGCCCAAAATCGCGAGCGCGCGCGGCGCGGGGGAGAGCGGGGCGAGCGCACGGTTGGCTGCTGGAACGACCTCGCCATCGAAAACGACGGCTAGGGTTTCGGGCGACAAATCGCTGACGAGCGACTCTAGCTCGGACGTCGCGTCGGCCGCATACGCGCGATTGAGCCGCACTTCGAACTCCTCGAGTCCGAGCTCGTCCCGGGTGAAGCCGGTGGTCAAGCGTTCGATCGTTTGAGCGCGACCTGCGCGGAGCGCCGCTCGCTTGGGATGTTCGTCGCCCTGCATGTCATGGCGACCCTAGGGCTTGTCCCGTGCCCCGTAAACGTGCCTCTGCCCGTGCCGCGGCGCGACCTCACAAGCCCTAGAATTTCGCTGCTTCGGAGCTGCCGCGCGCATCGATAATGCGACGCTTGGACGTTTGGTCCGGAGACAGAGCGAATCAACGGAGTCCGCGCACTGGCACGATTACGGAGCAACGGCGCTTCAGTGGCTTGCTCACGGGCTCGAGCGCTCCAATAGCTCGAGCATGCCGTCGAAGCTGTCGCGCATTGCCCAGGCCTGTTCGCCGGGATCGCTCAAATTTGCTGCGCGGTGCTGTCCGATCGACAAGGCGCGTTTCGGACCACCGCAGGCGCGGGGAAGGCGTTGCGCGAGATCTGCCGCCGCTCCCTCGTAGATGTGATAGCAGGCTGCGAGCTTGCCCTGATTGTAAAGTGGCGCGCCGACCTCGATCGCGTCTTGCAAGGTCTTGAAGATCAGCTCCTTGTTCGCGTCCGAGCAGCCCTTGAGCAACGCGAGCTCGTGGTGCGGGATCTCGCGCGGGCGCTCGTGGCCGTCTCGACCGGCGCTCGCTTGGCCCTGGATGGCGAGCATCGCGGCAACAAACAGTTCCATCGAAATCGGGTGCGGGTGTTCGACCAGGTCCGTAACGTATTTCGAGGGCAGGCCGAAGTTGAGGTTCTGACCGCTGGTGCTGACGGCGGTAGCCACGCCGATCACTTCTCCACGATCGTTGAACAGCGGCCCGCCGGAGGAACCAGGTGCGATCGGCGCCGATATTTGCAGGACTGAAAGGCCCGCGTGAACCTCGCGCACGGCGCTGATCAGCCCGTTGGACACGGTATCTTCCAAACCCAGTGGGTGACCGATGGCCAGCACGCTGTCGCCAGGCCGCACTTGGTCGCTATCACCAAGCGATAGCACGGGCAGATCCCGCGCTTCGATGCGCAGGATTACCAAATCGTGCAAGCGATTGGCGTTCATGATTTCGACCACGGGGAACTCGCGGTGATCGGAGAACACGACCGTCACGGCGGTGGCGCCGCGCACGACGTGAAAGTTGGTCGCGACCCAGCCATCTTTGCGCACGACGAAGCCGGTGCCGAGACCGTCGTCCGTGCGCACGGTGACAATCGCTGGGGTCGAGCGCGCGGCGATGTCCGCTGGGCTTTGCACGACTGGACGCGTCCCGCCGCCGTGCGCGGTTTGCTCGCTGGCTGGCGCCTGAGCTTGCACCGAGCCTCCGTGCGAGGTGCAGCCCGAACCTATGAGCGCCCCCAACAAAAGCCATGGCCGTAAGACAATTGGCACGGTCATTCGAGTGTAGCATGTCGGGCAATGAGTTCGACGCCGCTGGTTTCCGTGCCAGGTTCCCCCGCACCGGTGCCAGCGCCCACACGTGCCGCGTTCCTGTTCATCTTCATCACAGTCGCGCTCGATATGCTGGCCCTGGGCGTGATGATCCCGGTGCTACCCAAGCTGATCATCGAGTTCGAACACGGCAATATGGCAGACGCCGCTGGCGCCGCGGGCCTGTTCGGATTTTCGTGGGCAGCGATGCAGTTCGTGTTCTCGCCCCTACTCGGCGCGGTTTCGGATCGCCGCGGTCGGCGACCGGTGATCTTGCTTTCCAATTTGGGGCTGGGGCTCGATTACTTGTTGATGGCGCTCGCGCCGTCTTTGTCGTGGCTATTCGTGGGGCGACTGATCTCAGGCGTCACTTCGGCAAGCTTTTCGACTGCCGGTGCCTACATCGCGGACGTGACGCCCGAGGAAGAGCGCGCGGCGAAGTTCGGTATGCTGGGCGCGGCGTTCGGCTTGGGCTTCGTAGTTGGCCCGGCGATTGGAGGCTTACTGGGTGGCGTCAGCCTGCGCTTGCCGTTCTACGTGGCCGCGGGTTTGAGCCTGGCCAACGCGTTGTATGGATTTTTCATCTTGCCCGAGTCTCTGCCGGCCGAGAAGCGCGCGCCGTTCGCCTGGTCGAAGGCAAACCCGATCGGCGCGCTGACGCTGCTGCGTTCGCATCCCGGGCTGCTCGGCTTGGCCGTCGTGTCGTTCTTGGCAAACATGGCGCACGACTCATTGCCCAGCGTGTTCGTGCTCTACACCGACTATCGCTACCATTGGGGCGAGCGTATGGTGGGCTTCTGTTTGGCAGCCGTCGGCATCGCCACCACGGTCGTGGCCGCGCTGCTCGTGGGTCCGTTGGTGAAGCGCCTCGGTGAACGCAACGCTTTGCTGATCGGGCTGGCGTTCGGTGCAGCCGGCTTCGGCGTGTACGGTTGGGCCCCGACCGGCGGCTGGTTCTTGGCTGGCATCCCCTTGATGGCGATCTGGGGTTTGGCCGGCCCCTCGTTTCAGGCATTGATGAGCCGGCGCGTCGAACAGTCCGCGCAAGGCCGCCTACAAGGTGCACTGGCGAGTATGTCGGGCATCACCGGCATGGTCGGACCGCTGCTCTTCACGCAAATATTTGCGTTCGGCATTTCCTCGAAATCGCTGCGTTTGCCGGGCGCGCCGTTCTGGATGTCGGCCTTGCTGCTGAGCGCAGGCCTGCTCGTGGCGTTTCTGGTGGCGCGCGACTCGCCGCCTGCGGCTCGCTGATCGGAAGAAAGTTGGCCCAGCGCGCCACCGCGTGTCGAGTATCGAGCAGGATGCGCTCCGTGATCTCGATAGTGCTGATTGTTTCGCTCTCATCCTGCCTTCAAATTGGCAAAACCAGCGATTCCGGGTCCACCGCGAACGCTGGCGCCTCGGGCGCAGGCTCGAGCGGCGGCGCATCCGCGACGGGCACGAATTGCGGTGTCGATCCAAGCTCCGGAATAGCGCTCTGTTTAGGCATCTCGTCGTGCCCCACGGCGCGTGTCGACCCCGATCGATTCCCCGACTGCGGCTACCGAATCGCGGGCGGCAGTATCGATTTGGAGTGCCTGTGTGGCGATTCACTGTGCCCAATGGGGAGTAGCGCCAGCTGTCTCGACGCCAAGGCGCTGTTATCTGATGAGTCCGCGCAAGGCGTGTGCGCTGGCATTGCCGAGGGGCGTTGCCAGGTCGTCAAGCAGACTTCGAACACAGCCACTTCGACTTGCGACAGAGAATGCCGCGCTCAATGCAGCGGCGTTCCGGGCTGCGCCAGCCTTTGCGGCTGCTGAGGCGCCCCGCTAAGGCGCATAAAACGAGTTTGCGGGAAATTCGATCGGGATCGACAATTGGTCGTTACTGAAGACTTCGAAAGGTCGGATCTGGACTGACGTGGTGCGCTCGCGCCCCGCGCCGTCGAGCAACACGGCCTGGCCGCTGTAGCTACCCGGTGCCAATGTGATGGTAGTCGCAAAGCTTTCGCATGCCTGCTGAAATTCACCCGCGACTGCCCCGCTGCTCGTGACAATGGTCACATCCAGCTTGGAAGAGCCGCTCAAGTTGCATTCTTCCACGCTCTTGCTGCCGTCGATCGTCCAGTCGACGATCAGCGCGCCGACACGCTCACGATAGGGTGCATCATTGGCCTCAACGACGCAGCCGGAGAGTCCCACCGTCAACAGCAAGCCCGCGAGTGTTCGAGTATCCATCGGTTGGTTCCTTTTCTCTTACTGCATGTCGTTCCTTGATCCGATCACTGCACGCGCACCGCGGGGGGAGCTGCTTGCCTTGGACGGGCAATTGGACGCCGCTCGTGTACCTGGTGCGGTGCCCGCGGCGCGCGCTCGACGTGTACCCGTTGTCGCACCAGTGGTCGCGGCTCGTCGCGGTAGTACCCCCAACGCCCGTGATCGTGCCCGTACCAACGGTCGTTTACGTAGTACACGGTTCGTCCTTCGTAATAGGCGTGCGGTGCGACCTCGATGTCGACGGGTGCCGCGCTGGTCTCGACGTACGCCGGATGTGCTTCCGCATAGCAGCTCGAGCTGAGCGCCAACAAAGCGGCTCCTGCCACCGTGAGGGCGAACGAGCGAACACGATTCAATTGAGCCATGCGGCTTGGAACAGCAAGTGCTGTGCCCGCAGAAATCTCGAGCAAAGGGCGCCAAATCCAAGAGGATTGCCCGGGCGATCCCAGCTCGTGGGCAATGAGTGACAAGCGTGTCGCGAGGCAAACCGCCGCGCTGAGGCCCGAATTTACTGGTGCCGTGTGACGAACACGTATAGGCCGGGCGCATTGGACGAAAGCGAGCCAGCACACCGCGCGCGGATCGCGCCGCCGCCGCATTTCGAACATGCGCGCCGTGAGCTCGAGCAAGAGTTCGGCGAGCGCATTACGCTCGATGGACTGACCGGCGAGTGGTTCATCTTCCAACGCTCCCGCGGTCACCGTCACTCGGTAGACGACGTGCTGACGGCGGCCTATGCGCTGGAAGTGTCGCCCGCGGTTTCGCACCATCTGGACTTGGGCACGGGGATCGGCACTGTCGGGTTACTCGTGCTTTGGGGCATGGGTGCTCGCGCCGACTTGACCGCAATCGAAGCGCAGACCGTCAGTCATCGCTTGCTGCTGGCGAACATTGCGGAAAATCGACTGTCCGGACGCGTGCGGCCGCTGCTCGGGGACTTGCGCGAGTTCGACTCGTGCCAAGAATTTCCGCTGATCACTGGCAGCCCGCCGTATTTTCCGGCCTCCGCGGGGATCGTGCCGCAGGACTCACAAAAGGCGCACGCGCGCTTCGAGCTGCGCGGCGATGTGAGCGACTACGCGCGGGCCGCGCAACGTCATTTGGCGCCGGACGGCTGGTTCGTGTTCTGTTTTCCGACGCCGCAGAAGGCGCGCGCGCTGGCAGCCGTAGCGGCCGCGGGTTTGGCGGTAGCGCGGCTGCGCGATGTGATCCCCCGCGCGGGTTTGGCGCCGTTGTTTTCGCTATTTGCCTGTCGACGCGCAAGCGTTGCCAGCGAATGCGCCCTCGACGCGCCCCTGGTGGTGCGCACCGAAGACGGGCAGCTCTCCGCAACGATGCAACAGGTGCGGCGCGGCTTTGGATTCACGCCCTGAATCGCTGGCAACCGCCCAAATACTGGAAATTAATGTCGATTTGTGTTGGGGACCGTGGCGCCCGCAGTCCTCCGCCGGGCGGGGCTGATCGCCATAGTGTGGTAGTTAGCCCCAGTACTCGATGGGCTCGAGCGGCGCTCCTTCAACGACCGAAAAGGTACCCGAAAGAGGCTCCCCGTGTGCTGCCGCGGCAAACAGGGCGAGCAGTAATCCTTCTCGTGAGCAGGGCTTCGCGAGCAAGATCGGCAGCTGTGGTGTCCCCAGATCGTAGACCACGCGCAGCAGCTCGTTGCGCGCGCTCTCCGGGTCGCCGCTGGCGAACACGAAGCGCTGCGCTAGTCGCGGATAGTCGTGATAACACCGCGAAAATAGTTCCGGCCCCGACATGCGCGGCATCACTACGTCCGATAAGACGGCATCGAAATTACTGTCCCCGCTCAAAATCCCCAGGGCTTCGCTGCCGCTGCCGGCGCTAATCACCTCGAAGTCCGTCAGCGTGCGCGTGATGCAACGACGCACCATGTCTTCGTCGTCGACCAAGAGTACCCGGAGAACGCCGCGCGCGCGCGCGCGCGGTTTGGGTGCTGGCGGAGTGGCGGGCTTCGCCAAACCGGGCATTGGCCGGCTACTACGCCGCTCGCACGCCGGGCAAAGCCACGCTCCCTCCAGCGAGCCAGCCAAGTCCGAGCCGTCGGAGACAGCCCAACCGTCGCGCGCTAGCAGGGCGAAGCCCCAAGCGTAGCGAGCAGAGGAGACGTTGCATTGTGCACATCGACACGACTTCATTTGCTACCTTCAGCAGATCGATGCAAACGCGGTGCCGCGGAAGAGAGAGTGGAATTGCGTACATCTCACCACAGAAGGCGTGGACGATGCCGCGCGACGGGTGGATACCGCAGCTACGAAGCGGGCTCAGGTTTCTAGCGTCTCGCGGTAGCAGCCCAAGCCGATGAACAGCGCTGCCAGCGCAAGTACGGTGCAGCCGACGATCGCCGGGCTGAGCGACTCAGCCATGCCTTGCAGGAGCACGCTCGCAAGTGTCATTTCTGGATGCCGTGCCAAAAACGTTGGCGCGTGGTGACCAACGGCTGCGAGGTCGGCGCAGATCGCCGTGACCGTCGTGAAGGACGTGGCCACGCCGAGGGCTAGGGCCAAGCGCAGGCGAGCGGAATCGGGGCGGATCGCGAAGCGTGCGCCTGCGACCAGCAAGAGCACGCAAAATACCAACAGAAACCAGATCGGGAAGCCGCCTTCACGCAAAAATGTCAGCATGCTCTCGAAACGCCCGAGATTGGCAATCGTGACCCCAGCGATGCCACGAAATCCAAGGTCACGATCGGTGGCCCAGCGCGTTGTGTGTGGAGATGCCCGAAATGTTCGATCGAGACGTGCTGACGCTGCTCGAGCAGGGCGACTCGCGAGGCTTCGACTTGGCGTACGCGCGCTACGCCGAGCGCATCTTTGGCTTCTTGCTTCGACTGTCGGGCTCGCGCGCGGTCGCCGAGGACTTGTTCCAACACACGTTCATGCGCTTGGCGGAAGTCGGACCACGCTTGCGCGTCGATTCTGACCTGCGCGCCTGGTTGTTTGCGGTCGCGCGCAACGCATTCCACAGCTACGCGCGCTCGGCATGCGTGCGCAGCCTGGATATGCGGGCGGACGTCGAGCATTTCCCCGCGTCGCAAGGCCTCGGCGCCAGTCCGGACGCGGGTTTGGCGCTGGATGAGCTCGAACGCGCGCTGGCGCGACTGAGCGAAAGCGATCGCGAGCTTCTGCTGCTTTTTGGCGTGGAGGGCCTGAGCCACGCCGAGGTGGCCGCGGTATTGGAGCTCGAGCAGGTAACAGTGCGGAAACGCGTCAGCCGCGCACGCGCCCGCTTGGCGGAAGCTCTCGACGGAGACGCCAGAGTCGTGTCAAAGTCTACGGTGAGCGAATGACCGAAGTCGATGAGCTGTTGGCGCGTTTGCGCAAGTTGCCGGCCGTCGCGCTCGACAGTGAGTTCGAAGCGCTGGTGCACGCGCGTGCGCGACGGCGGGTGCGGAGGCGGCAGGCGCCGTTCGCGCCGCTCGCAGCGCTGGCGTTGGCCGTCACGGTCGTGCTGTACCTAGGTTGGGCACTGCACTTTACGAGCGCGCTTTATCGTTGAGGAGCTTTGCCGGCGTCAGCCGAAGGTTTCGAGGCCCGCGTCGAGCGGGCCGTGCGCTGGATAGTCGCCTTCGATGCGGGCGAGTTTGCGCACCGGCCATGTCGACCAAGGTTTTTCGGCAAAATCCCCCGCGAGCACCAGGTTTTGCACGATCACCTCGAGATCTTCGAGCTGCCACACATCCGCATTCGCTTCCGGAGCGGCGGCAGTTGCCGCGCAGGCAGCGCGGGACAGCACCACGCTCGAGAGCGGCGGCACGAGGCAACCGAGCAAAGAAAACGCGCCGAGCAAACGCTGCGCGACGTCGAGGCCGCCTACCGAGTCCGCGCTGATCAGCGCGCCCGCAGGTTTGCCCAAGAAACAACGCGAAAGTTCATAGGAACTCATCACTTCCAAGAAGCGCTGCAAGGGCGAGCCCCACGATCCCCAGTAGACTCCGCTGCCGATCAGAAACGCGTTCGCGTTCGATAAGCGCTCGGCGAGCGCCTCCACCGTGCCGTCATAGTTTGCCAGACACACGGCGTCCGCGCGCCAGGTCGTGGGCAGCGCCTCCGCTGCCCGTTGCAGGAGACGCGCGGTGTTGCCGTGGTTACCGCGCAATGAACCATTCACGAGCAGGAGGCATGAGGTCATGCCCGAATCAAAGCGCAGCCCCGTGCAGTAGGCTATGTTGCAGCTGCGTGAGGGGAACGTTCACGCATTAATCGCCCAGAAATTAGCCAAAATAGCGCAAGCGCGCCAGCAAGACACGGAAAAGCAGATTGGCGGCTCAAGTGCCCGTGCAAGCCATTGCGACCGCCGCTGCGTTCGAGCGCTGGCGTCGCGCGCAGCACGACATATCTTCGGCGCTCTGCCTGCGCTTGCTGAAGGAGGCATCGGCCAAGTCGGGCGTAAGCTACGCAGAGGCGCTCGATATCGCGCTCTGCTTTGGATGGATCGACGGCCAGCTCGAGACTGACGATGCCGATTCCTGGATCCGAAAACTCGTGCCGTGCAGCGCGCGCAGTATCTGGTCCAAGATCGGCAGTTCGCTTGTCGCATCAACGATCGCTGCGAGCGACGACGACTGCGCTCGGATCCTTCGTCGTGCAACGCGTGCTGGCAGTGCCAGTCGAAGACGCTTGGGCGCGCATGTATCGCAACGGTGTGACGGCGTTGAAACGCTTGAAATGACGGTTGAAGTGACTCTGATCTGCAAACCCGCAGCGCAGCGCCACTTCTGCGGGCAGCACGCCCTCGAGCAACAGACGCCGAGCGTGGTTCATGCGTAGGCAAAGCTGGTAGGCATGGGGCGGTAGACCGTAGCGCTGCTTGAATGCTCGCAGTGCTTGGAAGCGACTGAGCCCCGCCCGTCTCGCTAGGGTTTCGAGGTCGATGTTGAGGCCTTCCTCATTCAAGCACTCGCGCATGCGCGCGACCCCGCGCAGCGAAGGCCCCGCGACGGGACGTGGCTGCCTTGCGCCTACGACCAACTCGCCGATCATCAGCGCGGACAGTTCGAGCAACTGTGACTGCGCTTGCAGGGCCGAAGCGGTCGGCTGAAACGCCTGGAAAAAATCCGAAAAATGCCGGCGCAAGTGCCCGGAAATCGGCTTCATCACCGCGGCCCAATCCGGACGAACCGCGCTCGGCTGCTGTTCCTCCAACCATTGCTCCATCAGCTCGGGCTGAACCTGCAGGACATCGAACGAGCCTGCGCCGTAAGGGTTACCAATCAATAGTTCACCGGGCAGATTGCAGAACACAAGCCCGGGCTCACCCATGTGGACCTGACCGCGAGTGCTTGCCCGGCCTTGCCAGGTTCGGAAAACCACCACCGAGTAAGAGTCGGGAATGACCCGCCACTCACGCGGCGAGTGCTGGGCCGCGATCACTTCGACGCCAGGCAACGCGGTCGAACGCCGATACTCGACGACCTCGCGGGATTCGCTTGCTGGGCCGGTCATCCACGCATTCTGGGCGGTGTCTTTGCGCAACGCACGGACAAATCAAAGCCGCGTCGGTCAGCGGCTCGAGCGTGGTCCCTGCGGGCCAGCCGATGTCGGCCATGCCGCTTACGGGTGCGCTGGGTTTTTTGATGGTCACGGAGCGCAACTGTCCGCGGCAGAGCCTTCGGCGTCGAGGGGCAGGCGCCTCAGCGCTCGACGCAGCCGCGGCTGAAAGTTGCAAGCTGCGCGCTGCGTGCGGCTCGAGAGCGCCAGCGCGGATGCGCCATTGCAGCCTCAGCGATCCGAGCGTGCGACGATAGCGCTCGACTTGGCCGTTCTGCGCTGGCGGTCGCGAATCCCGCGCACCGCAGGCGCGTGGGGAAACGCATACTGCATTGGAGTTACGCCGTGGAAGCGCTTGAAGTGACGGGTGAAGTGGCTTTGATCTGCGAATCCGCAGCGCACCGCTACGTCTGCTGCGGGAGCACCCTCGAGCAACAGGCGTCGAGCGTGGCCCATGCGCAAGCAGAGTTGATAGGCATGAGGCGGCAGGCCATAGCGCTGCTTGAAGGCTCGCAGTGCTTGGAAGCGACTGAGCCCCGCCCGCTTCGCTAGGGTTTCGAGATCGATGCTGAGGCCTTCCTCATTCAGGCATTCGCGCATGCGCGCGACGCCGCGTAGCGTGAGAGCCGCGGCGGGACGTGGTTGCCGCGCGCCCGCGATCAACTCGCTGATCATGACCTCGGACAGCTCGAGCAGCTGCGACTGCACTTGCATGGCTGATGCCGTGGGCGACAACGTTGCGAAAAAGCCGCAAAAATGCCGGCGAAGTTGGGCAGAGATGGGGCTCATGACTGCGGCCCAGTCGGGCTGCACCGAGTTCGGTTGCTGTTCGGCCAACCATTGTTCGAGAATGTTCGCTTCGAGCTCCAAGACACTGAACGAGCCGGGCGCTTGATGTGGGTTCGCCACCATGACTTCACCAGGCGTGTTACAAAATACGACCCCAGGTTGCCCTGCGTGCACCCGCCCGCGACTGCGGACGCCGCCTTGCCAGGTTCGGAACATCACGACCGCGTAGTTCGGGCACATCACCCGCCACTCTCTGGGCGAGTGCTGCGCGTTGATCACTTCGACGCCCGGCAAGCCCGCCGAACGCCGATAGTCAACGACCTCATTTGACGTGCTCACCCGACTGCTCATCCAGGCATTCTGATCCCTGCGGGCGCGCAAGGCACCAACAATGCCCCGCCAGACCCCGGCTGATTCACCCAACTGTGTTTAAGGCCGCCCTCTCGCAGCAGAGCCTCAATTTCTAGTTTGCTCGGATTTCAGTCACTTGAGGGCCTGCTTTGCTCCCAGACTGGCGAAGTCCGACAGTGCCACCTAGGTTCCAAGCCGTGGGCTGCAGCAAGTTGCGGGTTATCGGACCAGTCGCGGCAAAGCCTGCGGCGTTGGATAGCGCACGCTCATTTGCTAGGCTTCGAGTGCGCGAATTCGGCGCGCGGCGCCGCGGCCAGATCGCAAATCGCCGATCTCAGCGACACCACGGCTCGTGGGGAGTGAGCGTCGATGATCGAGGGAAGCGCCACACACACATCGTGTTCAAGCGACACCTGCCGAACCGTTCAGGTACGGCGAGAATGGCGGCCTTCCTGTGTGAGAGAGGACGAAAGTGCGTAAAGAAGTCGGTTTTTGGGCAAGCACTCGTGGAGTGTGGACCAGTTGGCGCGCCTACATTGAATACGAAGGTAGTCGCCTTTGCGATCGTTCACTGTTGCGAGATTCGAGAGGCGAGAGAGAGTGCGGCGGGCTCTGCCGCGCTGTATGCTTGTAAATACCATGGGCTCCGGATCCGCGACCAACGACCTAACGAGTCCATCGAGCGCGAGTAGTCCGCGCTTCAACGAACCAGAGGCGCTGAGTTTCGAACGCCCGACGCTGCAGGTCGGACGCTATCGGATTTTATCCGAGCTCGGCCGCGGCGGGATGTCGAACGTTTTCCTGGCGGTGGCTAGTGGTCCCGGCGGTGTAAACAAGCTCGTCGTGCTCAAAGCGCTGCTGCCCGATCTTGCGACCGAGGGCTACGCGCTCTCGATGTTCATGGACGAAGCTCGACTCGCCGCGCAACTCAATCACCCGAACGTCGTGCAGACGTACGAAGTCGGAACTGAAGGTGACCGTCACGTGATCGTGATGGAGTACCTCGAAGGCCAGTCACTGTCCGCTTGTCTGAGGCGCGCAGGCGCTGAAGGAAGTCCGATCCCTCTCGCGCTGCAGTTGCGTATCATCATCAACGCGCTAGATGGCTTGCATTACGCGCACGAGCTCAGCGGCTACGAGGGCGCCTCGCTCGAGCTCGTCCATCGCGACATCTCTCCGCAGAACGTGTTCGTGACCTACGACGGCCAAGTGAAAGTTCTCGACTTCGGGATCGCCAAAGCGACCTCGGCGTCGACGCACACCGCCGCGGGTGTGATGAAGGGCAAGATCGCGTACATGGCGCCCGAGCAAATCGTCGGCGGTGCCGTCGATCGCCGCGCGGACCTGTACTCGGTCGGCTGCATGCTGTGGGCCGCTGCCACGGGCGTGAAGTTGTGGAAGGACACGCCGGACGTTCAGATCATGCGTCGCGCGATCGGCGGCGACATTCCAATGCCGCAGAGCGTGAACCCCGAGTGTGATGACGACCTGAACGTGATCGTGATGAAGGCTCTCGCCCGTGAGCCTGAGGATCGCTATGCGACCGCGCTCGAGCTGCAGCATGATCTAGAGGTCTATGTCGAACGCTTCGGCGCGGCGGCGAAGCAAAAAGAAATCGCGCGCGTGGTGTCCGCCCTATTTGCCGACACGCGGGCGCAGCTCAAGGCGCTCGTCGAGCGCCAGCTGACCCTGATCCAGACGGACCACTCTTCCTCCTCCATTTCCATCTCTGGTGAGCGCCCCAGGTCCGGACGGGGCTCGACCACGCTCGGAGGCGCTACCTCTGAGTCGATTCACACGATGCTCGCCGAGCCGGCCGAGCCCGGCCGCGGCAAGCGCCGCCTGCTCACGGGCTTTGCGCTGCTTGCCTTGTTGGGCGCAGTCAGCTTTTTCGGCTGGGGGCGGCGCGGTGCGGCGGGCGGGCTGCCTGCCTCGTCGGAAGCGACCGTGGCCCCCAAGCCTGCCGCTCCCGGCCCTACCGCGGCGCTGGCTCGAGTGTCCGTCGCGCTTCAAGCGAGTCCCGCGGAAGCCCAGCTCTACCTCGATGGTCAGGCTTTGCCCACGAATCCGACGACCAAGTTACTCTTGGCGGATGGCCAAGCTCACGTGCTCCGCGCCGAAGCACCAGGCTTCGCCAAGGCGACCAGTGAGTTTTCGCCGATGCAAGACACGACGGTCGCGCTCACGCTGACACCGGTCGACCACCCCACCCGTGCTGCGAGTGATGCGCCGGTCAGCCACCGTTACGTCGTTCGTGCCGGCCGCCCGGTTGCCGTAGCTTCGCCCGCGACTGCCGCGCCGCCTCCTGCCGTGCCGACGCCTGCCACCGCTGCCGCGCCTGCAAAGCCCAACTGCGACTCGCCGATCTTCCTGGACAAGGACGGTATTCGTCGGGTTCGTCCCGAGTGCCGTTAGGCAATTCGTTCCGCGTGCCGTAGTTGGTGATGAGCGTCGTGTGTGAGTTGTCGTGTGGATCACACGCACGCACATCGGCTCAATGACTGACACTTCCGAGAATCGCTCGCGAGCAAACGATTCCATGTCCGGGCGATGGTCTGCTACACTCGAAGATCATCGGGCTCGCGCATTGGGGCGCGCTCGAGCTTCGTTCCCCCGAACAGATTCACAACCCCGATGTCTTTAGGCTTCAAACTACTCGTTCCCAGTGCTCTCGCGCTCTACTTTGCGGCTGCCTGCGCGCCTGATCTGGACTCCCTCTCTGCCAGCTATTCCGCGACTGGCGGGACCGCCGGGACCGGCGGGATCGGCTCCTCCGGCGCTGGCAACTCCGTGGCCGGGGGCATGGAAAACCCGAGCGGCGGTGCTGCGCCCACGGCATGCAGCAACGGTTCGAAAGACGCGAACGAATCGGACGTGGACTGCGGCGGGAGCAGCAAGTGCGATCGTTGCGCCACGAAGAGCCGCTGTACGGCGAGCCGAGATTGCGAATCGACCTTCTGCAAAAACAATATTTGTGCGGAGCCGACGTGCACGGACAAGGTCAAGAACCAAGACGAGACGGGCGTCGACTGCGGTGGCAGCTGCAGCCCTTGTGACGTCGGTGTCGCGTGCGACAGCAACGACGATTGCTCGGGCCACTACTGCACGGTGGACAAAGCCTGCGGCGATCACTGCCTGAGCGGCACGCGCGAAGCGGACGAGACGGACAAAGACTGCGGTGGCCCCTCGTGCGCTCCATGTGCTGACAAGAGTCTTTGCAGCGAGGCGACCGATTGCCTGAGCCTGGTGTGCTCCAACAACAAGTGTGTGGCCGCCACCTGCAACGATTCGATTAAGAATCAAGACGAGAGTGCCACGGATTGCGGCGGCGTTTGTGCAGCCACGAAGCCGTGTGACGTCGGTGTGCGCTGTAATAGCGAGGCGGACTGCGCTAGCTGGATCTGTTCCGCAGCCGGTAAATGCACGGCGGATATTGTCGTTCCGGATAACCAAGTCCTCGACAATTTCGAGGACGGTGACTTTAACCTGCCCACGAACCCCCCGAGAGAAGCGCGCGCGGGGAACTGGTACCAGTTTAGTGACATGACGGCGACACCCAGCTTTAGCGTCGTTGTCATCGACCGCGGGGCGAGCCACAAGGGGTTCGAGACGAAGGGCGCGGACTTCACGAAATGGGGCTCTGGCGTCGGCGTCGACATGGCAGCCGCGAAGGCACCCTACAATGCATCCGCCCACACCAGCGACGCGTCCTCCTACGCCGGCCTCACGTTTTGGGCCCGTGCTGCAACCGCGCTGACGGTCACGGTCGTTTTCCCCGACGAGGATAAGGACGCAGGGGGGAAGCTCTGCACTGCCTGCGATCATCACTACAACAAGAGCATCCAGGTCGGAACGAATTGGCAGCGTTACACTGTCCTGTTCGCGGATCTCATTCTCGAGTCGGGCACCGTTCCGACTCCCACGGTGTTCAAACCGAACGCCCTGATTTCGGTGCAGTTCAGAATGGGGTTGGGCACCACTTACGATCTGTTTCTCGATGACATTGCCTTCGTGAAGTGAGTTACGGACGAAAATCATGAAGACCATGAACAAGCACTGTCGTTCGGCTTCTGCGCTACTGGTCGTCGCAGGGCTGTTGCCGTCGGGCATCGCCCACGCGAAAGGTCCGGTGGCGGCTCCGGCTGCGGCTCCGGCTGGGAGTCCCACTCCGGGCGCTTCCGCGGCGCCCGTCGCCGAGAGCCCACCCGCGCCAGCCGAAGCGCCGAAGTCGCCCGGTGAGCAGTGCAGCGCTGCCTACGAGCGGACGCAGACGGAGAAGCTCGCGGGGCACTACGTCGCGGCGTCCGCTGCTGCGCTCGAATGCTCGCAGCTTCAGTGCAACGCGGCGATCGTGCAAGATTGCGTGCGCTTTTACGGGACGCTCGAGACGGAAACACCCACGCTGGTGTTTTCGGCGAGAAAGGCGGAGGGCGGCGAATTCACTGACGTAACCGTCGAGATGGACGGCAAGGTCGTCGCCGAAAAGATTACCGGGCGTCCGATTTCGGTCGATCCGGGGCCGCACAATTTCGTGTTCATTCACCCCAAGCGCGGTCTCGTGCGACTGAGCGAGACGGCCCGCGTGGGCGACAAAGCTCGCGTGCTCGAGGTTACCTTCGCCGATCCGTTGGCCAAGCCTGCGGCGGTGGACAAGAGCAGCGGCGCTGCTCCTGAGTCGCACGGCGGCGTTCCGGCGATGACTTACGTGCTGGGCGGCCTCGGGGTGGTGGCGCTGGGCGGGTTCGCCTACTTCCGCATCAGCGGCGTGAACGACTACAACGCGAAAAACGACCAGTGCTCCCCGGGCTGCAACCCGGACGATGTGGATCCCATTCGCAAAAAGTTCACGTACTCTTACGTGTCGCTGGGCGTGGGCATCGCGAGCCTCGCGGGCGCTGCTGCTTTCTACTTCGTAGGTCGCAACGGAAGCCCGTCGGTGCAAGCCAGTCTCGCGCCGCGTTCCGATGGCGCGATGGCGGGTCTCAAGACCACGTTCTGAGCGCTCTACGAGAGTTCGGCCGCGCCGAACTCTCGCTCGCTGCGTTTCGCTTACTCTACCCAGACGTCGTCGACGTACAGCGTCGTCTCGACCGGCGTCGCTCCGGTGGTCTTGGTCTGCACTTGGATCCCGAACCCTCGCACGTCCGTAAAGTCCGGCAGGGTGTTGGCCGGACTTTGATAGCTGGCGGTCGCGAACGGCAGCTCGATCGAATACCAGGTGTCCATCGCGAAGCTCGACGTGCTGGTAAATTGCGCCGAGTAGCGGCCGGTGCTGTCGAACGGACCGGAGCTGATTGACAGGCCAATGCCGTTGATGGTGCTGAGGTCGGTGGCGGAGACTAGCTTGACCTTCGCGTGCAGCTTGGTGTGGCAGGCCAAGGGCCCCGGAGTCGTGTATAGGCTCAGCTGCGCCTGCTCGCCCAGCGCACCGAACGTTGCGATCAGCTTGCCAGAACCCGGCGCCGTGACCCCTTCGACACTGTTCCACGAAACGGTCGAGCTCTGAACCGGGCCAGTAGCAGGGGTGAGGTACTTGCCCATCGAGCCGCCAGGATCGGAATCGAACTTGAAGAGATCCAAGTGACACGCGACTGGCGCTTGCCCGCCCTCTCCGCCCGCTCCATCGCCGCCGCTGCCACCAGCG
>Ga0302323_100001912_pt1 | contig 16955 bp, 17 predicted proteins | sample Fen_T0_3_FD_201950 | JGI IMG/M metagenome (GOLD analysis project Ga0302323, IMG submission 201950) | Peat permafrost microbial communities from Stordalen Mire near Abisko, Sweden - Fen_T0_3 | ecosystem: Environmental > Terrestrial > Soil > Wetlands > Permafrost | place: Sweden: Abisko... | reverse complement strand
TCACGGAGATCGGTGCCGTCGATCCGCACCGCACCCTCGAGCGGGTCGTAGAAGCGCGCGATCAGCTTCGCGGTCGTCGACTTGCCGCCGCCCGACTCGCCGACGAGCGCGACGCATCCTCCCTCGGGCACGTCGATCGAGATGCCGTGGATGACCGGCTCGTCGCCATAGGCGAAGACGACGTCGTCGAGCTCCAGGTGCCCGGCGATACGGCCGATCTCGGGAGCTCCAGGCCGATCGGTGATGTCCTTCTCGGCGTCGAGCACGGTCGAGATCTTGGTCATCGCGGCGCTTGCCGCCTGCACCTGCCCGTAGAGCTCCGAGAGCTCCTGCAACGGCTGGAAGACGAGCTGGAGCATGCCGATGGCGGCGATCAGCGTGCCGATCTGGAGGGAGCCGTTGTCGATGAGCTGCGCTCCGGTGAACAGGACGATCACGACCGCGATGACGCCGAGGAACTCGATCGCCGGAAAGAAGATCGACGAGAGCTTCTGGGCGTAGACGTTCGAGACCCGGTTGGCCTCGTTGAGGTCGTCGAACTCGCGCTGGAACGCGCGCTCCCGACTGAATGCCTGCACGACGGCCATGCCGGCGACCGACTCGGCGAGCTGCGCGGTGACGGCCGCAATCCGGGTACGGACGTCGGCGAAGGCGGTGTGCGACGCGGTCTGGAACCAGCGGGTGACGACGATCCCGGGCGGCAACACGATCAGGGCAACGACGCCGAGGCGCCAGTCGAGCAGGAACAGGCCGCCGATGGCCGCGAGAAGGGTCAACGAGTTGACGACGAGCGTCGTCAGGCCCTGGTTGAGGACGTCCGAGATCGCGTCGACGTCGCTCGTCAGGCGGGCGATGATCCAGCCCGCCTTCTGCTCGGAGAAGTACCGGAGGGAGAGCGACGTGAGGTGCTCGAAGAGGTCGCGGCGCAGGTCGAGGACGATCTGCTGGCCGACCCCCGCCAGCATCAGCCACGTCGTCGTGCCGAGGATCCAGGCCGTCAGGCCGACGGCGATATAGAGCACGACGTCGACCGTGAGCCGCGTCGTGTTCGCGGCCTTGATGCCGTTGTCGATCGCGTCGCCGACGATCGTCCAGCCGAGCACCGGAGCGGCGGCCGAGATCGCGGCGATCACCATGATCAGGCCGATCCGCCTCCGGCGGCCGACGGTGTAGCGCCCGAGGCGCGACAGGCCTGTGCGTCTCTCAGGCCGCAAGGGCTTCGTCTCCGAAGAGGTCGGTGAAGGCGCCGCCGAGGCGGATCAGGTCGCGGGGCAGGCCGCTCTCGACGACTCGGCCGTCGCGGAGGACGATCGCGCGATCGGAGACGAGAATCGTCGAGAGGCGCTGACCGGCGATGAGGACGGTGCGCCCTGCCACGGCGGGCCGGAGGGTCGCGATCAGGTGCCGCTCGGTCTCCGTGTCGACGGCGGACATCGGGTCGTCGAGGACGATGACGCGGGCCTCGGCGATGAGGGCGCGGGCGAGTGCGACGCGCTGCCGCTGACCGCCGGAGAGGTTGACCCCTCGCTCGCCGATCAACGTGTCGTAGCCGTTCGGCAACCCGTCCACGAACGCGGCGACGCCGGCCGCCTCGCACGCCGCGAGCACCTCGACCCAGTCGGCATCGGGGCGGGCCGCGAGCAGGTTGTCACGGAGAGGCATCGAGAACAGCACGGGCTTCTGCGTGACGAGGGCGACCGAACGCCGCAGCTCGGAGAGGGCGAGGTCACGGCTGTCGACGCCGCCGATCAGCACGCGTCCTGAGGTGGGGTCGTAGAAGCGTGGCAGCAGGTTGAGGAGCGACGTCTTGCCCGCGCCCGTGGCGCCGCACACGGCAACGATCTCGCCCGGCGCCACCTCCAGGTCGACGCCCGACAGCACCTCGCTGCCGACGCCGTAGCTGAAGTGGATGTCCTCCATCCTGATCGTCAAGGGACCGTCTGGCAGATGGGCAGGATGCTCGGGCTCGGGCAGCGGCTCGATCGCGTCGAGCCAGGCGAACGACCGCGAGGCGGCGGCAGTGGCGCGCTGGCCGAGGTTGATGATCCAGCCGAGTGCCTCGAGCGGCCACACGAGCTGCAGCAAGAGCGTGATGAAGAGCGTGAACTGGCCGATCGTGAGATTCCCGGCGATCGCATCGCGCCCGCCGAAGAAGAGGACGGCTGCGATCGCGAGTGAGGGGAGAAAGATGAGCCCGGGGAGGAAGCGGGACTCGATCCCGGCCTGTCGCATCGTCTCTGCGCGGACGGCCTCGGCGCGGCCGGTGAAGCGCTCGCGCACGTCGTCCTCGCGGCCGAATGCCTGCACCATCTCGATGCCCACGACCGCCTCGTCCGTCGCCTCCGTCAGGTGGCCCTTCTTCGCCTGGACGACCCGCGAGATCGGAAAGACCTTGTGCGCGAAGACGTACGTGAGGACGGCAATCGGCGGCATCGCGAGCGCGGCGAAGAGCGTCAGCCGGGCATTCACCGACACCAGCACGATCGCGGCGCCGATCAGCATCATCATGCTCTGCAGTGCCTGGACGACGCCCCAACCGATGAAGTACCGCACGGGGTAGATGTCGTTCGTGGCCCGCGAGATGACCTCCCCCGTCGCGTGACGGTCGTAGAACGCGCGCGGGAAGCGGAGGTACGCGTCGTACATCATCCCGCGCAGCCGGGCCTCGACGACGACGCCGACCCGCGCCGTCGAGTAGCGGCGCGCGAAGTTGACGCCGAACCTGATCGCCGCGAGCACGGTGATCAGTCCGAGGTAGGGGAGGAGGAGCGATGTGTCGCCGCCGTCGATCGCGTTGTCGATCGTGCGCTGGACGAGGATCGGGATCGCGAGCGAGAGCCCCGTGAACGCGAGCGCACACGTGAGCCCGATCAGGACCAGGCGCCACTGGGCCCGCCACAGCGGGTAGAGATGGCGCAGGGTCGGCCAGAGCTTCAGATCGGGCGGATCGACGTGCTGCACGCGCGGGTCGGGCTCCTAGCTGCGGGCCAGGTCGGCACGCGGTCGGCGGGACACGAACTGTCGCGCCGGCCTCTCGGCGGGCGACAGACCGCCCGGAGCAGGGCTCCGAAGGCGGCCGGACATCGCACTCTACCAGCCCCGCCGGGTGTGATGTCTCGGAGACAGCAAATTGCACTTGACAGACATCATTGTGATGTCATATACTCGTCACATGGACATCGAACGACACGTACAGGCCATCCAGTCCGACCTCGCAGCGGCCGCCGCGCTCGGCGACGAGGCGACGGCGGCAGCCGGTGAGCGGCTTGCCGCCGCGGTCGAATCTTCATTGCAGCTCCGCCTCCTCGACGTTCTCACCGACGCCACGCTGGCGCTCAACGCGCAGCTCTCGTCCGGCCACGTCGAGGTCAGGCTCGCAGGGCGGAACCCGGACCTCGTCGTCGTCGACGATCAGGCGGGGGAGGCCGAGGCCGCCCCGACCCCGGGCGACGACCTAAGTGCCCGGATCACCCTCCGGCTGCCGGAGGCGTTGAAGGTTCAGCTCGAGGTCGTCGCGAGTGGCGAAGGCGTCTCGGCCAACGCCTGGATCGTCCGGGCGCTCGCCCGGGCCCTCGAGCCGCGGCGCCCGAGGACGCAGAGCGGCAAACGACTACAGGGATTCACCCAGACCTGAGAGAGGAGCATCATCGTGACCCTTCATCACACGTTCTTCGGCAGCATCGAGCTCCCGGCCGTCGAGAGCTCGCGTCCGCCCCGTCATCGCCCCGACGGCGTCCGCGTCGTGCGGAAGCCCCAGCCGGCGCGCCCTGAGGAGACGTCGTGACCGCCTTCGATACGACCGGGCAGGTGGCGCTGCGGGTATCCCTCAGCGGCGGCGAGGTCAGCGTCGAGACCGCGGACGCCCCACGCGTCGAGGTCGAGCTCGTGCCGTTGCGCGACAACGACATCACCCGCCAGGTCATCGCCGAGGCCAGGGTCGAGATGGTCGACCGCGGCGGCCGTCACGAGGTCGTCGTCGAGCTGAAGCGGAGGTCCGGATTCCTCGTCGGCCGCGGGCCGAGGGTCGGCGTGCAGGTGCGCTGTCCCGAGCGGAGCGACCTCTCGCTGCGGGCCGACTCCGCCGACCTCCGGGCCACGGGGACGCTCGGCGAGGTCGACGTCAAGACGGCATCGGGCGACGTGTCGCTCGAAGGCGCAGCCACCCTCCATGTGGACACCGCGAGCGGTGACGTGCGCGCCCTCGACGTCGACGGCACGGCCGAGCTGCGCACCGCCTCGGGCGACGCGACCCTGCGCCGTTGCGGCGGCTTGCTCTCGGCGAACATGGTTTCCGGCGATCTCTCGGTCGACGAGGCAGCCGGCGGGCTGGCCGTCAACACGGTCTCCGGGGACGTGCAGGTTCGCGCGGCCGGCGGCGGTGGGATCCGGGTGCAATCGGTCTCCGGCGATGTCCATCTCGCGATCAAGCCGGGCGAGCGCCTTTACGTCGATGCGAGCTCCGTCAGCGGGACGCTGAGCTCCGAGCTCGGGCTCGATGACGCGCCGCCGTCGGACTCGGCAGCGCCCGTCAGCGAGCTTCGCGTGCGAACGATCAGCGGCGACCTCGAGATCGTGCGTGCAGCCGCCGCCGCCTGACGCGGCGGGTCACTCCTCGCCGGCGAGGTGCTCGGCGAGCAGCGACATCGCGTAGCACTGCCACGCCAGATCGCCGTCCCGGCCGAGCACGCGTCGGGCTTCGGTCGCGCCACGCAGCCCCTCGGTCTCGGGGGCGAGCGCCTCGAGGCCCGCGGCGAGCTCCGCCCGGAGGGCCGGATCGTCGAGATCCTCCGCCAGCGCGGTGACCGCCCGTCCGTAGAGCTCGAGCGGACGATGGGGGTCACCGCCCGCTGCGAGGAGTAGCTCCGAGCGCCGCAGCGCAGCGTGGAGCTCGTGGGCGTCGGGCGTCACGCCGCGGCCGGCGAGAAAGCACAGCAGAGCCCACTGCTCCTCGGGGGCGGCGCGCTCGGCGGCGCGGATCCAGTCGCGCGGGCGGCTCCTCGGGGGCGGCACCCCTAGGTCCCGGCCGTCGCCTTGCGCCCGAGCCACGCCGAGTAGCCGCCTTCGGTGGCGCGCACCTCGCCGTCGACCTCGACGATCCGGTCGGCGACGCGGTCGAGGAAGTAGCGGTCGTGGGAGATCGCGACGACGGTGCCGGTGAACTCCTCGATAGCGCCTTCGAGCACCTCGACCGAGTCGATGTCGAGGTGATTCGTCGGCTCGTCGAGCACGAGCAGGTTGGGGCGGGCCAGCATCAGCAGCAGCAGCTGGAGTCGCGTCCGCTCGCCGCCCGAGAGCAGCCTGTTCGCCCGGCGCACCAGCTCGTAGGGAAACAGGAACTTCATCAGGAGCGAGACGGCGTCGCCCTCCGAGACCGGCACCGCGCGGCGTACCGTCGCGAGCGGCGTCGAGGCGGGGTCGAGCGTGTCCTGGTCCTGCGCAAGGTAGCCGATCGAGATCGACGGTCCCACCCACACCTCGCCGGAGGTCGGGGCGATCTCGCCGACGAGCGTCTTGAGCAGCACCGACTTGCCGGCACCGTTTCGCCCCACGACTCCGAGCCGCTCGCCGTGGACGACCTCGAGATCGACCCCGGCGAGCACCGTGTCGTCGCCGAACTCGACGCCGACCGAGCGCAACGAGAAGACCCGCTGCCCGCCACGCGTCGCGGGGCGGAGCCGGAGCCGGATCTTGCGGCGCTCCAGCACCGGCCGGTCGACCGTCTCCATGCGGTCGATCTGGCGCTGCTTGTTGTTCGCCTGGCGGATGTTCCGCTTGTCGGGCACCCACGAGGCCCAGAGCTTGAAGCGCGCGATCGCCGCCTCCAGCCGCTCGATCTCCTTCTGCTGAGTCACGTACGCCTGCTGCTGGCGCTGGAGCTCCAGCTCGCGCTCGAGCGTGTAGGCCGAGTAGTTCCCCGGCCAGACCAGGATCCGACCGTCGTCGAGCGATGCGATCTGGTCGACGACCTCGTCCAGCAGGTAGCGGTCGTGAGAGACGGCGACGATCGCGCCGTCGAAGCGGCGGGCCAGTGATTCGACCCGGGCGCGGCCCTCGTTGTCGAGGTGCGCCTCGGGCTCGTCGAGCAGCAGGACGTCCGGCTGCTGCTCGAGGCACGCGGCGAGCGCGATCAGCTTGCGCTGACCACCGGAGAGGTTGCGGGTCCGAAGCCCGAGCTCGCCGGGAGAGAGCCCGAGCTCGAGGAGGGTCGAGCGGGCGCGCCCCGTCGCTCCGGGCCCCCCGGCCGCCTCGAACCGCTCGAGCGCCTCCTCCTGGCGTGCGAGGACGCGCGTCATCCGATCGAGGTCCGAGATGACCTCGGCGCTCCCGAGCTGCGTGCCGAGCTCGGTCAGCTCCAGCTCGAGCTCGACGAGGTCGGGCCGGGAATCGAGAACGGTCTGGAGTGGCGTGCGATCGTCGCCGGTCGGATGCTGGTCGAGATAGGCGACGCACGTGCCCCGGCGACGGGAGACCTCGCCGCCGTCGGGAGGCTCGAGCCCTGCCAGGATCCTGAGCAGCGTCGACTTGCCGCCGCCGTTCCGCCCGACAACGCCGATCCGCGCCTGCGGCTCGATCGCCAAATCGGCCCCGTCGAGGATGAGGCGCGAACCGAAGGACTTCGTGATCGCGCGGCCCGCGAGCAGCGTCACTGCACGGGGAGCTCTGCTCCGGCGGCAAGTGCGTCGAGCAGGCAGACCGGGGCGAGCACGCGCGTCATGCGCCGCAATCTACCGACGCTGCCGCTGCTCGGAGCCCCGCGGGAGCCTGCCGCGGCGCCTTGCGCTCAAGGGTGGCCGCTCCCGGCCGATACACGGAGTATGAGGCGTGTCCTCGCCGTGACTTCGACCATGCTCATCGCGCTCGGCGCGGCAGGTGCGGCCCGGGCGCTCCAGCCTCCGGTGCCGCCGAGTGCTCTCCCGTCGGCCGCAGCCACGAAGTCCTGGGCGGACCCACAGATCCGCGTCGTCACGGCGGTGGGGATCCTCGGTGACGACCCCGCGACGTTCCGGCCCACCGACCCGCTGACCCGGGGCGAGCTGGCCGATGCCCTTGCCGCGTGGGGGAAGCCGGCTGCCGTGCCGGCCGATCCGGCGAAGCTCGTGACGATGAGCGAGCTCGACGCGCAGCTCGTCGGTGCGCTCGGGCTCCTGCCCGCCGCGCGGCGGATTCGGCTTGCCGCGCGTGACGCGCAGCTGGCACCGACCTCGCGGCTCGGCACCGAGACGGTGGCGCGCCTGCTCGGCCTGCGCCTCAACCACCCCCAGGGCTCGGACGACCTCGAGCTTCTTCCCTCCCAGCCGGCTACGCGTGCGGAGGCGGCCTACTCGCTGGCGCGGGCGCTCGGCCTCTCGCCGGGTCAGATCACCTGGCTCGACGGGCTCAGCCGCACGTTCTCGCTGCCCGAGCTCGGGGACTGGCAGCGTGCGGTGCTCGGGCGTGCGCTCCGCTTCGTCGGCTACCCGTACGTGTGGGCCGGCACCTCGGAGGTGACCCAGAAGATCTGGAGCGCCACGGCCCCCGGCGGCTGGGTGAGCGAGCCGGGCGGATTCGACTGCTCGGGCTTCGTCTGGCGCGTGTACAAGACCAGGCCGTTCCCGGGAGCGCCGCAGCTCGGCGACATCCTCAAGGGGCGAACGACCTACGCGATGAGCGCGGAGGTCAAGAGGCCCGACCGGATCGGGATCGCCGATCTCCAGCCGGGAGACGTGATCTTCTTCGGCACTCGCGGCCCGCTCTCGACTCCGGCCGAGGTCGGCCACACGGGCATCTACGTCGGGAACGGCTGGTTCGTGCATTCGTCGGGTGCAGGAGTGACGCTGCAGCCGCTGCAGGGCTGGTACACGACGACGTTCGCCTGGGCCAGGCGGCCGTTGCTCGAGGCAGGGCTCACGGCCTGAGGCGGACGGCGCCGGCCGGTCTCAGATCGAGCCGGCGAAGGTGTTGCAGGTGGTCGCGCGGCCGGTCTCGTACCCCCTCGAGAACCAGCGCCGCCGCTGCTCCGATGAGCCGTGCGTCCACGTCTCGGGATTCATCTGCCTCTGCGTCCGCTCCTGGATCCGGTCGTCCCCGACGGCGCCTGCCGCGTCGATCCCGCTGTTGATGTCGGCCTGAGTCGGGCTCTCGATCAGCCCCGTCTCGACGGCGTGATTCGCCCAGACGCCCGCCGGGCAGTAGGACGGTCCGACCTGGGAGCTCCCCGCGCCGCAGCCGGTCTGGACGGCGTCCGTGTAGAAGACGGTCCCCGGGAACTGGCACTCTCATACCAGGAATGTCGCTCTCGCACCGGCTCCGGCCGTCACCTGTCGTGCTCGCTGCGGCGGCCGTCGCCGCCTTCTCGCTGTTGCCGTCGGCGGGCAGCGGTCCCGCCGCGGCAGCCGCGCGTCTCGCCCCGACGACCCGGGAGCTCGTGGGCCAGCGCTTCGTCGTCGCGCTCGAGGGCAGGCGGCCCTCGGCCGCGATCCTCGGGCGCATCCGCCGTGGCGAGATCGGAGGCGTGATCCTGTTCGGTTCCAACATCGGGGGCGCCCCGCAGCTGCTCCGGCTGACGGCGGAGCTCCAGCAGGCGGCACGCGGCGCGGGGCGGCCGCCGTTGCTGATCGCGACGGATCAGGAGGGAGGCTCGGTGCGGCGGCTCCCGTGGGCCGGGCCGAGCGCAAGTGCACCGGAGCTCGGACGCGCGAGCGTCGCGACGATCCGGCGCGAGGCCTTTCTCGCCGGCCGGGCCCTGAGGGCCGGGGGAATCAACGTCGATCTCGCCCCGGTCGCGGACGTACCGACCGCCGGCTCGTTCATGGCGGCGCAACACCGGACGTTCGGAGGATCGACCGCCGTCGTCGGCAGGGCGGTGACCTCGTTCGTCGGTGGGCTTGCCGCTGCCGACGTCGCTGCCACCGTGAAGCACTTTCCGGGCATCGGCAGGGCAACGCGGAACACCGACCGGTCGGCGGTCGAGATCGGGTCGAGCCGCCGCGTGCTCGTAGGTGACCTGGCGCCGTTTCGGGCTGCCGTCACCGCGGGCGCGCCGTTGGTGATGATCTCCAACGCGACCTACCCGGCGCTCGACACGAAGCCGGCGCCGTGGTCGCCTGCGGTGCAGGCGCTGCTCCGCAGCGGCCTCGGCTTCGGCGGCGTCACGATCAGCGACGCGCTCGACGGAGCGGCTGCGACGAGAGGTCGCACGCTCCCGTCCGTCGCCGTGCTCGTCGCCCGGGCCGGCGTGGATCTGTTGCTCTGCACCGGTAGCGAGGCGTCGAGTGCGGCCGCCTTCGAGCGGGTCGTCGCCGCTGCCGACCAGGGGCGCCTCTCACGGGCCGCTCTGCAACGAAGCTACGGCCGGATCCTGTCCCTGAAGGAGACCTACGGCTGAGGGCGCGGCGGCGGCCTCTCCTCGCTACGCTCCGAGCACATCTTCAGGAGGCTCATATGACGGAACTCGCACCCGCACCCGGCGAGCGCGCGGCCGATTCGAACGGCGCCGCGATCGTGCCCATCCACCACTGGCTCGACGGTGCCCCGGTCTCGGGCGCGTCCGGCCGCACCGGGCCCGTGTTCAATCCGGCGACGGGCCGTCAGAGCGGTGCCGTGGATCTCGCGTCCGTGGCCGAGGTCGACACCGCCGTCCAGGCGGCAAAGGCCGCGTTCGGGCTCTGGCGCGGCGTCTCGCTGGCGAAGCGCGCCGAGCTGATGTTCAACATCCGCGAGCTCGTGCACGCCCGCAAGGAGGAGATCGCGAAGCTGCTCGTCGCCGAGCACGGCAAGGTGCTCTCGGATGCGATGGGGGAGGTGACGCGTGGGCTCGAGGTGATCGAGTACGCCTGCGGGATCCCGACCCTCTTGAAGGGCGAGTTCTCGGAGCAGGCCTCGACCGGCGTCGATGTCTACTCGATCCGGCAGCCGCTCGGCGTCGTGGCGGGCATCACGCCGTTCAACTTCCCCGCGATGGTGCCGATGTGGATGTGGGCGCCCGCGATCGCCTGCGGCAACACGTTCGTGCTGAAGCCGTCGGAGAAGGATCCCTCGGCCTCGATCTACACGGCGGAGTTGCTGAAGGAGGCGGGCCTCCCGGACGGCGTCTTCAACGTCGTCCACGGCGACAAGGTTGCGGTCGACGCGCTCCTCGAGCATCCCGACGTAGCGGGGCTCAGCTTCGTCGGCTCGACCCCGATCGCCCGTTACATCTACGAGACGGGCACGAAGCACGGGAAGCGCGTGCAGGCGCTCGGTGGCGCCAAGAACCACATGATCGTCCTGCCGGATGCCGACATCGAGATGGCTGCCGACGCGGCGGTCAGCGCGGCTTACGGCTCCGCCGGCGAGCGCTGCATGGCGGTGTCGGTCGTCGTCGCGGTTGGTGACGTCGCCGATCCGCTGATCTCCGCGATCCAGGAGCGGCTGCCGAAGATCACGGTCGGCGACGGGATGGATCCCGCCTCCGAGATGGGCCCACTCGTCACGCGCGAGCACCGCGACAAGGTCGCCGGGTATCTCGACTCCGGTGCGGCTCAGGGTGCCACGGTCATCGCGGACGGCCGTGAGACCGTGCCTGACGGAGACGGCTTCTTCCTCGGCGTCTCGTTGCTCGACGGGCTCACGACCGAGATGGACGCCTATCGCGACGAGATCTTCGGGCCCGTCCTCGGGGTCATGCGCGTCGCCACCTACGACGACGCCCTCAAGCTGATCAACGACAACCCGTACGGCAACGGCACCGCGATCTTCACCCGCGACGGCGGCGTCGCCCGCCAGTTCCAGTTCGACGTCGAGGCCGGCATGGTCGGGATCAACGTCCCGATTCCCGTGCCCGTCGCGTACTACTCGTTCGGCGGCTGGAACGCATCCCTGTTCGGCGACAGCCACATCTACGGGCCCGAGGGAATTCACTTCTACACCCGCGGCAAGGTCGTCACGAGCCGCTGGCCCGACCCCGCGACGAGCGCGGTCGACCTGGGATTCCCGCAGACGCGGTAGGGCCGCCGGAGCGGGCGTCGGGCTTGCGCCCGGCGCCCACGCCGGCGCTCGGCGTGCGGAGGCGTACCCGCGATACTCACGCCGGATGAGCGCGCGCTACGAGCTCGGCCGGCTGCTCCTCCGTCTCGCGGCCGCCGTCGCGGCGGCGCTCGTGCTCGCGCTGCTCTGGGCCCTCGCCCACGGAGGGGACTTCCGCCACTCACTCGAGCTCGGCTGCTACGTGATCGGCGGCCTCGCGCTGCTGATGGGCGCCGTCGGAGGGTCGCCGTCCCGGCGAGACGCGGCGAGCGCGAGCTGGATCGGCAAGGCTGCGAGGTGGGATACGTTCCAGGCGAACGCCGCCGACATGCCCGGGACGACGGTAACCCCGGCGATCCTCGCGCTCGTCGTGGCCGTGCTCATGACGCTGCTCGGGTGGGCAATCTCGTAGCGTTCGCGGACACGATGCCCTCCCACAGCGCAGGCCTTCTTCTCTACCGGCTCGCCGGCTCCGGCGTCGAGGTGTTGCTCGTCCACCCCGGTGGCCCGTTCTACGCCAGCAAGGACACCGGTGTGTGGTCGGTGCCGAAGGGAGAGTACGACCCCGGTGAGGATCCCGTCGACGCCGCGGTGCGGGAGTTCGAAGAAGAGCTCGGGGCGCCGCCGCCGGTGCCGCGTGGAGCGCTCGTCGATCTCGGCATCGTGAGGCAGAAGAGCGGCAAGATCGTCGCGGCCTGGTGTGCCGAGGCCGATTTCGAGGCGAGTGCAATCCGGAGCAACACCTTCTCGCTCGAATGGCCACCGGGCTCAGGGCACGTGCGGGACTATCCGGAGGTCGACCGGGCGTGCTGGTTCGGGTTGCCCGAAGCGCGGCTCAGGCTCGTCCCCGCTCAGGCCGAGCTCATCGACCGGCTCGAGGCGATCGTCGCGCGCGCCTGACGTCGAGGTCGACTCCGTCCGGGTGTCTCCCGGAGGGAGACACCCTTTGTGGTCCTTGAACGAGTTGTCCATATTGGCAATGCGAGCGTCCATTGCGCGTTAGCCTTTCCGTCTCACGATGCCGCACGCGCCCCGCACCTGGCCCTCGACCAAGTTGCACCTCGTCACCACGAGCGGGAACGGCCATTGCCGGCTGTTCCTCGACGCGGCCGACCGAGACGAGTTCCTGGATCTCCTCGACGGAGTGGTCGAGCGACATGGCTGGGAGCTGTTCGCCTGGAGCCTCCTCGGCAATCACCTCCACCTCGTCGTGGGCTCCGAGCCGGAAGACCTGTACCGCGGGATGCAACGGCTCAAGAGCGTGTATGCGATGCGCTTTCACCGGCGCCACCACACGAGAGGCCATCTGTTCAAGCGACCGTACGATTCCCGACCGATCCTGCGAAACGCCGTCAGGCACGGCTTCGTCGAGCGCGCCGAGGACTGGGAGTGGAGCAGCTTTCGCACGGTCGCGCGCCTTGCCCCACCGCCTCGCCGCCACCTGACTTGCGAGCCGTTCGTTCGCCTCATGGAGCTCACCCGCAGCTCTGAGCGGCTCGCGGTCGTGCGGGCATACGTGCGAGAGAACGACGTGGACCCGCGATGATCGTCGTGTGGATGTCCTGATCGAGGGGCTCGGCCCCGATGCGATCGCGCTTGCCCGCCTGCTCGCGGAGGAGGGTAATGCCGTCCGGCTCGCGGGCTCCGGGCCCGGGCCTGCGCCCGGAGTCGCGCGTGAGCTCCGCGAGCTCGGCATCCGTGTCGAGTCGCGGGTCGACCTCGACGCCGACCCGGGCGATGCAGAGATCGCCTATCTCGACGTCTGGACGCCGGAGGTGGCCCCCCGCGTCGGGCAGCTCCGCGCGCGGGGAACGCGCACCTCGTGCCTCGCCGACCTGCTGCTCGCGCGCTGGCAGGGGCCGAGCATCGGCATCACCGGCACCGCCGGGAAGACGACGACGACGACGATCGTCGCCGAGATCCTCCGCTGTGAGGGCGTCGAGGTGGCGGTGAGTCGGGGCGCACGGGCAGGGAACCTCTGGCCGACCGCCGACCTCGTCGAGCAGCTCCGGCCCGTCGGCAAGGGGCCTACATCCGCCACTCTCCTGCTCGAGCTGACGAGCTCGCACCTCGCCTTCATGTCCTCGAGCCCGACGATCGCGGCCGTGATCTCGTTCTGGCCCGATCACCTGGAGCTGCACGGCGACCTCGCCCGCTACCGCGCCGCCAAGGAGGCGATCGTGCGCCATCAGCGCCCCGGCGATGTCGTGGTCGTCAACGCCGACGACGCATCCGCGGGCTTTGCAGCGATCGGCCCGGCCCGGCGCGTCGAGTTTTCGCTCGAGCGTGCGGTCGAGCACGGCGCCTACCTCGACCGGGACCAGGGGCTTGTCGTGGCCTTTGCGACAGGAGAGACGGCGCTCGGGCACGTCGAGGCGGGAGCTGCCCATGCAGACAACGTCGTCGCGGCGGCCGCGATCGCCTCGGCGGCCGGGGCGGGGCCGGCGGCGATCGATCAGGGAATCGGCTCCGCCGCCGTGCCGCGTTGGCGGGCGCAGCCGGCCGGCACGCTTGCGGGCACGCCTGTCATCGACGACGGCATGGCCGCGACTCCTCTGAAGGCCGCCGCCACGCTCGCCCGCTATCCGAACGAGAGCGTCGTGCTCATCGCCGGCGGGCTGAACGACGCCGGCGGCGGGCCGGTCCATGCGGCACCGGAGGAGCGCGTGCTCCTCGAGCGCGCCTGCGACGAGATCGCGCGCGCTGCCTCGGTCTGCGTCCTCTTCGGCGCTGCCGGACCACGGCTTGCCGCGTTGCTCCGGAGGCGTGACGTCGGGCTGATCGAGTGCGTCGATCTCGTCGCTGCCGTCGCCGCGGCAGCACGGGTCGCGCCCGGCGCCTCAGCGGTGGTCTTCTCGCCGCTCTTCCCCGTCTCGCTCGAGGATCGAGCGCGGTTCGCGATCCTCGTCCACGGATCCGGCTGACGGATCGGGCAGCGCCGTCACCCCTCGTCGTTCGCCGCCTGGTCGCGACGGCTGTCGAAGTACGGCAGCACATACTTCTTGAGCAGCCAGAACCCGAGCACTGCGTAGAACAGGCGCTTGATCATGTCCGGAGCCTCCTCGCTTCGCTGAACCGTGTGCCCGATCGACCCTAGCGAATGCGCGGTCGGCCGACCGTGGCGCGCGCCTCGCGGCGGCGGGGTGTGCAAGAGTGAAGCCGTGAAAGTGACCATGCTCCTCGCCGATTTCGCGCAGGTCGCGGACGGCAAGCTGATCGTCATCGGAGGCGGCTGGTCACTGACCGGGCCGGAGCCGACGCCGTTCGGGATCGCGATTCTCGTTCACGTGCCGTGGGACCAGGCCAACCGGCGGCACACCCTCCGGCTCGAGCTCGTGGACGCCGATGGGCAGCCGGTGACCGTCCCCGTGGACGGCGACAGCGAGGGTGACGAGGACGAGCGGCCGATCGTCTTCCTCGACGACGTCGAGTTCGAGGTCGGCCGCCCGGCCGGCATCAAGCCCGGCACGCCGCTCGAGCTGCCGCTCGCGGTCAACTCGGGCCCGCTCCCGCTCGAGCCGGGATGTCGTTACGAGTGGCGGCTGTCGATCGACGGCGAGGGAGACGAAGACTGGCGGCTTGCGTTCAGCGTTCGCCTGGAGGAAGAGACGGCGTAGGCGGTCAGCCCGCCCACGGGCTGGCGCGACCCGTGCCGGGCAGGCAGCAGTCCACGGGACAGACGTCGTGGCTCGCTGCGTAGCGTCCGACAGCCCGGCGGCTGTCGCCGATACCGAGACGCTCCTCGATCAGCTCCCGGATCATTGCGACGAAGACCGAATGCGTCCCCGCGCTCCTCGCGCGGACGAGATCGAGGCCGAGCTCCACAGCCGTGTCGCGCGCCTCGACGTCGAGGTCGAACAGCACCTCCAGGTGATCCGACACGAAGCCGACGGGCGCGATCACGACCTCCCGTACGCCGCGGCCGGCGATCTCGCGGAGATGGTCGAGGACGTCCGGCTCCAGCCAGGGCACGTGGGGCGGCCCGCTGCGGCTCTGGTAGACGAGTGCCGTGTCGGTCGCGCCGACCGTCTCGGCGACGAGTCGGGCCGATTCGTGCAGCTGGTCCTCGTAGCGGCACGCCTGCGCCATCGCCGCCGGGATCGAGTGTGCCGTGAATGCGATGTGCGCCTCGTCTCTCCCTGGTAGCCGGGCGAGCGCAGCGCGAACGTGGTCGGCGTTCGCGTCGATCCAGCCGGGATGGTTGAAGAAGGCTCGCGTCCGCAGCACTTCGGGCGCCCGCGGGCCGACGGCCTGCTGCGCGTTGAAGAGGTCCTCGCGGTACTGGCGGCAACCCGAATACGAGGAGTAGGCGGAGGTGAAGAAGGCGAGGGCCCGCTCGACGCCGTCGTCGGCCATCTCGCGGAGCGTGTCGGCGAGGAACGGGTCCCAGTTGCGGTTGCCGAAGTAGATCGGTAGCCCGATCCCGTGCGCGTCGAGCTCGACCCGCAGGGCCGCGATCAGCTCGCGGTTCTGCGCGTTGATCGGGCTGACCCCGCCGAACAGCTCGTAGTGGTGCGCGACCTCCTCGAGCCTCTCGCGCGGCACGTTCCGCCCGCGCGTCACGTTCTCGAGGAACGGGATCACGTCGTCCATCCCCTCCGGCCCGCCGAACGAGACGACGAGGATCGCGTCGAAGCGGGTGTCCGGGAAGGCGGAAACGAACCCGTCGGCGGGCGGCTTGAGCACGGTCTCGCTCATCGCGTCGAGCCTAGCCGCACCGTGCTTCCCGCGAGGCCCACCCCGCGAGCGGATAGCGTGCCTGCATGCAGAGCGACAGGTTCCGCGCCGCCGCCGAGAGCAACGACTTCTCCGCCTTCGAGGAGATCTTGGCCGACGATGTCACGTTCCGTAGCCCGGCGGTGTTCCGGCCCTACGAGGGGCGCGACGCGGTCGCCATGCTCCTGGCCACCGTCGCCGACGTGTTCGAGGACTTCCTGTACACCGACCAGGTCGAGTCGGGCGAGACCGCCGTGCTCGCCTTCAGCGCCACGGTCGGCAACCGCGCGCTGGACGGCATCGACCTGCTCCGCTTCGACGGCGAGGGCAGGGTCTGCGAGATGGCGGTGTACATCCGCCCCCTCAGTGGTCTCAACGCGCTCGCCGAGGCGATGCAGCGCAAGCTCGCGAGGTAGCGCGAGGCCCGTCCCGCGTTCGCCCGATACCCGGGCCATGGAGCGTGCCGGGATCGAACCGGCGACCTCCGCCTTGCAAAGGCGGCGCTCTCCCAGCTGAGCTAACGCCCCGAGCGTCCTACAGCGTACCGTTCCTCAGCCCTCGCGCTGGGAGCGGGTCGTTCCCTGCTGCAGCTTCCGGAGCCCGCCCGAGAAGCCGAGCGTCTGCTCCCCGGCCTGTCCCTGCTCAAGCCGCCGGAGGCGCGCCTCCATCTCGGTGAGCTCGGGATTCGCCCACTGGCCGACGCCGTCCTCCCGATCGTCGAGCTCGCGCTCCTTCTGGGCGATGAGGCGCTCCCGGGCGGCAACCGCTTCGCTCCGAGCCGCGAGCTCGTCGCGGGTGCGGAGGAACATCTTCTCGGCGTCTCGCAGCTCCGCGAGCCGTGTCTCGATCTGCTCGAGGCGCGCCGCATCCTCCTTGGCGGCCGGAGGCGGCGCCGCCTCCGGCGCTGCCTGGAGCCCGCGCTCGCGCTCCGCGAGAAGGGCCTCACCGGCGATGACGGCCCGTTCGCGTTCGACCAGAGCACGTTCCCGTCGCTCCGCCTCGAGTGCGTCCTCTCCGGTGTCGGCCTCGGCGCCGTTCCGCTCCTGCGCCGCCCGCCGCTCGATCTCGCGCTCGCGCTCGGCGAGACGGGCCGCGGCTGCGACGGCCGCCTGCTCGCGTGCGACCAGAGCCTGTTCGCGTTCGGCGAGGGCGCGCTCGCGTCGCTGCGCCTCGAGCGCGGTCTCGGCATCGGCGTCGACCACGGACTCGGGCGGGAGCGCTCGGGAACCGAGGCGCGGCTCGGGTTGCGCTCTGTT
>Ga0302323_100001910_pt1 | contig 16956 bp, 12 predicted proteins | sample Fen_T0_3_FD_201950 | JGI IMG/M metagenome (GOLD analysis project Ga0302323, IMG submission 201950) | Peat permafrost microbial communities from Stordalen Mire near Abisko, Sweden - Fen_T0_3 | ecosystem: Environmental > Terrestrial > Soil > Wetlands > Permafrost | place: Sweden: Abisko... | reverse complement strand
CTTGCACCTGCGACAACCCAGGCCACGCCTACAAGGACGGTGGGGTGGGCAATTCGAATCGCCGCAATCTCTCGACCCCTGCCAATCTCGCGCAGTGGTATACGAACGTGACCGGAGTCAATTTGAGCGTGCCCTACTTGCTCACGTTGAGCCTGACGGACGTAACGACAGGCACCTACTCCAATCTGTCTTCGTCGGGCGCCACCGCCTTCGGTCCTCTCGGTAACGGGGGCTGGATCGCGGCGGGCTCCGAGACGGCATCGGGCTGCGGCTCGGGCTCGGCAGTCAACGTCTCGTTCACCACCGAGACCCACTTCTGGTTCGAGTACCAAGGTGGCGAGCAATTTGCCTTTTCGGGAGACGACGACACGTGGGTCTTCGTCAACAAGACTTTGGCCGTGGACTTGGGCGGCCTTCACACCAAGGACGATGGCTCGTTCACGTTGGACTTGTCGAACGGCACGGCGGTTTCCAAGAACAACGGCTACTACTACGACGGGGCGAGCTATAGCACCACCCAGGGTAGCAATCTCAACCTCGGACTGGTCGTGGGCAAGATCTACGAGGTGGCCATGTTCCAGGCCGAACGCAACCAATGTGGCTCGAACTTCGGCGTTACCTTGAAGAATTTCGCGAAGCCCAAGTCCACTTGTGGCTCGACCTGTGGCGATGGCATCGTGGCTGCCAACGAGGCCTGCGACCTTGGCACGGCCAACAACACCGGTGCCTACGGTGGTTGCAATGCAGATTGCACCTTGGCCCCTTACTGTGGCGATGAAAAGGTCAACGGCACCGAACAATGCGACGACGGTGTCAATGCCAACGTCTATGGCAGCAAGGCCAACGGCTGCGCGCCTGGCTGCAAGACGCCTCCCTACTGCGGTGACGGCAAGATCGACCTGGCGTACGGTGAAACCTGTGACAGTGGCGCGAGCAACTCGGCCACCGCCTATGGGACGGACGCATGCAACGACAAGTGCCAGGTCGCCGCCTTTTGTGGTGACGGCATCGTCAACGGCAGCGAAGTCTGCGACGACGGCCAGAACAACGGAAGTCCCAGCAGCAAATGCGATACCAAGTGCGCCATCAAGTGCGGCAATGGCGTGCTCGACAGCGGGGAACAATGTGACAAGGGGGCAAGCAACAACAAGGGGGCGTACGGTGGTTGCAAGAGCAATTGTACCCTTGCCCCCTACTGTGGCGACGGCATCAAGCAGGCGGTCAATGGTGAGGCCTGCGATGATGGCAAGAACGACGGCAGCTACGGGACCTGCACATCGACCTGCCATCTGGCTTCCTACTGTGGCGATGGAACGGTGGACGCGGCGGCGGGCGAGACGTGCGACCAGGGAGCGGCCAACCAGACCAAGCCGTACGGCGCGGGGCTATGCACGACCACATGCAAGCGTGCGCCCTATTGTGGCGACAATTCAGTAGACACGGCGGCCGGCGAGAAGTGTGACGACGGTCCGGCAAACAGCGACACCATGCCGGGGTCGTGCCGAGGCGACTGCTCTGGCTACAACCCACCGCCTGCGACGTGCGGGAACGGCAAGACCGATGTCGACGAACAGTGCGACGACGGCCAGCTCAACGGGACGGCGGGTGACACTTGCGACGGCCGCTGCCATTACAAATGCGGCAACGGTGTCAAGGACGCGGGCGAGGAGTGTGACGACGGCGTCAATGATGGGTCCTACGGCACATGCAACCACGACTGTACGCTGGCGGCCTACTGCGGCGACGGCGTCAAGAACGGGAAGGAGCAGTGCGATCTGGGCGTCCTCAACAGCGCGACGGCCTATGGACCGGGTAAGTGCACGAATCTGTGCGCCATCGCTCCTTATTGCGGAGACGGCCGGGTGAATGGTACCGAGCAATGCGACGGCCAAGTGGGCTGTTTGGCGTCCTGCGTCCCCACCGGTGTCATCAACTAGGAGGCTGGTGTTAGGCGGCGGATCGAGTCCTGGGAGGACGACGGCAGAGGCCTGCCTTTCCCGACCCGCCGATGCTGATGGAAAAAGGGCCGGCGTGCTAGCATGGCGGGCGAAGCACTGGCGAAGCCGAACCTCAGCAACGAAGGAACCCATGAAACGCCTCTTCATCACCGCGCTCTTGAGCTTGATAGCTGGACTCATCCTTGGCGTCCTTGCCGGTCGCCGACTGCCGCCGACGCGGGAACAAGTTGCCAACTACCTCAGCAACCTCAGTGTGGGCGAGCTGTCCGATTTCACCAAACGCCTGACGGCCCAGTGGGGCTTTCAAGCGTTTCCGCAGCATTTCCTGCCCAGCACCGCCCCCGAGCCCAACCCGGGCAAATAGCTCAAACCCGCGAGGGAGGCTGGGCGCCCTCGATGGCCGCCATGGTTTCCTCGACCGTGGGTAGGGCCGAGCGTGCGCCGATGCTGCGACAAACGAGACCCGCGGCGGCGTTGGCAAAGGGAACGGCGCGCTCGAGGGGCCAGCCGTGCATGTGGGCAAAGGCAAACGCGCCGGCAAAGGCGTCGCCCGCTCCCGAGGTGTCGGCCACGAAGACGTCGAGGGCTTCTTGTTCGACCAGCTTGGTCCCCTCCAGCCCGACGGCGCCCGATTCGCCCATGGTCAACAGCGCCACGCGCGGCCCAAGGTTGAGAATCTCGCGCAGGCTGTCGCCCATGTTGTCGGCGGGTGCAAGCTCGTGGGCAAAGCGCTCGGACCCGATCACGATGTCGGACAGGGAAAGCAGCTCGCCCATCCCTCCGGAAAGTTGGCTGGCATTGAGCAGCACCTCGATGCCCTTGTCGCGGGCTTTTTCGGCGATGGCGGCTTGCAGGGCCGGTTGCGTGCCATCGATGACCAGCATGACGGCGTCGTCGAGCAGATTGGCGGGAAGATCGCGGGGCGCCAGCGGCGTGACGTTGCCGCGCGACCGCATGATCTTGCGCCGCCGGGTCAGCTCGTCGACCAACAAGACGGAAACCGGGGACACTTTGTCCTTCTCGATGGAAAGCATGGTGGTGTCGATGCTGAGGTTCTGCATGCTGCGCAGAATGAAGTGGCCATGCTCGTCGTCGCCGATGCGTCCGAAGAAGCGGGTGTTGGCGCCCATGACGGCCAAGGTGGCCACCATGTTGGAGGCCGAGCCACCGGCCTGCATGCTGAAGACGGAAACGTCGACCAAGCGCTCGTCGATGCGCGGGGAAACGAACAGCAGATCGACGGTGGCCAGGCCCACGCCAACCACCAGGCCTTGACGTGGCGGCGACGACCGCGCTTTGACAGTCCTGGTTGGCCGCGCTTTGGCGGGCTTCTTTACCCGCACTTTCGCGCGAGTGCGGGCGGCTTTGCGCACGACTGGCTTCCTGGGCACGGGTTCATCGTACCACTGGTGCGGCGTTTTGTGACGTTTCCGCTGCGTCGGCTTCCTTGGCCCCTGCGGGCAGCAGGGGGCGGCCCAGGGCCTGCTGGGCCACGACGAAGCGCTCCAGCGCCACCACCGCCTTGGCACAGCTGGCGTTGGCGAAGTACGCGCGGCCAAGGTAGTACAGCAGCTCGGGCCGCTTTTTCACGTACTCGGCGTCGTCGGCCAGCGGTTTCAATTCATCGATGGCATCGCCGTAGAACTCGGCCTTGTAGTCGAGAAAACCGGTGAGCAGCGAGAAATCCTTGCCCAGCTTTCCGCCCCAGGTTTGCTCGGGCCAGTCTTCGACGATCTTGAAGGCGCTGGCGTATTTGTTCTTTGCCACCAGCGCCGTGATTTGCCCGTATTCGTCGTGAACCCGCGCTGCCACGTCGGGCGCCAGGTTGGCGGGGGGCACGGGGTTGGCCAGGCCGTCCTCGGGGGCCAGGGGAATCTCGGGATCGCGGTCTTCGCGGGTGGCGACCAGGTCGAGCAGCAAGCGCGCGTGGGCGACATCCGCATTGCTAGTCGCCTGCGGATTGCTAGTCGCCTGCGGATTGCTAGTCGCCTGCGGATTGCTAGTCGCCTGCGGATTGCTATTCGCCTGCGGATTGCTAGTCGCCTGCGCTCCTGCGAGGGCGGCTTCGGCACGGCTTTGCCACAACTTGGCTTCGCGGGACTTGCCGTGGGCAAGCAGGCTGCGGGCCAGTCGGGCCATGTCCGAGGCGCGGCTGGGACCATCGTACCCCTCGACCAGCCCGGTGAGATGACCGTAGGGCCACATGGGACCGTAGACCTTGGCCAAGTAAGGATCGTAGGCCTGGTAGCGCAGAAGATCGCGGGGTGCCGCAAACTCGATGAGGGCGTTGTCGTCGGTGTTGAGGGCAGCGCCAGCGGTGAAGGAATGGACCTCTTCCGGGCCCAGCAGCAGGAAGGCGGGAATGTCGTGCGGGGAATGGAAGCCGGCGCGCTTGGCTTCGGCCGCGACCACGGGATTTTGGAAGGCCCGGGCAATCTTGCGAATGTCCAGCTCGATGGGCTTGCGACTGGCAATGAGAATGGTGTCCGACGACAGATCTTCGGCGGCAAACACCATGACGTAGGGGAATTCACCGGCCAGCGTACGATAGATGGCCTTGATGTTCCACGGCGCCATTTCGTAAAGTTGGGCCCACTGGCAGAAGATGCCGTCGTCGGCCAGGCGCGCCTTGACCGACTGGAAATATTCGCGCGTGAAGAGGTTGGAGACGCCGGTGATCCAAGGATTGGAGGGCTGGCTGATGATGACGTCGTACAGGTCGCGGCGCTGGCTCAGGAAATTGCGTCCGTCGCCGACGATGGCGTTGACCTTGGGATTTTCCGTCGGGCGGTGGTTGACGTCGTCGAAGAAGTGCGCAGCCTCGTAAATCGCGGGCTCGAGCTCGACGACCTCCAAGCTGGCGATGGGGTATTGGGTGGTGGCACCGGCGGTGACGCCCGAGCCGTACCCGATGAGGGCGACTTTGGGCGCGTGGTCGTTGTTGTAAAGCAGCAGCGGCAGCAGCCCGACGCTGATCTGGGTCGGCATGTCGGCGTCGTTCGAGGCGTCGACCTTGCCATTGTTCTTCATCGAAAAGACCTTGCCCCACTGGTCGACCGACACCGTCGTGGCGATGCCGTCCTTGTAATAGACCAGCTTGGGGGTCTGCCACTTCTTCTTCTGGTGGCGCCGCTCGACCATGTCGATGTAGTCGCGCGCCATGGAGATGCGGAAGAAACCGATGGAGAAGCTGGTCAGATTCCAGCGCGGCAGGGCCAGGGCGGCCAGGGCCATGGCCACCGCCGTTGCCATGCCGACCAGCCGACGCCGGCGGGGCATGCCTGCCGCGACGGCAAACAGCAACAAGGCCAGGAAAAGGTCGACGACGGCAGCCAGGTAGATTCCCCGCTGCAGCCCCAGGCCGGGCAAAATGACGAAGCCCGAAAAGAACGAGCCGACGATGGCGCCCAATGTATTGAGCGCGTAGGCCGAGCCCACGTCGCGGCCGACGGTGGCAAGGTCGCCCGTTACCACGCGCACCGTCAGCGGAAAGATGGCGCCCATCAGGAAGGTCGAAGGCAGGACGGTCAAGCAGGCGAGGGCAAACTGGCAGGTCAGGACCGCGTCGGCGCTGACCATCGTCGACGACAGCAGGTAGGTGAAGACGAAGGGCAGGCGATCGGTCATCAGGTAGGACAGGCCGATGCAGGCCACGATGCCAAGGTGGGTAAGGGCCAGGCCGCGCACCGGATCGCGGAAGCGCCCCACCAGTCGGCCAAACACCGCCGAGCCGGCGCCCAGGCCGACGAGAAAAGCCAGTAGAATGATAGTGAACGAAAAAATCGACGAGCCGATGATCACAGCCAGGGCGCGGGTCCACAGCACTTGCAGGGTCATGGCCGTTGCGCCCGAGGCGGCAAAGGCAAACAACACCGCCCGTTGGGCAGCAGGGGAAATCAGCAAGGGCCCGGGTTGGGCAGGGGCGGCGGGTTGGAGCGAAGGTTGGTCCTCGGGCGGCCTTTCCGCCTGGGCCTCCGCCTGCATTCCCGCGGCGGCGGTAAGCTCGTCCAGCGTCTCGCCCACGCCGACCGTCGCCTTTTGCGGGGCGAACCGGCGCGCGACCAGGATGGCCACGGCCAAGGAAATGTCGAAGGCGGCGGCGATGCGGTTGGTGCTACGCACGCCGACCATGGGCAGGAAAATGAAACCCGCCATGAACGAACCGCCGACGGCGCCGAACAGGTTGACGGCGTAAAGGGTGCCCAGTCGCAGGCTGATCCGGCCCAGCTCGAAGCGTCGCGAGACAAAGTAGCGCGCCAAGATGGGCATGGTCGCCCCCATCAGGGTGGTGGGGACGATGAGCAGCCCGGCCGAGGCGACGAAGCGCAGAACGGAGAGCAGCGTGTAGCGGTCGCCGAAGGTCGACCACAGCCACTGGTTCAGGCCGGGGTAGTAGCCGATGATCCACGGTACCAGGAGGGCGTAGGCGCCGATGGCGGCCTCGGCCATGGCGTAGGCGCGCACCGGATCTTTCAGCCGGTCGCTGATCTTGCCCGCCAGGTACGAGCCCAGTCCCAGCCCTCCCATGTAGGCGGTCAGCACGGTCGAGACGGCTAGCGCCGTCGACCCGAAGACCAGGGTCAGCATGCGGGTCCAAAGCAGCTCGAGAATCAGACCCGAGGCTCCGGACAGGAAGAAACAGGAAAGCACAACAGAGGGCATGGCCGAGTTACGCGCTTCTAGCACGAGCGTGCTTTCGCGAGTTGTTCACGGCGCTATTGCGTGCTTGATGCTATAGTCTCCGCTAGATGCGCTACGGCATCCTTTCAGACACACATGCGAACATCGAAGCACTGCAGGCGGTGCTGAAGGCGTACGAGTCCGAGCGCGTGGACAAGTTCATCTGCTTGGGCGACACCGTCGGTTACGGCGCCAGCCCCAACGAAACCTGCAATCTGATGCGCTCGATTGTCTCGCACACGGTGCTGGGCAACCACGACGCCGCGGTAGCGGGCCGCATGGATTACTCCTATTACTACCACGCCGCCCGCTTTGCCCTGGACAAGCATGCCCAGTTGCTGGAACCGCAGAACATGGCGTGGCTGAAGTCGCTGCCCTACGAATTTCGCGAGAACGGCGTGCTGTTCTGCCACGGCTCCCCCATCAGCGTGGAAGAGTTCGACTACATCTTCGCCCGCGATCAAGCCGCCCAGTGCCTGGACATCTGGGAACGGCTGCCGCAGCTGACCCTGATCGGCCATTCCCACCTGTGCAAGGCCTTCGCCATCAATCCCGAGCGCGAGGGCTCGCAAGAGGTAGTGACCCAGAAGTTCCAGCTGCGCGATGGATGGAAGTACATCATCAGCGTCGGCTCCGTCGGCCAACCCCGCGATTTCGACCCGCGCGCCAGCTACACCCTGTACGACAGCGACACCAAGACCTTCGAATTCAAGCGCGTCGAGTACGACACCAAGACCGCAGCCAGCAAGATCCTGGCGTCGGACCTCGAGCCGAATTTCGGCACGCGCTTGTTCTTGGGTATTTGAGCGGTTGCCTACGGATTCGCTGCGGTCACGTCGACGCCGCTGGCGCGGGTCAGGGCTGCGGCGGCAAGGTTGTAGTCGTAGATGCTCTGCACGTAGCGGATGCGTGCCTGGAAGAAGGCGAGCAGGGCGTCGGTCAAGTCCTTGGCCTCGCTGAGGCCGACGGCGATGTTCTGCGCCACCGCCGCAATCCACTGCTTGCCGGCCTTTTCGCCTTTTTGCCCGACCTTCATGCGCTCCTCGGCATCCTTGAGCTCGGACTGGGATTTCTCCACCTCGAAGTTGATCCCGTTGATACCCTCGCGGCGCCGCTGCTCGGCCTCCTGGGCCTCGGCGCGCAGCTTCACCGCGTGGGCGTTCTTCACCCCCAGGTCGAGCGGCATGCGGAACCCGGCCGCGATGCCAGCGCCCAGCGAGTGAAATGGGTCGTTGAAATACGCGTTCTGAGGCACGTCCACGCTGCTGGCGTAGGCGTAGGCCGCAGTTCCGATGAGCACGATGTCGGGGTATTGCCGCCGCCATTCCATATCCGCCAAAGCGCGTTTGGCCGCAACCAAGTTCGCCAGCGCCCTGACCTCGGGGCGCAACTGCAGGGCGTTTTCCTTGTAGCGTGTGAGCGGCCGTTCCGGAACGCTCAAGGCCGCCAGTGGTTCCTCGTCGACATCGAGGTCGGCGGGGGCGTCAGCACCGATGAGCGCACGCAAGCTGCTGCGTGCCAGATCGGCACCGCGCTTGGCCTCGAGGATGCGGGCGTCGATTTCTGCCCGCATGGTCCGCAAGCGCAACCGATCGGTGACCGACGCTTCGCCCGAGCCTTCTTTCAGCTCGGTTTCGATCTTCTTTTCTGCCTGCGCCAAATAGCCGCTGCCCTCGTTGAGAGCAGCCAGGATCTCGCGCGCCAGCTTGGCGCCCCAATAGGCCTTGCGCACGTTCAGCTCCAGGTCGGCTACCAGGCCAAACTCACGGCTTTGTGATGCCCGGACCCCCGATTCGGCCGCTTCCACCCCGGCAGAGATCTTGCCGAAGGTGTAGATGGGCTGCACCAGCTTGAGCTCGGTACGGGTGAAGACACCAGCCGGCGTAATGGCGTTGACGAATCCCTTTCCGCTGGTCCCGATGGACTCGGTTTCCAAGCAGTTGCGTTCTTTTGGGATCGGATTTCCCTCGCTGTCCGTGCGTCCCGCTACGCCGCTGCAAGTGATCCTCGGCGCTTGGGCCAACAGCGAATTCAGCTCGCCGCTAGGCAACCAGCTTCGTTTCGCCTCAAGCAGCTGGGCTTCGATGCCTGCCGTGGCTTGTGCTCCCGCCGCCAAGCCGGGGTTGCCTTTTTTTGCCAGGTCGAGGATTTCTTCGAGTGTGTAGGGTTTTGCCTGGACCGACACGGGTAGGCACAGCCCGAAGAGGAGGAACAACGCTGTGTAGAGGTATTGCTTCATGGTGATGAGTCGCCGAGTTCGCCTTTGACCCCAGAGTTGCGCGATTGCAGGTGGTGTTGTCCAACCGCAATCATCGGGAGTTCGAAAGAACCCTAGAGGGCTCTTTCTTTGGAAGAGCGCGTATGATAGCGCAAACAACCCATGAAGAGTCAGGTGGCAAATGCACACGCGGCGAAGCAAACGCCCTCTGCCTCGCGGGTGGAGACGGCCCAGGCCGTGCTGCCCGGCCACACCAACCCCATGGGAACGCTTTTCGGGGGCGTCCTCATGCAGTGGATTGACGTGGCTGCGGCCATTTCGGCTTCGCGCCACGCCCGCGGTCAGGTGGTAACCGCCTCGATGGACCGGCTGCATTTTCTGCGCCCCGTGCGCCTGGAAGAATTCGTCATCGTGCGTGCCGAGGTCAGCCATGCGGCGCGGACCTCGATGGAGGTCGAGGTCGAGGTGCTGTCTGAAAACCCGTGGACCGGCGAGCGCGCGACCACGACCCACGCGCTTTTGACCTTCGTCTCCGTCGATGAACAAGGGCGGCCGCGTGCCGTGCCTACCCTGCGCCTGGAAACAGCGGCCGAGCGCCGCCGTTTCAAGCAAGCTGCCCTTCGTCGCGCTGCCCGTCTCGCCGAACGTTCGGACCTAGAACGGTTCGGTGTGCATCGAAAAGTCACCACCCGCCGGAGCTCTCGCAAGCATGTCTGACCCATCACCATCGCCCACCTGTTTGACCCCATCGGCCTTTCTCCTCGGCGGGCCGGGCCACGATGTGCTGCGTGCCACCGGCAACGACCGGGTAGGCTTCCTGCACCGGATCACCTCGGGCACGGTGGCCGGGCTAGACCCCGGCCAGGGCGGCCGCACCCTCTTACTAGACGTGCGCGGCAGGGTTCTTGCCAGCTTGCTGGTCTTCGTTCGGGGCAAGAGCGTGCGCGTGATCGCGGCGTCCGGCCAAGGGGCCGAGGTTGCCGCCGGTCTTTCCAAGTTCGCCATCATGGACGACTTCCAAATCGCGCCCGAGCCGGAGCTGGCAACGCTGGCTGTGCTGGGCCCGCAAGCCGAGGTCGCACTGGCCAAGGTGGGCGTTTCGTTGCCCGCGCCACTGCTGGCGGCACCGCTTTACAGCCACTCGGAGGCGTCGAGCGACGCCTTTGGTTCGCTTTGGCTGGCCCACGGGCGCGCCTGCGGCGTGGACGGCTTGTGTGTGGTCGCCAGCCGACCTGCGCGCGAGGGTCTGGCCAAAGCTCTGGTCGAAAGCGGCATCGTCCAGCTTGGCGCGGAAGCCGCTGAAGCCATGCGCATCCAGGCCCTCGAGCCCAAGCCGGGCCAAGAGATCACGCCAGACCGTTTTCCGGTCGAGATAGGGCTGGGCGCCGCCATCGATCACGGCAAGGGCTGCTATGTGGGCCAGGAAACCATCGTGCGCATGCGCGATCGGGGCATCATTCGCAAGCGCCTGGTGCTATTGCGGCTGACCGATACGCAAGCCCCATCGCCGACTGACAAGATCGCGGCGCCAGATCAGTCTGCCGCGGGTCAGGTCACCAGTGTCGGATGCTTTCCTGGCGAACGGCCAGTGGCACTTGCCGTTCTCGCCACCGCCGTTCCTCTCGGCGCCACGGTTCAGGTTCAGCACGGCGAGGCCCGGCTTTCCGCCGACGTCGCCGCTGAATCGCTTCCCTGGGGCGTCTAGACTCATCCGACGCTTGGGTCGCGTCATGGCTTCCTGAGTACATTGCGCTGTCTGGTTGCGGCGTTCGGTTTTACGCCAGAGCTAAAGAAACCATCCCAGACGGTCGATTCAAGTGCTTCGCGAGCGCTGTGGATCGTTCGACGAGAGATGTGATGGCAAAGATGAACCAAGCTCTAGTCGCTGCATTGGCTTTTGTGCTGCCTCTCGCGGCTGCATGCACCGTGATGGTCGATAGGGGCATGGTGCAATGTAGCGTCGACACCGACTGCGCCCGGTTCGAGACCGGCGCCACCCTCCATGCCGTATGCAGCCAAGGCGTGTGCGTGAATTCGCAGCTCGGTCCCAAGGGCTGCTTCTCAGGTACGCCCACGACCACCGCCCAGTATCTCAACGCCTGTACCACCGCCCTCAACATCCCGTTCGACAATTGCGCCAAGCTGGGGCTCTGTGGCACGGGCGCCGTACTGCCCGACCCGGTGCCTCCCCCTGCCGGTGGCGCTGTGCCGACGACCATCAAGCCCGTGGCGGCCCCGACCGTCAAGTGCGCGGATGCCGGGCCCAACGTCATCTACATGAGCGGAACATCCGATTTCGGACCTTTGCTCAAACAGGTTACGCCGCTGCTCGCGGCCAATACGCCGCCCTATCGCGTGGTCTTCATGCCAGGAACCTCGTGCGGCGGCGTGAATGCCGCCTTCGACCCTGCGCTGACCATCATCAAGGACGTGCCGGGAACGTCGACCAAGGCAGCCGCCTATGCCTACTACTTCGATGACGCCGGCACCCAGGTCAGCTGCTCGCTCGACCCGGATGGCAACGTCGTCGATATCGGTGTGTCGAACCTCTACTCGACGGTGTGCAATACCAACTTCGTGCCCAATGCCACCGTCGCCGGCTATCTGGGGCCGGTCGTCACCTTCGGTCTCACCGTTCCTGCTGTTTCCAAGCAGACCTCAATCAGCGTCGAGGCAGCTCACATCATCTTCGGGCTGGGCGGCCAGAACCCCTTGGGGTTGCCTGCAAGCCCGTGGCTCGATCCGAGTTACTACTCCATTCGCAACTCCGGCGCCGGGTCCACTGCCCTGACCGCCGAGCTCATCCACGTACCGCGGGCCGCCTTCTGGGGCGTGGACCGACTGTCGACTGATAACATCCGCGACTCGCTCAACGCCTCCGCACAACCCGAGCAGTCCATCGGCATCTTGTCCATCGACTACGCTGACAAGGCCCGCGACAACCTGCGCGTTCTCTACTTGCAAGGTGAAGGGCAGGTGTCGGGCTTTCTGCCCGATTCCACGCCCATTTCTTTCAACAAGGTCAATGTTCGCGACGGACACTATCCTCTTTGGGGCTACGTTCACTTTTACACGGCGAACATCAATGGTGCGCCTTCTCCATCAGCGGGGGCTTTCGTGACCCGCTTCTCGGTGCCGAAGCTGGACCGACCCTTGGTCGACGCCATGATCGACGCCTCCCTGGTTCCACAGTGCGCGATGAAGGTAGCCCGCGAAACCGAAATGGGCGCATTCGTGCATAACCCCAGCACGTTCCAATGCGGTTGCTATTTCGACAACCGAATCTACGGCAAGCCGTCATGCCCAATCTGCACGACTTCCAACGATTGTCCGGCAAGCACCCCTGCGTGCAACTATGGCTTTTGCGAGAAGAGTTAGTTCGTCCACTTTAAACGGAGCAGCGTTCTTGAAAGATCGACCGTAGAGGCAAGCGTGCGGCGCCATGATGTTTGTGGCGCGTGTGATGCTGGCCAACTTGCAGAGGGCTTGACGTATGGGAGCAGCGACGCCGATAGGAATCGACATAGGCGATCTGGACATGGGGCTCGACGGCCGGATCCGTCACCGAACGCCTGACACTTCTGTCGTCAACAACCCACTCAAGCGGCCCTTGAAGCGGTCGCCCAGCCACCTGGCCCTGGTGGTGGAAAGCCCGCTCGTCGTCCAGGCCCAGCCTGTGCTGCGATCCCGGAAGGCCAAGCTGTGGCTCCTGGCAATCGCTGCTGTCGTTGTCACGGGAACGCTCATCGCTTCATTGCCGGCGACGCCAAACACCGTGGCTGGATTGAGCCTGCGCGACTTGGCCGCCTTCGAGATGATCGTTTTCTTGTCGGGCGTGATGAGCGGGCTGTCGGGCTTCGGCTTCTCCGCTATCGGGTCCGCCAGCCTCTTGCTGCTCACGCCACTGTTGCAAGTTCCGCTGTTTCAAGCGTTGTCGACGGGTAACCAGTTCCTGTCGGCGGGCCAGTTGCGCGACGACATGCCCAAGTCGGCGAAGGATCTTTGGGCGGGACCGGGACCCTGTATGGTGGGCGGTGCGGCTGGTGTGCCCATCGGAATCTGGCTGTTGTCGCACCTGCCAGCGGCGCAGCTGATGGCCGTCTTCGGAGCCCTGCTGACCGTCTATGCCCTGTATTCGGTGTTCAAACCCGCCAGCCTCAAGCTGCGCGGTTACGACGGCCCCATGTCCGGCGCTGTGGTCGGTTTTCTCGGTGGGGTGGTGGGTGGTTTCACGGCTTTCCCCGGGGCGGCGGTGGTCGTGTGGACAGGGTTGCGTGGCTTGCCGAAGGCGAAACATCGCGCCATCGTCCAGCCCTACATCATCATGTCCCAAATCTACTCGTTGGGGCTGCTGGCCATTTTTCATCCGTCCTATCTCAGCCGTCACTTCTGGTTGCTGCTGGCTTTGAGCTTGCCGGTGGTCATTCCCGGGACGCTTAGTGGTTTGGCCATTTACAAGCGAACGTCCGACCTCAATTTCAAGAGGATTTCTTACTTGCTGCTGGGGATTTCGGGCGGCTCACTGCTGGTGAAGGTACTTGGCCCGGCGATCAAGAGTCTGTTTTGACCGGGCCTGTTTCGAGTGGGCCTCATTCGAGTGGGCCTCATTCGAGTGGGCCTCTTTTGAGTGGGATCGATGAAAGGCGGAGGAAGATGATGAGTTTAACGCCACTTCGTTTGGTTGCGATTGAGGAGAGTCCCCTGGCGGAGAACGACCAGAGCGCCACGCCCGTGGCTATGATTAGCGAACAAGACGCCATCACACGCAGGGTGCCGGAATCGGCAATGATTCTTCCGCCAGAGCTCCCGCCGGCCCCGCGCAAACGTCTCTCCAGGCCCAAGCTGACGATTCTTCTGCCGGCAGGAGCGGTCGCGCTTGCCATCGCGGTCTTTGTCATCGGGTTGGCCAGCAAGGGCACGAGCACGTCTGCTCCGGCACCGGTCAGCCCGGCGGGCGTCGCTGCGGAATCGGCCCGCCCCCAGCCCGCCGTGGCCCCTGTCGCTCCGGCAGCGGCGACCGCCGCCGTGGCCGAAGTCATCCGCCTGGGAGTCACGGCTGAGCCCATGGAAACGGAGTTGAGCCTGGACGGCAATGTTCTTGCCGGCCACCGCCTGAACATCGAGGTTCCCAAAGATCGAGGCATTCACGTCGTCAGCGCCGCGGCTCCCGGGTACATTCCCTTCAATCAGCAGGTCAGCTTTTCCGGCGACGTGGTCCTCAAGATCAGCTTGCGTCGGGCGCACGCACCGGCTGTGCGTCAAGCGGTCAGGTCGCGACCATCCCAGGTCGAATCCAAACCCAAGAGCAACGTCAAAGCGCCCTCTGCGTCGCCCGGGCCAGGCCTAGAGCCGGGCATGAACTTGGATGGGCCTGCCCAGCGGTCCAGCGCCAAGCCGATTGACGAAAGGAATCCTTACAAACTATGAGAAAGCATGTCTTTGCCGTATTCGTAGGACTGCTCTTCGTCCCGCAAGCGACCATGGCACAGTCGCCCGGCAGTGACGATGCGGATTCGTCCAAGGCTGGCGTCAGGTTTCAGCGTGCGGTGGAACTGTACCGCGAGGGGAGCTACGAGGGCGCGCTTGCCGAGTTCCGCAAAGCCTACCAAACCAGTCCCACTTACCAGGTGCTCTACAATATCGCGCAGACACAATATGCGCTTCACGACTTCGTGGGCGCGTACAAGTCCCTCATGCAGTACACGGTCGAGGGTGGCAGCGACATCCCCGCCGATCGGCGCGCCCAGGTCGACCAGATGTCCGCGAAGTTGGTGGACAGAATTGCCCATCTGCAGATCTTGATCAATGTGTCGGGCGCCGATGTTCGGGTCGACGACATCAGCGTGGGAACGTCGCCCTTGCCTGGGCTCGTCCCCGTCAACGTGGGCACGCGCAAGGTGAGCGCGGTCATGGCCGGCTCGCCCGAGGTCGTTCGCGTGGTCACCGTGGCCGGCAAGGAAAGCATGAAAATCGACCTTCGGGTCGACCTCCCCAGCGCCGCCCCGACAAGGGGCGTGCCAGGCGCCACCACGTCGACGGCTGCCCCTTTGATGACGAGGTCGCAGGTTGCCGAGCCGCCCTCGCGCATCGGCTTGATAGTCACCCTCTCCACGACTGCGGCTCTCGTCGTGGCCACGGGCGTGTGTGGTTTCCTTGCCCTTCGCGCCCAACAGCAGTTGAAGGACGCGATCGATACCTATCCAAACACCAGGGACAACATCGAGGCCGCTCGCAAGAAGAGTAAGAACTATGGCTACGCTACCGATGCCCTCGGCGCGGCGACCCTCGTCTCTGGCGGTGCAGCCCTCTATTTCGTGCTGACCCACACCTGGGACCCGGCGACGCCAAAGCCCAGCAAAGACAAGTCCCTCGTGCTCGCGCCCACCGTCGGAGGCATGGTCCTGCAAGGGAGTTTCTAGGTCTCGCCCGGCCGGGGTTGCGGCATTCCGCCTTCGTGTCAGCTGGTTTCGTCGGCGTTGACCATCCACTGCGAGAAGCCATCCAGGAATTTGCGGAAGCCTTCCAAGTGTTCGGCGGGGAAGTCGTAGTCCACGGTGGCGTTGCTCAGCACGCGCTCGAAGCACAAGAGCCATTCCTGGCGGGCGCGCTGGGTGATACGGAAGGGCAAGTGGCGGGCACGCATGCGTGGGGGGCCGTGGCGTTCGCTGTATTCCTGGGGCCCACCCAGTAGTTGCACGAAGAACGCCGCAGACTTGCGCGAGCTTGCGGCCAGATCGGGCGAAAACATGCTCTGGATGGGAGAGGCGCCCAACGCACGGTAGAAATCTTCGATCATGCGGTAGATGTTATCGCGCCCCATCGCGGGGTAGATCTCCCGGCTCGGGCTGGGAATCCCGGCGGGATTCAAGGTCGGGACGTGAATAGTGCGTTGGTCGGCCATGCTGGATTATGGCGCAATTCAAGCACGCGGCACTCGAGGAGGCTGGTGTTGAACGCCGGACCGAGTCCGTGGCGTTCAGCCTTCGGGAGCCGACTCGGGGACAGGGGCCTCGGCTGCCGCGTCCGCCTGGGCATGCGGATGTCGGAGCAGTTCCCGTGCAGCGTCGCGAGCCGCCTGAACCTGAACCAGTTTGCACGCGCCACACAGCGACGGCGCTGCCCAGTTGCCCAGATGGGTTTGTAGTTGGCTCTCGGGCGGCCAGAAAATCGGCGTGCCGCATTGACCGCACGGGATTTCCTGGGTCTTGCGATTTGCCAAGAACTCGGCGCAAGCCGAACAGCGACGCTCGGGCGGTTGCACTTCCCGCTTCCGCTTGCGCTTGTTCCTCTTGCCCTTGCCAGGCGCCGACGCACCGGCGGGACTAGCCACGCTAGCGACGTTGGCCACGGTTTCGGCGGCGGGGGAGTCGGGCGCATCCGCGACGGCCGCGGGTGCTTCTGGAAGCGCGGCTGGCTGGGCTTCACCGCTGGCTTCACTGACCTCGACGATGGCCGGCCCCGATTCGTCCGCAGCTGGCTCGAGATCCTTCAGCTTGGGTCGCACGCCGGCAGCGAGCTGCTGTTCCTTCGTCCACGTCCAGGTTCCAGGGCAATGGTCGGTGCGACAAGCGATCTCGCGATCCTCCAGATCGCCCAGCTCCTTTTCGCAATTGCTGCACAGGTGGGGATAGGGATCGCCCGTCTTGCCGCGCACGGCGCGAGCGAGTTGCGCCCCCCGTTTGTCCAGCCAAGTTCCCTTGCAGCTGGAACGGCGGCAGGGCCGCTCGACGTCCCTCAGCGTGCTCCACAGATCAAAGCAGCGCTGGCACATGTGCGACGGCGCTTTGGGCGCGGGCTTGTCCGCCACACATGCGTCGAGTTGATCGAAGCGCGACCACGACCACGTGTTCTTGCACCCCGAAGTGCGGCAGCGGACATCGCGGTCGGACAGCTTGCCGAACCCCGCCCGGCAGGTATCGCACATGCGGCGTGGTGGCTCGTTGGGCTTGCCGGCAGCGAAGGCGGCAATCTGATCGTCTGCCTTCCAGATCCACTTGCGTGAGCAACCATTGATCCCGCAGTTGACCTGACGATCTTTCAATCGGCGGGCGACCTGCGAACAGGGCTCGCACATGGTTCCCGTCACGGTGACTGCGCCGG
>Ga0302323_100001909_pt1 | contig 16959 bp, 13 predicted proteins | sample Fen_T0_3_FD_201950 | JGI IMG/M metagenome (GOLD analysis project Ga0302323, IMG submission 201950) | Peat permafrost microbial communities from Stordalen Mire near Abisko, Sweden - Fen_T0_3 | ecosystem: Environmental > Terrestrial > Soil > Wetlands > Permafrost | place: Sweden: Abisko... | reverse complement strand
CCGTACAACCTGGGAAAGATTTGGGATCAACTTCCTGATCTCACCCGCGAAACCTACACGGTGCGATCTTTCTCCAAGAATCAGGAAGAGGCGCAGAAGCATGCCCTCAATCTCACCAATGAAGGTCGCTTCGATCTGATCAAATGCCCGACCCTAATTGTCGCTGGAAAGGTCGATCGACTCTTCCCATGGCAAGATGCTGTAAAAGTTCATGAAGCCACACAATCTGTCAGTGAGTTGTTACTCCTTGAACGTGGCAATCACGGATGCGCCAATGTGCCAAATGAACATCGTTACTTTACGGCTGACTGGATGGCGGAGAAGTTGGGTCTTTCAGCAAATCTCTAAGCCTTACTTTTTTACCAGGCCTGCAGTTGTTTCAGCCATGTAGGTCTGGTGATCAATGTTGAGAATTCTGATCCAACTCTGTTGACCAAAGGTGAGCGCAATAAAGCAGCCCAATTCAACAATTTCTGGCTCACTAAAGTGTGAATTTAGCCGGGCCCAAAATGCCTCATCCAAATCTAACCTCCAGGCGATCGCTTCAGCGTAAGCCAGCGCCGCTTTCTGTCGGTCGTCGTATTTATTTGAAGCTTCAAAATTGAGTAGATCGTCGTACTTCATCTCCAACAATCCTTCAGTTGACGCTTTCTCGCTCCGCTGATTCCCACAGAACTCGCACTTCACCGTTCGAGAGATGTAGACCCGACACAACTCTTTGATGGAGTGTTCGCAGACGCCATGATAAAAAATATCTTGCCAACTATTGGCAAAGGCCCAGAAGGCATTGGGTGCATGAGCGCGAATCGCGCTGCTCTCTGGACGCGGGGTGCCTTCGGTGGCACAGCGTTGCATCTCTGTCTGCATCGCAACATCCATCTCTTCATATGGGAAGAAAGAGATTCTCTGTTTGTTCTCCACGGGGCTCTCCTATTTTAGATAGTGGTCGAGATAGGTAATTACCATAGAAATTGCGGATTTCTGCACTTCATCTACTTCTATCGTGCCACTTTCATTCTTGACCGGGAATATATAACCGTGCAATGGGTGGTCATATGTAACCCATTCAACATCCTTTTGCGCTTCTTCTAACAACTCATAACTTACTCTAAAAATTCCTTGTAAGGCATCCTCGTCGCGCCCCATCACAAGGATTGGGATATCAATTTCTGCAATCCGGGCCTTTGCCACCTCTTCAACAATGCGGGTACGCACATACTTGGGATTGCTCATCACCATCTCTTCAATATCTCTCAAGCCGGAATGGGGATTAACCGTGGCAGTATTATCAGGATTAAGAGCTAAGAATTCGTGGTTGGCAGGCTCGCAAGCCACTCCCACCTTTACGACTCCAGCATATTGCGATGCAATCTTAAAGAGCATCTCTCCTGCATGGCTCACCCCTACATGACCACAACGATCGCTATCAATCCGGAGATCGGCCTTTACATTTTCAATAATTGAAATTTCATCTTCGTACTCCAATGGAGCGCGACTCATCAACTGCATGCCTTGTCGCACATCTACTTTGAGAGCACCGCCGTTGTGATAACCCAACTCAACTTCTGCTCTGTATCTTCCCCAAGCACAGGCATAACCCGCCTCTAGTAAGCGATCCATAATGTAGCTAAAGCGTTCTATACGGTCTTCCAGCCACTCAAAACCTACGCCCCCGTTGCCGTAAGCCAGAAAGATGAATGGAAAAGGACCCGTCCCTTTTGGCACACGCAGCACGTAAGGAACATAGAGCCCGTCCATGGTGCGAGCCAAAAAATATTCCGCGGGGATTGGTGAATTTTCTATCTCAATGACCTTAACCGGCGATTGGGGGTCGAAAGCAAGTGGCATATCTGAAGATTACTTTATTTAATTTTTTCTTACTAGGGCGCTAAAGTTCGCTATTACATCATCAAGTTCGTTTGTAGGTAGATATTTATTTCGTAAATCAATCAGAGTTTGGAGTGAGGCCGGGTCAATATTCTCCCCAGATATCAGTCCATGCACTGGATCGATCAATATTCTGTAATGATCTACCGCTTGCTCTTCAGTCAACTCCAAATTTCTTTCGGCTATCTTGACAATGAGAGGAGCATGAGCGCCAGTTAAAATCTCTTCTATAACATGATAGATAATCTCCTGTAGGAGAAGCACCTCTTTCGATGGCTTGCCTACAACCGACATTACTGACCCGACGTAAGGTCCAATCGCAGATACATCTGCGATCTTTCTTGCTCGCAGTGATCTGGCCTTGATTTCATTTCCAGCATTGAGGATCGTGGAATCAATAATTCCGTCGGTGAGCGCAACTCGCCGCTTGGGAGTTGAACCGAGAGTTTCGATTGCATAACTTCCATATGCAATCCCTTGTTGCGCCAGAAGTTCATATCCAACAAAAGCAAAACCGGATGTAGGAACATCGACTCCAAAAGTTATCGGTTCAGAAGGAAGGTTGGGTGCATAACAGAGTGAGAGCCCAAGTCCATGATCTATCGCCCCAAGAATTCTTGCATCAAGGTTTCTGCCGAGTGGGTTATTACTTAAATATCTATAGGCCAAGACATTATCAGGACTGGTAATTACCACATCTATTTCAGAGCGGTCTAGCATCTCAAATGCGGCCGGGGATGAAGGAATGGATATCTCATCGACAGTGATTCCAGAGTCCACTAAGTAGCCTCTGCTCTGCGCGACCTCGATCAAAATCGATTTGGTAAAAGTTCCTATCAAAACCGAGCGCATGAGGCAGATGGTACCTAGGTTTAACTTGCAAGCTGCCGATTCGGCTCAATGGGTAAGCGCCAGGCGTGCCACTACCTATGGCGCATACGAGATAATCAGCCATGGTGACTTCTACAGGCAAAGGACTTCGCCTAGATATTCAAGCGCTGCGCGCTGTAGCTGTTCTCGCGGTAATCGCCTATCACTATGGTTATAGCGGGTTTAAAGGTGGCTTTCTGGGAGTTGATATATTTTTTGTCATTTCAGGATTTGTGATCACGACACGACTCCTGGGATACCAAGGTTCTTTTCGAGATACATTGAGCGATTTCTACCTTAAACGCGCAAAGCGATTATTGCCAAGTAGTTTGCTTGTCATCTTATTAACTGCAATATTTGCACGATTGGTTTTGCCCTCGATCTCACTTGCGGTAATTGCAAAAGAATCGCTCGCTACATCGCTATTTCTTCCCAATTTATATTTTGCTCATGAACAGAATAATTACCTCAATCTAGGTCTCGATCCGTCCCCGTATCTTCATTATTGGTCTTTGGGAGTCGAGGAACAGTTCTACCTGATCTGGCCATTCTTACTTCTTGTAATTTTTCGTAAGAAGATTCTCCCCATCATGGTTCTCCTTCCATTGGCAGTACTTTTCAGTTTTCTTTTGACGCACCACAATTCTGTGGCTTCTTTTTATCAACCCTGGACACGGGCTTGGGAGTTCATGATTGGGGCAGCCTTAGTATTTCTGCCTGGCATGAAGTCCCCAGTCTTTTCGCGCATAACAGCGCTATTTGGGTGGATCGGGGTGGCTCTCTCTATCTTCTTGATTGACACAAGTCATCCCACACCTGGTTTCACGACCCTTCTACCGGTGTGTGCCGCGGCGCTAGTGATCACAGCTAACTTTTCTATCCCTGCTCGTAGTGGATTGCCATACATTGGCAACATCTCTTACACGCTCTATCTCGTGCATTGGCCACTGTTTATTATCTTTATGTCGCGCTTTCCCGGAACCAACATCACGAAACGTCTACTTATGACGCTTATCGCCATTGCTCTTGCTGCGGTCATCTATAAATATTTTGAGAATCCGCTACGTACCCAGATTCGAATTCAACATCTATGGCAATTTGCGATTCCTTTGGGGGTCATCGCGGCGCTATCTTTCGGCCTATTAGAGTCGGGGACCGCAATTACTACCGGACCGATTCACATTTCGCGCCAAGTACCAATCCTCTACGCAGATGGGTGCCATCTCCCTTTTGATGTCTCCACACCCAAAGCCAATTGTTTCTTCGGTGATACCAGCAGTACGACGTATGTCATTCTCGCTGGTGACTCTCACGCAGCCATGCACTTCCCAGGGATCAATCTTCTTGCACAAAAACACCATTGGAAATTATTGACACTCACTAAATCAAGTTGTCCTGCCGCCGAATTGACAATTGTTCGATCTGCCAAGTTGGATACCGCATGCATCTCTTGGGAGAAGAACCTCGCATCAGAATTCCTTCGCTATAAGCCCAAATTTATTTTCTTAGCAGGAGCCACCGAGCAGAGCTATGAGTTAGCGAATAACAAAGTTTCTTATGCGAGTGCGTACGGAATCGGTTTTACTAAGACCCTTGATGCTGCAAGTAATAGCGGTGCAACTCCAGTGTTGCTGAGTGACACTCCGTGGCCCGGCAAAGATTCACCCAGCTGTATAGTTCGTAACGCAACCCGCATTTCACAGTGCAATTTACAACCCCCGCATTCAGCAACCACGGAGGTAGTAAAGACAATCGCGCAATCAAGGGGTGCAATCGTCATTGATCCTTCGATAGTTCTATGCAGCGCGCGCACCTGCCCAGCCGTCTATGCAAACACCAACGTCTATCGCGACTATAGCCACATAAGTGTCGCCACCAGCCTGCGTTTGGAGCAATTTATCGCGGCGATACTTGGAGCCTCGGGCCGGGATTGAACCGGCGACCTGCCCATTACGAGTGGGCTGCTCTACCACTGAGCCACCGAGGCGGAACCGTAAGAGTACCCTGTGCCTCATGGAACTTTCTGCCATCCTCTGTAATCACGTTGAAACTCCGAATGGGCTTTTGTACATCTCTGGCGGTGGAATTGATCGGGTAACGGTGCCCGCAGGAGCGCTGGCCCCCTGGCCGATAAACGTTGCGATTGCAGTGCAGGTAAAGGTCCCTTGGGATATGACTAATCGTGATCATCAATTGATCATTCGCCTACAGGACATCGATGGCCAAAATGTATTACTTCCAACTGGCCCCGACGCCGTTGGCCCTTTTAGAGCAGAGATGGGTTTCCAGGTTGGTCGTCCAGAAGGTTTGGAGCCGGGCGAATGGCAGGTAATTAATTTAGGTTTTAATATGCCGATGCTGCCAATTCCACGCTTAGGTTCTTATTTATTCACCTGCGAAATTGATGGGGAAGAATTAGAGCGCGCCCGATTTAAAGTAATTCAAGGGGTTTAATCAACGCGAAATTCACCAGATGGTGTTTTTAAATAGACCGCAACAATCCCGGTTTCACCGTCGTTGGCTGAAGGATCTATCCAGATAATTTCGACATCGCCAATAGCCTCTGAAACTTCAGATCCGGCATATTCTCTGATCTTTTCTTTGTCGCCAGCAAATTCAACTTTGGTGATTGAAGCAGTTGCGATTCCATCCTTTGAAGGATGATCGGTTGTGAGCCACTGAATAAAGAATGGCAATTGCTTATCTTGCAAAATATCTGCAACTCCAATCTGCTTCCAACGCAGATCAGTCCCATCTGGCTTCATACGATGACCTTCTGCCGCTGGGCGACCAATACGTGTTTCAATAGGTTTAATGTCATCGGTAGAAAGAACCCACGTCAACCAACCGCCACCTTCATTTGCGCGATTGGAAACAGCGCGACCAAATGCATTGCTATCTGTCGCCGGATGATCCAGTGGGCAGACAACTTCGAGGTAATGACCATTCTGAAGTGGAGCGGTGAAATTTCTAGTTCCAAAGCGCGGGTGAATACCACCATCGACGAAGGTAGTTCCTAACTTGGAGCCTAGACGTTGAACTGTGTCAGAGAGCTGTTCGTGACTGGTCACGTAGGAAACATGGTCGAGGCGCATAGGGAAATACTGCCGTATCCCGAGGGGTGCTTTTTACCAACTTGGGAATTAAACCGTGACCGCCGCGGAGATGGCGGCGTCCGTATCGCAGGTGATGTCATGGGTGGGGGGGTTCCCTGTGAGGAGATAGCGGTTCATGGCCTTATCGACGCAAGTACTACCCCGATTAGCGCCGGTATGACCATCCCCATTTAAGGTTATGAGAGTGCTATTCAGCAATACCTTGTGCAGCCCTATCGCCCATTGATATGGCGTCGCAGGGTCGCGGGTGGTCCCGATTACCAAGAGTGGGTTGGTGGTTAGGTGGGTAAGAGCTGGTGCCGAAACGGGCTTGGTCTGCCAATAAAGGCAGGGCAACCCTGAAAAGGCGAGGTAAGGTCCGAAGATAGGTGCGGCGGCCGCGAAGTTCTTTGCATCGGCCTGAATCTGACTCAGGGTACGCGAATCTTTGAAATCAAGGCATGAAACCACTTCGGCGATATCGGTTTGGTTAGAAACATAGTGGCCATTTTTATCGCGTTCGTTATAAGAGTCAGCAAGCAAAAAGAAGCCAAAAGGATTCTTATTGGTGAGCGCCTCGGTTAGCGCTTTTGCCAACAACGGCCAGCCATCTGTTGGATCATAAAGTGATGCAGCAATTCCAGTCACGGCGAGGGATTCCGAGAGTTGGCGATGGTTGCGATCCACCAATGGTTTTGTGCGCGCAGTTTGCAAAAAAGTCTGGATTTGTTTTATCGAGAAAGCTGGGTTGGATGTAACGAATGATTTCAGAGCGGTATCGAAACCGACCGCCTGCGCGATATTTTGATCCCTTACTGGAATATTTGGATCAACGGCACCGTCGAGAACCATGCGTCCGGTCGTCTTTGGATATAGAGCTGCATAGAGAGTTCCTAGAAAAGTGCCATAGGACTTGCCGATGTAATTTAGTTTTGGCTCTTTGAGAAGTATCCGCAAAAGTTCCATATCTCGAGCGGTGTCTAGAGTCGAGTAATGGCCCAACCTGTTTCCGGCCGACATGGCGCAGGCAGAGGCCATCAATTTTGAAGAATTTACTGCGGATGCTAGATCAGATGGAGTCTGCACCGAGCCATTTCCACCAAGGAAATAGTCCTCTTGAGGGTCGGTTAAGCAACGGATTGGCTGCGAGAGATTAACTCCTCTTGGATCAAACCCAACTAAGTCATAAACATTTTCAATACTCGTAGAAACTATGGAATCCGCGGCCTCAACATATTGAATTCCCGAACCGCCGGGTCCCCCAGGATTCATGACCAGGGAACCAATGCGCTTAGAAGGAATATTCGCTACATGTTTAATTGCTTGTAAAGTGAAGGTGTTGCTATTGATGTGGCTGTAATCGACGGGAACTTGGAATTGTGCGCATTGAAATCCGCTATTACACGGCGTCCAATTAAGAGTTTGTTTCTGCAGTGTCGATAGGGTCCATGGTTGACTCGCGAAGGTGGGAGCGATAAAACCAGAGAACACTAACGAGAATGCTGCAAATATCGCGATTCTCTGCCTCATCTTAATTGCACCATTAACGCCTCCACAGCAAGTAGTGGAGCAGCGTTACGCGAAAGATTGGTGCGCGTTTTCATGATTGCCTCTAACTTTCTTAATGTTATTTCCGACGTGGTATTACTTGCGACAATCTGAATCTCGCGCTGCATATCGCCATTGATAAGTGAGTCTTCGGATTTCATGCCACTTTGCACAAGTAAGGTGTCGCGATAGAAAGTCGCGATATCTAACAGTGCTCGGTCTAAGTAATCTCGCACCATTCTAGTTTGTCTGGACTTTTGGTCCTTCTCGAGTTCTTTGAGCGCCTTTGCCCCGCCTTGAACCATCCGGGTTCCTTGCTGGCCCCAGGACTCTTTCAAGGCCGAACTCTCGAGATCGTTCCGCTTCTCGGCCTCGGCCTCGGCTTCCCGCTTTGCGGCATCGACTAAAAGTTGTGCGCATTTAAAGGCGGATGCGATGTCGGTAATAGTGAGAGGCAGTTTAAGGATATCTGTGCGTCGAGTCCTCGCCTCGGGGTCATTGGCTAAGAATCGAGCCCGGCCAATATGACCTTGGGAGGCTCGCGCTGAAAGTTCGGCGATCTGCGGGGAGATTAACTCGCTCTCCAGCAGCTTTGTAACGGCAGCGATGGATGGGGTCCGCAAGATTAAGTTTCGAGTGCGGGAACGAATTGTTGGAAGTACATCAGTCAGAGTAGGTGCGCAGAGCAGCCAAACGGTTCGCAAACCGGGCTCCTCGATTGCTTTAAGCAAGGCATTTGCGGCAGATTCGGTTAATCGATCGGCATCTTCAATAATGACTACCCGATACTGAGCAACAGCTGGACTCCATGATGAGCGGGTGATGAGATCCCGGACCTCTTCGATTTTAATAGATAGGCCCTCGGTCTTGATCAGTTCGACATCTGCATGGGTTCCTTTAAGGGCTGTAACACAATTGACACAGTGATTACACCCTGAATCGGGACAGAGTAAAGCGGCTGCAAAGGCCAAAGCGGTATTGCTTCGACCTGAACCTGGAGGACCGGTAAAGAGCCAGGCATGAGTCATGTTTTGAGATTCATCCTCATTATTTTTGGCGGCAACCGTCGCCTCTTTCAGAATTGCAACTGTTTCATTCTGATCAATAAGTGAATCAAAAACCGACATGGCTATTTCTTGGTTTTTTCGCGATTTATCTTCAAGAGTGGAATCGTTGAAACTCGATCCTGAATTTGCCGAGCAATCGCTTCCACACTTGCAGTCGCATCAACAACAAAATAGCGCTCCGGGTCGACGTTGGCTAAATTCAGAAATTCACGACGTACTCGCTCATGAAAAGCGAGCGGTTCTTGTTCGAGACGATCGGCACTATCGAGTCTGCTCAATCCAATTTCGGCAGGTAAATCCATAATAAAGGTTAGATTTGGTGTCAGAGATTCAGTCGCCCAGCGCGAAATTCTCGCCACCTCGTTTGGTTGCAAAATTCTTCCAGCCCCTTGGTAGGCGATCGATGAATCCAAATACCTGTCTGTGATTACGACATCACCTCGTATAAGGGCAGGCTCTATTAGTGAGAAGACGTGATTGGCGCGATCAGCCGCGTACAAAAGCGCTTCAGCGCGGGGAGAAATAGCACCAGTCTTTGGGTCCAATAAAATCTTACGCAGTTGCTTACCGAGGACTGTTCCACCCGGCTCTCGGGTAACGACCACGGTTTCACCAATACCCACGAGATACTTCTTAAGCATCTCGGCCTGCGTAGATTTTCCAGAACCCTCTCCGCCTTCAAATGCAATAAAGACGCCTTTATGCGATTGACCCGTGATTCCACCCAATTCTCCACGGAAAGCGGCCATGATGTCGGAGAAGAAGGAAATATTAGGCCGGTCCTTCATGCGCTTATATGAGAATATCCCAACCACCAAACCAATAACCCCGGCACCAAACATTGTGAATGAGGCTCCGCTGTAATGGAGATGTACGTTATTGAATGTAAATTGATGGCGGCCTATAGATGCAGCAATCACTGGAGCAATTGCAAGAACAAGAACTAGAGAGACCCGAATCAGAGATTGCACGAAGGCGAAGATTCGACCGCGGACCTCGTCTTCAACTTCCATACCAAGCATGGTGAAGCCTGTAACCCAAGATAGTCCGGCGAAAGCCCCAAGGAAGATGGTCATTAAAATAGCGAGGACCAAGTTTGAAACGAGTGATAGAACGATTAAGAACGCTGAAGAGATAGTAAGAGAAATTCCAAAGATACGACGTCTAGAAAATTGGCCAAATATTTTTGGACCCAACCATATTCCCAGGGCTAAACCTGTGAAAACTGAGCCGAAGAGAACACCATAGGCAGCATCGCCAGCGTTGAGGTCGCCTACAAAGGTTCGAGCGAGACCGATGACAGCACCTGCTGCAAAAAAGGCGCCAAGCATTCCAAGAATCAAACCGCTAATCACCTTTGATTGCGATACAAATTTAAAACCATCGATAAGCGACTTACCAATATTGTCATTCACCGCGCTCTTCGAAGCAGCGCCCCTTGGAATATTGTGTAATTGATAAACGATCCATGCGGTGTATAAAAATGAAATAGCGTCGATGTAAAGTGCTAAGTCCGCTGTCGACGCGTACCGTGGGTTTGTAATCGACGTCAGAGTTGCCGCGACACCGGCTAAAATTGCAAACATGAGAGCGGCAACAGGGGCGCTGCCATAACTTGCTAACAGCGTCATCTGATTTGCAGATTCGAGTTTGTCTTTCGGCACGAGATTAGGGACCGAGGCCTCTTTGGCGGGAGACCAAAAGAGGGTGATGGCTTCGACAATTACAGTTGCGGTGTAAAGCCAGATGTAATTGTGAACGATGGGAATCGAAAGATAGAACCCGAAGCGCAAAATGTCGCAGATAATCATCAAGCGACGGCGATCAAAACGATCAGCAATAACGCCCGCAATTGGACCTAAGAGCACTGCGGGTAAAAGGCGAACAATAAACACACCGGCTATAGCAAAGTTGGCTTTCTTGTAGTTTCCGCCGGCTAATTCTTGGGCGAGCGCTGTGGTGGCTAGCAGACCGAGCCAGTCTCCAAAGGAGGAGAAGGCCATGCTCTTCCAAAGCTTGCGGAAAGCTGGGATAGCAAGAACGCTGCGCGACTCCGATTGAGCGGGGGCCGATGGGTACGGCAGCGCCTGAGACATGGGTTAAGCCTAGAGGCTAGCGCTCGTTGTGGCTTTGCCCTTACCTGAGGCGGCTTTCTTCTTAGCTTTAGCGGCACCAGTCGCTTTGACTGTCTTAGCGGTCAGCGTAGGGGCGCTCTTCTTTGCTCTCGTTGCCTTCTTTTTGACGCGGGTCGCACCACCATTTTCCGCCTCCCAGGCTCGACGACCGGCTAATAACTCCATGCCGCGCTCGAGGGTGAGGAATTCCACGGTATCGCCACGGCGCAACGTTGCATTGGTTTCGCCATCTGTGACATAAAGTCCGAATCGCCCATCTTTAACCAGAACAGGACGTTGTGACGCTGGATCAACGCCTAAATCTTTTACAGGTGGCTTGGCTACACCACGGCGGCGAACCTTTGGCTCTTTATAAATTGCGATCGCCTCATCAAGAGTGATCTCAAAAAGTTGATCTTCGGAGGTAAGAGTTCGAGAATCGCTGCCCTTTGTTAAATATGGACCGTAGCGACCGTTCTGTACCGTGATCGGTTCCGCTTCATAATCACCAAGTGTTCTTGGCAACGACATCAACTTAAGAGCATCATCCATGGTGATGGTATCTAACGTCATTGTAGAAAGTAGTGATGCGGTCTTTGGTTTTGGAGCATCCTTCTTCTTTCGCGGCTTCTTGAGTTCGCCGGTCTTTTTATCAACAACCAACTCTGGTTCCGGAAAAATTTGAGTGACATAAGGGCCAAAGCGACCCGATTTCGCTACAAGTGGATACCCGGTGAGTGGTTCAATGCCCAACTCTCGTTCACCCGATGGCCTGGCCAATAATTCAATTGCGACATTTAGTGTGAGCTCATCTGGTGCCATATTCTCTGGAATATTGGCAAACTTTCGATTATCACCTTCTCCTTGTTGAATATATGCACCGTAGCGGCCAACTCGAATTTCAATGTCTTGACCCATCTTCATCGTATTGATCTGTTGTGCGTCAATCGCACCGAGATCTGAAGAGAGCGCCTCTAAGCCAGGTACATCATCATGACCGTAGAAAAAGCGTGTCAACCATTCGACGCGGTCAGCTTCACCGTTTGCGATTTTATCAAGATCCTCTTCCATCGACGCAGTGAATTCGTAATCAACTAACTTAGAAAAGTGTTGCTCTAATAAACCTGTGACGCTAAATGCCAAGAAGGTAGGGACAAGTGCTCGACCTCGTTTAGCGACGTAACCACGATCCTGAATAGTGCTCATGATTGAAGCAAAGGTAGAAGGGCGACCGATTCCCAACTCTTCCAATTTCTTAACCAGAGATGGTTCTGTGTAGCGTGCGGGTGGCTTGGTTTCGTGACCTTCACAGGGATATTGCTTTACATCCACTATGTCACCGATTGCCATCGGGGGCAGACGCTTGGATTCGTCATCGACTTCTGGTGCGCCCTCTTCCAGGACATCTTCGTAGGCCGCTAAAAATCCAGGGAAGGTAAGGACAGAACCGTTGGCGCGGAAGTTTGCAGTCGCACCGAGCTTTGTGGCAACTTCAAAATCGACGCGCATCTGCATCTTCTTGGCGTCAGACATTTGGGATGCAATCGTCCGCTTCCAAATTAAGTCATACAGCGCAAACTCATCACGACTCAACTCTGGTGCTAATTCACCTGGCGTTTTAAATGTGTCTCCGGCAGGACGGATGGCTTCGTGCGCCTCTTGTGCGTTCTTTGTCTTACCTTCATACACGCGTGGGCTGGGTGGAATGTAATCCTTACCATACAGTGATACCGCTTGCGCGCGCGCTGTGGCGATTGCGGATTGAGAAAGTGTTACGGAATCTGTTCTCATATAGGTGATGTAACCGTTTTCATAGAGTCGTTGCGCGATACGCATTGTTATCTGCGCGCCCCAACCTAGACGCGAACCGGCATCTTGCTGCATTGTCGAAGTTGTGAACGGTGCTCTCGGACGCTCGGTGCGAGGTGACTCTTCTGTACTTATTACGGTGAGCTTTGAACCGAGCAAACTCTGGGTTAATTCATTTGCAGATGCTTCATCCAGTAAGAGAATATTGCCGAGTGATTTCTCTTTAAGTCCACCCGTTTCATCAAAGTCATTGGTTGAAGCAACGCGCTTCCCATCGAGAGAGATCAGGCGAGCCGTGAAATTCTGATCGGTCTCTGCTTTGAGATCCCACCATGCAGAAGAAATAAATGCCATCCGCTCCCGTTCGCGTTCAACGATCAAACGCGTTGCCACCGATTGAACTCGGCCGGCGCTGATTCGGGGCATAACTTTCTTCCAGAGCACGGGCGAAAGTCGATAGCCATATAGGCGATCGAGCACACGCCGAGTTTCCTGCGCATCAACCAAGCGATAATCGAGATCGCGAGTGTTCTTAGCTGCTTCCTGGATCGCCTCTTTTGTAATCTCATGGAAGACCATGCGGCTAATAGGAATCTTTGGACGTAAAACTTCTATCAGGTGCCAGGCAATCGCTTCACCTTCGCGGTCCTCATCGGTAGCGAGAATGAGTTCGTCGGCACCTTTCATGAGCGCTTTAAGTTCATTGACCTTGGCACGTTTATCCGGATTGATGACATAAAGCGGCGCGAAATCCTCAGCGATATTTACGCCCTCTTTAGCCCAAGCAACTTTCTTATACTCGGCGGGGATATCAGCAGCCCGCTGCGGAAGGTCGCGAATATGGCCTACAGAGGCTTCGACAACGTAGTCATCCCCCAGAAAGGCGCCGATTTTGCGCGCCTTGGCAGGGGACTCCACGATCACAAGCTTGATACCCAAATTCATCAACTCCTATAAGGCCAACAGTAGGCGTTCGGGCCACGTTAGGCGATTGCGGTGGAGGCTCTCCTGTTACGCACGAGCGCATAGATGATAACAAGAACAGCAACAACAGCGATCAGAGCACTCGCGACCTTGTGACCACCCAGGGAGAAGGAGACGATCTCTGGTGTAATCAACAGCGCAACTAAGTTCATAACTTTGAGCAGCGGGTTGATTGCAGGACCCGCGGTATCTTTAAATGGATCTCCAACGGTATCACCGACGATTGTGGCGTGATGTGACTCGGAGCCCTTACCGCCGTAATGACCATCTTCAACCATCTTCTTAGCGTTATCCCAAGCACCACCTGAGTTGGCGAGAAAGACCGCCATTAGAGTTCCAGTTCCGATTGCGCCGGCGAGATAAGCGCCCAGCGCTCCAACACCTAGGCCAAAGCCGACTGCAATAGGAGCCATGACGGCTAGTAAACCTGGTGCAACAAGTTCACGTAAGGAATCACGTGTGCAAATATCTACAACGCGGCCATACTCTGGCTTCTCGGTTCCATCCATGATTCCAGGATGCAAGCGGAACTGCTCGCGAACTTCGACAACGACTGCACCAGCAGCGCGAGAAACGGCATTGATTGCTAATCCAGAGAACAGGAATACAACAGCTGCGCCGATGATGAGACCAACCAAGTTACGAGGGTTAGCGATATCTAAGACGCCTTGGAATTGCAGGTTGAGATCTGAAGCCATCTTACCGGCGTCGCTCACTGCCTTGAGAATCGCATTTGTAAATGCTCCAAAAAGCGCTGTCGCGGCAAGTACAGCAGTTGCGATCGCAATGCCCTTGGTAATTGCCTTTGTTGTATTACCAACTGCATCGAGTGAGGTAAGGATTTGTCCACCTTCGCCGTGCACATCTCCGGACATCTCGGCAATACCTTGTGCATTATCTGAAATAGGTCCGAAGGTGTCCATCGCGACGATTACGCCGACGGTCGTTAATAACCCAGTTCCAGCGAGCGCAATCGCAAAGAGGCTAAGAACAATGGAGCCGTGGCCCAAAATAAATGCGCCAAATACCGCAAATGCGATAAGAAGTGCTGAATACACTGCAGACTCAAAACCAATTGCAATTCCCGCCAAGATCACGGTTGCAGATCCAGTATTTGACGAAGCAGCAACGTCATTAACAGGGCGGCGACCAATCTCTGTGAAGAAACCTGTCAGGAGTTGAATAGCGGCCGCAAGGACGATTCCGATGATAACGGCACCAAAGGTCAAGATCCGTGGATTTACATTACTTGTCGTATGAGAAGGGTCTAGTCCAGTAAGTAGTTTCATTGATCCAGGCAGGTAAGTAAACGTTGCAAAGCCAACCAAGACGGCAGAAATAATTGCTGACATAAAGAATGAGCGGTTGATTGCCTGCATGGCAGATCGATCGGTCGCACGCAGGCGAGTGATAAAGATTCCGATAATTGCCGTGACAATTCCAATCGCAGGAACAATCAACGGATAGATCAAGCCAGCGTCACCAAATCCGGCCTTACCAAGAATGAGTGCTGCAACCAAAGTAACCGCATACGATTCAAAGAGGTCCGCTGCCATTCCGGCGCAGTCACCGACATTGTCACCGACGTTGTCAGCAATTGTTGCCGCGTTACGAGGGTCATCCTCGGGGATATTCTGTTCGACCTTTCCAACAAGGTCTGCTCCAACATCGGCTGCCTTGGTGAAAATTCCGCCACCCACCCGCATGAACATGGCGAGCATGGCAGCACCAAAACCAAAACCTTCGAGTACATCAGGGGCATTTTCGCGATAGATGATGACCACTAGTGAAGCTCCTAGAAGTCCAAGTCCAACGGTTGTCATACCTACAACGCCACCAGTACGAAAAGCAATCTTCACAGCGTTCGCTGCGGATTTCTGCCGTGCCGCCTCAGCGACGCGGACATTGGCCCGAACCGCCAACCACATTCCGTTATAACCGACTCCAGCGCTAAAGAGCGCGCCGAGTAAGAAGAAGATAGATCGACCGATACGAATATCGGCGTGTCCAGGAAGGGCGAATAGGAGTACAAAGACGATTGCCACAAATACCGAGAGGGTTTTAAATTGGCGATTGAGATAAGCGGCGGCACCCTCTTGAACGGCGGCGGCAATCTCCTTCATCTTTTCGGTACCATCGGATTGAGCCAATACCTGGGCGCGCAGGCCGTATGCAATGGCAAGAGCTAAAAGCGAGACTCCAAGTACAACAAATACATAAATGAGATTGGTTCCTGTGACTTGCACGGGTGTAGACACTATTTTGACTCCTCGTTGAGTAGATAGGCGCGGTGCATCTGCGGTTGAAGGGACCTGAGGGGTGAAAGGTTACACATATATATAAGGTCAATTACAAATTTAGGGGGAGTAATCGCTATCCTTAGCCCTCTATGAGCTTCATAAGCGTGACCTCGGCACTTAACTCCAACTACTCGCTGGTTATTATCTTTGCCATTTTGGCCTTAGAGACCGCCCTGCCACTCATTATTGGACTCCCTGGGGATACCTTGCTGATCACCGCCGGTCTATTCGCCGCTGGTATTGGCAGCACACATGGCCACCATCTCAACATCGCCCTAGTGGCCGTTGGGTCGCCGCTCGCAGCCATCATCGGTTCACAATTTGGTCACTGGTTGGGGTGGCATTACGGTCTTAAGATTTTTAGTAAACCTGGCTCTAAGTTCTTTGACCCGGGCAAGATTAAATCTGCGGAGAAATACATCACTAAATATGGACTCGGCCGCGCGATTATCTTGGCTCGCTTTATTCCGGTAGTTCGTCACTTGATCAACCCGCTCTGCGGAATCATCAGAACTCCCTTTAAGACCTTTGCATTTTGGAATATCCTCGGGGCTCTCATCTGGACCCAGGGGCTTATCTGGGGCGCTTATGCGGCTGGAAACACTTTTTCAAATTCAATCTCAAAGTACCTCACAGATATTATTGTGGTGATTGCTGTCGTGACTGTTCTTCCCCTTGTTTGGGAGGTCTTTAAGGAGTGGCGCAGTAAGAAGCACCTCTCTTAAGTTACAAACCCAGATCGGCTAACGTAAATGCTGCGCGATATTCCAGGCCAGCATCAAGAACGGTCTGCGCTGCTCCCCGTTCCACGATAACCGCGACTCCAACAACTATTGCCCCGGCTTCTTTAAGCGCCTCAACTGCCGTGAGAACTGATCCGCCGGTGGTCGATGTATCTTCAACGGCAAGAACTCTTTTGCCTGCAACATCTGGACCTTCAATGCGGCGCTGTAAACCATGTGCTTTCTCTGCTTTACGAACCACAAAAGAATCCAACTTTCGTCCACGTTGACCTGCAACGTGCATCATCGCTGTCGCAACCGGGTCCGCACCTAGAGTTAATCCACCGACAGCTTCGTAATCCCAATCCTTTGTCAGTTCGAGCATCACCTCACCAACGAGTGGCGCGGCAGTTGAATCAAGGGTGATACGGCGCAGGTCCACGTAATAGTCAGCTTCTTTGCCAGAAGAGAGGATTACTTTTCCGTGCACGACAGCTTTTTTGAGAATCTCCTGCTTGAGCGCTTCGCGTGATGTCATGGTGAAACTCTATCTACTCTTCTTT
>Ga0302323_100001906_pt1 | contig 16972 bp, 16 predicted proteins | sample Fen_T0_3_FD_201950 | JGI IMG/M metagenome (GOLD analysis project Ga0302323, IMG submission 201950) | Peat permafrost microbial communities from Stordalen Mire near Abisko, Sweden - Fen_T0_3 | ecosystem: Environmental > Terrestrial > Soil > Wetlands > Permafrost | place: Sweden: Abisko... | reverse complement strand
CGGGGCCCTCAGCGCCATCCCGATCCTGTGCATGGGCCTCTTCGCGCCGCTCGGCGCGCGGGTCGCCCGGCGGCTGGGGGCGCGGAATGCCCTGGCGTTGTGCGTCAGCCTCGTGGTCGTGTTCGGCCTGCTGCGCAGCGTGGCGCCGTCGCCGGTCCTCATCCTCGGCTTGACCTTCGGGATCGGCCTGGGGATGGGCCTCGCCGGCCCGATCATGCCGCGGGTGGTGCGCCGCAGCCTGCCCGGCCACCCGGCCCTCGGGACCGGCGCCTACGCCACCGGGCTGGTCGTCGGGTCGCTCGTCGCTGCGTCGTTCGCCGTCGGCCTCGCCGGACCCGACGGGGACTGGCGTCGCTCGCTCGCGATCATGTCCCTGGCGGGGCTCGTCTCGCTGGTCGTCTGGCTCGCTCTCGCACCGCGAGACACGGGGACCGGCGACGAGGTCGCGCCGCCACGCATCGCCTGGTCGCACCCGGCCGGCTGGGTGCTCGGGCTCATCTTCGGGCTCCAGTCGATCGTCTTCTACGGCGTCGCCGCCTGGTTGGCCGCGATCTACGTGGACCGGGGCTGGACGGAGGCCGCGGCCGCGCAGCTCGTCGCCGTCTTCATCGCGGCCAGCCTGCTCGGGACGGTGACGCTGCCACTGTTGGCCGATCGGGTCGGGACGCGGCGCGGCCAGTTGATCGGGGCGGCCACGACGACGCTGGTCGGCCTGGTCGGCCTGGCCCTGCTGCCGGCCCCGGCGTTCCTCTGGGCGATCGTGCTGGGTCTCGGGACCGGGGCCATCTTCCCGATCGTGCTGACGCTGCCGGTGGATGCCGGGGGCACGGCCGGCGACGTGGCTGCGACCGCGGCGCGCATGCTCCTGATCGGGTACGTGCTGTCGGCGATCGGCCCATTCATGCTGGGGTTCGCGCGCGACGTGACCGGCGATTTCGTCACGAGCCTGTGGCTGCTGGTCGGGCTGTCCGTTCTGCTGGTCGCGCTCTCGGCGGTGATCACCCCTGAACGTCTGCACCGGATCGGCACCACGCGGCACGCCTGAGGCCGCGGGCGGCCGGGTGGGCCCGGCCCGGCGCGGCCGGGTGGGCCCGGCTCGGCCTGGCTCGGCCCGCCTAGGCCAGGGCCATCTCATCCAGCCGTGGGGCGGCTGGTACGTCCAAGCGATGCGCAAGGTCGTCTCATACAGCCGCGTGGTGACTCGTATGCCAGAGGATCGCGCCCCGATCTCGGTTCGAGTCCCCGCGGTCGGCCGATCTCCTGCCGCGTAGCCGCCCCGCGGCTGGGCAAGACCCGAAGCGCAAGAACCACTCACGTACCAGCCGTCTGGTGGCTGGATGCGACGCGAATGGACGATCTGGCTAGGTACCAGCCGTGTGGCGGCTGGGTGCGAACCAACGGAGCGGGCACTTGGGTCAGGCGGCCCGGGGCACGCGCGCCGCGCCCCCGCCCGCACCTACCCCGCGTGGCGCAGGCTGCCGGCGATCCGGGCCGCGGCCGCCACGACCTCCGCGGCGATCTCCCGTTCCGTGCCCGAGATCGGGAATCGATACGACGGCCCGTGGACATGGACGGCCGCGACGACCTCGCCGTTCGCGTCGGCGATGGGTGCCGCCACGGAGCTGATCCCCTCATCGAATTCCTCGCGCGCCCAGGTGTAGCCGTCGCGCCGGATCGCCCGCAGGCGCTCCAGCAGTGCGTCGCCGGTGACGATCGTCCGGGACGTGAACCGCTCCATCGGCTTGCCGAGGTAGCGCTGCAGCGACGTGGCCGGACGGAACGCGAGCAGGACCTGCCCGGACGAGACCGCATGCAAGGGGATGCGCGATCCCGTCCAGTCGCGGATCGAGACGGGATTGGGCGTGTCGACCTGGTCGATGTAGTGGGCGACGTCGCCGTCCGGGATGGCCAGACCGGCCGCCTCGCCGACGACCGCGGCCAGTGCCTGCAACGACGGCCGGGCCAGCATCGCCAGTGAGCGGTTCGGCATGACACCGGACGCGAGCGTCGCCAGCCGCGGCCCGAGCCGATAGGCGGTGTCGCCGGGGACCTGTTCGACGACGCCTTCGCGCGCCAGCGATGCCAGCATCCGGGCGGCCGTGGATTTCGGCAGATCCGTCCGCTCGGCCACCTCGGTGACGCCGATCGGCCCGTTCGCGAGCGTGCCGAGTACGGCGAAGGCGCGCTCGATGGACTGGACTCTGGACATCGGACCCCCGCTGGGCTAGATTCGCCGTCAGGCGGAGTTCCATCATACGGCACGGTTCCACATCGTGGAACCCCGACCACCACAGACCCACGACAGACCCACCACAGACCACTGAAGGCAGGTACCAGGGCATGACCGACGAGTACGCCGAGATCGATCTCGCCGCGCTGTCCGACGACGAGCTGACCGAGCAGATGCACAACGATCTCTACGACGGCATGGCCGCGGAGATCAGCGAGGGCACCAACATCCTGCTGGGACGCGGCTGGTCTCCGACGAAGGTGCTAGACGACGCGCTCGTCGCCGGCATGAAGATCGTCGGGATCGACTTCCGCGACGGCATCCTGTTCGTGCCGGAGGTCCTCCTCGCCGCCAACGCGATGAAGGCCGGGATGGCGATCCTGCGGCCCCTCCTCGCCGAGACCGGCGCCGAGCCGGTCGGCAAGGTCGTCATCGGCACGGTCAAGGGCGACATCCACGACATCGGCAAGAACCTCGTCGGGATGATGCTCGAAGGCGCCGGCTTCGAGGTCGTCGACCTCGGCATCAACACCGACGCGGACAAGTTCATCGCGGCGCTCGAGCTGCACAAGCCGGACATCCTGGGCATGTCGGCCCTGCTGACGACGACCATGCCGTACATGAAGGTCGTCATCCAGACGCTCAAGGACCGCGGGATCCGCGAGGACTACATCGTGCTCGTGGGCGGCGCTCCGCTGAACGAGGAGTTCGGGGCCGCCGTCGGTGCCGACGCCTACTGCCGCGATGCCGGCGTGGCCGCCGAGACCGCTCGCCGGCTCATCGACGAGCGCCGCGCCAGTGCGGCCTGATCGGGCCACCGAGACACCTTCCGCGGCTGTCGCCCCGCGCGATCCCGACGCCCCGCGCGTCCTGGTCATCGGTTGCGGCGCACTCGCCCGAGAGCTGCTCGCCCTGACCCGCGACCTGCCGGGCGTCAAGGTGACCTGCGTCGACGCCCGCCTGCACATGCGCCCGGAACGGATCGGCGACGCCGTGGCCGCGCGGATCCGCAAGGCGCGTCGCGAGTACGGTCCGGACACGCGGATCTTCGTGGCGTACGCGGACTGCGGGACGCGCGGCGCCCTGGACGCGGTCCTCGCCGAGGCCCACGTGGAGCGCATCGAAGGCGCCCACTGCTTCGAGTTCTACGCCGGCGCTACGACCTATGCCGAGCTCCAGGACGCCGAGCCCGGCACGTTCTACCTGACCGACTTCCTGGCGCGCCAGTTCGAGACCCTGATCCTCGCCGGGCTGGGCCTGGACGTGCACCCGGAGCTGCGCGACGCCTACTTCGGCAACTACACCCGGCTCATCTACCTGGCCCAGTCGGACGATCCGGCGCTGACCGTGAAGGCGGAGGCCGCCGCGGTGACGCTGGGCCTCGCCTTCGAACGTCGTCAGACCGGCTTCGGCGACCTCGCCACATCCATCCGATATGCCGCAGGAGCTGCCTGACATGCCCATGCTTTCCGTCATCTGGTGGCGCGACATCCCGGCCCAGGTCACGGCACGGGAGGGCCGGAGCTCGAGCAAGACCGTCCTCCACCAGCGCTTCCAGGTCGCCATCGACAAGGCCGCCAACCGAGCCGGGCTGCGGGCCTACAACGACTACATCGAGCAATGGCACAAGACCCAGCGCGAGTGCGGTCCCGACATCGAGGCCGAAGTGCGAGCCGAGACCGAGCGCCTCGAGACCGAATACACGAAGCACCGCCTGGCCGAACTGATCCAGTCGGGGGGCCTCGCCGGTGGTCCGGCCCTGCCGCCCGCCACCACATCGGAGACCTCACCGACATGACCGAGACCGTCCTCAGTTCCGCGACACGCGAGGTCGTACTCGGCTTCGATCGCCCCTTCGTCATCATCGGCGAGCGCATCAACCCGACCGGGCGCAAGCTCCTGGCCGAGGAGATGAAGGCCGGCGACTTCAGCCGGGTCGAGCGTGACGTCATCGCCCAGGTCGAGGCCGGCGCCCACATGCTCGATGTCAACGCCGGCATCCCGCTGGCCGACGAGCCGGCCATCCTCGCCCACACGATCCGGCTCGTCCAGAGCCTCACGGACCTGCCGCTCTCGATCGACTCGTCGATCGTAGAGGCGCTCGAGGCCGGCCTGGCCGCCTATGTCGGCAAGCCGCTCGTCAACTCCGTCACCGGCGAGGAGGAGCGCCTCGAGCGCGTCCTGCCGCTCATCAAGAAGTACGGCGCGGCCGTCGTGGCGATCAGCAACGACGACACCGGCATCAGCGAGGATCCGGACGTCCGGTTCGCGGTCGCCAAGAAGATCGTCGAGCGCGCCGCCGACTATGGCATCCCCGCCAGCGACATCATCGTCGACCCGCTCGTCATGCCGATCGGCGCCATGTCCACGGCCGGGCGCCAGGTCTTCGCCCTCGTCAATCGCCTGCGCGACGAGCTCAAGGTCAACTCGACCTGCGGCGCCTCCAACGTCAGCTTCGGGCTGCCGAACCGCGAGGGCATCAACGCGGCCTTCCTGCCGATGGCGATCGCGTCCGGGATGACCTCCGCCATCACCAACCCGATGCAGCCGGACCTCAAGCGGGCCGTCATGGCGGCGGACGTCCTGATGGGCAACGACCCGGACTGTGGCCGCTGGATCACGGTCAACCGCCCGCCCGTGCCCGAAGGTGAAGTCAGCCGTCGCCGGGTCAACGCGCGCGCCATCGCGTCCGCCGTCTAGGTCCCGTCCGTGGCGACCGACCCGCAGATCATCTTCACGCCGTCCGGCCGGCGCGGGACCGTGCCCGTCGGCACGACCGTGCTCGACGCGGCGCGCACCCTGGGCGTGGACATCGACTCGGTCTGCGGTGGGCGCGGGATCTGCGGCCGTTGCCAGGTCACGCCGGCGATCGGCCAGTTCGCAAAGCACGGGATCACGTCGTCGGCGGATCACCTGTCCGCGTTCGCGGAACTCGAGACGAGCTATCGCGCCGAGAAGGGCCTGGCCGCCGACCGCCGCCTTTCCTGTACCGCCACGGTCTGTGGCGACCTCCTCATCGACGTCCCGCCCGAGAGCCAGGTCCATCGCCAGGTCGTGCGCAAGGACCTCGCCGTCCGTGCCTTCACCGTCGATCCGGTCATCCGTCTCCACTACGTCGAGGTCGTCCCGCCCGAACTCGCCTCGCCGACGGGCGATCTCGCCCGGCTCTTCGAGGCGCTCGAGCGCGAATGGGCGCTGACCGATCTCCAGGCCGACCTCCAGGTCGTCCGCGCCCTTCAGCCCGCCCTCGAGTCCGGGAAGTACCGGGTCACCGTCGCAGTCCACGGCGGGCGCGACGTCATCGCGATCTGGCCGGGCTTCCACGAGACGATCTACGGGGTCGCCATCGATGTCGGGTCGACGACGATCGCCGGCCATCTCGCGAACCTGGCCGACGGCTCCGTCCTCGCCAGCGCCGGGGTCATGAACCCGCAGATCCGGTTCGGCGAGGACCTCATGAGCCGCGTCTCGTACGCGATGATGCATCCCGAGGGCGCCGAGGAGATGACCAAGGCCGTCCGCAAGGCGCTCGACGGCCTGCTGGCCAGTCTCGCCAACAAGGCCGGTATCAAGCGCGCGGAGATCCTCGAACTCGTCCTGGTCGGCAACCCGATCATGCACCACCTCCTGCTGGGCATCGACCCCACGCCGTTGGGCGGTGCGCCGTTCGCGCTCGCCACGGACCGGGCGGTCCACACGACGACGGCGGAACTCGGCGTTCGCGCGCACCCCGGCGCTCGCGTCTACGTCCTGCCGTGCATCGCGGGCCACGTCGGCGCCGACACGGCCGGGGTCATCCTGGCCGAGGAGCCGCAGCTCGCCGATCGGATGACGCTGCTCGTCGACGTCGGCACGAACGCGGAGATCGTCCTGGGCGACAAGCGCCGGCTGCTGGCCGCGTCCAGCCCCACCGGTCCCGCCTTCGAGGGTGCCCAGATCAGCGGCGGCCAGCGTGCCGCACCCGGCGCCATCGAGCGCGTCCGCATCGACCGCAAGACGCACGAGCCGCGCTTCCGGGTCATCGGCGTGGACCCGTGGTCGGACGCGCCGGACTTCACGGAGGCGGTCAAGGAGACGGGCGTCACCGGGATCTGCGGCTCCGGCATCATCGAGGTCATCGCCGAGCTATATCTCGCGGGCGTCGTCACCGAGGACGGCGTCATCGATGGGTCGCTCGCCGCGCGTTCCGCCCGGATCGTGCCCGACGGCCGCACCTTCAGCTACGTCCTGAGCGACGGCTCGGACGGCAGCCCGCGCATCGCGATCACCCAGAACGACGTTCGCGCCATCCAGCTCGGCAAGGCCGCCCTGTATGCGGGTGTGCGCCTGCTCATGGACCAGCTGGGCATCGAGGCGGTCGACGAGATCCGCCTGGCCGGCGCCTTCGGGAGCCAGATCGACACGACCCACGCGATGGTCCTGGGGCTCATCCCGGATTGCGATCTCGACCACGTTCGGTCAGCCGGGAACGCCGCCGGCACCGGCGCCCTGATCGCCCTGCTGTCCGCCGCCGCCCGCACCGAGATCGAGACCGTCGTCCGCCAGGTCGAGAAGATCGAGACCGCCGTCGAACCGCGCTTCCAGGCGCACTTCGTCGAGGCGATGGCGTTCCCGCACAAGACCGCGGACTTCCCCAACCTGGCGAAGGTCGTGCCGCTGCCGCCGCGGAGCATGGGCGTGGGCGGCGCGGGCGGGGCCGGCTCGGATCAACGTACCCAACGACGACGACGGCCCGTGGCGGCCGGAACGAGGGAGGACGCCTAGATGGACGAGATCGCACCACGCCGCAGCGGCGGTCGGGCGGCCCGGCAGGCGCTGCGCCTCGCCAGCCACGCCGAGCACATCCCCTTCCTCACCCGCAAGCTCGCCCCGTTCGAGGTCCTCGGCGAGGAGGGCCTGTCGATCATCGAGGCGAACGCGGACACGATCCTCCAGGAAGTGGGCCTCGAGTTCCGCGGCGACCCGGACGCCCTGCGTCTGCTGCGCGAGGCCGGTGCCACGGTGACCGGCGAACGGGTCCGGTTCCCGCGCGGCATGTGCCGCTCGATCGTCCAGGCCAGCGCCCCGCGCCAGTTCACCCAGTACGCCCGCAACCCGGAACGGAATGTCGAGATCGGCGGGATGCACACCGTCTTCGCGCCCAACTACGGCTCGCCGTTCGTGCGCGACCTCGACAACGGCCGGCGCTACGGCACCATCGAGGACTTCCGCAACTTCGTGAAACTGGCCTACGTGTCGCCGCACCTCCATCACTCGGGCGGGACGGTGTGCGAGCCGGTCGACGTGCCGGTCAACAAGCGTCACCTCGACATGGTCTATTCGCACATGAAGTACAGCGACAAGCCGTTCATGGGCTCGGTCACGGCGCCGCAGCGCGCCCGCGACACCGTCGAGATGGCCCGCCTGCTGTTCGGGGCGGACTACCTCGAGGACCACACGGTCATCCTCAGCCTGATCAACGCGAACTCGCCGCTGGTCTGGGACTCGATCATGCTGGGAGCGGCCCGCGCCTACGCCGAGGCCAACCAGGCGACCCTGCTCACCCCGTTCATCCTCGCCGGCGCCATGGCCCCGGTCACTGCGGCCGGCGTCTGCGCCCAGACCCTCGCCGAGGCCCTCGGCGGCATGACGTTCGTCCAGCTCGTCCGGCCGGGCGCGCCGGTGGTGCTCGGGTCGTTCGCGAGCTCGATGTCGATGCAGTCGGGGGCGCCGACGTTCGGGACCCCGGAGCCCGCGCTCGTGCTGTACACGATGGCCGCGCTGGCCCGCCGCCTCGGCGTGCCATTTCGCTCCGGCGGCTCCCTGTGCGGCTCGAAGATCGCCGATGCGCAGGCCGCCTACGAGTCCGCGGCGACGCTCCAGCCGACGGTCCTCGCGGGCGTCAACTTCGTCCTGCACGCGGCAGGCTGGCTCGAGGGCGGCCTGGCGGTGGGCTACGAGAAGTTCATCATGGACGCCGACCAGTGCGGGATGATGGCGGTCTTCGCCAACGGCATCGACCTCTCCGAGAACGGCCAGGCGCTCGACGCGATCCTCGGCAACGAGCCCGGCACGCACTACCTCGGGACGGCCCACACCCTGGCCAACTTCGAGAGCGCGTTCTACCGCAGCGAGATCGCCGACAACAACAGTTACGAGCAGTGGCAGGAGGACGGCTCCCTCGACGCGGCCCAGCGGGCGAACGCGATCTGGAAGAAGCAGCTCGCCGAGTACGAGGGCCCACCGCTCGATGCGGGGATCGACGAGGCGCTGCTCGACTTCATCGCCCGGACGAAGGCGTCCATGCCGGACTCGGAGGTCTGATGGCCGTCCTGTCGCGACGACGCGGTCTGGATGCCCCAGCTCGGACGGCGCTCGTTGCCGCGCTCGCCGACCCGATCTTCGAACTGCTGCCGCTCAAGAACCTGCCCGACCAGATCCCGTTCCTGCCCGCGGGCGCCCGCGTGTCGGTGACGGCCTCGCCGGCCAAGGGCATCGATGCGACCGTCGACTGGGCCGCGCGCCTCCAGGCGGACGGCTTCCGGGCCATCCCGCATCTGTCGGCGCGGATGATCCCCGATCGCGCGAAGCTCGCCGAGTTGCTGGCGCGCGCCCGCGAGGCGGGCCTGACGAACGCCTTCGTGGTGGGCGGCGACGCCGACGAACCGGGCGAGTACCTCGACGGCCTGTCGCTGCTCCGGGCGATGACCGAGCTCGGGCATCCCTTCGAGACGATCGGGTGTCCGGCGTACCCGCAGGGCCACCCGGATATCCCGGACGCCGCGCTCGCCTCCGCCCTCGTCGACAAGGCACCGTTCGTGGCGCACGTCACGACCCAGATGGACTTCGATACGAAGGCCGTCGCGTCCTGGGTGAACGCGCGTCGTGCCGAGGGGTTCGTGCCCGCGGTCATCGTCGGTGTGCCGGGTGTCGCCGATCCGCAGAAGCTCATGTCGATCGCCGCTCGGATCGGGGTCAAGGACGCGAAGCGGTTCCTCGTCAAGAACCTGCGCTTCGTGACGGGCCTCGCGAAGTCCGGCGGGTTCTACAAGCCGACCGGGTTCGTCGAAGGGATCGCGCCACTGCTCGCCGACCCGGCGGCCAACGTCTCGGGCTTCCACCTGTACACGTTCAATGCGGTGGAGGCCACCGACGGGTGGCGGCGCCAGCTCCTCGACGAGCTGTCGCACGCCTGAGATGCCCGCTACAGCGATGACCCGCGACGAGCTGGTCGAGGCGTTCGCCGGCTTCCCGGATCGCTTCGCCGCGGCGGCCCGTGCCGCTGCCGACGTGCCCGTCGTGCCGGGGGAGTGGGGCCCGTCCGAGGTCGGGCGGCACCTCGTCGCCGTCGAGCTGGTCGTCTGGCACGTCCGCCTCGAGGAGGTCGCCACCCAGCACGACCCGCATTGGAGCTGGACGGAGCCGGGCCCGAGTCCGGCGCTGGAGGCGGCGTCCCTGGAGACGATCCTGGCGATGTTCGCCCAGGTCCGGGCACAGTCGGTCGCCGTGGTCCGCGGGTTCGACGAGTCCGGTTGGGCTCGCTCCGGGACGCACGCGACGTACGGCGTCCTGGACGTCGCCGGCCTCCTGGGCCTGGCGATCGACCACGACGCGGAGCACCTGCGCGGGGTCGCCCCGCCCGCCTGATCAGGCGTGCGTGCGCGCACCGCTTCCGTCGTCGCCGTGATGCGGTCGAGTGGGTTCCAGTGTGGTCCGGGTAGGTCCGGGGCGGTCGCCCGGTGGAACGAAAGTACTTGTCGCGACCAGGACCTCCGCGCATGCTGCGAGCACGAGATACGAGGACTCCAGCACACCGATCGACACCGACTCCACCACCGAGCGCGACGTCGATCGTCCGGCCGTCACGGGCCGGACGACTCGACTCCCGCCCGGGTTCGCTGCCCCCCACGCCTGACGCCGCCCCCCCGAGCGGCGTTGCGACCGGGGCGCTCCATGTGAATGGGGTGCCTCGGTCGCTTCCGTTCCAGGCGGGTCATGGGCGAGTCAAGGCGGCCATCGCCTGCTCAGAGCCAGCGATCCCGACGATAGCGACCCCGATGTGGTCGCGGCGGCCGCTCACAGCCAGCGTTACTGGCCGACTCGGATCCCGATCGGTCGCGTCGCCGACTGAGAGCCAGTGGTCGCGCGCGGATCTCGGACGAAGGGGCCATACCTCGGTCTCTGAGCCAGCGCCGGACCACGATCGAGCCCCGTTCCTTCGAAACGTCGGGCTCTGTGCGGGCACCGGCGTCCGTGCGCGTCCCTCAGGTGGAACGCAGGACCCGCAGCGGACCCACGAGCAGGCCGTAGGCGACGAGCAGGATCGCCGCCAGGATCCCGCCATAGAGGAGGGCTGCCGCCGGCGAGGCCCAGGCGCCCTCGCGGATGTCGTGCCAGATGACGGCCGCCGACGCCGCCGCGAGGGCCGCGCCGATGCCGGCGGCGACTCGATGCTGGCGGGCCCAGGCCGCGACCGTCTCGAGTCGACGTAGGATCGGGCCCGGCAGTGGCAGGACACTCAGGAGGTCGTCGATGGCGTCGGGTTCCGGTTCGCCGGCCCGTGCCGTCGGACGGACGGCCGCTGCCGCCTCGGACGCGGCCGCCGCGCGACGCGTCCGACCCAGCGAAGCCGCCCGACCCAGCGCGAACCAGGCGGCGACCGTCGCGAGCGCGGTGATCGCCAGCCCGGGAACCACCAGGCGGGCGAGACCGCTCGGGGCCTCCAGGGGCGACTCGATGAGGGCGATGGCGGTGGCGACGACGGCCGCGCTCACGAGCCCGAGGCAGATCGCCAGGCCGAGCCCGACGCGGGCGGCGACAGGCCCGTCCGGGATCCCACTCCGTCCGTACCGCGATACCCGGAGCGCCGTGAGCCCGCCGACCAGCGGCAACAGGACGATCGCGACCGAGGAGAAGAAGTCGTACGGATCCTCACCGAATGGCACGGCGGCACGCACGACAGGGAGCTGCGTGGTGACCGTCCAGAACAGCGCGTAGGCCACGCACGCCACGGCGGTCGCGAAGATCGCGGTCCGAAGCCGGGCGGCGCGTCGCTGTGTCATGGTCCGATCATCGCACCGGCCGCAAGGTCCGCTCGAGCCCGTCGAGGATCAGGTCCAGCCCGTACTCGAACTCATCGGCGTAGTCGTAGCCCGGCTGCATCGCATGCTCGGTGATGAATGCCACCAGGTTCGGATAGGCGTCCATCGCGTACGGCTGGAGCATCGTCTGGGCGACATCGGCGACGTCGTCGGAGCCCTCGAACGGCAGGTTCATCTTCGTGAGCGCGAAGCCGTAGATGTAGCCGTCCAGCACGGAGTAGGCGTGGGCGGTGGCCGCCATGTCGAAGCCGCCGGCCAGCAGACTGCCGATGACCGCGTCGTGATGGCGCAGGCTCGCGGGTCCGGGGTTGGCGCGCGACTCCATCAGCCCGATGGCCCAGCGGTGGCGGGCCAGGACGTCCCGCAGCGAGAGTGCTCGACGGCGCATCGCCGTGCGCCAGTCGAGACCCATCTCAGGCAGTTCGACCTCGGCGAACACGATGTCGACGATCCCGTCGATGACCCGGTCCTTGTTCGCCACGTGGTAGTAGACCGCCATCGCCTCGACGCCGAGGGACTGGCCGAGTCTGCGCATCGTGAGCGACTCGATCCCGCCCTCGTCGGCCAGCGTGAGGGCGGCGTCCAGCACGCGGTCCCGGCTGAGCGGGAGCCGTGTCGGCGCGGCGGTCGGCTTGGTCATGCGCTCCTGCGTGTCGTCGGCGATCTCGTCGGTCGGGGTTGACAGGGACAACTTTACACCGTACAGTCCAACTCGTCAGCTTTACACCGTACAGTGAACTGGAGACCACTCGATGCGAGCGATCGTGCAAGACACTTACGGCACCGCTGCCGTGCTGCAGACGCGGGAGATCGGCCTTCCCGAGATCGGCGCCGGCCAGGTCCTGCTCCGGGTCCGTGCCGCCGGCGTCAACCCCGCCGACTGGGCGGTCATGAGCGGCCTGCCGTACGTCGCACGACCCATCTACGGCCTGCGTCGGCCGAAGCACGCGGTCCGCGGCACGGACGTCGCGGGGATCGTCGAAGCGGTCGGCGCCGCCGTGACCCGATTCCGCGTGGGCGACGAGGTCTTCGGCTGGTCCGAGGGGTCGTTCGCCGAGTTCGCCGCCGCGGACGAGAACGCACTCGCGCCAAAGCCCGCGAACCTCAGGTTCGAAGCCGCGGCGACCGTCCCGATGGCGGGTATGGTCGCCCTCCAGGCGCTGCGCGACCACGGCATGGTCCAGGCCGGCCAGACCGTGCTCATCAACGGCGCGTCGGGCGGTATCGGCACGTTCGCCGTCCAGATCGCCAGGGCGCTGGGCGCGGAGGTGACCGCCGTCTGCCGTACCGCCAACGTCGAGCTGATGCGCTCGATCGGCGCCGACCACGTCATCGACTACACGACGGAGGACTTCACCCGATCCGGGCGCCAGTACGACGTCATCCTCGACAACGTCGCGAACCACTCCCTCTCGGATCTGCGACAGGCCCTCGCCCCGGCCGGCACGCTGGTGCCCAATGGTGGGAACTTCGGTAACCACTGGTTCGCCGGCGGCGGTCGCGTCGTCAGCGCCCACCTGCTGTCCCCGTTCGTCAGCCAGGCGCTGCGGCCGTTCCTCCTGTCGCCGAACCTCGACGACCTCCTGACCCTCAAGGGCTACCTCGAGGCCGGTCAGGTCGTACCGGTCGTCGGCCGGACCTACCCGCTGGCCGAGGCGGCCGTGGCCATGGACCTCGTCGGAACGGGCCACGCTCGAGGCAAGGTCGCCATCACGGTCGCTGCCTGACGGATCGGCCGCCTGCGGTCGCGGTCGTCACGACTCGCCGGTGGTGATCCTCGCCGTCGTGCCCGGCTCCGGCAGACCCAGTAGGAAGGCCGCGAGCAGCAGGACGGCCCCGCCTGTGGCCACCAACGACACGCTCCATATGACAAGCCAGTAGCCGCCGCTCGTCGGGTCCATCGAGGGCAGGAACGACAGGATCTGCCCCGGCGAGATCGAGATGGCGAGCGCCGCGAACGCACCCGCGAGCCAGGCGGCGGCCGGCCGTTCCCTCACCCGGCTCCCGGCCACGAGCACGGAGGCGACCGCGATCCAGGCTACGAGCTGCACCGCCTCGATGACCAACTCGCTGGCGTTCGTGACCGCCACCGCAGCGTCGCCGTCGAACAGCCCGAGCGAGATGAGGCGGCCGTAGCCGATGGCGAGGATGCCCAGGCCGACGACGAGCAGGATGGCGAGGATGGCCCGGGTCCCTGCCGGATCCGGCGTCCGGCGGGCCGCCTTGAGGCCGACCCACAGGCTCGCGACCCCGACGATACCGACGATGGCTCCGGTCCTCCCGACGAGGTACGAGACCGTCAGGATCGGGACTCCATCGCTCGGACCCGATGGGCGGCCGAGCAGGTCGTCGGCGACCGGTGCCAGGACACGCAGAGCCTCGGCGATGGCGAGCAGCGTGACCCCGACGGCCACGGGCCGAAGTCGCGACCAGGCATCGGGATGACGCAGGAACAGGGCGGCGCCAAGCAGGGTCGTCGCCAGGAGGCGGGCGATGGTGAGGCCCAGCGACAGGGCGACGCTGGCGTCGATCGGCGAGTAGGTGTGGCGTCGGATCTGGACGACCGCGAGGAGCACGGCGAGCGCCACGAACGGCCAGACCAGGACCGGCACCGCCGTCAGGCGATCCGGCAGGTGCGGCCCGCGGGCCTCGTCCCACGACGCGGGGATGGGTTCCTTGCCAGCCTGCATACCGGCAGCGTCCGCCCGCTCGGGCGTCATGTCAATGGGGATCCAGCGACGGGGATCTAGCGACCCAGGATGTCTACCAGCATCTCGACGAAGCGCGGCCCGTCCGCGTCGAAGGCGAACTTGATGTTCGGGATCCCGTCGGGGGTCGGGCGGACATCGCAGATCGTCCGTCCTGCGGCCAGCGGCGATGTCGTCTCGACATCCACCCGGATCAGTCGGGTCGTGAGTACGGAAGGTTCGATCACGGCGCACACCGCCAGGGCGTCGTGCACCGGAGCTGATGACGCGCCGGCCATCGGCTGGGTCGCGTTGTACCCGTGGATCCGTTGTTCGACGATCGCGGCCGTCGCGGTCGCCGCCACGGTCCCGAGCGCTCGAAGGCGGGCACAGTCCTCGAGCGAGACGGGGGCGCGATGGGTCGCATCGAGGGGGACCATGCGGATGGGGCGGCCGCACTCGACGACGATCCGGGCGGCCTCGGGATCCACCCAGAAGTTGTACTCGGCCGAGGCCGTGCGGTTCCCGCTCTCGTGGGCGCCGCCCATGATCACGATCTCCGGGATCCGCTCGGCCATCCGCGGCTCCTTGAGCAAGGCCATCGCCACGTTCGTCAGCGGCCCGACCGCGACGAGGGTGATGTCCCCCTCAGAGGCCAGGTAGGTGTCGACCAGCCAGTCCACGGCGTGCTGCGGGCGAGCCGGCGTCCGGGCTGCGGGCAGATCCAGGAGGTCTCGGTGGATGACCGCGGCCATCCCGCGGTCGCCCTGGGGGCGCAGCATCGGGGCCGCCATCCCGCGAAAGACCGGGATGTCCGGCCGCCCGATGAGGTCGAACACGCGGAGGGTGTTCTCGGTCGTCTCGTCGACCCCGGTGTTGCCGTTGACCGCGGTCGCGCCGACCAGTTCGATATCGGGCGATAGCGCGGCAACCATCAACGCGACCGCGTCGTCCGTGCCGGTATCGACGTCCAGGATGATCTTCGTGGGCATGGCACCGATTCTATCGAGCCTTGGGTGGTCGGCGGCATCTCACGGTTTCGCTGCGGGCGTCGGGACGCCGAGGGGGCGATGATGGCACAAGCGGCGAACCGATCCCGCAGGTGAGGGCGTCAGGAAGGCATGAGCGGACCGAGGGTGTCACCGCGGCGGAGCCTGCGCAGATGGCAGGCGGCCCACCCCGTTGCGACTGGGCGGTTGCCGCTCTTGGTGATCTTCACGATCGTGGTCGCCGCGGGCGCTGCGGGCCTGGCGTCGGCGTGGTCGATCCTCGGCCCTGGACCTGCCGTGGCCGACCGCATCCGTGCCGTTCGCGATCCGCTCATGGTAGGCGTCGAGTATCGGAGACCGAATCCCTTCGAAGGCGCGCCGGGCGAGGTCTGGATCACGCTCGCCCACGATGCGACCCGGAACGAGGTCAATGGGTTCATTTGCGGTGTCGTGGTGCCGGCCGGGGGCGCGGAGATGTACCAGGACGGACGGCTGAGGCTCTGGCAGGCCGACCAACAGGGGGGCGATCCGGGCTTCTTCGCGCCGCCGCTGGCCTGCCCACCTGTAGCCGACGCGCGCCCATGGGTCGACCCGACGTCGGCACCGACGGAGCCCCCGCCATTCATCTACGGATCGTGCAGCGACACATACGCGAACGCAATCGACGACTGCGGCGCGGAGCGCGCCGCGGCGCTCTTGGCGGTCGGCCATCTGGGCTACTACCCGCTGAGCATCGAGATCCACCCCGGCGGCTTCCCCTGCGGCGAGCCGTTCGAGGACCGGCAGCCCGCGGAGACCTGCCCAGGCAAGGCCGGCATCGTCGTCGCGTACGTCCGCTTCGTCGGCACCGACAAGGTCGCTGCGCTGACGCTCGACAGGGACCGAAATGGCTACGTCGCGAACGTCGTGGCCTTCCAGGCACTTCCGCCGTCTTTCGACCACTTCCTTTACTGGTCTGGCCCGCCCGGCAGCAGCCCGACGGCGACACCTTCTGGCAGCTGATCCGGACGGGCCTACGACCCGTGGCTGGAGGCTCGGCTGGCCCGATTGACCCACGACCGGCCTCCGCCTACACTGATATCCGACGAAATCACTCGGATATTCGAGGGTCCCTCTCCTGACCACCCCGACACCGGTCGCCCCCACTCCCTCGCGCGCGACCTTTCATGGCAGCGGCGCCATCGCCTTCAGCACGAAGGGCGAGTACGGCGTGCGCCTGATGGTCCAGCTCGGGCGCCACTACGGGACCGGCCCGGCGTCATTGGCCGAGATCGCCACCGAAGAGGACCTGCCCCGGGCCTACCTCGAACAGCTGGTCGTCAGCCTCCGTGACGCCGAGCTCGTCGTGAGCACTCGAGGTGCGCATGGCGGCTATGAGCTGGCTCGCCCGCCCCAGGACATCACGATGGGCGAGGTCCTTCGGGCCCTCGAAGGCCCGATCGCCCCGATGATCTGCGCCAGCGACGAGCCCGACCACGCCAACGTCTGCGGCCGCTCTTCCGGCTGCACGGTCAACGTCCTGTGGGTCCGTGTCCGCGATGCGGTCGCAGGCGCCCTCGACTCGATGACCGTCGCGGATCTCGTGCCGCGCCCCAGTGCCTCCGCCCCGATCCAGCCCACCCCTCTGCACGGAGCCTTGACCCCCTCGTGACCACCGACACGGACCAGCATCTCGTCATCCGCGGCCTGCGCGTCGCCCCGGCCGCCAACCCCGAGACGGAGATCCTCCAGGGGATCGACCTGACCGTCGGCAAGGGTGAGGTCCACGCGATCATGGGCCCCAACGGCAGCGGCAAGACGACGCTCGCCTACGCCCTTATGGGCCATCCGGCGTACGTCATCAAGGGCGGCGAAGTCCTCTGGAAGGGCCGCGACCTGCTGGCGCTGTCGGCGGACAAGCGCGCGCGTCTCGGGCTCTTCCTGGCCTTCCAGTACCCAACCGCGATCCCCGGCCTGAGCGTCGCGAGCTTCATCCGCTCGGCGCTC
>Ga0302323_100001905_pt1 | contig 16975 bp, 11 predicted proteins | sample Fen_T0_3_FD_201950 | JGI IMG/M metagenome (GOLD analysis project Ga0302323, IMG submission 201950) | Peat permafrost microbial communities from Stordalen Mire near Abisko, Sweden - Fen_T0_3 | ecosystem: Environmental > Terrestrial > Soil > Wetlands > Permafrost | place: Sweden: Abisko... | reverse complement strand
CAGGGCGAACTTGCGGTGGTGCAGCACCCGGTCCAGTACTGCGGCGTAGCCATTCTGGAACTGGCCGAAACGATACTCTCGCCAGGCGTTGAAGCGCGCCATGGCGACCTCGAAGCGGCCCTGGGGCCTGGGGGCTGCCTCCTCGGGCCCGTGCTTTTCCAGCAGCATGCGCGCCAGGGTGGGCACCAGGGTGCGGGACAGCAGGTACGAAGCCAGCATGGAATAGACCACGGCCATGGCCAGGGGCGTGAAGAGATACTTCGCGGGCCCCACCAGCAGCACCACCGGGAAGAACACGATGCAGATGGCCAGGGTGGCCACGATGGCGGGTACCGCGATCTGGCTGGCGCCGTCCAGGATGGCCACGGTGAGGGGCTTGCCCATGGCCTGGTTGCGGTGGATGTTTTCGACTTCCACGGTGGCGTCGTCCACCAACATCCCGATGGCCAGGCTCAGGCCGCCCAGGGTCATGAGGTTGAGGGTCTGCCCCGAGAGCTTCAGACCGATGATGCCGTAGAGGATGGCCAGGGGAATGCTGGAGCACACCAGCAGCATGCTGCGCCAGGAGCCCAGGAACAGGAAAATCATGACCGAGACCAGGAAGGACGCCGCCAGGGCCTCCTTCACAACGTCCTTGATTGCGCCGCGCACGAAATCGCTCTGATCGAAATCAAAGTTGAGTTCCATGCCCTGGGGCGCCGCAGCGCGGATGGCGGGCAGGGCTTCCTTGGCGGCATCCACCACCGCCAGGGTCGAGGCGTCAGACTTCTTCAGGATGGCCAGATAGGTGGCGCGCTTGCCATTGATGCGCACGATGTTGGTCTGATCCGAAAAACCGTCGTAGACCCGGGCCACGTCCCCCAGGAACACCGGCGCACCACTGACCACCTTCAGGGGCAGGCGGCGCAATTCTTCCACCCGGGTGGGGCTCGAATTGGTGAGGATGGGCAGTTCACGATTGCCCATGCGGGCGGTACCCGCGGGAGTGATGACGTTCTCGCTGGAGACCCCGGTGACCACGTCCGCGGGGCTGAGGCCCAGGGCGGCGAGCTTGGCCGGATCGATGTCCACGCAGATGACGCGGCCCTTGCCGCCATAGGGGGCCGGTGTCGAGAGGCCCGGGATGGTGAACAGGCGCAAACGGACAGCATTCGTGACGTGGTCGTAGATCTGCTGCTCGCTGAGGTTGTCGCTCCTGGCTGTGAGCTGCACCACGGGCACGTTGCCCGCGTTGAACTGGATGATGTTGGGCGCCGTCATGCCCGGCGGCATCAGGCGCAGGATGGCATTGGACACCGAGCTGATCTGGGCGATGGAGCTGCCGATATCGGTGCCGGGCTGGAAGTAGATGCGCATCAGGCCCACGCCCTGGATGCTCTGCGACTCGATGCGCTCGATGCCGTTCACGGTGCTAGACATGGCCCGCTCGGAGAGGCCGATGACCCGGCGCTCCATCTCCTCGGGGGCGAGTCCGCCATAGCCCCAGACCACCGCCACCACCGGGATATCGATGCTGGGGAAGATATCCACGGCCATGCGCTGGATGGACAGGAAGCCCATGAGCAGCACCAGCAGGCACATAACGGCGATGGTGTAGGGACGGCGCAGGGCGAGTCGGACAATCCACATGTGCGGGGCTTTCTGGTCAGCGGTTTCTCAAGGAGTGTGCAGGTACCTAAGCACATTCAAGCGATTGAAGTATCTCATCCGATCCTGCTTTTTACCCCATCAACCTGGGCTGATCAGACCTGTGCCGTGGGCAAGCGAGTGGCCACACCCCTCTCCTTCGGCGGCGGCCTCCCGATCTACCCATAGACCCAGTTTCAGATCGTCGGTTGAGTTGCTGACAAAAATGTCATTCTGGGGACAGACTTTTGTTCCCCCGCAACGCGCATCTTTTGAAAAGCACGGGATGGGAGGACCCTAAAGGCTTATGAAACTCCTGATCGTCGAAGACGAGGCCAAGATCGCCGCCTATCTGAGGAAGGGCCTCAGCGAGAGCGGTTTCTCGGTGGAGGTGGCGGCGGATGGGGAAGCGGGACTGCACCTGGCCCGGGCGGGCAGCTTCGATCTCATCGTGCTGGATGTGATGCTGCCGGGGCGCACGGGCTGGTCAGTCATCGAAGATCTGCGGCGGGATGGGCATACGATGCCGGTGATATTTCTGACCGCCCGGGACACGGTGCCCGACCGCGTGCGCGGGCTGGAACTGGGGGCCGACGACTACCTGGTGAAACCCTTCGCCTTTTCGGAGCTGCTGGCGCGGATCCGCACCCTGCTCCGGCGACCGCCCCTAAGGAACCAGGAACAGCTCAGCATCGCCGATTTGGAGCTGGATCTGGTGCGCAGTGATGCCCGCCGGTGTGGCAAGTCCCTGGGGCTCACGCGCCAGGAATTCCTGCTGCTGTCCTTGTTCGTGCGGCGCAAGGGCGAGGTGCTGTCCCGGGCCCTCATCGCCGAGCAGGTCTGGGACATGAACTTCGATAGTGATACCAATATCGTGGATGTGGCCATCCGGCGCCTGCGCCGGAAGCTGGACGATCCCTTCGAGGTAAAACTCATCCACACCGTCCGGGGCCTGGGCTATGTTCTCGAAAATCGCTGAAGCGTTCACGAGCCTGCGGGTTCGCCTCGCGCTGATCTTCTCCCTGGGCAGCCTGACCACCATGGCGGTGGCGACGGGTTATCTCACCTTCGCCTTCGAGCACGAAACCAACGGACGCAATCTGCGACTGGTGCAGGGACGCCTGCAGGAGGTGGCGGCGATCCTGGGGAGTCCTCGCGATTCCAAGGAATCCCTCGAGGAGGAGGTGCTGGGAGAGCTGCCGGCCAGCATCCCGACGCCGTCCACTCCGCGCATACAGCTGCGGGTCCTGAAGCGCGGCGAACCCCTGCTGGAATCCAAAGAGATGCAGAGATTTTCTCCAGCCTTGTTCAGCGCGAGGAGCAAGCTCCGCCGGCACCACCGCTTCTTCATCCTCGCCCAGCGCCTGGAGGGGGACTATCTGATCCAGGGGGCCTTGGAGGTCACCGAAGAAGAACTCATGATCCACAACTACCGAACGCGGATGTTCTATGTGCTATGGGTGGGCGTGGGACTCTGCTCGCTTCTGGGCTGGTGGGCCGCCCACCGAGGATTGCAGCCCTTGCGGGGCATCGCGGCCTCCACCCGAGGCATCACGGCCCAGCGCTTGCAGCAGCGCCTGGACCCAGGCCAGGTCCCCCAGGAATTGCGAGACCTGGTCCTGGCCCTCAACGCCATGCTGGATCGCCTGAACCTCGCCTTCGAGCGGATCTCCCGGTTCTCCGCGGATCTGGCCCACGAACTGCGCACGCCCATCACCAATCTCATGGGCGAGACCGAGGTGGTGCTGTCCCGGGAGCGTCCCGTGGAGGAATACCGCCAGGTGCTGGAATCCAGCATGGATGAGTTCAGCCGCCTTTCCCGGCTCATTTCGCGAATGCTCTTCCTGGCCCGAGCCGAGGATCCCGGGGCCGCCATCACCCCCGTACCGGTCGAGGCCCAACGCCTGGTGGACGAGTTGCTGGCCTTCTTCGAAGCCGCCGCGGAGGAGCAGGGCGTGACGCTGACGGGGCAAGGCATAGGAACCCTGAGGGGGGACCCGGATCTGTTGCGGCAGGCCCTGGCCAATCTGGTCTCCAATGCCCTGGCCGCCACACCCGAAGGCGGGCAGATCACCGTTCGGGTGAGCCGGGAAGCCAGCCAAGCGCAGCTGCAGGTGCGCGATACCGGGCGGGGCATCGCCGCCGAGGAACTGCCCCACGTCTTCGATCGTTTCTACCGAACCGGTGTGGCCCTCGCCCACAGGGCTCCGGGAACGGGTCTGGGGCTGGCCCTGGTGCAGTCCATTGCCCGGCTGCACGGTGGCGACGTGCAGATCACCAGCGAGCCGGGCAAGGGCACCTGCGTGACCCTGCACTTTCCGGTCTGAGCCCAGGGAAGATATCCTTCCCTTCAGCCGCAGATCGGCACCGGAGTCCTGGATGAGGTTCGATCGAGATTCCCACGCCTCGGGCGGGGAAGGGATTCTGAAGCGCAGCGGGGTTCTTGCCATGCCGATGATCACTCCAGCGTTCGACCGAAGGCCCGGCCTGCTGCAACGCCTTAGAAAAGAAGGCGCTGAACAAGCGCGGCGCGAGGCCACCTGGATTCCCGCACAGGATGAGTCGTTCTTGAATAGGGTGAGGGCACGGGCATGATCAAGTGGTGCTCGTATTGCTTCCGTTTCATCTGCGAGTGTGAACCCTATGATCAATTCCTGATCAGTCATGGCGTTTGTCAGGCCTGCCTGGCAAAGGGTGTGACCAAGGGGGATATAGACAAAAAGAACCTGCACGAATTCAAAACGTTCTTTTCCTCGCTGCAGGCCACGGCTCGGTACGGGGGTTCTGCCCAGGTCAGTCGGATCCTGGCCGAGAGCCGGCGACTTGGCATCCCGCCCATGGATCTTCTGCTGGGTCTGTTCCAGCCTCTGCTCGTTGAAATCGGAGAGCTGTGGGCCACCGGTCAGGTCACAGTGAGCACGGAGCACCGCTTCAGTGCCCTGGTCGGAGATCTACTGGCACAGCTTCGGAGCGAGGCGCCACGGAACCCAGAACCCGTGTCCCCACGTTTGATCCTGATCAACGCCAGCGACAATTACCACACGCTGGGGCTGCAGATGGCCGACACCTTCTTCACCACCTGCGGCCTTGCCACCCTCAGCATCACGCCGGGCCTGCCCAGCAAAGAAATCCTGGAGCTGATCGCGTTCCACCAGCCGGAGGCGGTGGGTTTCTCGCTGGCCTTGCACACCCAGATGAAGCCGGTAGGGGAAGTTGCGGCGTGCATCCGGAAGCTGCCGGCGCCCCCTCGGTACCTTCTGCTGGGAGGTGCCGCTGTGCGAATGGGGCTGCCGGTTCCCACTCCGGATTTCCAAGTGTGCCAGCACCTCACGGAAGTGCTGCCCCTGCTGGGGGCATGAGGGTGCGTTGGGTTCGCCCTTCAGCGGGGCCAGTCCATTCCTCAGAGTTGGCCTCGAATGATCGAATTGAAGGAACGGCTAATTCATCTTGATTGAATTCTTCCCGGCCAGGATGGGGCACGGATATTCAAACCTGTGAAACCAGTCAAGTTGATGGACGGGCATAGATTCTGCCCTTGTGCAGTGTTCCGAGTTGCCATGGAACCTGGAAGGAATCAGATGAAAAATCTAAGCATGTCGAGGGCATGGATGGGTTCCATGGCCGTGCTGTCGTTCGCCGCGTTGATCGGCTGTTCCGATTCCAGCGGCAACGGAGACACCAATGCCATTTTGCGACCCTGGGTGACCGCCGTGGCGCCCACTAATAACGCCACCGATGTTCCGATCACCAATCCGACCATCACCGCCACCTTCAGTGAACAGATGGCGCCGATCACCGGCAGTGCAACCTTTACGGTGGCCTCCCAGCTGCTCGGCAATGTCTCCGGTTCGGTGGAACTGGATTCCACCAAGCGCATTGCCACCTTCACCCCGGCGACCAATACCATTCTCGTGCCGTTCACGGTCTATACGGCCACCGTCACTGGAGCCACCAGCAATACGACCGGTCGTGCCATCGAGAACGCCTATGTCTGGACGTTCACGACGGGAGTTGGGCTCGCCTCCATCGACCAAGTCTCAAAGCCGTAACTCGATTCAAAGGCTGATGCCTGCAAAAACGCTTGAGCGCTTCGGAGTCCCACTCATCTTTCATCGACGAAACCTACCGCCTCATGTGGAACCCAATTCAATCCATCGGACGCTATCGCATCCAGCGAGAACTGGGCAGTGGTGCCATGGGTACCGTGTACTTGGCCTTGGATCCATTGTTGATGCGGCAAGTCGCCGTCAAGGTGGTGAGTGAGATCCGCGGGGACAGCGCTGAAATTCTGGCGCGATTCCATCGTGAGGCCTTGATCTCGGCCAAACTCAATCATCCGCACATCATCACCATCTTCGATGTGGGTGAGGACCCGGTTCTGGGCCCCTTCATGGCCATGGAATACATTGATGGAGCCACGCTGGCACATCTGATCCAGGAGAAACTGACTCGGGAAAACGGCCTGAGTCTGCTGATCCAGGTCATGAGCGCCTTGCTGGCCTCCGAGAAGGCGGGTGTGTCCCATCGGGATGTGAAGCCCGACAACATCCTGGTGGGCAAGGACTGGCGCGTGAAGCTCCTGGATTTCGGCATCGCCCACAGCGACGAGGCCCGCATCACCGGCACGGGAATGTTTTTCAGCACTCCGAACTACACGGCGCCTGAATTGCTGCTGGGTACCGAGGCCTCCAGCCAGTCCGATCGCTATTCCTTCGCGGTCACCGCCTTCGAAGTGCTGTCCGGTGCGCTGCCCTTCCAGGGCACCAGTGTCGGCAGCCTACTCTTCAGCATCATCCATGATCCTCCAAGGGTTCCAGAGTCCTTCAACCGAGATCTGCGAAGGGTGTTCGAACGCGCCCTCGCCAAGAACCCCGATTATCGTTACCCGGATCTCCTGCTGTTCATGGAGGCCCTGCTGAAGGCGGTGACGCTCACCGAGGAAGAGCAAGGCTACCTGCAGATGCACCTGGCGGAAATTCGCGCTTGCGAGCTTCAGGGACCTTTGACCACAGACTCGAGTCCCATTCATCAGGTGGTATCCCAGGGAAGAACCAAGATCAACACCAAGGCCCGCACAAGTTCGCAGCCGGAGACCCGGAGATCCGAGAGAAATGGACCCGCTTCGATTCCTGAAGGCAGACCTTGGGGCTTCACCAGGGCAACGCTTCTGCGAGGGACGACCCTATTCGCGGTGGCCGCAACGACCCTCCTGCTCTTCGCCGGTCCCGCAAGGAGCAAGGTGGCAAGGTGGTTTGCGAAAAAACGTCTGGTGGATATCACGTCCTCTCCGGGGAGCGCGCGGATCTACCTGGATGGCCGCCTCCTTGGAAGGACGCCCGCGTACCATTTGGAAATCGGAGGTTCTGCCCACACGCTTCGCGCCGAGCTGCCGGACTATATTACCCAGACGTGGGTGATCCAGCCTGGAGAGACGAGGCACTTCTTTTCACTCATGCCTCGAGCCGTATTCATTCCCGTGAACTCAGATCCTTCCGGAGCCCTGATCTTTCTCAATGACCAACCCATGGGCAGCACACCGATCGAGGCCCTCAGAATCCCCACGGAGGGCCGTCAGGAGCTGGTCATGAGGCATTCCGGCTACCGGGAATGGCGCGCCGTCGTTGATCCGGATCTGCCTTTGGCGGATCCGGTTCGACTCAATCCGAATACATCCCCTCGGCGCCCAACAGCGCAGGGGCCAGGAGCAAGTGGAGCCGCGCTCCGAAAACCGGGGCAAGCTTCAAGGTCAGCCCTCGTTCAGGTTGAAAGACAGGGCAATCACGACTTGTCTCGAGCCCGTACTGGCTCTGGATGGCGTCTGGCTATACTTCGGAGATGACAATAATGTAACCCACAACGCGCCAGGGTTCGGACTATGTTGAGAGCTCACGGTAGGAGTTGCCATGTCCCATCTCCCTTCACTGCTTCTGACGCTGTGCATGCTCAATCAGGCCCCGGCCCTGGCCGCCCAGGCGATCAAGAACCAGCCACCGATTACCCCACGAATGGGCTTGCTGCAGACCTTCAAGGTCGGTGGTGAAGGAGGCTGGGATTACGTTTCCATCGATTCTGATGGAGGCCGGATCTATCTCTCCCACGGCACCAAGGTGCAGGTGCTGGATCTCGATGGCAAGCTGAAGGGCGAGATCCCAGACACCCAGGGGGTCCACGGCATCGCCATCGCCCGGGAGCTGGATCGCGGCTTCACCAGCAATGGCCGCACGAACTCAGTGACGGTCTTCAAGCTCTCCACCCTGGAGGTGGTGAAGGTCGTAAAGATTCAGGGCGAGAACCCCGACGCCATCCTGTATGACGCCGCCACCCGGCAGGTCTTCACCTTCAACGGCCGCAGCAAGGACGCCACCGTGCTCAGCGCGGAGAGCTTTGAAATCCTCGGGACGATGGCCATGGGCGGCAAGCCCGAATTCGCCGTGAGCGATGGCAAGGGCAAGGTGTTCGTGAATGTGGAGGATACCAGCGAGCTGCTGGCCATCGACGCCAAGGCGCGCAAGGTATTCTCGCGCTGGCCCCTGAAGCCCGTGGAAGATCCTTCGGGCCTGGCCATCGACGTGAAAAACAATCGCCTCTTCTCCGTGGGCGGCAACCAACTCATGGCGGTGGTGGATGCCACCAGCGGCAAGGTTGTGGCCACGGTGGCCACGGGCCAGGGCACCGATGCGGCGGCCTTTGATCCAGGCACCGGCTGCGCCTATGCCTCCAATGGCCGGGACGCCAATCTCACGGTCATCCATGAGGACGCCGCAGACAAATACACCCTGGTCGGCAACGTCCCCACCAAGCCGGGCGCCCGCACCATGGCCCTGGACCCCAAGACCCATCGGATCTACCTGCCCACCGCGGAATTCGGGCCCATGCCCAAGGCCGAACCCGGCCAGCGTGTGCGCCCGCCCGTGATCCCCGGCAGCTTCCAGGTGCTGGTGGTGGGCGAAGCACACTGAAGGTAGCGAGGCTGGATCCATCCAATTGGATGAATCACCCAGATTAAATAAGCTCGACTGTGCTGCCAGATTCCATCGCTGTTTATCGCTGTCCATCGCCGGCTTAATATTCTTTTCCGGCCTCTGATACCACTGGGCGTAGATTTGGACGCATCACGTTTAAACAACGCTTACACAAAAGGAAAATCGAAAGCAAAAGAGAACGGATTTGAGCCAGCGATGAACAGCGATGGACGGCGATAAAGAAACCAAAGTGGACTCGCCTTCGATCGGACGAAGCCAAAGAGGAGTGATCGGTGCCGCAGATGAGGTGGAAGGCTGAGCTGGAATGGGGCCTGGTCTTCCTGATGGTTACGTCGGGTTGCAAGGTCTATCACCGGCTTCCTCTGGATCGGGGGGCCAAGGATGCGGCCCTGGCAGAGCCCGATCTGGCGCGGATCCAGGTGCAGGCGGGCGAGCTGAAGCACCCCATTCTCAAACCCCTGCACGTGGACCTCCGGAACGGCCTGTCGGCCGACGAAGCGGCGGTGCTGGCGGTGATCGCCAATCCAGACCTGCGCGCGGTGCGCGATCAGCGCGCCCTGGCAGCGGCCCAGTTGCTGGATGCGGGGCTGCTGCCCGATCCGGTGCTCTCCTACGGCCAGGATTTTCCGGAGCAGGGGCAGGCGGGCACGGTCACCGCGGATTCGCTGCAGCTCAGCCTGGATCTCACGGCTATCCTGACCAGGGGCATGCGGCACCGGGCCGCCCGGTTCGCGCAGCAAGCGGTGCAGCTGGACGTGGCCTGGCAGGAGTGGCAGGTGGCCGAAGGGGCCAAGCTTTCGGTCTACCGACTCATGGCGCTGGAGTCCCAAGTGACTCTGGCCGAGGAGGGGGCCGCGCTGCAGGTGGAGATCCTGAAGGGTGTGGAGCAGGCCGCGGCCCATGGCGACATGAGCCTGGGTGAGCTGGTCCTGGCCCGAACCAATTGCGAAGCAGGCCAGCGCAGCGCCTTGAGTCTGAGGCAGGCCCGCGACCGGGAACGCCTGGCCCTGAATGGGCTGCTGGGCCTCGCGCCCCATCAGCGCGTGGAGCTGGAGAAGACCGCGACGGAACGACTCTGGGACGCGCTGCCCAGCGAAGCTGCGCTGCTCCAGCAGCTCGATCAGCGCCTGGACCTGGTGGCTCTGCAGCAAGGCTACCAGAGCCAGGATGCCCGACTGCGCTTGGCGGTATGGTCCCAGTTCCCCAGCATCGGCCTGAGCGTGAATCGCTCCCGGGATGCATCGGCCATCGTCACCCAGGGCTACGCCGTGGCGGTGAGTCTGCCGCTATTCAATCGAGCTCGCGGCCTGGTGGCCGTGGAGGACGCCACCCGTCAGCAGCTTCACGATCAGTATCTCGCCAGGCTCTATCACGCGCGTTCGGAGGTGGTGCAACTCTTGGCTGATCTGCGGGCAATTCGGGAGCAGATTGCCGCCGCCAGGGTCGCGCTGCCCGCCCTTGAGGCCCAGGCTCGGGGGGCCGAGCAGGCCTTCGCTCAAGGGGCTCTGGAGCGCCAGGGCCTGGGCCTGGCGCAGCTGGCGATACTGACGCAGCAGGCCACCCTGGCCGCGCTGCAGGGCAGTCTGGATGAACTGGGCGTGGCTCTGGAGATTGCTTCGGGTCAGTCCTCGCAGGAGCCTGCCAAATGAATCGTCCCCGCGCCATCTGGCTCATTCTGGCAGGCTGTGTTCTCACGGGGGCCGCCCTGGTGGCGGGCTTCCTCTGGGGGCGGGCCCGGGGCAAAGCCGCCGAACCCCAGGAAGCGGCCGAGGGGATCGTCGCCTCGGTGCGCGTGGCCGCCTTGAAGAGCGGCCGACTGGAGCGGGAGCTGGCCGCCTTCGGCTCCATCGTGCCGGCCCCTGGGGCCTCCCAAAGCCTCTCCGTGGCCTACGAATGTCAGGTGGCCGCCATCGCGGTCAGCGAAGGACAGCTGGTGGCCGCAGGCATGCCGCTGCTCACCGTCATCGCGAGTCCGGATGCCCGCCTGGCCCTGGAGCAGGCCCGCATTGATGCCAAGTCCGCGGAGATCCAGTTGACTCAGATGCGCACCCGCCATGGTTTGAAGCTGGCGGATAACGCTCAGCTTGCCCAGGCGGAGCAGGCCAGTGCGGAAACCCAGTCCCGCCTGAAAAGCCTCGAGGCCAGGGCTGTCAACCAGGTGCTGAAGGCCGCGCTCTCCGGGGTGGTGGTGAAGGTGCCGGTGCAGGTGGGTGCTGTGCTGGCGCCCGGAACCTCGCTGATGGAACTGGCGGACACCCACCAACTGGAAGCGCGCCTGGGCGTCGAAGCTCGGGACGCCGCGCGACTGAAGCCCGGGAACACGCTGACCCTGGTCCCGGCCGGCGGCGAGGACCGCACCAGTGTGCGCATCCGCGCCGTCTCCCCGGCCGTCAACCCCACCTCGCGCTTGATGGATGTATATCTCACCCTGCCCGCGCGGCATCCCTTCGCCCTGGGCCAGTACGTCAGCGGTAGTCTTTTGGGGGGAAGCCGGGAGGCTCTGCTGGTGCCGTACGCCGCGGTGCTGCCCGACGAGGGCCATTCGGTGTTATACACGGTGCGCAAGGGTCGCGCCGTGCGCCACGAAGTGCAGGTAATGGTGGAGAGCGGCGAGGCCCTGCAGGTCGCGGGGGCTGATCTGGATGCCTCGGAACCCGTGGTGATCCAGGGCAACTACGAATTGCAGGACGGCATGGCGGTGCGGGTCGAGGGAGTGGAGTCGCGGCCATGAGCATGACCGACTGGATGCAGCGGCATCGGCGCTCGCTGTTGTTCCTGCTGAGCGTGCTCATCGCCGCGGGACTTGGACTGGCGCTCAAGCTGCCGGTGGGCCTGTTCCCTTCGGTTAATTTCCCCCGGGTGCGGGTCTCCCTGGAGGCCGGAGATCGCCCGGCGGACCGCATGGCCATCGAGGTGACCCGGCCCGTGGAGGAGGCCGTGCGCGGCGTGCCCGGGGTGCGCGAGGTGCGCTCCACCACCAGCCGCGGCGCCGCCGATATCGACGTCAACTTCGACTGGGGCGAGGACATGATCTCGGCCATGCTCCAGGTGCAATCGGCCCTTGGCCAGTCCGCTGCGGCGTTTCCCGCGGGCACCACCTACACCGCCACGCGCATGGATCCCACGGTGTTTCCGGTGCTGGCCTACAGCCTGACTTCGGAGACGCGCTCGCCCACCGAACTGCGCGATATCGCCCTCTACCAGCTGCGGCCCCTCCTCTCCACGGTGAACGGTGTGGGCCGCATCGGCGTCCAGGGCGGCCAGACCGAGGAATACCGGGTGAGCGTGGACCCCGCTCGGCTCGCGGCCATGGCCCTCAGCTTCGATGACGTGGCCAAGGCCCTGGCGGCGGGCAATGTCATCCGCGCCGTGGGCCGCCTGGAGGATCACGCCAAGCTCTACCTGGTGCTCTCGGACACCCAGTTCCAGAACCTGGACGAGATCGGCCGCACGGTGCTGCGCTCCGGCCCCGGCGGCGTGGTGCTCCTGAGAGACGTAGCACTGGTGGCGAAGTCCACCGAACCCAATTGGACCCGGGCCACCGCCGATGGCCACGACGCGGTTTTGGTGCTGGCCTACCAGCAGATCAACGGCAACACCGTGCAGATCGCCAGGGATATCAAGGCGGCCCTGGCCGGCTATCAGGGCCATCTGCCTCCGGGCGTGCGCATCGCCAACTGGTGCGACCAGAGCGAGATCATCCTGTCCTCGGCTGCCAGCGTCCGGGACGCGCTGCTGGTGGGGGTGATCATGGCCGCCCTCATCCTGCTGGTATTCCTGCGCAATCTGAAGGTCACCCTGATCGGCATCATTACCGTGCCCGGGGTGCTGGCCATTACTGCCCTGCTGATGCATGTGCTGAGCATGAGCTTCAATGTCATGACCCTGGGCGGCATGGCCGCGGCCGTGGGCCTGATCATTGACGATTCCATCGTGATGGTCGAGCACATCATCCGGCGCATGCGCAGCGGGGAAGGGGCCCACCAAGGCCGGGTGCTGAAGGCGGCGCGGGAGTTCACTCGGCCCCTGGCGGGTACCTCCATGGCCACCATCATCATTCACTTCGCGCCCCTCATGTTCCTGTCCGGGGTCACCGGCGCCTTCTTCCGGGCCCTGAGCCTGATCATGGCGGCGGCGCTCATCGTCTCCTTCTTCGTGGCCTGGCTGGCGGTGCCGCTGCTGGCGGACCGCTTCCTGAACGAGCGAGACGCCGCGCAGAAGGAGGGCGGCGCCTTCACCACGCGGTTGCACGCCTGGTACGAGCGGTTGATGCAGCGCCTGTTCGCGCGGCCCGCGTTGCTGTTGATCGGCCTGGTGCCATTCCTGCTGCTGGGCCTCCTGGGCTACCGCCTGCTGGGCAGCGGCTTCATGCCGGCCATGGACGAGGGCGGCTTCGTGCTGGACTACCGCGCCGCCTCGGGGACCTCGGTGACCGAGACCGATCGCCTGGCCCGGCAAGTGGAGACAATTCTGCGCGCCACTCCCGAAGTGGACACCTATTCCCGCCGCACCGGCCTGCAACTAGGCGGCATGGTCACCGAATCCAACGAGGGCGATTTCTTCGTGCGCCTGAAGCCCTTTCCGAGGCGCGGCATCGAGCAGGTGGTGGACGAGGTCCGCGGACGCGTGGAAAAACGCGTGCCGGGCCTTGAGATCGAGATCGCCCAGCTCATGGAGGATCTCATCGGGGACCTCACCGCGGTGCCCCAGCCCATCGAGATCAAGCTGTTCTCCGACAACCAGGCGAGGCTCATGGAAGTGGCCCCCAAGGTGGCCGAGGCGATCCGCAGGGTGCCCGGCGTGGTGGACGTGAAGGATGGCATCGTGTTGGCGGGGGACGCCCTGGATATCCAGGTGGACCGCGTCAAGGCGGGCCTGGAGGGCATCGACCCCGAGGCTGTCACCGGCCAAGTGGAAGCCTGCCTGGATGGCCGGCTGCCGGCCCAGCTCCAGAGCGGGCCCAAGATGATTGGCGTGCGCCTGTGGATTCCGGCCGAGCAGCGGCGCCGCACCCGGGATGTGAGCGCGCTGCTGCTGCGGGCTCCCGATGGCCATCTGTTTCCGCTCTCGCGGGTGGCCACGGTGAGGGCGGTGACGGGCCAACCCCAGGTCACCCGCAATGACCTCAAGCAGATGCTTGCCGTGACCGGCCGCATCTCGGGCCGCGACATGGGCTCGGTGATCGTGGACGTGAAGCGGGTTCTGGCGACACCGGGACTCGTTCCGGCCGACGCCTATTTCACCCTGGGCGGTCTCTATCACCAGCAGCAGATCGCCTTCGCGGGCCTGGTGGCGGTGTTCTTTACGGCTTCTGCGCTGGTGTTCTTCCTGCTGCTGTTCCTGTTCGAGCGCTTCCGCCCGGCCCTGTGTGTGCTGCTCACCGCGTTCATGTCGCTCAGCGCGGTGTTCCTGGGCCTCTGGCTCACGGGCACCGAGCTGAACATCTCCTCGATGATGGGCATGACCATGATCCTGGGCAACGTCACCGAGGTGGCCATCTTCCTGGTCTGGGAGTTCATGACAGCGCCTGTCCACATGGACACCCAGAGCGCCATGATCGAGGCCGGCAAGCACCGCATGCGTGCCATCACCATGAGCACCCTGGCCGCCATCCTGGCCCTCGCACCTCTGGCCCTGGGAATGGGCCCAGGCGCCGCCATGCAGAGGCCCCTGGCCATCGCCATCATCAGCGGCATGGCCCTGCAGCTGCCTCTGGTCTTCCTGGTGATGCCCGTGCTGTTCGTGGTGCTGCGCGTGCGGCGGGAAAAGCCGGGATGATGGGCAGGTACCGGATACCTTTGATTGAACAAGGGCTCGCCAGCGACATCTCAGAACAGATGTTGCAACAGAGCTTTCATCTTTATCGCCGTTTATCGCTGTCCATCGCTGGCTCCCCATTCTTATCTGGGTTTCAGACATGAAATGATGGAGATGCGATTCAACCGATTATTCAATCGGGCCTCAAAAAGCCAAATATCATCAGCCAGCGATGAACAGAGATGGACAACGATAATAACAATCTGGAGTATTCATGATTTCACGAGGCACTCTGGTCGCTGCCCTGCTCACGTCCTGCGTCTTCGCCCAGCAAGCCCCGGCGCCGGCCGTCGAGATCGATCGGCCGTTGCAGCTGCCGGCCCTCGTCATGGGCGATCTAGGCGCGGCGCTCACCGCGCCGGCCGAGTGGTCCGGGGAGGATTGGCAGAAGCTCTCCCTGGGGGCCCTGGCGGTGGTGGGCGTCTCCCTGGCCCTGGATCGACCCGTGGCCAGGGCGATCGAGCGCATGGACCGCCACTCGTACGATCCCTGGGGCAAGCGCCTGGATACCCTCGGCGGTGTGGGCACCGTGGCCATCGTGGGCGGTGCTTACGTCACCGGCCTGCTGGCAGATCAGCCGCGGCTCCGGGAATTCGGCTCGGACGCAGCCCTGTCCATGCTGGTGGCCCAGCTCTGCGTCACCATCCCCACAAAATTCGTGGTGGGCCGATCCCGTCCCTACGATGAGCAAGGTCCCTATCACTTCAAGCCCCTGCACGGCGGCCTTTCCTTCCCTTCGGGCCATGCCACCCAGGTCTTCACCCTGGCCGCCGTGATCTCCGAGTACGCCGATGATCCCTGGGCCACCGCGGCGGCCTACGGCGGGGCGGCCCTGGTCGGCCTCTCGCGACTGGAACAACGGGCCCACTTCGTCTCCGATGTCGTGGCCGGCGCCGCCATTGGCACCCTCTCCGCCAAGGCGGTGATGCTGCGCCACCGCAAGCTGCGGGCGAACCCCAGAAGCCACCTGGAGATCTCCTGCTCGCCCCTGTGGACGGGCCAGGGCGCGGGGCTGTCCCTGGCGGTGAAGTTCTGAACCGATTGCTGCCTTCGCTGGAGCTGTCATAGCAGCGACCGCAATGCAGCTCGGGGAAGTGCCGCCAAGGTCCGCGATTCAATCCGCGAAGAAGAAGGGGGCCTCCAGGTCCTCCGCCTGGAGGGTGATCTCCAGGGTGTGCAGGGCTTCCCTCAGGCCCTCCACACGCCGCTGATCCATGGCCGCCAGGCCCGCCAGAAGATGTCCCTGGGCCGGATGGGGAGCCGCTTTCAGGATGACCTTACCCTTGGCGGTCGGCGCCAGGGAGATGCGCCGCCGATCGCTGGCGTCGGGACTGCGCACCACCAAACCCTTGCCCACCAAACGATCGACCACTCCCACCACGGTGCTGGCATCCAGATGCATGCGGGCAGCCAGGTCCTTCAGGGCCAGGGGGCCAGCTTGGCCCAATTCCCAAAGGGCCCAGAGCTGAGGGCCGGTCAGTTCGAAGCGCTGTTCCACTGAGTGGGAATAGTTTTCCAGGGCCTTCACGATCCGCCGGAGGCTCTGCATGCATTCCTGGATCAGTCGGCTGGGTGGTTTGGCTGCGCGGGGCATGGGCAAATCTCATCGGCGGCGGGATCGGAGAGGTGGGACCGGGATTCGGCTGGGGCATTGCTGCAGGCCGATTCATTTAATTTGCATTGCAAATCAAATCCGTCAAGCTATCTTGCCAAGTGCAAGGAGAATTCCCTTTGCCCACGCAGGACGCACGCCTGTTTCCGAACCGCAATCAGCGCCTGAGGCTGTTGGTGCACTCGCGCCGGATTCTGGGCGTCATGCTGCCGCTGGGCGTGGGCATCGGCTTCATCGTCGCGCTGGCACTGCGGGGTCTGGGCTCGTTCGAGGCCTGGGGGGCACGCGTGGGCGACCGGACCCACGCCCTCGTCTGGCTCCCGGGCATCGGCCTGTTCCTCACCACGCTGTTCCTGCGCTACACCCGGATCGGCGAGGTCTCGCTGTTCAAGGAACTGGATCTGGCCCGCCGGGATCCCTACCAGGTCTTCCCGTTCTGGGCCTCCCTTGGCAAGGTGGTGGCCTGCGCGCTGACCATCGGTTTCGGCGGCAGCGCCGGCATCGAGGGCCCCGGCAAGTGGTTCGGGGCCGCGGTTGGTCTCCAGTTCCACCGGATCCTGCGCGCCGGCGCCGGGCGCTTTGCCCAGATGCGGCGCCTGCTGGTGCGGCCCATGGTGATGGTCCGGGGCGGGGCCGCCGCGGCCTTAGCGGCGGTATTCCGGGCGCCCTTGTCCGGGGCGCTGATGGCCGCCGAACACAATGGGCATCTGTCGCCCGAGGCGCTGATTCCCTGCCTGGTATCCGCGGCCTCCGGCTACGTCGTCTTCGCCGCCTGGATGGGGCACGAGCCCCTGATCCCCATGCCGATGCCATACCACCTGCGTGGTCGGGAGATCCTCTGGGCCCTGCTCCTGGGCGTTTGTTGCGGCCTGGCGGCCACCGTGTTCCTGTGGCTGCGCTCATGGCTTCGGCGCCTCCTGGATCCCGTGCCCCTGGC
>Ga0302323_100001904_pt1 | contig 16980 bp, 14 predicted proteins | sample Fen_T0_3_FD_201950 | JGI IMG/M metagenome (GOLD analysis project Ga0302323, IMG submission 201950) | Peat permafrost microbial communities from Stordalen Mire near Abisko, Sweden - Fen_T0_3 | ecosystem: Environmental > Terrestrial > Soil > Wetlands > Permafrost | place: Sweden: Abisko... | reverse complement strand
AGAGACCGAGGGCCGGGGCCACGCAGAGCGCGCCCACCGAGAGCGCCGCCCGGATCGAGAATGCGTTGCCGACGAGCCCGATCGCCGGGCCGCCGGCCCACTGGCCGACCGCGTCGGCCTGGCTCGTGATCGAGAGAACGGTCGCCCGCACACCCGACTCCTCGATGTTCCGATTGAGCCAGGTCTGGAAGATCGGCCCCGCGACGTTTCGCGCGAGCCCGACCGCGAAGTACGAGACGAGCGCGAGCCAGAACCGCCCTGCGAGGCCGAAGACGAGCGCGCTGACGAGGAGGGAGGCATCGAGCCAGAACAGCGCCGTGGCCAGCCGCTCGAGCCCTACGCGCTCGAGCCGCTTCCCGAGCGGGTGCGCGACGGCGATCGAGAGCAGGATCGTGCCCGCGCCGAAGACGCCGAACCAGACGACGGGTTCGAGGCCGCCGAGCGACGGCAGGCCGATGTCTCGGATGAAGTGCGCCTGCCAGAGCCGGTCGAAGCCCTCGCTCCACATTCCGCCGAACGCGGCGATCCCGAGGATGGCGAGGAGCGCCGGGCGGGCCCGGACGAGCCGTGCCCCCTCCCTGCCCGTGTGGCCCATCTGCGCGAACGAGCCGCACTCCTCGCGCGGCAGCGGTGCAAACCCCGTCTCGGGCATCGTCGACGCGAGAAGGAGAGCGAGCAGGATCGTTCCGCCGCCGGCGGCGACGATCGGGAGGCGCAGGTCGACGACCGCCAGGGCGACGCTCGTACCGATCCCGGCGAGCGCTGCGAGACGGCCGAGCTGAGCTCCGCGCAGGTAGACGCCGGCGAGGCGCTCCGGGCCGAGCTCGTCGGCGAGCCAGGCATCGAAAGCGCCGCTCGTGAAGGTGTAGCCGAACCCCCACAGCGCGTTCGCGGCGAGGATGGGCCACACCTCGCCGAAGGCACCGAACAGCGTCACTGCGATACCCATCACGAACGTGCCGACGACGATCGAGAGGCGCCGCGAGTACGTGTCGGCGGCGACGCCGGTCGGAACCTCGAAGACGAAGATCGACACCTCCATCAACGTGCCGACGAGGACGAGCTGAAGCGGGCTCATCCCCACTTCGGTGACGTAGTAGACGGCCGTCACGGTGAACGCGAGCATGCCGAGGAACGAGGCGGCTGCCTCGTTGGCATACCACACGGTTGTTGCGGAAAGGCGGTGCATCGAAGGGCTCCAGTCGGTCTCGGATCACGGCGAGGACGGAGAGCAGGCTGGCGCGCGGGAGTCGACGACCACCGGGGGGTGTTGCCTGCTGTCAGACCGAGGCTGGCACTTCGCGCGGAACGCTACACGAGCCCCGCTCACGTTGCTCTTGCGCGAGGGGGGCGATCGCCTCTACAGTTCCTCCCGGCGGGGCCGACGACGGCTCCTCCGCACGGCGACGATGCCTCAGAGCTCCCTGGTGAGCGCTGAGGCTTTTTTTGTGGACCGGGAGGATGATCCGATGACGAAGTTCAAGCTCGAATACATCTGGCTCGACGGCTACGAGCCCGTCCCGAACCTTCGGGGCAAGACCAAGATCGTGGAGTTCGACAGGTTCCCGGAACTCGAGGACCTTCCCCTCTGGGGCTTCGACGGCAGCTCGACCCGGCAGGCGGACGGCAGCGACTCCGACTGCGTCCTGCAGCCGGTCGCGCTCTTCCCCGACCCCGCGCGGAAGAACGGCGCGCTCGTGATGTGCGAGGTGCTCCTGCCCGACGGGACGCCGCACCCGAGCAACAGCCGCGCGACCATTCCCGACGACCCGGGCACCTGGTTCGGCTTCGAGCAGGAGTACTTCTTCTACGTGGAGGGTGCCCCGCTCGGATTCCCGGCCGCAGGCGGCTTTCCGGCGCCGCAGGGCGAGTACTACACCGGCGTCGGTCACCGGAACGTCGGCTCCGTCGCCCGCGAGATCGTCGAGGCCCATCTCGATCTCTGCCTCGATGCGGGAATCAACCACGAGGGCATCAACGCCGAGGTCGCGAAGGGCCAGTGGGAGTTCCAGATCTTCGGCAAGGGCTCGAGGCGAGCTGCGGACGAGATGTGGATCGCCCGCTATCTCCTGCTCCGCCTCTGCGAGCGCTACGGCGTCGACGTCAACTGGCACTGCAAGCCCCTCGGCGCCGAGCTCGACTGGAACGGCTCCGGAATGCACACGAACTTCTCGACGACGCACATGCGCGAGGTCGGCGGGGAGGAGTACTTCGAGGCCCTGATGGACGCCTTCGAGCGCTACATGGAGGAGCACATCGAGGTGTACGGGCCGGACAACCACCTGCGCCTGACGGGCCTCCACGAGACGCAGTCGATCGACACGTTCAGCTGGGGCGTCGCCGACCGTGGCGCCTCGATCCGGGTCCCGCACAGCTTCGTCGACAACGGCTTCCGCGGCTACCTCGAGGATCGCCGGCCGAACTCCCAGGGCGATCCCTACCGTATCGCCGGTCGCATCCTGGAGACCATCGCGATGGTCGGAGCCCCGTCCTCGAACGGCTCCCGCCCGCTCGCGCTGACGCGGACGGCCTAGAAGAGATGGCCCGACGGCCCGGCGTGGCGGCGAGCGACACACCTCGTCACCGCGCCGGGCCGTTGTGTATAGTGGCCCCTCCTGGCGGGGCCGACGAAGGCCTCACCGTGGCAACGATGCCTCAGCGCTCCCTGCGAGCTCTGGGGCTTTTTTTGTTGGACCAGTGAGGAGGGCCGGCAATTGATGAAAGTTGAAGCGGTCGTCGTCCGAGACCGCGTCGAGACCGTGATGGAGGCCGTCGAGGCCGCCACCGGGCACGTGGGCGTGACCGTCATCGAGGCCGTCGGTCACGGCCGCGAGAAGGGCATCACGCACGAGTACCGCGGGCGTGTCTTCGAGTCGCGCTTCCTGCCGAAGGCGCTGATGACCTTCGTCGTCCAGGACGACATCGCGGACGCGGTCATCGGCGCCGTCGTCGACGCAGCCCGCACGGGCGCCGAGGCCGGTGACGGCATCTGCTGGTCGTCTCCCGTCGGCCAGGTCACCCATAACAGGACCGGAGCGAAGCTCGAGGAGGTGGAGAAGGTATGAGCAACAAGGATCTGCTCTACGCATCGAGCACGATCTGGGTCGTCGTGACGGCGGTTCTCGTGATCTTCATGCAGGCCGGCTTCGCCTTCCTGGAGGCCGGCCTGACGCGAATGAAGAACGTCGGTCACATCGCGGCCAAGAACGTCCTCGTGCTCGCGATCGCGTCGATCGTCTACTACCTGGTCGGGTTCGGCATCGCCTTCGGCGACGGCGGGAACGCAATCTACGGCGGCTCGGGTTTCTTCCCATCGGTCAACGACCTGCTCTCGATCGGCCAGGCGCCGTTCTCGTGGTTCGGCGAGATCCCGGGTGCGGCCGGCTACCTGTTCGAGGTCGCCTTCGCGGCCGTCTCGCTCGCGATCGTCTGGGGCGCGATGGCGGAGCGCACGAAGCTGTGGGTGTACTTCGCGTTCGGGGGCATCTTCACGCTCATCTACTCGCTCGTCTCGCACTGGATCTGGAGCCCGCAGGGATGGCTGTTCCACAAGGGCATGCAGGACTTCGCGGGCTCGACGGTCGTCCACTACCAGGGCGCTCTCGCAGGCCTCGCGGGCGCACTGCTCCTCGGCCCGCGCATCGGCAAGTTCGGGCCCGGCAAGAAGGCGAACGCGATTCCCGGCCACAACATGGCCTACGTCACGCTCGGCGTGATCATCCTCTGGTTCGGCTGGTTCGGCTTCAACCCGGGATCGACGCTCAGCGTCAAGTTCGGCGGCATCGGCTTCTTCGCCTACGTCGCGCTGAACACGAACCTGGCCGCGGCGGCCGGCGTCCTCGGCGCCGTGATCACGTCGTGGATCGTGGTCAAGAAGCCCGACCTCTCGATGATGCTGAACGGGGCGATCGCGGCGCTCGTGGCGATCACGGCCGCCTGCGCGTTCGTCGCCCCCTGGGCGGCGATCCTGATCGGGTTCGTCTCGGGCATCATCGTCGTGCTCGGCTCGCTGTTCGTGGAGCGGATCGGCATCGACGATCCGGTCGGGGCGGTCGCCGCGCACGGCATGTCCGGGATGTGGGGCACGCTCGCACTCGGCTTCCTGACGGTTCCCAAGCTGGCCGCCAACGTCCAGACCGGGCGAGGCGGCCTCTTCTACGGCGGCGGCTTCCACCAGCTCGGCATCCAGGCGCTCGGGCTCGCCTCGGTTGGAGCGTTCACGTTCACGGTGTCCTTCGCCGTGTTCTTCCTGATGAAGATCACGTTCGGGATCCGCACCGAGCCGGAGGTCGAGAACGCAGGGCTCGACGTCTCCGAGCACGGCATGTGGGGCTACCCCGAGTTCTACATCCCGGTGCCGGGTGGCTACGGCACCGAGCAGCACGGCCCGGCAATGGTCACGGCCATGACCGCCGCACCCGGTGCAGCGCCCTTGCCCGCACCGGGCTGATCGATCCTCCTGGGCGGGCTCCTGGGCGACCGGCGCACCGCCGGTCGCCCAGGACGTCTCGTTCCGTTACGCGAGCGCGAACGTCACCGTCACGCTGGCCGTCGTCTCTTGCGTCCCCGCCTCGACCGGCGTCCCGGCATCGGATGCCTGAGCCTTCGCAAACATCGGCTCGGGCGTGGCGCCGCCGCCCTCGACGACTGCGGTCACCTTGCCGAGCGAGCGGCCGGCGGCGGCGGCGATCGTCTCGGCACTCAGCTTCGCGTCGGCCATCGCGGCCTTCAGGGCCTGACGGTAGAGCGCCCCCTGATCGGCGACGGACATCGTCGGGCCGCTCACCTGGTTGGCGCCCGCCTCGACGGCAGCGTCGATCAGCGCGCCGGCGCGGCCGAGGTCGACCGTCGCGGACACGGTGTTCGTGGCCTCGAAACCGGACGTCTCACCGTTCTGCCCGAGAACCTGCGAGAGGGAGACGGACTGGGTGCCCACGTCGCGGCCGCCCGCTGACTTCACGGCGGCGATGACCTGTCGCATCTCGCGCCCGTTCGCAGCCAGCGCGCCCTTCGCGGTGTCGGCACGGACGTCGACGCCCAGGGACACGACCGCCGTCGTAGGCACGGCGTTGACGGAGCCGTTGCCGGACACGGTGATCGAGTCCGTCGACTGGGCCTGGCCGTCGACCGCGTGCGCGCCCTCGGGCCGGGCGACGCCGGCGACCGCGGCGGCGGCGAGCAACAGCGCGGCTGCCAGAGCGATGCGTTTCATGAGAGTCCTCCGGAGGTAGGTGTCACCTCCTCTACGCCGCCACCTGCCCTCCCCGTCACATGAATCGCGTCACAGGTCCTCGTGCCGCTGACGTGGGAGGAGGAAGGTCGCGAGGAGCCCGACGAGGACGAACCCTGCCGCGACGAGGCCCGTCCTCCGGGTCGCCGCGGCCCCTGCCTCGCGAAGTGCCTCGGCGGCCGGCGGCGGAAGCTGCGCCGAGAGCGAGGGAATCGCGGTGCCGCCGGAGTCGGACACCACCGAGGAGATCCTGGCCGCCTGAGCCGGGGCCAGGCCGCTCGCCTCGAGCCGGGCCTTCGTGTGGGTGGCAAGGCCCGCCGCGAGGGTGGCGCCGAGGATCGCGATCCCGAGCGCGGAGCCGATCTGGCGCGAGGTGGACTGGATTCCGGATCCCTGCCCCGAGCGCTCGAAGGGGATGTCCGCGAGGATCACGCTCGTGAGCTGCGCCGTGGCGAGGCCGACGCCGAGGCCGTAGACGAACAGCGCCGGAACGAGCCTCCACGCGGAGATGTCCGGCCCCACGAGCACGGCGTACAGCGCGAGCCCTATCGCCTCGAGCCCGAGGCCCCAGCGGGCGACCGCGCGCGGGCCGATCACGCGGGAGAGCCAGGCCGCCGCACCTCCCGCGACGAGCGCGCCGAGCGCGGTGACCGCGAGCACGGCTCCCGACTGGAGCGGCGAGAGGCCGAGCACGCTCTGCAAGAAGAGCGGGATCGCGAACACGAGCCCGAACTCGCCGAGGGCGACGATGAGGGCCGCAACGTTGCCGGCGGAGAAGCTGCGGAGGCGGAAGAGCTCGACGTCCACGAGCGGCTGCACCGCGCAGCGCTCGATCGCGAGGAAGACGGTCACGAACACGGCGGCGAATGCGAAGGCGAACGCGATCGGAGAGAGCCCCGCGAGCGGCCAGTCCCAGCCGCCCACCGAGAAGGCTCGGTCGGGCCGTACCCAGCCGTACGTCTGGCCCTCGATCAGGGCGAAGACGAAGAGGCCGAGCGAGAGCGAGAGCGTGATCACCCCGGGCACGTCCCAACTGCGCACGGGCGCCGGGTCGCTGGACTCGGGGACGAGCCGACGTGCGCTCGCAATGATGATCACGCCAAGCGGGAGGTTGACGAGGAAGATCCAGCGCCAGCCGGCAAACTCCGTCAGCGCGCCGCCCGCGAGCGGGCCGAGCGCCGCCATGCCGCCGATCGTCGCGCCCCAGACCCCGAAGGCGACCGGTCGGGCGCTGCCCCGGAACGTCGCGTTGACGAGCGAGAGCGACGAGGGCAGGACAGCCGCTCCGCCGACCCCCTGGACGACCCGGGCGAGGATCAGGAGCCCGCCGGTCGGGGCGAGTGCCGCGAGCAGGCTCGCGCCGACGAAGACGGCGATCCCGATCATGAACACGCGCTTGCGACCAAGGGCATCTCCCAGCCGTCCGAACAGGATGAGGAGCGACGCGAAGACGAGTGCGTACGTCGAGTTGACCCACTCGGCCTGGGTCAGCGTCAGGTGGAGCTGATCGATGATCGTCGGCAAGGCGACGTTCACGATCGTCGCGTCGATGATGATCAGCGAGACGCCGGCCGAGAGGACGACGAGAGCGCCCCACGGTGGACGTTCGACGGCCGGGTCGGTGGCGGCACCGTCGGTCGTCACGGGCGAACCGTAGCCCGCCGTGCCGCGGGCCGGGGCGGAGACCCGCCTCAGGGCTCGCGGCGGAAGCGCGTGCGCGCCTCGGCCAGCGCGTCGCGCACGCCGCCGGGGCCAGGGGCTCCGCGGGCGGCCACGCTCTCGGCGGCACTGCCCGCCGGCGAGAACGTCCCGTCACGGACGCTCGCTGCCACGCGCTCGTGCGCCTCGCGGAACGGGAGGCCGTCCCGCACGAGTGCCTCGGCAGCGTCGGTCGCGAGCACGAGCGGGTCCGAAGCGGCCTCTGCCATCCGCCCGCGGTCGACCTCGAGGCCGGCGATCAGCGCCGCCAGGGCCTGAAGCCCGAGGCGCGTGTCGGCCCGGGCGGCGAAGACCGGCGCCTTGTCCTCCTGCAGGTCGCGGTCGTACGCCAGGGGGAGCCCCTTCAAGGTCGCGAGGAGACCGGTGAGCCGGCCGATCGCCGTGCCCGCCTTGCCGCGGGCGAGCTCGGCGACATCGGGGTTGAGCTTTTGCGGCATCATCGAGGAGCCGGTGGCGGCGGTCTCGGGCAGCTTCGCGAAGCCGAACTCGCCCGACGACCAGAGCACGATCTCCTCTCCGATCCGCGACAGATGCGTGTAGAGAACTGCGACCGAGTAGAGGTAGTCGAGCGCGAAGTCGCGGTCGGCGACCGCGTCGATCGAGTTCCGCATCTGCCCGGGCGGCCCCGGTAGCCCGAGCGTCGAGCCGGCGAGGGCGCCGGCCCCGAGCGGGCTCTCGACGGCCGCCGCCGCCGCCGCGGCGAAGCGGGTGCGGTCGCGGTCGAGCATCTCCACCCACGCGAGCAGGTGATGGCCGAGAGTCACGGGCTGGCCGCGCTGCAGATGCGTGTACCCGGGCAGGAGCGTGTCGGCCTCGCTCTCGGCGCACGAGAGCACGACCAGCGCGAGGGCCTCGATCTCGTCCCGCGCCTCGGCGCAGGCATCGAGGACGTAGAGCCGGAAGGCTGCTGCGACCTGGTCGTTGCGCGAGCGGCCGGCATGGATCTTCCGGCCCAGCTCACCGAGCTGCCGCTCGATCGCGCTATGGACGTCCTCGTCCTCGGCGAGATACCCGGCGGGGTCCTCGGCGATCTCGGCCAGCCGCCGCTCGACCTCGGCGAGCTCCGTGTTCGAGAGCAGGCCCGCGCCGTGCAAGCGCTGCGCGTGCCGGGCGCTCGCCTCGCAGTCGTAGGGGAGGAGCTCGGCATCGTCTGCGTGCAAGAACGCCCAGACGGCTGGATCGAGGGAGCCGCCCACCCTGCCGGACCAGAGCGTCATCCCGTCACCCCGTCGGCGAGGTAGGCGTTGAGCTCCGCCTGCAGCTCGTGCGCGGTCGTCCCGTCCTTGGCCGCGATGAAGATCGTGTTGTCGCCGGCGAGCGTGCCGGCGATCGAGGGGTGGCCGCCCTCGTCGATCGCCTGGGCGAGGGCGCTCGCGTAGCCGGACGGCGTCGAGACGACGACGAGGCCGCTGTTCGCCGCCTCCACGCCCGTCGCGTAGCGCCGCATGGCGGCGCCGATCGCGCGCAGGCGATCGGCGTCGCCCGTACCGGGCGCCGCATAGATCAGCCTCCCGCTCGGAGCGCGCACCTTGACGAGCCCGAGCTCGGTCACGTCGCGCGAGACGGTCGTCTGGACGACGTCGTGACCCTCGTCCCTGAGGGCCTGGGCGAGCTCGGCCTGGGTCGACAGGGCCCGGTCCTGGACGAGCCGGAGGATCGCGCCCTGGCGCTCGCGGCGGTTCACGAGCCGAGCACGCTTTCGATGATCTCGAGCGCCTGCGCGACCTCGTCGGCGCTGACGACGAGGGGTGGGGTCAACCGCAGGACGTCGGGCCTGGCCGAGAGCACGAGCAGCCCCCGCTCGCGACAGGCATCGACGACCGGCCCGACGGGCCGGTCGAGCTCTGCACCGACGAGCAGCCCACGGCCGCGCACGGACCGAACTGCGGGCAACGGCTCGAGGCCGGCGGCGAGCTGGGCGCCCCGGGCCACCACGCCGGCGAGCAATTCGTCGTCGATCGCCTCGACGACAGCTACGGCAGCGGCAGCGGCGACCGGGTTGCCGCCGAACGTCGAGCCGTGATCGCCGGGGACGAATCCCGGCGCCGCGCGCTTCCCCGCCAGCAATGCGCCAATGGGCAGCCCATTACCCAGGCCCTTGGCCAGGGTGATCAGGTCGGGGCGGATTCCGAGTTGCTCGTGGGCAAAGAACGTTCCCGTCCGCCCCATGCCGGCCTGTACCTCGTCGACGCAGAGCAGCGCGCCGACCTCGAGCGCGAGCTCGGCGGCGGCCCGGGCGAACGCGGGCTCGAGCGGGATCACCCCGCCCTCGCCGAGCACGGGCTCGAGAAGGAGGAGGGCCGTGTCGGAGGCGGGTGCGAGCGCCGCTTCGAGGGATTCGACGTCGTTGGGCCGCGCAAACGAGATGCCGGGGACGAGCGGCCCGAAGCCCTCCCACTTCGCCGGCTGGCCTGTCGCCGACAGGGCGCCGAGCGTGCGCCCGTGGAAGCCGCCCTCGAGCGCCACGATCCGGGTGCGCCCCGTCGCCTTGCGGGCGATCTTGAGGGCCGCCTCGTTCGCCTCGGCGCCGGAGTTGCAGAAGAACGCCCGGCCGCCCGGAAAGCGCTCCGCGAGGAGCGCTGCGAGGCGCAACATCGGCTCGCTCCAGTAGAGGTTCGACGCGTGCCAGAGACGGTCGAGCTGCTCCCGCGCCGCCGCGAGAGGAGCCGGCGCGCAGTGACCGAGACCGGTGACGGCGATGCCGGCGACGAAGTCGAGGTACGCGCGGCCCGTGTCGTCCCACACCCGGCAGCCCTCTCCGCGCACGATCGTGATGTCCGCCCGCGCATAGGTCGGGAGCACCGCCTCCCGCGCCGCGGATAACGCCTGTGGCTCCGAGCCGCGAACCGCGCTCACGCGACGACCTCCGTGGTGCCGATCGTCGCACGCACGCCGCCGCGGACGGCCCGCACCGCTGCGACGAGCTTGGGCACGATGCCACCCTCGAACGTCCCGTCGCCTAGCATCCGGTCCGCGTCGTCCACCCCGATCCGACCCAGCACGGAGCCGTCCATGAGGACGCCGGGGACGTCGCTGACGAACACGATCCGCTCGGCACCGAGGCCGACCGCGAGAGCGGCGGCCGCCTCGTCGGCATTGACGTTGAGCGAGCCGCCGCTGTCGGGCTCGGAGGCGAGCGGCGCCACGACCGGGATCCGCCCGGCGGCGAGCGCAGCGACCACCTCGGACGGCGCCGAGGCGGCCGGATGGCCGACGAGCCCGAGCGACTCCACCTGCGAGGCGGGCAACCCGATCTCGTCGCCGAAGAGCGGGACCGCGTCCGGGCCGATGACCGCGCAGACCGCCGCGTTCACCTCGGCGAGCGAGTCGCGGACGACCTGCAGGACCTCGTCGGTGGTCACCCGCCGTCCGTCGACGAACGACGGCGTGATGCCGCGCCTCTCCATCTCGGCGGTGATCTGGGGCCCGGCCCCGTGCACGATGATGACCTCGTGCCCCGCCGCGCGCAGGGCGAGCGCCTCGCCGGCGCCGGCCGCGGCCACGCGTCCTCCGAGCTTGAGGACGATCCGGCTCACGTCGTGTACTCCGCATTGATCCGCACGTAGTCGTAGGTGAGGTCGGAGGCGAGATAGGCAGCCGCGCCCGAGCCGAGGCCGAGGTCGAGGTCGATCCGGCAGACCGCACCCGAGAGCTCCGGCGACGCGCCTGTCGGTGACCCCGCAAAGACGGCGACGCCGTCGAACGCGACCGTCAGCCGATCGGTCTCGAGCCTCGCGAACCCTTCGCCGTGGGGGGCCGAGCCGGCCGCCATCAGCACCCGGCCCCAGTTGGGGTCGTGGCCGAAGGCAGCCGTCTTCACGAGCGGCGACGTGGCGATCCGACGCGCGATCGCCTCGGCCTCGGCAGCGGTGGCCGCGCCTCTGACGCCGATCTCGAGCACCACCGTGGCACCCTCGCCGTCGGCCACCACCTGACGCGCGAGGTCGGCGCAGACGTCGTCCAGAGCCGCGGCGAATGCGCCGTCGTCGCGGGCGGCGCCGCTCGCACCGTTTGCGAGCAGGACGACGGCGTCGTTCGTGGAGCAGTCCCCGTCGACCGAGATGCGGTTGAAGCTCCGGGCCACCGCAGGACGCAGGAAGGCATCCACCTCGTCCTCGGCGAGTGGGTAGTCGGTGCTGAGCACGACCAGCATCGTCGCGAGCCGGGGATGGATCATCCCGGCTCCCTTGGCCATCCCTCCCACCGTGAAGCCGCCCACATGCGCGACCGCGACCTTCGGCCCCGAGTCGGTGGTCAGGATCGCGCCCGCGGCGGCGGCGCCGCCGTCGGGGGAGAGCGCGGCGCTCGCTGCGCGGGCACCGGCGAGTACCTTGGCGAGCGGCAGCGGCACTCCGATCACGCCTGTCGAGAGCACGACGACCTCCTCGGGCGCGAGCCCGAGCTCCCCGGCGAGGCCGGCGGCCGAGGCGACCGCATCTGCCTCACCCTGCGCTCCGGTCGCCGCGTTCGCGACCCCAGCGTTGACGAGGACGGCCTGCGGCTGCGCGGCGGCCAGGTGGCGCTTCGAGACGGTGACGGGAGCCGCCTGGACGCGATTCGTCGTCCAGAGGGCGGTCCCGACCGCGCGCGGCACCGAGCGGACGACCGCGAGGTCGGGCAGCCCGGACGGCCGGATCCCGGCGGCGACGCCGCTCGCCTCGAACCCGTTCGCGGCCGTCACGGACACGGCTAGACGGCCACCCCGCCGAGCCGCAGCCCGGCCGTCGCGTCGAGCCCGAGGGCACGATTGACGTTCTGGATCGCCTGCCCGGCCGCGCCCTTGCCGAGGTTGTCCTCGGCGCAGATCACGATCGTACGATCGGTGAAACGGTCGGCGAAGACGCCGATCTCGGCCCGGTCGGCGTGCTGCACCCGGGCGAGCTCCGGCACCATCCCGTCCGGCAGGACGGTGACGACCGGGCTGTCCGCGTAGGCCTCGACGAGCAGGGCGCGCAGATCGGGGCCGGTGGAGCGCACGTTGCACGTCGCGATGAGACCGCGCCGGACCGGCAGGAGGTGTGGCGTGAAGGAGACCGGGAAGCCGAGCAGCTGGGTGATCTCGGGGACGTGCTGGTGCGTTCCGACCCGGTAGGGCGAGACGTTCTCGAGCACCGACCCCGCATGCGACGACGCCTTCGGCGTGCGACCCGCGCCCGTCATCCCCGAGAGGCCGTCGACGACGACGGAGTCGGGCTCGATCGCATCGCGAAGCGGTGCGAGGGCGAGCAGCGTCGCGGTCGCGTAGCACCCGGGGTTGGCGACGAGGCGGCCAGACTCGGCGACGAGCTCCGGCAATCCGTACGTCCAGTCGCCGAGCGCTTCCGGCCGCGGGTGGGTGAATCCGTACCAGGCCTCGTATGCGGCTGCGTCGCGGAGACGATGCGCGCCGGAGAGATCGACGACCACTCCCGTCGGCGGAACGACGATCGCCGCCGCCGCCTCGTGCGAGAGGCAGACGATGGTTACGTCGGCGCCGTGGGCGAGCGCCTCCTCGTTCGAGACGAACGGGGGTAGGCCGGCCTGCGCAAGACGCGGGTCGAGCGCACCGCCGCCCTCGCCGGCCAGCGAGTCCGAGCCGATCGCGACCAGGTGCAGATCGGGATGCCCGAGCACCCGGTCGAGCGTCTCCTGGCCGGTGTAGCCGGCCGCACCGACGATGCTGACGTCTGCCATGGATTGCATAGTATGCATTCACATCGTCATCTATGCGATCGCGAGGCGCTTCCGGCTTGCGGCCTCCCACCTCTTCAGGCATGCTTCGAAGCCGATGCTCTGCCTCGCCGGACGGCCCGACAGCGATCCGCTCCATGCCATTGACGGCAGGGCGGCTTCGCGTGGCGTAGGCATCGAGCTCATTGACATTCTCTCCTGCTAGGGAGACGTCGACCCCGCACCGGGTAGGAGCCAGTGCAGACGCCGACGGAGACAGCGCCGATCGCCGTCGAGGCGACCGGAGAAGGGACGAGGCACCGTGAGACCGAAGGACAGAGAATGAGAATGAACGGAGCAGACGCGATTCTCCGCTCGCTCGAGGCCGAGGGCGTCGAGGTGATGTTCGGCATCCCGGGTGGCGCGATCATGCCGACCTACGACGCGATGGCCCGCGGGACGACGGTGCGCCACGTCCTCGCCCGGCACGAGCAGGGAGCGGGCCACATGGCTCAGGGGTACGCGCGCGCATCCGGTCGGGTCGGCGTCGCGATCGCGACCTCCGGCCCCGGCGCCACCAACCTCGTGACGCCGATCGCGGACGCCTGGATGGACTCGACGCCGCTCGTCTGCATCACGGGGCAGGTGCGCTCGACGCTGATCGGGACGGACGCATTCCAGGAGTGCGACATCACCGGAATCACGATGCCGATCGTCAAGCACTCCTGGCTCGTCCAGGACGTCAAGGAGATCGGCGCCGTCATGAAGGCGGCGTTCCACATCGCCCGCACCGGACGCTGCGGCCCCGTTCTCGTCGACGTACCCCGCGACATCCAGGAGGCCGAGCTCGACTTCAGCTACCCGGCCACCGTCGACCTGCCCGGCTGGCGGCCGCCGCGCAAGGTGCACCCGCTGCAGATCCGCGAAGCGGCGGAGCGAATCGCCCACGCCGAGAAGCCCGTCCTCTACGTCGGCGGCGGCACGATCAACGGCGATGCCTGCGACGAGTTGCGAACGCTCGCCGAGGCGGGCGGCCTTCCCGTGATCACGACGCTGATGGGCAAGGGGGCGTTCCCCGAGACCCATCCGCTGTTCTTCGGCTGGCCCGGAATGCACGGCACGAAATGGTCGAACCTCGCGATGAACACGTGCGACGTGCTCGTCGCGATCGGCGCGCGCTTCGACGACCGTGTCACCGGCAAGCTCTCCGCGTTCGCACCCGGCGCCACGGTCGTCCACCTCGACATCGACCCGGCCGAGATCTCGAAGCTGCGTGACGCCGACATCCCCGTCGTCGGCCCGCTGAAGAAGGCGCTGGCCGAGCTGGCGACCGCGGTCGGCAAGCATCGCGACGCCGGCGTTGCGGGGCCCGAGGCCTGGGTGCACAAGATCGAGGAATGGCGGGACGAGTTCCCGCTGCGCTACGGCGCCGGCGGCGACTGGCTCAAGCCGCAGAAGCTGATGGAGACGTTGCAGGAGCTCACGGCGGGCGACGACGTCATCTTCACGACGGGGGTCGGACAGCATCAGATGTGGGCGATGCAGTACCTCCTCACCGAGCGCCCCCGGAACTTCATCACCTCGGGCGGCCTCGGGACGATGGGCTACGGCATCCCCGCCGCGGTGGGAGCCAAGGCCGCGCGGCCCGAGGCAACGGTCGTCTGCGTGGACGGCGACGGCTGCTTCCAGATGACCGCGCAGGAGCTCACGACCGCGGCGATCGAGGATCTGCCGATCGTGGTGGTGCTCGTCAACAACGGGTACCTCGGCATGGTCACGCAGTGGCAGGACATGTTCTTCGACGGCCGCCGCTCACACGTCGGCCTCGGTGCCGACGTGCCGGACTACGTCAAGCTCGCCGAGGCCTACGGTGGCGTCGGCATGCTCGTCGAGACCGAGGCGGAGCTCGAGCCGGCGCTTCGCGAGGCGCTCTCGCTCGACCGCACCGTCGTGATCGACTGCCGAGTCGACCCGACCGAGCAGTGCTTCCCGATGATCCCCGCCGGAGCGGCGGCAATCGACATGGTCGAGTACGAGGACTCCGTGGAGGCGACATCGTGAAGCACACGATCTCGGTGCTGCTCGAGGACAAGCCGGGCGCGCTCGCCCGGATCGCGACCATGTTCGCGCGCCGCGGGTTCAACATCGACTCGCTCGCCGTCGGGCCGACCGAGCGCGAGGGCGTCTCGTGCATCACCCTCCGTGTCGACGCAGAGCATCACTCGCTCGAGCAGATCGAGAAGCAGATCCACAAGCTCGTCAACGTGCTCCGCGTCACGGAGCTCGCACCGGACGAGGCGGTCGAGCGCGAGCTGCTGTTGCTCAGGGTGAGCGCCAGCCCCGATCGCCGCGCAGAGCTGATCTCGACCTCCGAGGCATTCAAAGGCCGCGTCGTCGATCTCGGCGCCGACTCCGTCACGTTCGAGCTGACCGGGACCCCGGAGGAGCTCGACGCGTTCCAGGAGCTCGCCCGGCCCCACGGCATCCAGGAGCTCGTCCGCACCGGACGCGTCGGCATGGCCCGGGCTTCCGCGAAGAGGGCCCGCCGCCTGTCGGCGATCAACTGATACGACGATCGAGCACGAGCACAGACGAACGCGACCACCACTTCTACGAAGGGACGAACAGCAATGGCGACGATTCTCCGGGACGGCAACCTCCGCCTGCTCGACGGCAAGGTTGCAGTCGTCGGCTACGGGAGCCAGGGACACGCCCATGCGCTCAACCTGCGTGACTCCGGCGTTCAGGTCGAGGTTGGCCTCCGCGAGGGATCACCCTCGTGGGGCGAGGCCGAGGCGACGGGGCTCACGGTCGGCACGGTGGCCGATGCCGTGGCCGGCGCCCAGCTCGTCGCGATCCTGCTCCCCGACCAGGTGCAGCCGCAGGTCTTCGCAGAGCACGTCGAGCCGAACCTCGCGCCCGGCGCGGCTGTCCTCTTCGCCCACGGCTTCAACGTCCTCTACGAAAGGATCGCGCCCGCGGCCGACCACGACGTGATCATGGTCGCGCCGAAGGGACCCGGTCACGTCGTCCGGCGGCTCTTCACGGAGGGCTACGGGACTCCGGCGCTGATCGCCGTCGAACAGGACGCGTCGGGCAGCGCCCGCGACCTGGCCCTCGCCTACTCGATCGGCATCGGCGCGGGCCGGGCGGGAATCCTCGAGACGACGTTCAAGGAGGAGACCGAGACCGACCTGTTCGGCGAGCAGGCCGTCCTCTGCGGCGGCACCTCCGAGCTCGTCCGGGCCGGGTTCGAGACCCTCGTCGAGGCGGGCTACGCACCCGAGATCGCCTACTACGAGTGCCTCCACGAGCTCAAGCTGATCGTCGACCTGATGTACGAGAACGGGCTCGCCGGCATGCGCTACTCGATCTCCGACACGGCCGAGTTCGGCGACTACACCCGCGGCAAGCGCGTCATCGACGCGCACGTGCGCGAGGAGATGAAGGCGATCCTGGCGGACATCCAGTCCGGGGAGTTCGCGCGGGAGTGGGTCGCGGACATGGACGACAACGAGTCCCGACTGAAGGCGATGCGCGCGGAAGCGGCGCAGTCCCAGCTCGAGACCGTCGGCAAGGAGCTGCGTGGCCTGATGCACCGCGCCGGGGAGCGGTAGGGAGCGATGGCGTCCGTCGATGTTCCCGTCGCACTCCTCGGGTACGGCACGGTCGGCGGTGCCGTCCACCGGCTCCTCGAGGAGTCGGCGGACGAGATCGAGCGCGCCACCGGCCATCGCCTGCGTGTCACCCGCGCGCTCGTCCGCGACCCGGGCAAGGAGCGCTCGTTCTCGCCCGAGCCGGGCGTGCTCACGGACGACTTCGGCGCGATCCTCGGCGATCCGTCGATCCAGGTCGTAGCCGAGGTAATGGGCGGGGTCGACCCGGCCGGTGGCCACGTGCTCGAGCTGCTTCGCTCGGGCCGACCGGTCGTGACCGCGAACAAGCAGCTCGTCGCCCGCCGTGGCGCCGAGCTGTTCGAGGCGGCCGCCGCGGGCGGCGTCCAGCTCCGGTTCGAGGCCTCCGTCTGCGCCGCGATCCCGGTGATCAAGGTCCTGCGCGAGTCGCTCATCGTCACGAACGTGCACCGGGTGCTCGGCATCGTGAACGGGACGACGAACTTCATCCTCTCCGCGATGGAGGAGGGCCGCTCGTATGGTGACGCCCTGGCCGAGGCACAACGGCTCGGCTTTGCCGAGGCCGACCCGACGGAGGACGTGGCGGGGCTCGACGCCGCTGCCAAGACGGCGATCCTGGCGACCGTCGCCTTCGGATCGCGGGTGCCGCTCGACTGGGTCGAGGTGGAGGGCATCGAGGGCGTCACCCTCGACCACGTAGCGGCCGCCCGGGCTCTCGACATGCACGTCAAGCTGATCGGCCGCGCC
>Ga0302323_100001902_pt1 | contig 16984 bp, 17 predicted proteins | sample Fen_T0_3_FD_201950 | JGI IMG/M metagenome (GOLD analysis project Ga0302323, IMG submission 201950) | Peat permafrost microbial communities from Stordalen Mire near Abisko, Sweden - Fen_T0_3 | ecosystem: Environmental > Terrestrial > Soil > Wetlands > Permafrost | place: Sweden: Abisko... | reverse complement strand
GTACTGCAACTGCAACCGTCACCGACCCTATCACGCAGACCCGGGGGCGCCGCGCTCCTCCGTCTCGGGTCCCGCGTCGCGGGCCCGCAGCATCAGCCAGAGCTGGTCGAGCTCGGCGTGTCCGTCAGCGTCGGGGCCGGCGGACGACCCGTCCGGGGCCTCGTCGGCCCGCCCCATGAGCGCGTCGATCCGGTCCCGGATCTGCTCGTTCGTGGGCTCGCCGTCGGGTACCGGACGACTGACGCCGTCGCGGGCGGGTGACCCGTCAGTCATGACCGCTGCCCTCCTGTCCCGTCCGGAGCCAGGGACTGCCCGGCTGACCGTATGCCCCACCCTGCCTGACCACTGGGCGAGCCGGCCACGGGGTCAGTGACTGACCAGGATCTTGAGCACCAGAAGGACGATGCCGAACGCCGCCGTCGTCAACACGGAAACGATGCGCTGGACCCCGTGCAGGCCTTCGGCCCGACCGACCGCGAATCCCCAGCCGGCGAGGATGGCGATCCCCACCACCATGGCCAGCCAGGTCGGTCGCTGGTCGCCGAGGAGGCCGAGCTGACCGACCACGAGGCACGCCGCGATCGGCAGGCTCGACTGCACCATCGGCCATTCCTCGCGGGCGATCTGGGCCCGGTCGGCGAAGCGGAATCGGCGCTTCTGGGCGATCTGCCGACCGGCCGCCTCGGCGTAGGCGTGGGCCAGCCAGAAGACCACCGACGTGACGACCACGCCGACCGCCAGGACTCCTGGGCGGACGTCGCCACCGGCCGAGACGGCCACCACCGACAAGGACAAGATGGTGCCGTAGATCGCTCCGGCGTACCGATGTCCGAGCCGCTCCGCGTCCGTCGGGTTCGCCTCGTGCTCCGACATGGCGGCACTGTGGCACAGGCGGTGAGCCGGACTCGAGCGGGGCCGGTCAAGGCAATCCCAGCGTCTGAGAATCACCGCTCCTGGGCTATACACGGGTCATGGACTCCGTGTCGCCGGCTGACGAAGATCTGGTGGTCGACGTCGAGCAGCTCGTGAAGAACTTCGACCACACGAACGCCCTCGACGGCCTCGATCTTCGGGTGCGGCGCGGCGAGGTCCATGCCTTTCTCGGACCCAACGGATCGGGCAAGACGACCACGCTTCGGTTGCTCCTCGGGCTGCTGCGCGCCGACTCGGGCTCCATGCGCGTCCTGGGAATGGACCCGTGGCACGACGCAGCGACCCTCCATCGCAGGCTGGCATACGTGCCCGGCGACGTGTCCTTGTGGCCGAACCTGTCCGGCGGGGAGGTGATCGACCTGCTCGGTCGCCTGCGCGGCGGGCTCGACCCGACCCGGCGCGACGCACTGATCGACCGGTTCGACCTCGACCCCACCAAGAAGGGCCGGACGTACTCCAAGGGGAACCGGCAGAAGGTTGCTCTGATCGCGGCTCTGGCCAGCGACGTCGACCTCTACCTGCTCGACGAGCCCACCGCGGGCCTCGACCCACTGATGGAGGCGGCGTTCCAGGACTGCGTGCGGGAGCTCGGCCGGGCCGGCAAGACCGTACTGCTCAGCTCGCACATGCTCAGCGAGGCCGAGGCCCTGAGCGACCGCGTGAGCATCATCCGCCGGGGGGTCGTGGTCGAGACCGGCACCTTGACCCAGCTCCGCCACCTCACGCGCACGGCCGTCCGGGCAGAGGTGCGCGTGGCACCTCGCGGGCTCGACCGGATCCCGGGCGTCCATGACCTGGGGGTGGACGGCAACCTGGTGACGGCGCAGGTGGACCCGGTTGCGATGGACCAGCTCGTGTCGGCATTGGCGGTGGCCGGAATCGTCTCCTTGGTCAGCCACCCACCGACGCTGGAGGAGCTCTTCCTGCGCCACTACACGGACGGCACCTCGTGAACGGAACCGGTGCGCTCGTGCGCCTCGCCCTGCGTCGGGATCGCGTCCTGCTGCCCGCTTGGGTCCTCGGACTCAGCCTCATGGTCGTGTTCTCGGTCAGCGCGACCAAGGACCTCTACCCGACCAAGCAGTCGTTGGTCTCGGCCGCCGAGACGATCAACGCGACCGCAGCACTCGTCGCGATGTACGGCAAGGTGTACGACCCCACGTCCGTGGGAGCCCTCTCGCTGATCAAGCTCACGGCCTTCGGGGCCGCACTGGTGGCGATCCTGTTCGTCTTCGTGGCCGTCCGGCACACCCGATCGGAGGAGGAGGCGGGTCGGCTCGAGCTCGTGTCGGCCGGTGTGGTGGGGCGGGCGGCGCCGCTGTCCGCGGCACTGGTGGTCGGCATGGGGGCGAGCCTGGTCCTCGGCGCGCTCACGACGATCGGCCTGGGACTGGTCGGACTGCCCTGGGTGGGAGCCGTGTCGTTCGGCCTGGGCTGGGCGCTGAGCGGGGTCGTGTTCACCGCGATCGGCGGCGTCACCGCGCAGATCACGACGTCCGGCCGGGCGGCGATCGGCCTGGGCATGGCCGCGGTGGGCGTGTCGTACGCCATGCGGGCCGTCGGCGACCTGGCCTCCGGCGATCCGGGCTGGTTGTCCTGGCTGTCCCCGATCGGATGGAGCCAGCAGATCCGACCCTTCGCCGGCGACCGATGGTGGGTGGTGGCGCTACCGGTCGTCGCGACCGCCGCGCTGGTCCCACTGGCCTTCACCCTGCGCTCGCACCGTGACCTCGGCTCCGGCCTCCTTCCGGACCGACCCGGCCCGGCAAGGGGAGGCATCACCGGCGTGAGCGGCCTGGCGTGGCGGCTTCAGCGCGGCATGTTCTTCGCCTGGGTTGTCGGCGCCGTGCTCATGGGCTTGGTGCTCGGGTCGATCGCGCACAACGTGACGGGGCTGCTGACGTCACCGGGCATGCGCAAGTACATCGTCTTGCTCGGCGGCGAGCAGGGGCTCACCGATGCCTTCCTCGCCGCAGAGGTCGGGATCCTGGGCGCACTCGTCGCGGCGTACGCGGTCACCGCCACGGCACGGTTGCGCTTCGAGGAGAGCGAAGGGCACGCGGAGCTGCTGCTCGCCACGGCGACCACGCGAACCCGATGGGCGGCGAGCCACTTCGTGCTCGCGCTGTTTGGTGTGGCCGTCATCATGCTCGTGGCCGGAGCGGCGATCGGGTTCTCACACGGGCTCGCGGTGCACGATGTCGGCCGGCAGACCTACCGGCTGGTGGGGGCCGCGGCCGCGCAGGTTCCGGCAGCCTGGGTGATGGCCGGCATCGTCATGGTGCTCTTCGGGTGGGTGCCCCGATGGGTTGCTGGAGCGTGGGGTGTGCTCGTGGCATTCATCGTGCTCGGTGAGTTCGGACCCCTCTGGCAGCTCCCGCAGTGGGTCCTCGACCTGTCGCCGTTCGAGCACAGCCCGACCCTCCCCGGTGGCGCTGTCGGCGCATCGCAGCTGGGCCTGCTCCTGACAGCCGCGGCGCTCCTCGCTGTCGCCGGCTTCGCCCGGTGGAGCACCAGGGACCTGGAGGCCTGACGCCCCCGTCCCGCCTGATCAACCTGCGGTCAGTGTGGCCGTCGCATACGTCTCGTTCATCGTGTTGATGTTGCGCGCATACGAGTTGAAGACGTATGTGCCGGCCGCGGGCGCGGTGACCGTGAACTTCAGGGTCGTCGTCTTGCCCGCGCCGAGATTCGGAATCAGGCAGTAGAGCAGTCCGCCAGATGCGGCGCGACACGACCCGTTGCGGGGCTGGACGACATTCGACCAACCCAGCGGCGACACGACTCCGAGCGCAACCTGGCCCATGCCCTTCGCGCCGGTGTTCGTGGCCGTCACCTGCACGGTCGCCGGTACCCCGGGGGCCACACTGCTCGGAGTCACAGTGACACCCGCGAGGGGCGTGTTCACAGCTGCCTGTGCGGGAGTGGCAAGCCCACTCACCAGAGCACCCGCAAGCAGCGTGCCACCGGCGGCAGTAGTCAGGACCTTGGTCCGTCGCATCATGCTGACCTCCAGAAGTGAGTTGCTTCGTCGCATCGCATCGAACGGGTCCGCGCCCTAGCACCGGGCTAAGAACCTGGAAAGCGACCATCAACATGACTCGGTAGCCTCGATCGACACCTCACCGAGTACGAAGGCGACGACCGTGAAGCTCACCGCATCGGACGCACTGGCGCTTCGCATGTCGAGCCTCCTGCTGGGCGCAGGCGGACCTGCCGATGGGCGGCCCGCCGACGTCGCCGGCGTCGTCACCTGGTTCGGGGCGATGCAGGCCCAGGACCTCGCCTCCGGACTCTGGTCGCTCGGTAGCCGGCTCCCGGCCTTCGACGTGGGCGACGTCACCGCGGCGTTGGAACGTCGGGAGGCGTTGCGCACCTGGCCGATGCGCGGAACCGTCCACCTCGTTCCCTCGCGCGATGCCCACTGGATGCTCGACCTCATGGGAGCCAGACCGTTGGCCGGAGCCGCCGCCCGTCGTGCCTACCTCGGGATGACCGATGAGACCGCCGAGCGGGCCGTCGAGGTGCTCGGTGAGACCTTGGCCGGTGGTCGACGGCTCACGCGGACCCAGTGCCTCGGGGCTCTGGCGGACGCCGGAATCTCCGGCGCCGGTCAGTTCGGCTACCACCTGCTCTGGTACGCCAGCCAGCGCGGGGTCACCTGTCTGGCCCCGAACGTCGGCACCGAGCAGACGTTCGTGCTGCTCGACGAGTGGGTGCCCGACCCACGTCGCCTCGACCGCGACGAGTCGCTGGCAACGATCGCCGAGCGCTACTTCCGCAGCCACGGACCCGCGACGCGCGCGGACTTCGCCGGCTGGACGGGGCTGACCGCGGCCGAGGCCAGGCTCGCGATCACGATGGCCGGTGATGCACTCAGGGTCGTCGACGTCGAGGGTCGCGAGATGTACGCAGCCCGTGACCTGCTCGACGGTCTCGTGGGCGCAGCGGTGCCGGACATCAAGGGCTCCCGTCTGGCGCTCCCGGGCTTCGACGAGTTCATGCTCGGCTTCAAGGACCGCACGCTGATGTTGGAAGCGGAGCATCTGAAGGCGATCGTCCCCGGGGGCAATGGCGTCTTCCGGTCGACGATCGTGCGGGACGGTCGAGTCGTGGCCACCTGGACCCGGACCGGTCGCGCGACGAAGACCCTGGTCGACGTGCACCCGCTGACACCCGTGTCCGCTGCCGAACGCAAGCGGATCGAGACCGCCCTTCGACCTTACGGGCGGTTCATCGGCCAGCCGATCGAGACCCGCTGGGCCTGACGTCACCGCGTCGCGATGCGTAGGACGGCCGCTCCTTCGACGCGGTCGCCGGCCAGGTCGGCCAGCGCCTGGTCGGCGCGGGCGAACGGGTACGGCGTCGCCGTGACGTCGAGGTCGAGAGCCGCGGCGAGCGCCAGGAACTCGTCGCCGTCGGCGCGGGTGTTTGCCGTGACCGAGCACACCTGTCGCTCGCGGAACAGGTGACGTTGGTAGTTCAACGCCGGGATGTCGCTGAGGTGGATGCCCGCGATGGCCAGCGTGCCCCCGTCGGCGAGTGCCGCGAGCGCCGTGGGCACGAGCTCCCCAACGGGAGCGAAGAGGATCGCGGCGTCGAGGGGTTCCGGCGGCGCGTCGTAGGCCCCCGACGCCGATCGCGCCCCGAGCCGCAACGCCAATGCCTGCGCCTGGGGGGAACGGGTGAGGACGTGCACGGTGGCCCCCTGCCGAAGCGCGATCTGCGCGGTGAGATGCGCCGACGCGCCGAACCCGTAGATCCCGAGGCTCCCCCCGGGAGGGAGCTGAGCCCGACGCAGCGCGCGATAGCCGATGATTCCGGCGCACAGCAGCGGTGCGACCCGCTCGTCGTCCCAGTGCTCGGGAAGGCGGTAGGCGTAGGCCTCAGGAGCCACCGCCAGCTCCGCGAAGCCACCGTCGGCGTCCCAACCCGTGAACCGGGAGGCCCGGCACAGGTTCTCGCGACCGGCCCGGCAGGCTCGACACGCTCCGCAGGTGTGCCGCAGCCAGGCCACCCCGATCCGCTCGCCGACCGCGAACCGTGACGTGCCAGGTCCCTGGTCGACCACCCGGCCCACGATCTCGTGTCCGGGAACCGTCCGTGGGCGTCGTGGGTCGAGGTCTCCCTCGGTGAGGTGCAGGTCTGTGCGGCACACTCCGCACACCTGAACCTGGACGAGCACCTCGCCGGCGCCGGGGACCGGATCCGGCAACTCGACGAGCCGGAGCGGCTGTCCGTCCACTGGCCCCGGATGGGCAACGACCCAGGCCCTCACGCGGACACCGTCCCTTCGACCTCACTCGCGATCGAAGGCTAACGCGTCAGAGACCCGTCAAGATCGCCTACGACGGCATCAGGAACGCGATAAGGATGACCGACTCCAGCCGGTGCCCGCGGTAGACCTGACTCAGCCAAGTCTGCAAGGAGTGGTACCTCATGGCCGACGTCGCGTTCGTCCTGCTGACACTCGCCGTCTTCGGCGTGCTCGCGCTGGTCGTCAAGGGGGTGGAGAAGCTGTGAGTGCCGAGAACATCGTCGGCCTCGTGCTGTCGGTCATCACCGTGGTCTACCTCGTACTGGCCCTCGTCTTTCCGGAGAAGTTCTGATGTCCGACACCACTGCCGGCTTCCTCCAAGTCGGCCTGCTCGTGGCCCTGCTCGCAGCCGTGCATGTGCCACTCGGCAACTACATGGCGCGGGTGTACTCGTCGGTCAAGCACAGCCGGGTCGAACGCGGCCTCTATCGCGTGATGGGGGTGGACCCGGACACCGACCAGCGCTGGACGGTCTACCTCCGTAGTTTGCTTGCCTTCTCCCTCATCGGACTCCTGTTCCTGTATGCCTTTCAGCGGGTGCAACAGCACCTGTTGCTCTCCCTCGGCTTCCCGGCGGTCAAGGCCGACCAGGCGTGGAACACCGCGGCCTCCTTCCTGACCAACACGAACTGGCAGTCGTACTCCGGCGAGAGCACGATGGGCTACCTGGTCCAGATGGCCGGCCTCGCTGTGCAGAACTTCGTGTCGGCCGCGGTCGGGATCGCTGTTGCGATCGCGCTGATCCGCGGCTTCACCCGCTCACGTACCGACCGGCTGGGGAACTTCTGGGTCGACCTGACCCGCGGCTGCCTGCGCATCCTCCTGCCGCTCGCCTTCGTGTTCGCGATCGTCCTCATCGTCGGCGGCGCGGTGCAGAACCTGCACAGCAGCTACGACACCGTGACCACTCTCGCCAACGGCCAGCAGACGATCACCGGCGGCCCAGTGGCCTCGCAGGAGGTCATCAAGGAGCTCGGGACGAACGGTGGCGGGTTCTACAACGCCAACTCCGCGCACCCCTTCGAGAACCCGACCAAGTGGACGAACCTGCTCGAGATCTTCCTGCTGCTGGTGATCCCCTTCTCGCTTCCGCGCACCTTCGGCAAGTTGGTCGGTGACGTCCGGCAGGGCTACGCGATCCTCGCCGCGATGGCCACGATCTGGATCGTCTCGGTGATCGGCGTCACGGCCTTCGAGTCAGCACACCAGGGCACCGCACTGCAGGCAGCGGGTGCCGCCATGGAGGGCAAGGAAGCCCGGTTCGGTGTTCCCGCGTCTGCGCTGTTCGCCTCGTCGACGACGCTCACGTCCACCGGCGCGGTCAACAGCTTCCACGACAGCTTCACGCCGCTCGGCGGCGGAATCACGATCTTCGACATGATGACGGGCGAGGTCGCGCCCGGCGGCGTGGGGTCCGGTCTGTACGGGATCCTGGTGCTTGCGGTGGTCGCGGTCTTCGTGGCCGGACTCATGGTGGGGCGAACCCCGGAGTACCTGGGCAAGAAGATCCAGTCCCGAGAGATCAAGCTCGCCAGCCTCTACATCCTGGCGACCCCGGCGTGCGTCCTGATCGGCACTGGCATAGCGATGGCGCTACCCGGCGAACGTGCATCCATGTTGAACCCTGGCGCACATGGACTCTCCGAAGTCCTGTATGCGTTCACCTCGGCCTCGAACAACAATGGATCCGCCTTCGCCGGCATCTCGGTGAACACCGTCTGGTACAACACGGCGCTCGGCCTGGCGATGCTTCTAGCTCGCTTCCTGCCGATCGTCTTCACGGTGGCTCTGGCCGGCTCGCTGTCCCGCCAGCAACCCGTGCCGGTGACCGCCGGGACGCTCCCGACGCACCGACCCCTGTTCGTCGGGTTGCTGCTGGGTGTCGTCGTCATCGTCGTCTCCCTCACCTACTTCCCAGCGCTTGCGCTCGGACCACTCGCGGAAGGTCTGCACTGATGTCCACCACCACCGTTGCTTCGGGAACCCCTCAGCCGGGCGGTCCTGCACCGAGCGAGGCGCCGCGCCGGGTGGCCGGTGGGCTGCTCGACCCGGCCATGCTGGTCAGGTCTCTGCCGGGTGCGGTTCGCAAGCTCGACCCGCGAGTCATGTGGCACAACCCGGTCATGCTCATCGTCGAGGTCGGCGCGCTCTACACCACGATCCTGTCGATCAAGGACCCTTCGGTGTTCGGCTGGTGGATCACCGTGTGGCTGTGGCTGACCGTGGTCTTCGCCAACCTCGCCGAAGCGGTCGCCGAAGGTCGCGGCAAGGCACAGGCGGAGTCCTTGCGCAAGACGCGCACCGAGACCATCGCACACCGCCTCGTCGGTTGGAACGCCGGCGACGATCCGGGGGCCGTCCGGGTCGAGGACATCCCGGCGACTTCGGTCACACTCGGCGACCACGTGCTGGTCGTCGCGGGGCAGATCATCCCCGGTGACGGTGACGTGGTCGAAGGCGTCGCCAGCGTCGACGAGTCGGCGATCACCGGAGAGTCGGCGCCGGTCATCCGCGAATCCGGCGGTGACCGGTCCTCGGTGACCGGCGGCACCAAGGTGCTCTCGGACCGGATCGTGGTTCAGATCACGAGCAAGCCGGGCGAGACGTTCATCGACCGGATGATCCTGTTGGTCGAGGGCGCCTCTCGGCAGAAGACCCCGAACGAGATCGCGCTGAACATCCTTCTTGCCGCGCTCACCCTGATCTTCCTGTTCGCGGTGGCGACGTTGCAGCCGCTAGCCGTCTACTCGGGTGCGGAGCAGTCCGTCACCGTCCTGGTCGCGCTGCTGGTCTGCCTGATCCCCACCACGATCGGGGCGCTGCTGTCCGCCATCGGCATCGCAGGCATGGACCGGTTGGTCCAGCGCAACGTGCTGGCGATGTCCGGGCGAGCGGTCGAGGCGGCCGGCGACGTGAACACCCTGCTGCTGGACAAGACCGGCACGATCACCCTCGGCAACCGGCAGGCCAGCGACTTCGTCCCGATGGACGGCGTCACCGAGGCCGAGCTGGCCGACGCAGCCCAGCTGTCGTCCTTGGCCGACGAGACCCCGGAAGGTCGGTCGATCGTCGTCTTCGCCAAGACGAACTTCGGGCTGCGCGAGCGGCACGAGGGTGAGCTGGGGAGCGCGCACTTCGTGCCGTTCACGGCTCAGACCCGGATGAGCGGCGTCAACCTTGACGATGGCCGGCAGATCCGCAAGGGAGCGGCGTCCGCGGTCGTCGCCTGGGTGCGCGAGAACGGAGGCACCATGCCGGTGCAGGCCGGCGAGATCGTCGATGGCATCTCGGCGTCGGGTGGTACGCCGCTGGTCGTGGGCGAGCTGGACGAGTCCGGCGCCCGCGTGCTTGGTGTCATCCACCTGAAGGATGTGGTGAAGGAAGGGATGCGCAGTCGCTTCGACGAGCTGCGGCGCATGGGCATTCGAACGGTGATGATCACCGGCGACAACCAGCTCACCGCACGAGCGATTGCGGACGAGGCCGGCGTCGACGACTTCCTCGCCGAAGCGACTCCCGAAGACAAGATGGCGCTCATCCGACGCGAGCAGGAAGGCGGCAAGCTGGTCGCGATGACCGGCGACGGCACCAACGACGCTCCCGCGCTTGCCCAGGCCGACGTCGGCGTGGCCATGAACACCGGAACGTCGGCTGCGAAGGAGGCCGGCAACATGGTCGACCTGGATTCCGACCCGACGAAGCTGATCGAGATCGTGGAGATCGGCAAGCAGCTGCTCATCACTCGCGGTTCGCTGACGACGTTCTCGATCGCCAACGACGTCGCCAAGTACTTCGCGATCATCCCGGCGATGTTCGTGGTGGTCTACCCCGGTCTGCGCCGGCTCAACGTCATGGGTCTGCACAGCCCGGAGTCGGCGATCCTCTCCGCAGTGATCTTCAACGCGCTGATCATCATCGCGCTGATCCCGCTGGCGCTGCGCGGCGTTCGCTACAAGCCGAGCAACGCCTCGGCGATGCTCCGACGCAACCTGTACATCTACGGGCTCGGCGGGCTGATCCTGCCCTTCATCGGCATCAAGCTGATCGACGTGCTGATCGTCCAGTTCATCCCAGGGATTCGGTGACTTCTCATGCCTTCGAATGTTGCTACTGCACTCCGCCGCTACTGGGCCGCGATTCGGGTGCTCATCGTGCTCACCGTGATCCTCGGCGTGCTCTACCCCCTGGCGGTCACGGCCGTCGGCCAGCTGGCCCTTCGTCACCAGTCCAACGGGTCCTTGATCTCGTCCAACGGGCAGGTCGTCGGATCGAGCCTGATCGGGCAGAACTTCACCGACGCCAAGGGCAACCCACTGCCGCAGTGGTTCCAGCCCCGACCGTCAGCCGCCGGCGACGGGTACGACCCCACGTCGTCATCGGCCTCCAACCTCGGCCCGAACAACTCCGACCTCCTCAAGGAGGTGCAGGACCGGCGGGCCGCCGCCGCTGCGCTTGACGGCGTGGATCCGGCCAGCGTGCCGCCGGATGCCGTGACGGCGTCCGGATCGGGCCTGGACCCCGACATCAGCCCCGCGTACGCCTACGAGCAGGTCGACCGCGTCGCGAAGGCTCGCGGTCTCGACCCGTCCCAGGTCACGGCGCTGGTCGACTCCCACGTACACGGTCGTGACCTTGGCATCCTCGGCGAATCGACCGTGAACGTCCTCGAACTCAACCTCGCGCTGCAGAATCTCACCGGCTGAGTGGGAGGATCCCGGCATGGCGCGAGGCCGACTCCGTGTGTACCTCGGGGCATCCGCCGGGGTGGGCAAGACCTACGCCATGCTCAGCGAAGGACACCGCCGCGCCGAACGCGGTACGGATGTCGTGATCGGGTACGTCGAGGACCACGGTCGACCGCACACGCGAGCTCTGATCGAGGGACTCGAGGTGGTGCCGCGGCAGGTGGTCGAGTACCGCGGCACAAGTTTCACCGAGATGGACCTCGACGCGGTCCTGGCGCGGCGCCCTGATGTTGCGCTGGTCGACGAGCTGGCGCATACCAACGTCCCGGGCTGTCGGAACGAGAAGCGCTGGCAGGACGCCCAGGAGCTGCTCGACGCAGGCATCGACGTCGTCACCACCGTGAACATCCAGCACCTGGAGTCGCTCAACGACGTCGTCGAGTCGATCACCGGCATCGGACAGCGCGAAACCGTGCCGGACGAGGTCGTACGCCGGGCCGACCAGATCGAACTCGAGGACATGACCCCGGAGGCGCTTCGCCGTCGGTTGGCGCACGGCAACGTCTACCCGCCGGAGAAGATCGATGCGGCGTTGGCCAACTACTTCCGGCTCGGCAACCTCTCGGCCCTGCGCGAGCTCGCTCTCCTATGGGTGGCCGACCGGGTCGACGAGGGGCTCGCCCGGTACCGCGAGGAGCAGGGGATCGAGGCCCCGTGGGCAGCACGGGAACGAATCGTCGTGGCACTCACCGGGGGCCGTGAGGGTGCGGCACTGATCCGACGAGGCGCCCGCATCGCCGGCCGAAGCGCCGGTCGCGACTTGCTCGCCGTGCACGTCGCCCAAGATGACGGACTGTCACCCTCGAACCCGGAGGCCATCGCCAGACAGCGCGCTCTCGTCGAGAGCCTCGGTGGCACGTTCCACACAGTCGTCGGTGACGACGTTCCCACCGCCTTGCTCGAGTTCGCCAGGGGGGTCAACGCCAGCCAGCTCGTGATCGGCGCCACGCGACGAGGGCGGCTCGCCTCCCTGCTGCAGCCCTGGCCGGGCGACGCGATCGTCCGTGAGTCGGGCGACATCGATGTGCACGTGGTCACGCACGAACGCGCCGGAAAGGGGGGGTCGCGACGGCCCAGGCGATTCCTGTCCACCCGGCGTCGTTCGGCGAGCTGGGCGCTGGCCCTGGTCGGACCTTGGCTGCTGACCTGGTTCCTGCTGCAGTTCGGTGACGGGCTCGGTCTGAGCACGGACCTGCTGCTGTACCTGGCTCTCACGGTCGCGGTCGCCCTGGTGGGTGGGCTGTGGTCAGCGGTCGTCGGCGCCCTGTTGGCGAGTCTGCTCTTGAACTACTACTTCACTCCCCCGGTGGGCACGCTCACCATCGCGGAGTTCGAGAACGCCCTGGCCCTCGGCGTGTTCGTCGTGATCGCCGTTGCGGTGGCCCTCGTCGTCGACCTTGCGGCCCGGCGGTCCGCACAGGCCACCCGGGCGCGGTCTGAGGCACAAGCGCTGTCCACCCTCGCCGGTGACGTCGTCCGCTCCGACACCGGCACCGGCGCACTGCTGGCCCGCCTGCTGGAGTCCTTCGGCCAGGACTCGGTCGCCCTCGTGGAGCGTCCGTCGCCGAGCTCGCCCTGGCGCGTGGTCACCGCCCTCGGGCAAGAACCCCCACCGGCCACGCCCCATCAGGCGGACACCACGGTCCCGATCGACGACCAACGGGCACTCCTGCTGCGCGGCCGGGCTCTGGCCGCCGGTGACCGACGTGTTCTCGGAGCATTCGCCGCGCACACAGTGGCTCTCCTGGACCGCGACCGACTGCGGGAACAGGCCCGCGAGGCCGGCCGCCTCGCGGAGGTCGACGCCCTACGGACCGCGATCCTGACCGCCGTGTCACACGACGTCCGCACCCCGTTGGCGGGGATCAAGGCGGGTGTATCGAGCCTGCGCCAGCCAGACGTGTCGTGGAGCCCCGAGGATCGCGCCGAGCTCCTGGCTGCGATCGAAGAGAGCGCCGACCGGCTCGACGCCTTGCTCACGAACCTGCTCGACCTGAGCCGGCTCCAGACCGGGGCCGTGCGTCCCCGGCAGGACGAGGTGGAGCTTGGTGACGTCGTGGCTCGGGCGGCGGCGCACCAGCCGACCATGGCTGTCGCCATCGCCCTTCCGGACGACCTGCCCGGCGTGGTCGCCGACGCGGGCCTGCTCGAACGCGTGATCGCGAACGTCCTCGAGAACGCCGTACGACACAGCCCGCCGGACAAGCCGGTGCGGGTCTCGGCCTGCGCAGTGGACGACTCCGTTCAGCTCCAGGTCAGCGACGCGGGCCCTGGCGTCCCGGACAACGACAAGCCCCGCATGTTCGAGGCCTTCCAACGGCTCGGCGACGCACCCGCCGGCGAGGGCCTCGGGCTCGGTCTCGCCGTGGCCCGGGGCTTCGTCGAGGCCCTGCACGGCGAGCTGGAGGCCGAGGACACCCCGGGCGGAGGCCTCACCATGCTGCTGACCCTCCCTGCCGTCACTGCTCCCCACCTCGACGGTGGGCGGCAGCCCGACGCGGACCGTGCATCGTGACGAGGCACCGCGTGCTCGTCGTCGAGGACGACGCGACTTTGTCGCGGGCGCTCCGCCTCAACCTGCAGGCCCGCGGCTACGACGTCGACGTCGCCGAGGCCGGCTCCCAGGCCCTGCGTACTGCCGGTGACCACCACCCCGATGTCGTCGTCCTCGATCTCGGTCTCCCGGACATGGACGGAACCGACGTGATCGCCGGATTGCGGGGCTGGTCCTCGGTCCCCATCATCGTGTTGTCGGCGCGTCAGTCGTCCCACGACAAGGTGGATGCGCTGGATGCGGGGGCCGACGACTACGTCACCAAACCGTTCGCCATGGACGAGCTCCTGGCCCGGCTGCGCGCCGCGCTGCGCCGGACACGGGCTGATGACGAGGTCGATGCCGTCGTGACGACGGCCACCTTCACCGTCGACCTCGCTGCCAAGCGCGTGGTGCGCGACGGCGAGGTGGTACGACTGACGCCGACCGAGTGGTCACTGCTGGAGATCCTGGTCCGCCACCGGGGCCGGCTGGTCAGCCAGCGACAGCTGTTGCGTGCGGTCTGGGGTCCCGAGTACGAACGCGAGACCCACTACCTGCGCGTGTACCTGGGTCAGCTGCGGCGCAAGCTCGAGCCCGACCCGGCTCGCCCCGTGTACTTCCAGACCGAGCCGGGAATGGGGTACCGGTTCGCCGACACCGAATAGACGACACCGGTCAGAATCGGGTCGTGACCGAGCCTGAACACCGCTTCGCTCAGGGCCGCTCCTTCGGGGTGGCGGCCGACGTCTACGAACGCTCCCGTCCGCCGTACCCTGCCGACGCAGTCGCGTGGCTGCTCCCTGACCATGCCGACCACGTCCTCGACCTCGGCGCAGGCACCGGCAAGCTCACCCGCCAGCTCGTCGACGGCCGTCGACGCGTAGTGGCGGTGGAGCCCCTGGAGCAGATGCGCGAGACGGGGCGAGCAGCAGTACCCGGCGTCGAGTTCCGCGAAGGGACTGCCGAGCAGATCCCGCTCGTCGACGCCAGCGTCGACGTGGTACTCGTCGCCCAGGCGTGGCACTGGGTGGATCCGCAACGAGCCTTGCCCGAGGTGGCCCGGGTGCTCGCGCCGGGTGGTCGGCTCGGACTGCTCTGGAACGACCGTGACGAACGCGTCGACTGGGTGCGCGAGCTCGGCCAGATCATGCACGAGGGCGCGTCGGTGATTCGCGACGGCGACCGGCCGACCATCGGCGCGCCGTTCGGCCCGATGCAGACCTTCACCGTCGAATGGGTCCACCGCATCGACCCGCAGACCCTGCTCGACATGGTTACCTCGCGCAGCTACTTCATCACCGCGCCCGACGAGCGGAAGGCAACCACCCTCGAGGCCGTTCAAGACCTGCTCGAGACACATCCCGCACTCCGGGGTCGATCCGAGATCGATCTGCCGTACACGACCCGGTGCTTCCGCGCCGACCTCGTCGCCGGGTGAGCTCAACAATCGTCGTTGAGCAGCTGCTGGGTGAGGGTGGCGAGGAGCCAGGCGCGGTACCGACTCGAGCTCCACCGGCGATGGCGGCGTAGAAGCTGATGGGTGAACGGCGAGCCCAGCGCGTACATCACGTCAGCCGCCTCAGTCGGCGAAAGATCGGCTCTCAGCGCACCCAGGTCCGCAAGATGTCGCGCAACCGCTGCGTAGCCGGTGTAGGTCGCCTTCGCACCGGCATCGGACATCGCCCGCATGTCCGCGTCGCTGCCGGCCGCTTCGACGCCCACCATGATCAGGTCGCCGGCGCGGTCGAGCAGGTCGGCGCCGAGTGCGACGCTATGGGCCAGCACGGCGTGCGGGTCCAGCGACGCCAGCAGCTCGAGCATCTGCGTCCGCTCGTGCACCTTCAGGTCGGCCTCGTCACCTCCCACCGCAACGCCCAGCGTCTGTTGGAACAAGGCGGGCTTGGACGGGAACACCACGTACACCGTGCGCTCGGCGACCCCCGCGGCCGTCGCGACCTCACGCATGCTCGTGCTGGCGTAGCCCTGTCGGACGAAAAGGTCGGCGGCTGCCTCGCGGATGACGCGGCGGGTCTGCGCAGCCTGCGCAGAGCGAAGATCCGATCGGTACTGCCGCTTGACGGGCTCGGACATGGCGGAGCATCCTCTAATTTGGTTACAGCCACACTGTATCGGATATCTGGTTGCCAGATCTCCGTGCCGACAAGCTCTGGAGGCGCGACATGGAACGACCCACGATCGACGGCCTGCGTGGAGTGAAGCTCCCAGTGACCGATCTCCCACGCTCACTGGCGTGGTACCAGCAGGTGTTCGGGGTGGAGCCGTGGATCGAGTTCCCCGACGAGGGAGGCGTCGTACGAGGCGTCGCCTGCTCGGTCCCCGGGCTCGGCGAGACCGGAATCGCGCTGCGGGAGAACCCCGACGCGGCCCGTGGGATCGCCGGGTTCGACCCGATGAACTGGCACGTGCCCGACCGTCCCGATCTGGAGGCATGGGCCTTGTTCCTCGACGATCTCGGGATCCCGCACTCGCCGGTCATCGACGCGAGTCTGGGCTGGCTTCTGGTCTTCCACGACCCCGACGGCATCGAGCACCACCTGTACAGCCGGTCAACCCATGGGATCGACCAGGACGGACGATCGGGTTACGGCCGGGTGGTCAGCTGAGCAAGGAACCAGTCGCGGGCCAGTTCGGCCACGGCCTGCAGCGTCCCCGGTTCCTCGAACAGATGGGTGGCGCCCGGCACCACAGCCAAGCGGGTCTCACAGCACATCTGCGCCTGGGCCTCCCGGTTGAGCTCCAGGACCGTCGTGTCCTGTCCGCCGACGATCAGCAAGGTCGGTGCCTGCACGTGCCCGAGGAACGCTTCGGCCAGGTCCGGACGCCCGCCGCGTGACACGATCGCCGCGATCTCAGCGCCTCCTTCGGCCGCCGCGTAAAGCGCAGCCGCGGCTCCGGTACTGGCACCGAAGTAGCCGATCGACAGTCCCCGGAGGTCGGGATCGTCTTGCACCCAGCGGGTGACCCGGGCGAGACGGTGACCCAGCAGCTCGATGTCGAAGACGTTGGCCCGGTCCCGCTCCTCGTCTCCGGCGAGCAGGTCGAAGAGCAGCGTGGCAAGGCCAGCCTCGTTGAGCACCGACGCGACATACCGGTTGCGAGGACTGTGTCGGCTGCTGCCGCTGCCGTGGGCGAACATCACCAGACCGCGAGCCTGCGCAGGGAGCGTCAAGTGAGCGTCGACGCGGAACACGCCCACGGGGATCTCGACCTCGTCGTCGCGCACGGGAGGGTCACCCACCGCGGTCGAAGGGCGCGAGCTCCCCTCGCCCGGCAGTGCCGGGCGGGGTGCCGGGCGAGCTCCCCTCGCCCGGCACCCCGCCCGCGCGCACCAAACACTCGATGACCTCGGCGTCGGTGGTCTGGGTGAAGTCGTCGTAGAACTGCCCGACGCCGAAGAACCGCCTCGGGGTGGCGAGCGCGACCAGCTCGTCG
>Ga0302323_100001901_pt1 | contig 16984 bp, 13 predicted proteins | sample Fen_T0_3_FD_201950 | JGI IMG/M metagenome (GOLD analysis project Ga0302323, IMG submission 201950) | Peat permafrost microbial communities from Stordalen Mire near Abisko, Sweden - Fen_T0_3 | ecosystem: Environmental > Terrestrial > Soil > Wetlands > Permafrost | place: Sweden: Abisko... | reverse complement strand
ACGTAGCCGGAGCAATGTCGAGTCTGGCGGATCCACGCACCGATGTTGGTGCCAACGCCATGTTCGCCGGTGACGCGACTACCTGTCACACGAGCAGCGTCGAGTGCCTGATTGTCGACCAGTACCATGCGCTTTCGAGCGGGACTTCGATGGCTTCGCCAATCGTGACCGGAGCGGTTGCCCTACTGCTGCAGCGCGACCGCAATTTGACTCAGAGTCAAATCCTGCGAGCGCTTCAAGCCGGCGCCAACACGGTCTTCAACCTCTATGCGTCGCCGTCTCAGGTCGGTGCCGGGCTGCTCGACGTCGAAAATACGCTTCTGGCGCTGGACGGCGCGATTAGCACGTCCGCGGTAAGCACGGTAAACAGCTGGATCGGGCTCGGCATTTCCTACACTCGACCGGACCCAAACTGGCCGATTGCGGGCTTGGTTCACCTGCGCGACGCGACTAACCGTGCCGTCGATGTTGACACCGCGCGGCTGTCGCTTGAAGTCCAAAATGGGCACGTTGTCTCGGGATTGAAGCGCGAAACGCCCGGTTATTATCGCTTCACGCTTGCCGGGGAAGCGCGAACTGCCGGACTGGAACTCCGCGTCAACTTGCTCATCGACAATCAGCGCGTGCTCGAAGTTGAGCGAACCATCGCCGTCGATATGCCGAATACCCGCGAAGCTGCCGTTGCAGGGCGTGGCTGCGCCGTGAACGCGCCGCTGTCAACCGATGTTGGTCCGGGTTTGCTGTTTCTGGGGTTGGGCGTCGCAGTGGCGCGCGCGCGTCGGCGTCGCGCCTGCTTGACTGGCGGCCTGACTAATTTCGACGTCGTGTGATACGGGCAGAAGACACGGAGGATTGGGGACGACTGGTCCGCTCACACGGTTACGGTTGCAGTGGTCAGTTCGCCATGCGACACTAGGCTTCATGGGGTCGTCTGGGCAGACAGAGGTTGAGGTTGGGTACCGAGCTTTGGGTCGGCTGGGGCTGTTGGTTCATCCCGAAGGGGAAATTAGCAGTAGTGAGTGGGACACGGTCCTGCTGGAAATCAAGGCTCACTTACCAGAGCTGCGTCTGATGATCCTCTGCTCTGACGGCAGGCTCACTCCCACGCAGCGCAATGCGGTCACGCTGCTGCAACAGCAGCATCCGTTTAGGATTGCAACGTTCACCGATTCACCCCACACCAGAGGTGCAATGACGGCGCTCGAGTGGTTTGGCGTCCAAGTTGACGTGTTCCCCACCGCAGAGTTGTCCCTGGGTCTTGCAAAGCTAGGGGCAACCACGGACGAAATTCGGGGCGTTCGGATGAGCATGCGCCAAATTCAACGCGACTTGAGCTGGCGCGCCTCGTCGGTGCGGCAGCTTGCGATCAAATCGACCAAGGCCAAGGCTGGCTGAACCAACTCCTGGCCTCGGTATAGTCTTGCGCGCTCGGTTCGCGTTGAGCTAGTTCCCGCGCAGCCGCAGCGTGCGCTGAACCACGCGCTCGACCTTCTGCAGATCAGCGCGACGAAATGCGTGTCCAGGCCGCGCCAACTCGAGCATGAACGAGCGGGAACTACCCAGGGAAATCGGGATCATCGCGACGGCCCCAACACCGCTTTGGCTGCTAGCGAACCGCATGGCAAGTGCGTCTTCGGTGGGGCCGTAGGGCGGGCCAATCACGGGCCGGCCGAGGCGTGCTGCGGCTACCAAGAGGTCAGACTTAGGCAGCGGATGTCCCAGGCGGTCTTTGGGCATGGGACCAATGACACAGCGGGTAATCATGCTTCTTACGGAGCGCTCGAAGCAATGAAGCATGGCGCACTCCGCGCTCGTGGTCAGCATGGCCGACTGGGTCATGTCGTGGAAGAATTCGTCTTCATCCCGAATCCGAGCCAACTCGTGCAATAGCTCTACCGTTCCGAGCGCTGGTGCTGCCGTTGGTAGCAGGCCCACACGGCTATTGAAGGCGGCGACCTCGCGAACGGCGGCGACAGCGCGCCACGAGCCCCGCATGACGCGCACGTGGCAATAGTCAGGGACTTGGCCATGCTCGACGTGGCGAACGAGTTGTCCGGTGACAATGGGGCCTACCGAACGCTTGCCGTCGGTGACGTACCAAAGTGGCGGTGGTTGAGGCAAAAATACGCTACTTGGGATCTGGTGGATCGGCATGGTTGGACTCTCCGACGGCTTCGACGCACGAATTGTCCCCTGCGAGGCGTGGGTTGGGCCAACTAAGTTGCTGCGGGCAGCGTCGAGATTCCCGTTGCGTCGGCTGGGCACACGCGACTACGGTCTGCCGCATGCCCCGACTGGCCAGGTATTTGAAGGGATTTCTAGCAGTTAGCTTGGGTGGCGTTGGTATTGCGGCAGCTCAACCCGACTCCGAGGCCTCGCGTCGCGTGTCGCTCACGATGTCGCCGCTGAATTTGCAGTACCCAGTCGTCGAGCTAATGGCCGAGGTGAGGCTCTTGGCCAAGCGTGGGCGCGCAGTGTCGGCGGCCTTCATCGCCGGCTACGGCGAGTATTCCGAACCGATCGAGACCAACAATGGCGTCAAGGCTGGCACGCGTCAGCCGCGCGCCGGTCAGCTCGGCGGGCAACTGCTCTACTACCCGCTCGACGATTTTCGTGGCCTGCAAGTTGGTGGCGAGGTCATGTTGGTTAAGTACCTGGGCTTCGATCTCGAATCAACTCGACACTTGACCACTGTCGGTGATGGGGTCGGGGTTGGGCCCTTCGTCGGTTACAAGTACTTGGACAAGACCGGCTTCACGTTTTCCGGGCAGCTCGGCATGGCCTACATGGTACAGCCGTCACACGCGCCCGCAACCGGCGCGAGGTTTTCGTCGAGCAAGCCGTCGCGCTGGTTCCCGTTGGTCAACGTCAACGTGGGTTGGTCGTTTTGAGCGAGTGCACTACGATCTTGCAGCCTGTTACTTTAACGCACCGCGATAGATTCGCTCAATTGCGCGTGTCACGAGGCTTTGCGGTGCTGCGCGCTGAACCACGGAGGTGAGCCAATTGCTCGGGCCCGGTACCGCGATGGCGCCGCGCTCGATGAAGGCCTTGACGGCGTGGCGAGCGCAGATGACAGCAGGCATCATACTGGCGTGGTCCGGGCCGAAGGTCTTTCCGAGCCCTGAATACTCCGACATCTCAGTTGTGATCCCACCCGGGCAAAAGACGGTGACCGTCACGCCCGTATTCCGCAACTCTTCGCGCAACGCCAGGCCGAGGCTCGTGACGTACGCTTTGGTGGCGCCATACACGGCCTGGTAGGGCATGGGCGAAAAGCCCGTCATGCTCGAGACCAGCATAATGCGGCCGGGGATCTGATTGTCGACGAAGTACTTGGCGAAGCGGGTAGCCAACAGCGACAGGCCCGTTACGTTCGTGGCGATGATACTTTGGATCGACTCTGGGGTTTGCTCGACGGCCTTGCCGAAAAACGTGATCCCTGCATTCAGGATCGCACCATCGATGCGACGTGGCGTTGTGGCTTCGTCGAAGCAACGCTGCACGCCCTCGACTGTCGAGAGGTCAGCAGCGATGGCTTTGACCTCGCTACTGGGTGCTGAACGAAATTCCGCCACGAGTTCATCCAAGCGCTCTTTGCGCCGAGCAACACCAATGACACTGCCTGCTTGTTCACGGACGATGTGGCGCGCGATCTCGCGGCCCAAACCAGCTGAGGCGCCGGTAACCAGGGTGTTGGTGTGTCGGAGTTGCATGGCCCGGGGCATAGCCCGTAACTTTTCCGAGTACAACCCGCTCGCCGATTCAGCCACAATGCCGGCGTCTTCTGCTTGGTCGACGCGGCGGAGTCACGACTTCGGCCGCTTGTCGCACTCGCGCGTCCTCGGTCCGACTTTAGCGCACTTAGCTGCACCCGTGGGCAGCCTTCGCGATTGAGCGGCGAGTGAACATGATATCGTCGAGGTTCACATTTCCAATCTCGACCGGAGGTCGTCGTGACGTTTTCTACGACTAGGAGTCGACTACATTGTTCGTGGGCGCGGCAAACCGCTACGCGCTGCACAATTCCGTTGCTGGTTCTGGCAGGGGGTTGCGGAGAGCCCAAAGCTGACAATAGCGGGACGACGAGTCGCCCCAATGGGGGCACGGACAGAGTCGCCGGCACATCAAGCCCGACCTGTGCAGTTGCGTCGAGCACGGGTGCCGTTGCCGAACCGAGGTTCAAGCTCCACCTTGATGGCGAAACCGGTTGGTTCGCGGCTCCGCTGGTGGTGGATCTCGACGGGGACGGTTCGAACGAACTCGTCGCGGCGTACTACGACGTGTTCGTGTTCGACTCCAAGGGCAAGCAACTGGCACGCATAGATGCGGGCGGCGAGCGTGTCTACGCGCCCCACATCGTGGCAGACATTGATGCTGACGGCATCAAGGAGATCGTCTTTGGCACAGGATCGAAGGTGCACGCCTATGAATGGAAAAGTGGCCTTGCCACGAAGAAAGCAGGCTGGCCCGCTTTGGCGGATAGTGTTCCATCAGACGGAAATGACCCAGAAGTGCGTGGCCTAGCTGCAGCGGACTTAGATGGCGATGGCAAGATTGAGGTCGTAGCCACGACGACCGAGACCACAGAAACCGAAATGGGTGGTGCTCAGGTGTTCGTCTTCGCCGCCAATGGTGCACTCTACCAACCCGCGGGGCTCGGCTATCAGGCGTGGCCACGCTACAACAGCAAGACTGGCGCCGGTAACGACGCAGATCGCAATGGCTACGGCCATCATGGCTACGGCTGCTACGGACTCAACGTCGGGATCGGCAATGTCGACGACGACGCCGAGCTCGAGATCCTGGCCACCTACGATAATCACCACCTTCAGGTGTTTGATTTGGACGGCGTCGCTATCAACGCCTCAAGCTACTTTAGCAATCGCGCAAACGAATTTGAAGGCCAGCGCTTCAGCTACGGCCAGTTTATTCGTTGGGCGGATCCAGCGGTTGAAGAGCGGCACTATCACTTGCACCAAGGCGATTGGCCGGACATCAACGTGACCGAGTGGTTGCAATGGACGCAGTCGCCTCCGAGCGTGGCCGATCTTGACGGGGATGGCAAAGCTGAGATCATCGGCGTGCCCAATGTGGAATTACACGAGCCCTATCAGACGCAAGCCTGGGCAGTCATGGTGCTCGAGGGTGCCCATGGCGATGGTGAGCGTGCCGCCATGCGCAAGCCAGGTTGGGAAACGCTGCCTCGCGGTCTCGGCGTGCTCAACATTGACGGTTGGTATCCGCCAACCGCTGTGCCAGCGCCCGCCATTGTGAACCTTCTAGGCGACTCCAAGCTCGAGATCGTAGTGTCACTCAACGACTACCGCATGCATGCCTTCGATGCGGCTGGCCAGGAACTCTGGCGCTACGACTATAGCCGGGGTAAAACCGTTGCATTTGCCTCCGAGCCAACGATTGCGGACTTGAACCAGGATGGTTCGCCCGAGGTACTATTTGCCACGTTTGGCGCACCGGATGTAACCGATAGTGGCACGCTCGTCGTGCTTTCAGCCAATGGGGCCCCGTTGTTCGTCGTGCCGCTGCCAAATCCGGGTCACAACGGTAATGGCAATGGTGCACCGGCTGCGCCCACGGTGGCGGATTGGGACGGCGACGGCACTTTGGAGGTCTTCGTACAAACGTTTGACCACGGTCTCGACGTTTTCAGTGTCCCGGGCTCTCGGGGCAACTGTCTGCTTTGGGCAACAGCCCGCGGCGGCCCGCTGCGCACAGGGTCAACGAGCGCGAAATTCCAGTAGTTGACTCAATTGGGCCCGCATGATCAATTGGCCTGCATCCCGGCCCGCTTCTGCGCCTTGTTGTGATAGCTTGGAGATTATCCCCATGTTTGGAGCCACTCGCCGTTCACTCTCAGCGCTATGTCTCGTGACCTTGGTCATCCTGGTTGCTCCGCGGGTTTCGGCGCAAACCGAAGAGGACCGCGCGGCGGCGCGGGCACTGGCCACCCAAGGGATCGCGGCCTACAACGAGGGTAAGCCTGCCATTGCGCTCGACCTGTTTGCGCGTGCGGAGTCACTGCTGCATGCCCCGCCACATGTTTTGTACATGGCGCGAGCCGCAGCGAAGTTGGGGCAGTTAGTGCGTGCCAGGGAGCTCTACTTGAAGCTCGGTCGCGAGGAGCTGCCCATAACAGCGCCGCAGGCGTTCCGCGACGCCCAGAACGACGCGCGCACCGAGGTCAAGGCGATCGAGCCACGCCTTTGTAGTCTCGTCATCAGCGTCAAGCTAGTAGTGGGTCTCGATGCCGCACAGGTCAAGGTCGAGATGGACAAGAAGCCGATCTCTTCGGCCGTGCTCGGAGTCTCTATACCTACGGATCCGGGAACGCACCGGCTTGTGGCGTCGGCGCCGGGTTACCAAAGCAAGTTGGTCGAAGTGACCTTAGCTGAAGGCGGACGCGGCAGCGCCGAACTCGTGCTGGAAGCAACCGGGGCCGTTCCTATTGCCCCGACGCCTGTCGCGACCAACCAATCCGTGCAGCCTGGTTCAACTGCACCGCTTGCGACCCCCGCACCCGTCGCAGCAACGACCAACACCGATTCGACGACGGCAAGTTCGGGCAGCCCGAATTGGATGCGGCCTGCATCCTATGTGGCTCTGGGCGTGGGTGTCGTTGCGTTGGGTGCAGGTACCGTATTCGGGCTGTCATCGCGCAGCAATCGCAAGGACGCGGACAATCTCGCTAACCAATGCGGAGAGCCGTGCCTGAAGAGCGATCCGCTCGTATCGCAAATCGATATCAAGGACAGCAAGGCTCGGCGCCAGATGACCATTTCAATCGTGAGTTTCGTCGTTGGCGGTGTGGGCGTCGCGTCGGGTGCAACGCTCTTCGTGCTGAGCGGCCGCAAGCCTCTGAAATCTGCTCACACAGTAACCCCCTTTGTCGCGTGGGGTAGCGCTGGGGTTAGTGGGACCTGGTAATTTGGTAGCAGCGGGTGCGACAACTTGACCATCGGGAGACGTTAGAATCATGTCAATAGCAAGCAGCCTTTGGACTCACCCGCTTCGACTCACGTCCTTGATTCTTGTTTTGGCCGGCGCGACAACTTTGGTGGGCGCTTGCAACTCGGGTGAGGTTAGCGGGGACGAGCAGGCCGCGTTAGCGAAGCAAGGGTTGAACTTTGCAGGTGATTGCGTGTGTTTGCCAATTGCTAGCTGCCCCACAGCTACTACTGGTTGCGTTCGGGCGCCGACTGCGCTCGATCGCTGTCAGTCCACAACAACTTGCAGGACCGGAACGAGCTATTGCTACGTCCTTCCCGACGGCAAGGGCTGCACAGCAAGCGACCTGACGAAAACCACGTGCGATGGTGGCTACTGTGGCACATGTCCGGGGTGCTACGCCGCGAAGACGGGTCTCTGCGCTGCAGGCACCGAAGTGGCAGCCTGCGGGGTCGGTGCGGTTGCATGCGCGGACTGCAACGACGGCAACGAGTGTACGAAGGACATTTGTTCAACCGGCAGATGCTTGAGTTCGACGGTAGGCAACGGTACCGCTTGCACCGGTGGCACCTGTTGGTCCGGCAAATGCTGTACCGGCTGTCTCCTGAGTGGCAGCTGTCAGGCTGGGACCGCTGCCGCGGCTTGCGGAACCAGTGGCATTGATTGTTCGGTCTGCCCCGCGTCCACTAACCCGTGCATCAAGAGCTACTGCGGCACCACCGGATGCGTTGCGGAAAACGTTGCTCTCGGCACCGCATGCTCGGACGGCAACCTCTGCAATGGCGACGAGACTTGTGATGGTAACGGCAAATGTCTCTCGGGGACCGCGAAAGACTGCACGAGCAGCGACCCCTGTTTTGAGAGCAAGTGCGACAACAAGCTCGGATGCGTCGCGTCGCCAAGACCGGGCGTTTCATGCAATGACGGCGATCTGTGCACCGTCGGTGATGCCTGCGACGTGGGGGGCAAATGCGTCGGTGGGGCGCGCAAGCCCTGCGACGATGGGAAGAACTGCACGAATAACGATTGCAACCCGACCACGGGCAATTGCTTGAACACCCCCCTGTCGAACAATACTCCCTGTGACGACGGTGCTGCCTGCACTACGGGTGAAACCTGTCAGTCCGGGATATGCACACCGGCCGGTATGGTGCCATGCGACGACGGAACGTTCTGCACAAAAGACAACATCACCTGTCCTTCCGGTGCCTGCAGTTCGGATCCCGTGGCCATGGATGGGCAGCTCTGCGTTCCAACGAACAAATGCGTGTACAACGGCACCTGTAACAACGGCACTTGCGGTGGTGGCACGCCCGTCAATTGCGACGATGGAAATCCTTGCACCACAGATGATTGTGACCCAGCGACGGGGTGCACCCATACGAACGAACCGGTGACGACCCTGTGTATCGATGGTAACCCCTGCACGACCGAGGATCACTGTCGGCCGGTCACTGGCAAGTGCCAAGGGGTCGCGACAGTTTGTGCCGCACTCGACGATTGTCATGCTCCTGGCACTTGCGACTCGGCAACTGGGCGTTGCGATGACCCGCGGCGCGTTGACGGCTTTCCCTGCGCAAATACCACCGGGCGCTGCGCAAGTGGGGTCTGCCAGTTCGATGCCGTGGGTGCAGCCGGTGCGCCCGGCGTTGCAGGCAGTGCCGGCGTACCAGTGGGCAGCGGTGGTTCGACTAGCACGACCGGAACGGCTGGAAGTACAGCAGTCGGTGGGACGAGCGCCAAAGGTGGCACAACTGCGGATGCTGGCGACGTGTACCAGCGCAACCCCGGTGGCTGTAATTGCAACTTGCCGGGGCGCTCGTCGTCAAGCCGGCTAGCTTTGTTGGGCTTGCTCGGGCTTGCTCGGGGTTTCGCACGCCGGCGAAGGTCACCGCGCTAACTATTTCAAGTACAACCCTGCGAGCAGCGTCAGCCCCAACATCAGCCGATACCACGCAAAAGGACGAAAGTCCTTGGTTTGAACCCAGCGCATCAACCAGACCACTGACAGGAATGCGACAATCGTTGCCACGACGAATGCGACGAGGGTGTCTGCAGCAAGAAGCTGTGTGAGCTCACCATGCTTGGCTGCGTGTTTCAGTTCCATTGCGCCAGCGGCTAGCATCACTGGGATCCCCGAGAGGAACGCGAACCTTACTGCGGTCGGCCTCGCGACGCCAACGACCAACGCTGCCATTACGGCTGCACCGGAGCGGGAAGTGCCAGGAAACGCAGCTGACAACAATTGCCCGGCAGCTACGGCATAGACCGCCGTCCACGTCAATTGATCGACCAGCACCTTACTCTTGGCACGCCCTTCGACGAGGAAGATGACGAATGCCCCGATGAGCAGCGCCCAGGCAACAGGACCAGCGGTGTCGGGCAATTCGAGGTCGTGCGTTTTCATCAACAGGCCGCCAGCGCCGATGATCGCGACGCAGACGACCAATTTGAGCAATTCGCCGCGCTGCTTGGGCTCACGCCAGCCCACGAGCATGCCCCAAATGGTCCGCCAGAACACGACCGTCACGGCCAGAATCGGACCAATCTGAATCAGCACATTGAACGCCTCGGTGCGATGGATCCCGAGCCAGTGCTGCACGAGAAGTAGGTGACCCGTTGACGAAACCGGCAGAAACTCGGTTAGGCCCTCAACAAGACCAAGTATCAGGGCATCGAACATGGCGCCTTATTGCCACATAGTGCCGCAAGGGCAAATCGTGGTTTCCGACCTGTACGGGCGCCCTTGCCTGTCGCCCGGCGCCGTGTTTACGCGCAGTGAATGGGGGATCTCGTCAATCCGCACGCACGCGTTCGGCTTGGGCAGGTGCGAAATTGAGGTGGTTTCAGGTGCGTCGTGGGTGCCACTTCTACGAAACGAGCCTCGAAGTGACCAGGCGGGACCGACCCAACCCAACAAGTCGCCTCGCCGCAGTTGGCCGATTCGTGGCCGTGGCGATGAGGCCTTGTCTCGTCCAGCCCGAGTGCCAATCTGTGGAGTGGAACGCCGCACAAGGGGAGACTTCATATGTTGCTTAATCCAATTCGTCTTACGGCTCTTCTGCTGGTCGCCCTGGTCGCGGGTTGCGGCGGTGCGACGGAAACCTCCGACAACGAAACGACCGGCGGTACCAGCGGTACCGGCGGCTCGACGACGATGGGTGGCAGCGCGAGCTTCGGCGGAACTTCGGCAATTGGTTCTGCGTCGTCGCAGGGTGGCGCTACCGCAGGCATCTGTTGGTACGACGGTGTCTCGTACGCAGCTGGGACGGCATTCCCAGCCGGCGACAACTGCAACACCTGTTCGTGTTCGGCGAACGGCATGGTGGTGTGCACGTTGCGCGCTTGCCCGATCCCAAACCCTGCGGGGTGTCTGTACAACGGCGTGTATTTGGCAGCGGGTGAGACAGTTGGTGCCGGTGACGGCTGCAATACCTGCACTTGCGATGCCTCCAGCCCAACCGGCACAGCTGCTGTCAATTGTACCAGAACAGCCTGTGTTGCAAGCTGTAGCTATGCCGGAACGATGCGGGCCAACGGTACCAGTTTCATGGCGACCGATGGCTGCAACAAATGTAGCTGTTCGAATGGTAATGTTCTTTGCACTGACATGTCCTGCATCTGCAATCCAGCGGCGGAGTATTGGCGCAGCTACACCGTCACGTCCGCGGCACAGTGCGAGGCTGTCCGTTTTGCCTGTCCCACCAATTCGGCACCATTCTTCAACGCTTGTGGTTGCGGCTGTGAGCAGAGTCCAGACTGCCCGGCCTCCTTCCCGTGCGTGGACAACTCCCAAATCGTGTATCTTTCGGGTTCTGCAGGGGCGACAGGCGTTAGTAGTGGCGCTTCTACCTACGCGCCTGGCACGGGGGGCACTTCGAGCAAGATCGCTGTTGACGTTGCACCGGCAGCAGGTGGTCAGGCGGGTGTATCACTGCCAATCATCATTTGCGCGACGCCTGCACAGCGGGCGCAATGTCCGCTCACGGCGGTGCCATTGCTGTAGCTTGCGCGGTGCCCAATGGTCAGAGCGCACGTGGTGCGGCGAGGCTAAATCCGCACCACGTAAACCGTGCAACCATGCGGTTCGAAAGGTGCATGGTCCGGATCGAGCAAGTGGGTTGCGTCAATGCCACCCAGGTTTACCCCGAGGATGAGCAGCGAGCGTACGCCGTCGAGGGCGACGATGCGTTTTTCGGCATTGGTGACTCGCGGCTCGAAGGCGAAGTCGAGCCGCCCGGTCTCTTGCTCTTGCGCGTCGAGTTTGACGGCGGTCCAACTGAACGGCCCCGGTCCTTCCCATTCGACGTGCACGGCCAGGGAGAGGTCGTTGGTGGGCACGTCGATGTCAATGCGAACGGCCACCATTCCGAGTGGTCCAATCGGCATTTTGTTGGCTACGCGGCGTGGCAGCGACGAAACGCGCAGGTTCCAATCTGGAACGATGCGAGCGAAGGTGCCCGCCCACGCCAGGCGCCCGAGCGGGCCCGCGCTCGACCCGAGTTGCGCTCGTGCGGCAGCAAAGGCATTGACCCGATGGGCAAAGTCGACGCGATCGTCACTGAGCGAGCCGCGCAGTACGTCGAGCCAATCGGGTTCGTTCAGGGTGCGCGGACCATCAGCGCGCTGCGTGCGACCCGATAGCGCAAATAGCCCGGTGACCAAACCGTAGGGGACCTCAGTGCCCAGCGTTTGCTCGATATATTCGAAGAACAACGCGGTAGAAGCAGCCGCATCGAGCTCGTCGCGCCCGACGGCTGCCTGATGCGCCTCAGCATTCGCGCGCACTACCTCGACCAAGTCGCTACCGTTGGGCTGTCCAACTTCCCACCACAAACCTGCGGCGTAGGCGCGCCGACTGCGCGGCGACTCGGCTGGATCGAGGCGTGCGGCGATAGCCTCACCGATGCAAAATGCAGCCTCGCGCTCGTAATTTGCGGCCGCCAGCGCGACGTCTGCCACACCGGACCGACAAACCACTGAGGCTGAGTCAAACGCTCGATTTTGCGCTGGAACGAGGTCGACGGTGAGTGGGCCCGGCGTTGGGCGCAATTCCCAAGTGACTGCCGGCGAACCCGAATTCGGATCCCAACGGCGTTCCGGTTCGGGTAGGCGCGCCGCGTACACGAGTCTTCGGTAGCCAATCTCGAGGGCCGAAAGCGCAGCAGCCAGGTGACCTTCCATCGCTGCGGCTCCCCGAAGAAGCGGCTTTGAGCGCACTTCATTTCCCCGATAAGCCACGGCAGGAGCGTTGGCCACGCAAACCGGGAGAGTCAAACTACAGGCAAGATCATGCGGCGGGTTGAGCGCCAAGACGTCGCGACGCAGGACCCCCGACGGTAGCCGGGGATCGAGCTCGATCTTGGCTTTGACCCTTCGGGCAATGGGCCCAAGCAGGACTGATTGGGCACGAGCTGGGTTGGCCAGCAGCAGCCAGGCGAGTGCAGCCATTAGGGGGAAACCGGCCAACTTGGGCCGAGGCCTGAGCGGGCGAACAGGACCTTTTGGCCCAGACCCCTTAGATTTGACAATTTCTGCCACGGGCACCCTATACTGGCACAACCCGACTACGGAGTCGTCGCCCTGAGGAACCATGAGTGAGTCAACCTTCGACCCAGCACAGGCGCTCAAGATCGATCTGTCGCGCGGGCAATTGTCGCTGATGGGATCATCCGGGCGCGTACTCGTCCCCACCGAAAGCCTCGCCGAACTTCTAGCCGCTTCGACCAATGAGGCGATCTCGGCATTCGGTGCAGGCATAGGCACCGACATCGGTCGACGAATTTTGGAACGATTGGGCTCGGCCATCGAGCGGGCTACGATCGAGCTCTACCTCGAGCATCTTGGGGGTGAGTTGGCGCTTTCGGGCCTTGGAAGCCTTTCGGTAGAGCGGTGGGGTAAGGCGCTCGTGCTTTGCCTTGAGGGGCTTGGGGATTCAGCAGGCCTCGAGTCGATGGTGATGTCGCTCATCGAGGCGGCGATCCAGCGCTCGCTCTCACGCGACGTCGTGGTGCTGCGCCTCGCCAAAACCGACGGCCTTTTGCGGCTTATTGTCAGCGGTCGACACGCAAAATTCCAGATCGAGCAATGGCAGGCAGCGGGACTGTCGTACGGGCAAATTCTGACCAACCTTCATCAAAATCCTTTGGTTGAAGCGAGCAGCACGCGAGGTGAGTCGTGAACCTGCAAAGTATCGAGCGCCTCCAGAATCTGCTCGGGCGTATTCAGCAAAACGTGAAGTTGCCACGCACGCGGACCGGGGGTCTCGGCGCTTTCATAGTCACGCCAACAAGCGCCGCACCGGCGCTCACTTTAGCGCAACCAGCTGCACCCGTCGTACTGCCTGAGCCAGAGAACGTTCTGCTTGAGCAAACAAAGGTCAGCGCAGCGATTGCCGCCAAGTCGGCGCCAGAAGAAGAGATTCAAGTCGACGTCGAAGTCCCGAGCCTTGAAGCGCTCGATGCAGGCGACGATGGCGCGGCTCTGGAGAATGCGGCTCTGGAGAACGCGGCTCTGGAGAACGCGATCGAGGATGTAGACCTCGAAGATATCGCGGTTGAGGTTGTCAGCGCCGTGACGACCGAAGCTCCGAGCGAGCCGGCGCTTGAACGTCAAGTGGCTGTGATGCCCTTCTCGGTGCCACCGGCCCTCGACGAACTCACTTTTTCAGAACCGCCCCCTGCGCCAGAGCCGCCAGCGGCCGTGGTTGAACCGCGACCAATACCAGTAGCGCAGGTCGTCTCCGAGGCCCCCGGCTCGATCGATGCCGCGCTCCTTGCGGCCACTGAGGCGCATGCCGCGGCAGCGGAACCTGCCGATGCGGAGCGGGCTGAAGCAGTGCCGGCTGAAAGCTACCGAGGGCCCGCGTTCACGCCCCCGCCCGAATCAGGTCCGCAACTGACGGTTCCACCCATGGCAGCACCGGCTGTGCCTGCGGACTATCGCGGCCCGGCCCCGACCATCGAGCAATTGGGTGAGCTGATTGAACTAGAACAGACTTTGGGGCCACCACTCGAATTGGCTCAGCCTGCCTCTGAACCAGTTCCGGCACTCGCGAAACCGCCGGAGGAGTTGGAATTCGTTCCCCGTGCGTCAGTGCCCTCGCGGCCGCTCGAAGCACGCGAACCCATGCAGACCCTCGTCGGTGGTTTCACCGAGGAGGAGGTCGTTACAGGTGACGCAACGGGTCCCGAGACTCCGCCGCCACCGGCGCGGGTCTTCCTTCGACCTGCCGAGGTGCCTGCAGCAGTCGACGTCGTCGCGCAGCAGCTTGAATCCCGGCAATCCACGCCAACCTCGGTCACGACGACCGATGAGTCTGCATTTGGCGAAGAAAGTCCAACCGCGTCTTCAGAGCTAGCGCCTGAGTTGGTTGCGCGACCGCCCGTTGCCTTGGCGCGACCGGTCGTGGACGTCATTTCAGCTGCGCGCGCCTATCGCCCAGCAAGCTTTCTCGAGCTGCTGGACGCATCGGTTGGGTTGTTGAAGAAGTAGACGCGTGAAACTTCGCGCTGCAGACGGGCGAGCTCAGAGTCGATACACGCGGCAGTCGCCGCGCTGAAATGCCGGTTCAAGCGTTGCGGCCCAGGCGGGTTGTTGACCTGGAAACAGGATGAAGTAGTCGACGTGGCTTTGGTGTGCGAGGGTTTTGAAGTCTTGTTCGCTCGGTGCGGAAAGCATGGCCGCGAGGCGATGATTCGCCTCGAGCGCAGCTACGGGCACGTCCGCCGCTTGCGCCGGATAGGCCACGTAGGCGCGACGTTCGGCAAGGCTCTGGAACATGAGGTTGCCTCCAAGCTCGCCCAGTTGAATAACCGCATTCTTCGGGGAGCGCTCACGGAGATAGCGCGCCGCTTCGAAGACATCGCGGCTAATCGCGATGCGCGTGGCTGGCTCCGATCCAGGGTAGACGAAGGCGGTCTGCAATCGGTCGGCCCCTTCGAATACCTGATATCCCAACACGAGCAGCAATAGCGGCAAGCCCAGGAACAACGCGGCTTGACGTGCTGGCTTAGCCCAAGTCCGCGCTTTCGCCTCAAGCGCACTCCCGCACCAGGCCGCGATTGCCAGGTAGGGCCAAATAAAGGTCTTGTGGATGATCTCGTAGGGATCGCCGTGGCCTGCGTTGAGCTCGAGCCCAAGCGTAATGATGGCGTAGTTGATCAATGCGGTCCAAAGGAACCACATGCCGCCGCCGCCCAGGGCATTTCGAACGCGCGGCGAGCTGGCCAGCAGCAAGGCGAGCGGCACCAGAATGCCAAAAACGAGCAAAAGGAACGCCAACAAACCGACCGGAAGAAACAGCGTCGAATCCTTGGCGAGTTCGGCGATGCATTGTTGGCAGGCACCACCGATTTTGCTCAGTGACCAATGTAAATTCGCTGGCCCGGCGGTTGTACCGAGTAACAACGTCGGCGCTCGCGGAATGGCTGGCAAGAGCTTAAATGCACAGAGGGCAAAAGTCGCGACGGCTGTGGTGCTTAGGGCCAATCGAGCAATCAGTTTGACACGCGGGAAAGTCATCGCCGCAAAGAGCAACAAACCAAACGAATAGCTCAAAAAGACCTGGGACTTGAAGACTATGACGCAGGCTGCGGCGCCGAGGCCGACCAACGTGTACCGCCGCAGTTGCTCGCGGTTGCCTTGAATGCAAAAGGTCCAAGCAAGCAGCATTAACGCCGTGCCCATCGCGCCATTGGCAGCAATTTGCTGAAAGAAGAAGTAGCTCAGCCAGCGATTTTCCAGCAGATAGAAGGTCGCATCTGGAAGGGCGAGGCAAGCCACCACGGCTAGCAACCCCGCAACGGGCCCACGCAAAACGCGGCCAAAACCATACGCAGTAATCCCCGTCAATAGCGTACCGAGGGGCGCAAACACGGCCACGGTGCCGAGGTAGGCAGGGATCCCAGAGAGCCGCACGAGCAGGCTCGGAATCATATAGGCAGCGTAGTGGTATGGCGGCAATGCTGAAGGGCTAAGCAACGGATCGGTACCAAGCATCGCGCCGCCGCCTTGGGCAAAGTGATTGATGTGCACCGAATGGTAAAATGTGTCGAACCAGGGCATCGAGGTCACGGTCGTCGGCGTCAGCGCAAGCCCGGCTAGATTCTGTCGTGACCAAAGCGTTGTAAAGACAACGGTGATGAGCAGCGCAATGACAGATGCTGGCGTTAGCTCAAGCCGGCGAAGCGGTTGCAGGTGCAGAGTCTTGTAGGCGACCGCTCCGACCAATACGAGGCTCAATCCAAAGCTAACGAGAAGGTCAAGGTGCAACACGACCGTGCCCATGAATAGGGTAATCGCCATGCAAAACACACCCAGCACCGACGCAAGGATGGGTTCGAGCGATTGCCCTTCCGGGATCAGCCACGCCGACAAGCACACTCCGAGGTAGCCAAGCAAACTCCACAGCCCCAACGCACTCAGTGCTGCCCGCCAACAGAAGCTGCCCTGTGCCATGGACGTCCACATCGCGATGGCAACGGTCAACGTGCCAACCGTGACGGCAGCCGGCGTGGCGGGATGACGATTTCTCATGGCGCAGACCGCGGAGATACTAGGACGGCGACCAAATTGGGAAGGAAATTGCACAAAGGGCCGATTGGCCGATGTTTTGGGCACTCGGGATTGCCGTCGGCGAATCGGTTGCATCGGAAAGCTTCTGCCCTACGGTGTCGTCGATTCCGCCGGCTTGAACCGAGATTCGCATGAAAACGATGATTCTATGTGGTGGCGCCGGGACGCGTCTGCGCGCTGAGGGATCCCCTCATTTTCTTCTCTGGCAATCCGTCTGCAGGTGATCGACTTGCAACGAGTTGAGGGACAATACCTCAGCGCGCTCAGTCTCGCGCCCATATTCGCGGGGAATCCATGGGTGATGTCGCGTGTTGCGGGGCGCATGAAACTGCTGCCAACTGACCGCTGGTTGCTTCCGAAGGGCCGTTCTCGTAGAAACTTCTTCGAAATGGCTCACGTGCGAGTAGCCCTCGAAGATCTGTTTCGCGAGGACCTGCACCTG
>Ga0302323_100001900_pt1 | contig 16989 bp, 15 predicted proteins | sample Fen_T0_3_FD_201950 | JGI IMG/M metagenome (GOLD analysis project Ga0302323, IMG submission 201950) | Peat permafrost microbial communities from Stordalen Mire near Abisko, Sweden - Fen_T0_3 | ecosystem: Environmental > Terrestrial > Soil > Wetlands > Permafrost | place: Sweden: Abisko... | reverse complement strand
GGCGTCGCCGCTCGCTTGAATACCCTAGTATTCGGCGCTTCGCTGCTCCTTGCAGCCGGGCCAAACCCGCTCCGAACGGCTCGGTCCGACTTTGTCCACGGGCTGCCAGTGCCGTCGGTCAGAATTTCGGCCATGTTTGGTCGCGCCTTGCCGGCCGGCGCGCCTCGTCACGGCGGCACCTGGCTACTTTTCTAGGCCACTTTGGCGTCGACGTCGGCGCTTTCGCCGGCCACAATGCGGTTTCGGCCTGCTCGCTTGGCTGCGTACAGCGCAGCGTCGGCGCTTGCCAGCAGCGACTCCGCTGTCACCGACGATCCCGGCTGAAGGCTGGCGTAGCCCGCGGAAACCGTGGCACGCAAGATCGCGCCGTGGCCGATATCGTGCGTGGTTTCGGCCACCCGCTGCCGTAACCGTTCGGCCACGATGGCAGCTCCCGCGAGGGGCGTGTCGGGCAGCACGAGAACGAATTCCTCGCCGCCGTAGCGTGCAGAGATGTCGGTCGGTCGAAGGCGATTGCCGAGCGCCTTGGCGATGCCGGCCAGTACCTTGTCGCCCACCGGATGCCCGTAGCTATCGTTGACCTCTTTGAAATGATCGACGTCGAAGAGGATCAAGCTCAGCGGCCTCCCCTCGTGTCTTGCCATACAGACCTTTTGCGCGACGGCCTGGTCGAAGTACACACGATTGTAAAGCCCCGTGAGGCCATCGCGCTGGGCCTCGTGCTCGAGCGATTTCGCCTTGGCCTCTAGCGTGCCGATGGCCTGCTTGGCATCGCTCACCTGTCGATTGGCTGCAATCGCGAGGATCAGCAAGCTTTCCTTGGCCTGCTCCAAAATTGCCGACAGGTCCTCGGGCGAGCCCACGTCGACGTCGAAGTTCGCTGCGAATTCTTCTGCGCGTACGGCAACCTGTTTCAAGGCAATATCCAGCTTCTCGTCGCTTATCTGCAGAAGCTTGTAGGCCGACTGCCGAAGCGCGCTCATGGCCAGCGCGGGATCCTGCTCGATCCAAAGGTCTGCCACTTCACCTGCAACCGCCACCAGTCGAACCAGGTTGACGATGTCCGGATGTGCATCGGGCGAAAGCTTGTTGGGCGCATGGCTGTACGCGATGGCGGTGCACAGGCTCGCCGGCAGCTTCCAGCGCTCGGCCAGCCACGCTCCGAGTCCTGAATGGTCCTCTCCGAACAGCGCCCGTTCGCTGTCCGTAAGGATACCGTGGCGCATGCCTGCGCGTGCCAGCGCCGCGTATTCTAGTCCCGCCAACTGACGCAAGGCCAGTACGCCTATGTCCTGCAAAAGCGCGCCCATGAAGGCCTCTTCTCCTAAACGAAAGCCCGTCGCTGCCGAAAGCTCGCGCGCAGCCACTGCGGACAGGAGCGAGCGTCGCCAAAACCAGGTCAACGTCTTCTTGTCCTTGTCCTGCAGTCCCTTCACCAGGGAAAACGAAAGCGCCAGCGGCCGCACCGCCGACAGCCCGAGAAGGCAGATGGCGTGGGAGACCGTCCGCACCTCGCACTTGAGCCCGTACATGGGCGAGTTGGTCAGCCGCAGGACCTTCGCTGACAGGGCGGGGTCGGAGCTGATGAGCTTTGAAATCTCGCCCAGGTCTGGCTCCTCGCGCTGACAGAGCTCGAGGATTTGTATGGCTATCGCCGGCATGCTCGGTAGATCGGCACACCTCGCCAGCTTTTCACGGACTGCGATCGGCATCTCCCCGTACTGTTTCTCGGCGGTTTGTGCACTGTTCTGTAGGCCAAAGCCAGGGCCGCCGATTGGCTGTGCGTCGCGGGCAATCGGGTTATGCTCACATGTGGCATGACCAATCCGCAACGGAACGCAGAGCATTCCCACTTCTTGCGGCAGCTTCGCTTGTTCCTCGAAGAAATCTGCTGCGAGATCTGTCGCTTTCAGGTGGTCGGACACCACGAGATGGGCTCGGAGGAAGTGGTGGTTTCGCGAGAGGTCGACCTGGGGGTGCCGGGGGCGTTCGCCGATGTCGTGGTGCGTTCGCCCAATCGTCCGCCGTTCTTCGTCGAGGTAAAGCACGGCTACGCGAGCGATCGGATGGTCGACCACTTCGTCCGCAAGTACAGCCGTCCTTCCCCCGTGGTGCCCGATGCAGATCGCGTGATCGTGGTGATCGATCGCCACGGTCGCTCGGACTTCCAAGAGCTTCAGGACCGACTGCGCAAGGAAACCCACAAGGATCTGAAGCTGGAATTCTGGGATGAGGCGCGCCTGCAGGAGCTGATGCTCGAATGCTTTGGCATCAAGCTCGGATCGCTCGATTTCGAAGGCCTGTTCGAGCTTCGCAACGCCATTGACGACCTCAAGTGGCGTTGGGCGTTCGGTGAGCGGCACGTGGAAAGCCCGCTCAAGGCCTCCTTGCTCTGGCACTTCGGCTACTCACGGCTTCTGCAGCTGCGCAAGCAGCACCACCTCGCCCCCGAGCAAATCCTGCCGCCGCGGCGATTCCGCAATGCGGTGGTTCTGCTGGCCGACCTATCGTCGTTCTCCAGCTTCGTGCGCGACACCCGGGACGACGAGGTCATGCGCAACGCCCTGACGACCTTCTATTCCAGCTCGCGCTACGCTGTCATCAACAGCGGCGGCATGATGTGCCAATTTGTGGGCGACGAGGTGCTTGCCCTGTTCGGCGTGCCCGACGTGCAGGACGGCTACGCCACGCGGGCACTCGATTGCGCGCGGTCGCTGCTTCAGATCGGCAGCTCGGTATCGAACCGTTGGCAACGCGAAATTGACCGCGTGCAGCCGTCGGGCGGCCTGCATATCGGCATGTCCATCGGCGACATCCAGTCGGTCATGTACCGTCCGTTCTGTCGTAGCCACATCGGCATCGTGGGGGACGCCGTCAACCTGGCCGCGCGCCTTCTTGCCCAAGCCGCGACCGACGAGATCGTGGTGGCCAACGCTTACTTCCAGACCCTGCCCGATCGCGAGCAGAGCGACTTTCAAGAGATGGAGCCGCTCGAAGCCAAGAACGTCGGCCTGATCAAGGCGTGGAAATTGAAGCAGCGGTCGAGTTACTCGACCCGCGGGGCGTAGCGAAAACCAGTTCAGATTCTAACCACAGAGGCACGGAGACACGGAAACGGATGAGGAAGCAAAGGTTCGGATCGCGATCCGGAGACCCTTCATTCTCCGAGCCTCTGTGCTCTCTGTCGTGAAGAATAGTTCGCGCCTCTCTAATGCTTCACGATCACGCCGCAAGCGATGCGATCCCCGGCGTTGCCAGCCGGGTCCGACTTCATGTCGTCGGCCTTGGCGTGGATCACCAGCGCGGTCCCGCCGTTGCTGAAAAGTGAGTGCTCGTCGGATCCGAGATTGGCGCCCTTGTTGGCGATGGACGCCTTGGCCTTGCCCTTGTCGTCGACCGTGAAATTGAGCATGTCGCCGGCATGCGAGCCTTCCGGGTTCTCGAGCCCGTGCTTCTTTCCTTCGGGGTTGAAGTGTGGGCCCGCAGACTTGAAGTCCGGTCCTTCACACTTGGCGTTCTGGTGGAAGTGAATGGCATGCTCGCCGGGCGGTAGCCCGTGCAGATTGAGCTTGAGGGACACGCCCTGCCCCGCAGGCTTGATGGCAATGCTACCAACCTCTGCGCCCTGGGCATCCTTGAGGGTGACGGTGACGTCTTTGCCCTTGGCGTGGGCCTGGGCAGACAGCAAGAGGACCGAACCAACCAACACGATGAGTTTCCGCATGAGGCGCAAGCCTAGCAGCGGACGACGAAAGCTCCATGCGGCTTTCGCCGATATTCAGGACGGTCGCTGTCCGACTTTCGTTACAACGGCAAGATCAGTGCATTGAAGGCCGAAAGCAGGCGCCTGCACCCGTCGAGCGCGACGATCTCGGTCGGCTTCTTGCTGGCCAATGTCACCACGTCTGCCAACGCCTGAACGAAGTCCGATTGTCCGGAGGCAGCCCCAGCGGCGCCGACCTTGCCGGCGTGATCGAGGAAGGACCGTTGGTATTCCTGCAACTTGACCGTCGCCTGCTCGACGCCCTGGCCGGCCTTGAGAGCGCGCAGCCAGGCCTGCGCGGCCAGCGCCACCCGACGCATGTGCCAGCCCGCCAGCCCGTCCGTCTTGCGTGCGAGTGCCAGCTCCTCCATCTGCCAAAGGGTCCGGGCGGCCAGGAACTCCGCTCGGAAGGTCGCTCCCAATCGCACGAGTTGATCCATGCGCTGTCCGCCGTGCACCGCCGCGAGATACGCCTCGGCCGCAGCCTGCAATTCGGGCATGGCCGGCTGTGCACCTGCGGCTTCAGCGGTCAGCCGCTGGCATAGGCCATACTCCTCGGTGCGCATGCGCGAGCGTGGCGTGCCCTTCTTGCCGTCCGCAGCCGCGTCGCTCGTCAGCGCGAGACACTCGGCGTAGCGGTCGAGCTTCGCGAACGCATTTTCGATCTCGTCTAAGTCGCGAGCCTGTTCGGGAGATTCGGCGGACAGCTCGGTCGGCAGCGGGGACGGATCCATCGGCGTGGGCAAGGGCAGAGTCCGGCCGAGGCGGATGCTCAGCGCGAGCCCGGGCTTGGCCGCGAAGGACAGCCTTCGCGTGAGTCGCCCAGGTGCGGCGACGTTGAGGACGTGGTCAGTGTCCGATTCGAGCGCGAGCTCTCGCTGGGTCGTGGGGCGATGGTCGAGCTGTACGGTGGCCTCGACGGGCACGATGGCAAGCAGGACCTTCTGACCGTCCCCGCGGCGCAGCGACAAGCTGCCCTGGCCGTCGGGGCGAAACACGCTGTACGCAACACGTGCGGCGATGGCGATGGCGAGCAAGGCCGCCACGACGAACAGTCGTGATCGCGCGCGTGCCGAGAGAATTGGGCGCGGCGCCATGGTGCCCTTGGTCGGGCTTTTCACCGGGGCCACGGCGTCGAGCGATCGTTTCGTTTTCGCCACTTCTTCCCCCGGCAGCGATTCCGCGCTTGGGCGGACCGGCGTCCGCAGAGGGAAGGGGCGCTCCAAGTCATCGACGAGGATGGGCGCCCTGTCGCCCTCGGGCGGTGGCGCAAAGGGATCGTGCGCTGCATGTTTCAGTCTGCGCGCGGCCGGCGCCAGGACTGGGTCTTCGACCAGCGCGATGGAGCCTTTCCCGAAGCTTGGCGCCACCGGTCCCGCCGCCCTTGGCGGCTCGGCCATCGAGACCGGTACCAGCAGGGGGCCTGGGGTCAGGTCGGCCGAGGCGTCGATGGCTTCGCGCATGGCCTGTCGCATGTTCGCTGCGCTGGAATAGCGCTTGTTCATGTCCCGATCGAGTGCGCAGCCGATGGCGGCTTCCAGCGCCGGCGGAATTTCGGGAGCGAGGATACTCGGCGACGGGTAGTTGCCTTCCAGCAGACTGGCGAAGATCTGCACGTAGCTCTCGCCCAAATACGGTGTGCGACCGCAAAGCATCTCGTAAAGGACCACGCCCGCGGAATAGATGTCCGTGCGGTGGTCGATGCTGGCCACCTGTCCGATGGCTTGCTCGGGCGACATGTACAGCGGCGTGCCCAGGACCGAGCCCACCATGGTTCCCGCCACCTTGGCCGTGACGTTGGGATTGCCGGGTTCGGTGGGCTTGATCACCTTGGAGATGCCGAAGTCCACGATCTTGACGAAGTTCGGACGTTCTTCGCTCGACAGGACGAAGATGTTGTCCGGCTTCAAGTCGCGGTGGACGATCCCATGCTTGTGCGCCGCCCCTAGACCACTTAGCACCTGGGACATCAGGTGGACTGCCAGCGGAATGGGGAGCTTCGGTGTCCTCTTTAGCAACGAGGCCAAGGATTCGCCGTCGAGCAGCTCCATCACCATGAACAGAAGTCCGTCGCTGGTGCGGCCGAGGTCGAACACGTCGACGATGTGGGGGTGGCCAATGGCGCTCGCCGCACGGGCCTCGCGCTCGAAGCGGGCGCCGATCTGAGCGTCGGCGCTCACCTCCTCGAGCAGGGTTTTGACGGCAACTCGACGCTCGAGCGTCAGATGTAGGGCTTCATAGACGACGCCCATGGCACCGCGGCCGAGCTCGCCGACGATTTGGTATTTGCCCTCCAGGACTTCGCCGACCACGACTCCGCCGGGCCGTCTGACCGGGACCGCATTCGCCCTGGTCCCCGTCGGTGTCGCCAGCGAAGCCAGGGGCTGCCCGGTCACGGGACAATGGGCCGCCTGGCTCGGGTGGGAACCGCCGCAATGTGGACACGGCACGCGGCCAGGATAACAGCGGTTGCCTCGGCTGTCAGGGAAGCGCCCTCCAGTGACCTCCAGTGACCTCAGGTGTCAGGCTGGCAGGTCCGTTCAATGCCCAACACTTTCGGTGGTGAAAACCTAACACCTTGACCGACGCGATGGGGCAGAAGTTCTGCGATTTCCATGTGTTACGCCTGACTACTTGCCTGGCGCGGTGTTTGCTGCGGAGTCTACTTGTCATGGAAGGTATCACTCAGCCCCGCCAGCCTAGCCGCAGCGCCGCCTCCTGCAGGGTCCGCACGCCAGCACGCTTGGCGTTGCCCAAGGTACTGCTCTGCGACCTGGACGGCACCCTGATCGATACCATGGGAGTCCTGGCCGACTTGGCCACTGAGGTTATGGTGGGCGCATACGGCGTCCCGCGCGCTTTGGCCCGGGAGCTCTACCTCGCCACCTGTGGCCTGCCGTTCATCGGCCAGCTCGAAGAGATCTTCCCAGGGGATCCCCGCAACCGGGCTGCATCGGATCTCTTCGAGAGCAGCAAGCCCGGCCGTTGCGATCAGGCGCGCATGCCAGGCGAGACCGTGGCCGCTTTGAATGCGCTTCGCCAGATGGGCGTCCGTATCGCGGTTTCGTCGAACAATGGCCGCGAAAACGTCGAGCGCTTCGCCGCGAGCGCCGACTTCCAGTTCGATTTGGTGATGGGCTACGGCAATGGCCTCGCCAAGGGTCGCCCGCACGTCCAGATGGTTGAGCGGGTCTTCGGCGTGGGCCGCGGCGAGATGCTGTTCATCGGCGATTCACTTCACGACGGCGAAATTGCGCTGGCCGAGGGCATGCCCTTCGTGGGCGTGGCGGGCACCTTCGCCAAAGAGAGCTTCACCCTCCGCTTTCCGGGCCTGCCAATCGTGCACCGCTTCTCCGAGCTGCTGCACCTGTTCGAGACCGAGCCGGCCGTCGCCATCGCTGGAACCTGAGGAGCCGCGTGGACGTCGTTCTGCTGGCAGCTGGCCTGGGGAGCCGCCTCGGCGCCCTGACCCGCGACGTTCCCAAGGCGCTGATTCCCGTCGGTGGAAAGCCGTTGCTCTTCCACGCGCTCGGGTTTGCGGCGCAGCTTCGCCCGTCGCGCATCATCGTGGTTGGCGGCTTCTCGTTTCCATTGGTCGAGGACGCGTTGCGGGACTTTCGCGCGGCCGACGCGGCCAAGTTGCCCATCGAATGGGTGGAGAACACCAGCTTTCGCGACGGCAATTTGATTTCACTTTTGACCGCTCGACCGCTCCTCACGGGCGGCTTTCTGGTCATGAACGTGGACCACATCTATCGGCCCAGCATCGCGACCGTGGTAACGGCGCCGGTGGATCGGGTCACCGGATTCATCGACACCGACCGCAAGCTCGGCGCCGACGACATGAAGGTTGAAAGGCGCGCCGACGGGCAAATCGCCGCGATTTCGAAGACCCTGGACACGTTCGATTGCGGCTACGTGGGCCTGACCCGGGTTCCGGACGCGCTTCGGGCTCAGTACTTCGAGGAGGCTGACCGAGCGCTCGCCGAAGAAGGTCGCGCCATTCACGTGGAAAGGGTTCTCGCGCGCCTGGCGAAAACCGACCTCGCGCCCGCCTGTCGTGACATCAGCGGCCACGGTTGGCTGGAAGTGGACACACCCGACGAGCGCACCGCCGCCGAGACCGCGCTGGCTGCGGGACGTTGGACTGCCCTCGGGGCTTGACCCTCGGGAAGGGCAGCCGTAGCTTTTCTGTCGTGCCTGCCCAATCGCTCTGGTTTCCGTACGCCCAGATGCTGGGCCTAGAGATTGAGAACGAGGTGGCCCGCGCGGAAGGCGTCCGCTTGCACCTGCGCGATGGGCGCGTGCTCGTGGACGCGATCGCAAGCTGGTGGTGCGTGATCCACGGGTACAACCATCCCGAGCTGAACGCGGCGGCGCGCGCCCAGCTGGACGACGTCGCGCACGTCATGCTCGGCGGTCTGGTGCACCAGCCGGCCCTGCGCCTGGCCGAGCGCTTGGTGCAGGTCGCCCCGAAGGGGCTCGAACATGTCTTTTTTGCCGATTCCGGCTCGGTCGGAATGGAAGTGGCAATGAAGATGGCGGTGCAGTACTGGACGAACCTGGGCATCGGCGGCAAGCACGGGTTCATTTCGCTGCACCACGCGTATCACGGCGACACGACGGGCGTGATGAGCCTGTGCGATCCCGCCGACGGCATGCATCGGGCCTTTGCCGGGTACCTCCCGTCCCAGGTGTTCGTGCCTCCGCCCGAGGGCATGGGCGACGGGCGAGGCGAGATCCGTCGTTCGGTGGACGAGGCAGTGGCGGCCCTGGCAACTGCGCTGCGCGAGCATGGGGCGCGGCTTGCCGCGTTTGTGTGCGAGCCGCTCGTGCAAGCGGCCGGCGGTTTCAATTTCTATCCGCCTGAATACCTGCGCGAGGCGCGCCATCTGTGCGACGAGAACGGCGTGCTGATGATCTGCGACGAGGTAGCCACCGGATTCGGGCGCACGGGGACGCTGTTCGCGTGCGAGCAAGCCGGCATCACGCCTGACATCATGGTGCTGGCCAAGGGCCTCAGCGCCGGGTACCTCGGGCTTTCTGCAACGATGGCCACTGGCAAGGTGTTTCGTGCCTTCCTCGGCATAGAAGATGGCAAGGCCTTCATGCACGGGCCCACCTTTATGGGCAACGCGCTCGCCTGTGCGGTTGCGCTGGCGAGCATCTCGATCTTCGAGCGCGACGGTTACCTCGGCAAGATCCACCGAATCGAACGCGTGCTGCGCGAAGAGTTGCTGGGCGTTCGTGCGCCGTCGGTGAGAGACGTGCGGGTCTTCGGGGCGTGCGGCGTGATTGAAGTACGGGACCCGTCGGCCTGGCACGGCCTGCAGGACTTCGCCGCTGGGCGCGGTGTTTGGCTTCGGCCCTTCGACCGTGTTGTCTACACCATGCCCGCGTATGTGATGGACGAGGCGGATCTGCGCAAGGTCTGCCAGGTGATGCAGGCGTGGTTCGCACGCGCGTAGCGTGAGGGATCCTTCGGGATTGGCTGGCCAACCGATTGACGCTGCGAACACCTCTCGCCCGACGGAGAAAATCGCGCTAGGCCTTGCCGGACACCCATGGCCAGCGCCACCTCGCCCCTCCGAAACCGCAATCTCTTCCTGTTTCTGTGCGCGCGGTTTTGCTCGGCCATGGCGATCATGATGCTGAGCGTGGCGGTCGGCTGGCAGGTTTATGGTCTCACCCACAGCGCGCTTGCCCTTGGCATGGTCGGGTTGGCGCAGTTTCTGCCGGCCTTCTTGCTGAGCTTGCCCGGAGGGTTGGCGGCCGACCGCTTTGACCGACGAGCCGTGTTGCTGGCATCGTTCGGCGTGGAAATCTTGGTTGCGGCAAGTCTGTTTGCGCTGTCGCTGCGGCCGTCGCCGAGCGCAGGCTGGATCTTCGTCATCATCGCCTTCGTGGGTGCGGGGCGCGCGTTCATGTCGCCCGCCAACGGGTCCATGCTGCCGTTCCTGGTTCCGCCAGAGCAATTCGCGCGTGCCGTGGCATGGAATTCCACGGCGTTCCAGACGGCAACCATCGCCGGGCCCGCCCTCGGAGGCATTCTCTACGCGGTAGGGGCCGACTTCGTCTACGGCGTGGCCACCGCGCTGATGCTCCTCGGCTTCCTTTGCATCGCCGGTCTGCGCGGGCGGTGGAAGGTCCGCAGCGATGGGGCGGGCTTTGGCGGCGTTCTCGAAGGCGTTCGCTTCGTCTTCGCGAAGAAGGCGATCCTGGGCGCCGTTTCGCTCGATCTGTTCGCCGTGTTGTTCGGCGGCGCCACGGCACTACTGCCCATCTATGCCCGCGACATCTTGCACACGGGGCCCTGGGGGCTTGGGATCCTGCGTAGCTCTCCGGCCGTCGGTGCCGCCCTCGTGGCGGTGTGGCTGGCGCATTTTCCCATCCGCAATCAGGCAGGCAGGCGGATGTTTGCTTGTGTCGGGTTGTTCGGCGTTGCGACCCTCGTGTTCGCGCTGTCCAGCAACTTCTGGCTGTCGCTCGTGGCCCTGGTGGTCCTCGGCGCTGCCGACATGGTCAGCGTGGTCGTGCGTGGAACACTGGTGCAGGTATCTACCCCGGACGCGATGCGGGGCCGAGTAAGCGCGGTGAACATGCTCTTCATCGGCGCGTCCAACGAGCTCGGCGAATTCGAATCGGGGCTCACCGCCGCCTGGCTTGGTGTGATCCCGGCGACGGTGCTCGGGGGCGTAGGCACGCTGCTCGTGGTCTTCTTGTGGTGGCGACTGTTTCCCACTCTCCGTCGGGCAGACCGGCTGGAAACCGCGGTCGAGTAGCCGACATCCACATCCGACTTGCCGAAGGCCGACGACTGTGCAGGATCGCACCGTGCGCGCCCTTCATCGCAACGTGTCCCGATTCCTCGTCATGGCTCTCGCGCTGCTCGGGGGCGCCGCCTTCAATCCCGGCGTTCCGGCCAAGCAGCGAAGTGCCGTTCTCATTTCCTGGGACGGGGCCCTGCGCGAGCACGTGAAAGGCGATCTGGCCCAAGGCAAGTTGCCGAACCTCGCGCGGCTGGTCGAGCACGGCTCGCTGGTGGACATCGACGTGGTCGGGCACCAGACGGACACCAAGGCGGGGCACGCGCAAATGCTCACGGGCTATGATCCGAAGCTGACCGGCGTGCATTCCAACGGCAACTACCGCCCGATTCCGCGGGGCCTGACCATCTTCGAGAGGTTGCGCGACGTTTTCGGTCGGGAGGGCATCACCACCATCATGCTGACCGGCAAAGATCACAACCTCGGTTCGCAGAGCGCCGGCCTCATCCGCGCCGCAGATCCCTACTACCTCTCTCGTTCCGGTATCTCTGTCTGGGACGGCGACCAGAATCGCCCGGCCAGCGTCGTTGGTAGAAAGGCGGTCGAATACATCGACCAGGTCGCGGGGAAGGGGCGCTTCTTCTTGTTCGTGCACTTGCCCGACGTGGACGCCGCGGGGCACGGTCACGGCGAAGGCTCGGACGACTACGATCGCGCCCTCGTGGAGTGCGATCGGTGGCTGGGTGCCGTGCTCGATGCCCTGGCCCGCCGAGGCGTCGACGACCGTACCCTGGTCTACGTGACCGCGGATCACGGCTTCGAGGTCGGTGCCAAGCAGCATGGCCACGCGCCCCACATCTTTCTCGGCACGAACGACATCGGTCTTCACGAGGGTCAGCAACGCGACGTCGCGCCCACGGTTCTCTCAGGTCTGGGCGTCCAGGTTTCCAAGCTCAGCCCCGAGTTGCCCGGAAAGTCGCTTCGGTAGTGGTCAGGGCGCCCCTGTGCAGTGAACCGGCACCGGGCCGGGTAAATCGATGCGTGGCCGCGTGGGATCGAACAGAGTCGGATCGTCGGGTGCTACCGTACCGCCGCGGTTGCGCAGGGCTTCGGCAATCTCGTCGCGTATCGGCGAGCCGACTTCCAAGGTCAGGGTGGTGTCGCCGAAGAAGCCATCGCCGCCGGTGGCCAGAAAGTCAGTGGTGACCAGGTTCAGCACGGTGTCGTCGGGCAGCGGGGAACCGCCGGTGCGACTCAGCCCGACTTCGAGGGTCCTGTCCTTGCAGCGGGCCTGCACGCGAACGCCGGATAGGGACACCAGCGAGGGACTGCGGCCGAGGCTCCGCGCGACCAACTTGCGGAACTGACCCGCGGTGAGCTTCATCGAGGCGAAGGCATTGTCGAAGGGGAAGGTTTCGTAGAGGTGCCGGTAGGTCAAAGATCCCTTGGGAAGCCCGGCGCGCATGCCGCCGCCATTGATCATGGCAACGTCAGCGTCCGGACGGGCCGTTCGCATCAGATCGGCGAGCAAATTGCCGAGCGCGGTCTCCTGCGCGCGGTTGTGCGGTAGCGGACGGAGTACTTCGACGCCGAGCTGCTCTTCACCCTTTTGGCGCGCATTCACGAACGACGGCGCAATCAGGGTCCCGAGCTGTTCATCTCTCTTTACCGGGAGGCCCATGTACGACCCCGGCTTGCAGGTCTCGGGTGTGCTCGACGGACAAATCTCGTGCGGCTCGTCCAGGTGCGAGCTCACGACTTTTCCCGTTGTCCGCTCGACCGTGAGGTCGACGCGCCCGAAGGCGCGGCCGTTGCTGTAGGACTGGATGATGGGAATTCCGGCCACCCGCTGTGCGATGGCCTGGTGGGTATGGCCGGCGACGATGGCGTCCACCGTGCGCCTAGGCAGCCGCGCGGCGACCGCGAAGATCTCGCTGCGTGGATCGCACGACGTGAGGGAATCCGGATCGGTGAAGCTCTGGCAGGCCCCACCTTCGTGCGCGACAGCGATAACCAGCTTGGCGCCGCGTGCTCGTAGCCGGCGCGACTCGCGGGTGATGCTCGCCGCGAGCGGAAGAAAATCGAGGCCCGCCACATTCGCAGGCAGCGTCGAGTGCCCCGTGGCGGTGGTGATGACACCGACGATGCCCACCTTGATTCCGGCGGCATCGATCAGCGTCGAAGGCAGAACGTTCCGCCACGGCACGGCCCTGTGCGAGACAGCCTCGACGATGTTGGCCGCCAGAAACGGGAAATGCGCTTGCGCTGCCCGGGCCCTGAGCGCGCCCTGCGGGTCGTCGCCTGGCTGGGTTGGCGAAGGTGCTCGACCCACGGGTCCGAAGTCGAACTCGTGGTTGCCGATGGCGGCGGCGCTGTAGCCGATCGCATTGTACGCGTCGACCACGGGAGCGCCTTCAGTCAGATTGGACTCGAGGGTTCCCTGAAACATGTCGCCGGCGTCGACCACGATGACCGCACCGGGCTGGCGAGCTGCGCGCAGATTGCGGAGGTAGCCCGCAAACCAGGGCAACCCCGCCAAGTGTCCGTGCAAGTCGCTGGTGCCAACAATGGAAATCGTGATTTCCGCCTTGGGGTCCCCAGGTGTCTGGGCTGGGGGCTCGGCCTTGGCGGTCATCAGAAGGACAAGGAAGGAAGCCAAGGTGGTCATGGCTGGACAGTATGCCCCGACCCCGTTACCGGCGCCGCCGTAAGCCCAGCCGGCCAGGTCGCCCATTTTCGGTTCGGCGAAAATTGGCGGAGTCGTGCTAGGTTTGCCCGACCATGATCAAGGGAGTCATTACCGCGCTGGTTACGCCGTTGCGCAACGATCACCTCGACGAGGAGGCTTTGCGCCGTCTGGTCGACGAGCAGATCCGCGCTGGAATCGATGGGCTCGTTCCCGTCGGGACCACCGGCGAGTCGCCCACCCTCAGCAACGAAGAGCACATCCGAGTCGTGAAGATCGTCGTCGAGGAAGCCAAGAAGCGCGTGCCCGTGATCGCAGGCACGGGTGCCAACTGCACCCGCGAGGCCATCGAGCTGACCACGGCTGCCAAAGCCGTAGGCGCCGACGCCACGTTGCAGGTCACGCCCTACTACAACAAGCCGACGCAGGATGGGCTTTACCGTCACTTCAAGGCGGTGGCCGACGCGACGGGCTTGCCCATGATCCTTTACAACGTGCCTGGCCGCACCGGGTGCGATCTGCTGCCGGACACTATCGCTCGCTTGTGCGAGGTTCCTCAGGTTGTCGGCGTGAAGGAAGCGACCGGAAATCTGCAGCGCGCTTCGCAGATCATCTCTCGACTTGGCGATCGCGTATCCATGCTTTCGGGCGACGACGCGACGGTGTTGCCGTTCTACGCGGTTGGCGGACACGGCTGTATCTCGGTGGTTTCGAACGTCGCGCCGGCGGACATGGCCGGGATGTACGACGCGTTCGTGGCCGGCAACTTGGTCAAAGCCCGCGAGCTGCACTACAAGGTCTTCCCGCTTTCCGAAGGCCTGTTCATCGAGGCGAACCCGATTCCGGTCAAGGCCGCGCTGGCCATGATGGGCAAGATCGCCGACGAAATCCGCCCGCCGCTGTATCCAATGGCGGGCGCCAACCGCGACAAAATCCGCGCGATTCTCGCGGATCTCAAATTGGTCTAGCCATGGCAGTGCGTGTTGCAGTGCTGGGAGCCGGCGGAAAAGTGGGTCGCGCCCTCGTGCGTGCCATCGCCGAGACCAAGGGCGCGGCGGTCTTGTCGGCCGCGGTCGAGCGTTCGGAATTTCCGTATCTCGCGGCCGATGTTTCGCAGCTCGCGGGCCTTTCCCCCTCGGGCTTGCGCCTTACCGATCAGCGTCCGGGCAAGGACGTGGCAGACGTCTGGATAGACTTCTCTGCGCCGGCAGCGACCATGGCGAACCTGCAAGCCGGGGCAGCCGCCGGGGCTGCCATGGTGATCGGAACCACCGGGCTTTCCCCGTCGGAAAAGGAAAAGGTCGCCGCGGCCGCGAAAACCATCCCCATCGTGTTCACGCCGAACATGTCGATGGGGGTGAACGTGATGCTCAAGCTGATTGCCGACGCGGCTCGACTGCTCGGGCCGGGGTACGACATCGAAATTGTCGAGACCCATCATCGGCTCAAGCGCGACGCTCCGTCGGGCACAGCCCTGCGGCTGGCCGAGGCGGTGGCCGAGGCCAGTGGTCGCGATCTCGCCACGACCGCGCGCTACGACCGGCACGGCGACATCGGTCCGCGCACCGATGCCGAGATCGGAATCCAGACCTTGCGCGGCGGCGACGTGTTCGGGGATCACACCGTGTTCTTCCTCGGGCAGGGCGACCGCCTCGAGATCACCCACCGGGCCTCGTCGCGCGATACCTTTGCCCACGGCGCGGTTCGAGCGGCGCTCTGGCTGGCGGGCAAGCCCGCCGGCCTATTCGACATGCAAGACGTGCTCGGCCTGAAGTAGGCATCTCGAGGAGCATGGCTCGAAACGCCCCGCCCGCTGCCGCTTTACCCGGCGACGCCGAGAATCCCCGCGCAGCCATGCTGGACACCTTGCCCGCCGAAGAGGTGGTCAGGTTCTTGGTCGACGAGGAGGCGGCAGCCGTCCGGGCTGCGCGCTCCTGTGCTGCCGAGATTGCGCAGGCGTCGCGACTTTTGGCTGAGCGACTCGAGCAGAGCGGACGGCTTATTTACGTCGGGGTCGGCACGGCAGGGCGGATCGCCGCGCTGGAGGCCGCCGAGTGCGTGCCCTTGTTCGGCTTGCCGCCATCGCTGGTCGTGCCGGTGCTGGCGGGCGGTCCGCACGCCATGGCCCGCACAGTCGAGATTTCCCAGGACAGCCGCCGTGAGGCCGAGCAACGAATGCGGCACGCCGCGGTCGGCCCGGGCGACTTCGTCTGCGCCGTGGCCGACAAGGAAGTCTCGCCGTTCTTGCAGGCCGCCATGGAATACGCGCGCTTTCGACGCGCCCACGTGGTCCTGGTGACCTGCGCCGAGCCTGCGACCGCTGAGGACGGGACCGCCTTGGCCGACCTCACCATCGCGCTTGCTCCGGGGCCCGAAGTCGTGGCCGGGGCGACCAGGATGAAAGCGGCCACCGCCATCAAGCTGGTGCTTTCCGCTTTGTCTACCGCAGCCTTCGTCCAATTGGGGAAGACCTATGGTGGCGTCATGGTCGACGTCCGTCCCACCACGCCAAGAACCTGGAAGCGGGCCATCGAGGTCGTCTCGCGGATGTGCTCGGTCGATGCGGGCGAGGCGGAGAAGCTCATCAAGAAGGCCGGTGGCCGGGCGAAGATGGCCATCGTGATGCACCTCACCCGCGTTAACGCCACGCGTGCAAAAGAGCTGCTCGTGCAGCACCGCGGCTCACTTCGCGCGATCGTGGGCGATATCGATCTTACGGGGTAGACTTGACCGTTGCTTGCATCGCGAACTATCTTGCCAGTCACCTGGCGCACTACCCCATTTGGAAACGCGCAGTGTGTGCTCGTGGTGGGAACCGTAACTCAAGGAGAACAAACAACAGATGAAGAAGTCCGATCTCGTGGATCTCGTGGCCCAAAAGCTGAACTTCCCCAGGCCACAGGTCGAGCAAACCATCGAGTCGCTGCTGGATGCCGTCGCGGACGGACTAGCTAAGGGTGAGCGTGTCGACATCCGCGGATTCGGGGCCTTCCAGATTCGGGAGTCGGCTGCGCGCAGCGGACGCAATCCCCGCACTGGTGAAACCATTCAAATTGCTGCTCGCAAAACTCCCACGTTCAAGGTGGGGAAGGAATTGCGTGACAAAGTCAACGGCCCGACCGACACCTAACACGGGAAAGCAGCAGGAAACAGGTCCATGGGAACGCGCCTCTTCGTAGGGAACCTCTCTTACAACGTCAACGAGCAAGAGCTGAAAGAGGTTTTTCAGTCAGAGCAAATTGAAGTTCGCAGTGTCCGTGTCGCGATGGATCGCGACACCGGAAGGCCGCGAGGGTTCGCCTTCGTGGAAACTGCAACCGAGGACGGAGCCAAGCAGTCGATCGAGAAGCTGAGCGGTCGGCTGGTCCAGGGTCGCGCCATGATCATCGAAGAGGCACAGGCCCGGCCTGCGCCCGGCGCGCCTCGGCCAGGTGGTCTGCGTCCGGGGCCAGGGGGTGGTCCTGTTGGGCCCGGCGGTCCGCCTCGTCCCTTCGGTCCACGACCGATGGGTCCGGGTGGGCCTCGTCCGCCTGGCGCCCCCGGCTCGATGGGACCCGGCGGTCCGCCACGCAGTTTCGGCCCGCCCAGGCCCGGTGTGCCTGGCGCAGACGCTCGCGGCCCCGACCGTCTGCCCAAGGCCGAGCGCCGCGATCGCCCGGAGAAGAAGAAGTCGACACGCCCCAAGCCCGAAGAGCGGGAGCGTGGCAACTGGCACTGGAGCGGCATTCTCGACGACGATTAGCCGACAGGAGGTGCGTGCGGCCAGGGACGAA
>Ga0302323_100001899_pt1 | contig 16990 bp, 15 predicted proteins | sample Fen_T0_3_FD_201950 | JGI IMG/M metagenome (GOLD analysis project Ga0302323, IMG submission 201950) | Peat permafrost microbial communities from Stordalen Mire near Abisko, Sweden - Fen_T0_3 | ecosystem: Environmental > Terrestrial > Soil > Wetlands > Permafrost | place: Sweden: Abisko... | reverse complement strand
GCGGTCGACCACGGCTGGCCGGTGCGCGCCCGCTGGATCCGGGCGGAGTTCGGCGACCGCGCGGTCGCGCACCCGGGCGAGGTGGAGGCCACCGGCACCGCGCTGACCGCCGTCCAGCGCCGCCGGTTGGAGGCTGTGCACCAGGTGAGCGTCGCCGCGGCGCAGATCCTCGACCCGCGCCAGCTCGTCATGGTCGCGCTCGACGAGATCGTACGGATCTTCGGGGCGGAACGGGCCTTCGTCTTCCTGCTCGAGCCGTCGGGCGAGGGTACCGAGGAGGAGCTGCGGCCCTTCCTCGGCCGCGACGGCGACGGCAACCGGCTCGACGAGCTCGTCGGGTACGGCTCGACGCTCGTCGAGCGCGTGCTGCAGGCCCGCAAGCCCATCGTGGTGACCGGCAGCGACGAGGGCGCCGCGCTGGGGTCGCAGAGCGCCATCGCGCACGGGCTGCGCAGCATCATGGTGGCCCCGCTGCTGGCCAAGGGGCAGCTGCGCGGCGTCGTCTACCTCGACAGCCGGGCGGCGAAGGGCGTCTTTACCGGCGACGACGTCGACATCCTGGCGGCCATCACCGGCCAGGTGGCGCTCTTCCTGGAGACGGCGCGGGCCGCCCAGCTGGAGGTCGCCGTCCGCGCCGTCGAGCGCGAGCGCGACGTGGCCCAGCTGCTCCACGACCTGATGATGGACCAGTCGGGCAGCCTCGATCCCGTGCAGGTGCTCGACGGGCTGGCGGGGGCGGTGTCCCGGGCGCTCGGCGTCCGGACCGTGGTGCTGCTGCGCCAGGACCCGCAGCGCGGGCTCGTGGTGACGGCCTCGCGCGGCCTGCCCGACCTGGAGGGCACGCTCGACGACCCGCGCCTGCACGAGCTGCTGGCCGCCCGGCCGGCGCCGCGCGGCTCGACCGTCAGCGGGACGGGCGGGGCGCCCGCCGTGCTGGGGCCCGGCGCCAGGGCATGGCTGACGGTGCCGCTGCGGATGCGGGAGGAGCCGTTCGGCCTGCTGCTCGTGGCCCGGGACGCCGACGTGCCGTGGACGGACGCCGAGGTGGAGATCGCCGGCACCGTCGGCAGCCAGGGCATGATCGCGCTGGAGAAGGCACAGCTGTTCGACCAGGTGCAGCGGCTGGCCACCCAGGACCCGCTGACCGGGCTGTTCAACCGCCGCCGGTTCTTCGAGGTCTGCGAGCAGCACGTCGAGCTCGCGCACCGCTACGGGCAGGCGATGGCCGCGCTCATGGTCGACATCGACCACTTCAAGGTCATCAACGACACCTACGGCCACCCCGTCGGCGACGAGGTGATCCGGCAGGTCGCGGCGCGGCTGGCGGCGACCGTGCGGCGGTCCGACGTGCTGGGCCGCTACGGCGGGGAGGAGTTCGCCGTCCTGCTCACCGAGACGGACCTGGCCCGCGCCCTGGACGCCGCGCTGCAGCTGCACGCGGCGGTCGGCGAGCGGCCCGTGGAGACGACCGCGGGCGGCATCTCGGTGACCATCAGCGTCGGCCTGGCGACCCCGCGGGCGGTGGCCGACGTCCAGCTGCTCCTGTCCACCGCCGACCAGGCGCTCTACACCGCCAAGCGCGGCGGCCGGAACCGCGTCGTGCGCTGCTGACCCGAGGTGGTCAGGGTGCGACCTGGCACTCGCAGTCCTCGTGGTCGGCCGCGGTGAGCTGGGTGCGGAACCAGGTCACCTCGACCTGACCGTGCACGCACGGTGCCCGCCAGGTGGCGGTGCCGGGGTTGAGGTTCGTCTCCCGCACCGCGTCGGTGCGTTGGTCCGGAACGCGCAGGGTCTGCTGTCGTCGCACCGGCCCATGGTGCCCGCGCCGGGCCCGCTCGGCACGGCGAGGAGCTGTCAGACCGCCGTGCGGCGGCTGAGCTCGCGGCCCCGGGCGGCCACCACGATCCGGTTGCGGCCCTGCACCTTGGCCTCGTAGAGCGCCTGGTCCGCGGCGGCCACCAGGTCGGTGGGGTCGAGCGCGGTCGAGACCGGCGCGGTCGCGATCCCCACGCTCGCGGTCACCACCGGCGCGACCGAGGAGGCCTCGTGCCGGATCGCGGTGCGGGCCAGCAGCGTCTGGAAGGTCTTCGCGACGGCGACCGCCTGCCGCTGCCGGGCCCCGGGCAGGACGACGGCGAACTCCTCGCCGCCGTACCGGCTCGCCAGGTCCGCGGGGTCGCGCATGGCCCGCAGCAGGCAGGAGGCCACGCTCTTGAGCGCCTCGTCCCCGGCGAGGTGGCCGTAGCGGTCGTTGAAGGCCTTGAACATGTCGACGTCGATCATCATGACCGTCAGGTCGCCGGAGCCGGCCGGGTCGTGCGCGTGCCAGGCGTCCTGCAGGCACTGCTGGAACGCCATCCGGTTGGCGATCCCGGTCAGCCCGTCGCGCATGACGAAGCCCTGCAGCTCCGCGTTGAGCTGCTGCAGCTCGCTGGTGCGCTCGGCCACCTGCCGCTCGAGCTCGGCCGCGTGGTCGCTCATCTCGCGGGTGCTCAGGACCATGTCGATGGTCCGGGGCAGGTCCACCCGCAACGCCTCGGTCGACAGGTACGACTGCGGGACCGGCTCGAACAGCAGGAAGCCGCGCTCGCGGCCCGCGATCGACAGCGCCTGCAGCAGCAGCACGCCGCGGTCCAGCTCGTCCAGCAGGCCCGGCGGCAGCAGCTCGTGCCGGGCGAAGACGTCGGGCGGGGTGGGCTCGGTCCGGCGGTTGCGGTAGCTCAGGACCAGGGTGCTGGGGTGCCCGCCGCCCGCAGCGTCGTCGACGTCGGCCCGGTCGCCGGGCTGGTCGATCGCGTGGTCGATCGTGTGGTCGATCGCGAGGAAGCAGCGGGGCACCCCGAGCCGGCTCAGGGACGGGTCGAGGACCGTGATGACGTCGTCCATGGTGCGGCAGTTGGACGTCGTCCAGCTGAGGTTGAGCGCGGCGTCCTGCAGGGCCACCCGTTGCTGCAGCGCGCGCGTTGTGGCGGCCATGTCGCCGACCCGGCCGGCGAGGTAGGCCAGGTCCATCAGCGGGACGCCGTCCACGACCCGGACGCCGGGCAGCTCGGCCAGCCGGGCCGGCTCGGCGGCGGCCAGCACGGCGGTGGTGTCGGAGGTGGTGGACGCCCGCACGACCAGCCGCGACGGGACGACGACCTCGTCCGGGCATGGGTGCCCCTCGGCGAGCAGGATCACGCACTCGACGGCGCGCCGGCCCTGGTCCTCCAGGCTCTGGTCCACGGTGGTGAGCGCCGGCCAGCTCAGCCGCGAACCGTCGGTGTTGTCGAAACCGGACAGCAGCAGGTCGTCCGGGACGCGCAGGCCGTGATGGATCACCGCGGACAGGGCGCCGAAGGCCGAGGTGTCGTTCAGCGCGACGACGGCGTCGAAGTCCTGACGGCGGTCGAGGAGCTCGCGCAGCCCCTCGAAAGAGGAGTTCGGGCGGAAAAGACCGTCGATGGCGAGCTCCTCGTCGAAGCCGAGCCCGCGCCGGGCGAGCTCCTCCCGGAACACCCGCTCTCGCTGTTCGGAGTCGATGTGTTGCGGAATGCCACGGACGAGACACGGGCGGGTCACGCCGCGGTCGTCGAGCAGGTGCACCATGAGTTCGCGCATGCCCTGGACGTTGTCGGCGATGATGCGCGGCGACCCGGGAAGTTTGTTGCCGAGCGTCACGGTGGGCATCCGTGCCCGGGAGATCGCGTCCAGCAGTTCGGGCCGGCGGAAATGGGACGCGTCGGACAGTGCCACCACGCCGCGCGGCACCCCGTGCCGAATGAGGTCGAGCACGATCGACGGGGTCCGCTCGGAGCCGAAGGGCTCGTTGGTGACGATGAGCAGTGGGATGTCACGCTCCGCGAGGGCTTCGGCCATGCCGGAGACGACGCGCAGGTGGTACTCGGCGATCCCCGTCACCAGAGCCATGACCGGCGCTGTCGTAGCTCTCGGCATGATCCTCACCCTAATCCACCCGAGCCGGTGCACGCCCGAGCCGTTCCGGACGACTGGGAGAACGGTGCCATCTTCGGGCACCCAGCGGCAGGGGTCGACACCCCTGGGTCGTGACGATCTCGCCCCGCCGGGCCGATCGCCCTCCTCGGGAACCGTTGGCGACCACGGGCTGCTCATGATCGATCCGCTGGTTCGCGATCGCCGCGGGGATCCGGCGGCGTTGTCGGAACTTCACGGGAGCGCCCGGACGTTAACGGCTGGGATGGGCCAGGAATGCCGGTTGTCAAGAGAATCTCAAGACTTGCCGGAGCGGGCGTGGCGGGTCGCGGTGGTCGGTTAGCCTTTAGCAGCGGCATTTCGCTGCTGCGCCGGGCGGGTCCATCGCCCACCGCTATTCTCGTTACCGGATCGAATGGAGCTGTCGTGGCACAGAAAGTTCAGGTCGTCCTGACCGACGACCTCGATGGGGGGGACGCCGAGGAGACCGTGCAGTTCGCGCTGGACGGCGTCTCGTACGAGATCGATCTCTCCGGTGCGAATGCCGAGGCCTTGCGGGAGGCGCTCGCGGGCTACGTCGGCGCGGCCCGGCGGGTCGGTGGCCGATCGGTCCGGCGCGCCCCGGCGGCCAAGTCCCGCCCGGCGTCCGAGCGGGTCGACCTGTCCGACCTGCGCGCGTGGGCCCGTGACCACGGGTTCCAGGTGAGCGACCGGGGTCGGGTCTCCAGCGAGGTGCGGGCGGCGTACGAGGCCGCCCACGCCTGACGGGCCGGCACCCCGGGGGAGCGCACCCAGGGGGAGCGCAGGTCGGGGGGTCACGCCGGGCGGGCAGCGGCCCGGCGGGACCACGACCGGGAGCCCAGCAGCACGCCCGTCACGACGAGCGCGCCCCACGCCACCTCGACGGCCGACGGCGGCTCGCCCAGCAGTGCCCAGGACGACCCCATCCCCACCACCGGGACGAGCATCGAGAACGGGGCCACCGTGCTGGACGGGTGCCGGGCGAGCAGCGCCGTCCAGATCCCCGAGCCGCCGAGCGTGGCCGCCAGCACGGTGAACGCCAGGCCGGTGAGCGCCAGGGCGCCGCGGTCACTGCCGACCGTGGCCAGCGCGGTCCCGATCCGGTGCGGCCCCTCGGTCGCCAGCGACAGGGCCAGCATCGGCAGCGGCGGCACGACGGTCATCCACAGCATGAGGCGGAACGGGTCGTCGGAGCGGGCCCGGCGGTTGCAGAGGTTGCCCAGCGCCCACCCGAGCCCGCCACACACGGTCAGCAGCAGGGGGACGAACGTGGCGCCACCGCCGAGCTGGGCCCGGTGGACGGCGATCCCGCCCAGCCCGGCGACGGCCAGCGCGACGCCGAGCAGCGTGCCGGTGCTCAGCCGCTCCCGCAGGAGCAGGCCGCCGAGCAGCACGGTGAACGGCGCCGAGGACTGCAGCACGAGTGAGGCGAGGCCCGCCGGCATCCCGTCGCCCATCGCCAGGTAGAGGAACAGAAACTGCAGCACGCCGAATCCGGCGCCGTACCCCAGCAGCCACCGCCAGGCCACCCGCGGTCGCGGCACGAACAGCACGGTGGGGACGGCGATCAGGGCGAACCGCACCGCCACCAGGAAGAACGGCGGGAACTGCGCCAGCGAGACGTGGATCGCCGGGAAGTTCAGCCCCCACAGGACGGCGACGAGCACGGCGAGCAGGCGGTCACGGGAGGTCACGGCCGTGAGTCTGCCGGTGCGCACGATGAAGGACCATCGAATAGTCCTTCACGGTCCCTGTAGTGTGACTGCATGGACGTCCGGGAGCTGGAGACCCTGCGGGCCGTCCGCACCCACGGCGGCGTGACCGCGGCGGCCGCCGCTCTGCACCTGACGCCGTCCGCCGTGTCGCAGCAGCTCGCGGGGCTGCAGCGGGAGACCGGCGTGGCCCTGACCCGGCGCATCGGCCGCCGGCTGGAGCTGACGCCGGCCGGTGACGCGCTGGCCGACGCCTCGATCGACGTCGTCGTCGCGCTCGAGCGGGCGCGGGCCGCCTGCGGGGCCTTCCTCGCCCGGCCGGAGGGCAGGGTCAGCGTCTCCGCGTTCCAGAGCGCGGCCTGGATGCTGCTGCCCGGCCTGCTCACCCGGGTGGCCGCCCTGGGCGGCATCGACCTGGAGTGCTCCGACCACGACGTCGCGCAGGCGGACTTCGTGGCGCTGACCGACCGGGTGGACGTCGTCGTGGCGCACCGTCCCGACCCCGGCCCGGCGTGGGCGGCGCCGGGGGAGCCGGTGCGCGTCGTCCCACTGCTGCGCGAGCCCCTGGACGTCGCCGTCCGCGCCGGTGGCGCGCTCGCCGCGCGCGACCGGCTCCGCCCCGAGGACCTCGCCGACGCCGCCTGGATCACCGTGCGGGAGGGGTTCCCGGTGGCGTCGGTGCTGGCGGCGGTCGCGGCCCGGTCCGGGGTGGTGCCGCGGATCACGCACCGGATCAACGACTTCCACGTCGTCGCGGCGCTGGTCGCGGCCGGGCACGGCGTCTCGCTGCTGCCGCGCTACAGCTGCGCGGGGCTGCCCGGGGTGCGGCTGGTGCCGCTGGCCGGCGTCCGGGCCGGGCGGTGCGTCGACGCGCTGCTGCGCCCGGACCGGGCCGAGCGCCTGGTGGTCCGCCGGGTCGTGGCCGCGTTGCAGGCGGTCGCCGCGGGCATCCAACCGGGTCGCGGCGGCCCCTCGCCGGATGATGATGACCCGCCGGACACACCCGGGCGAACAGCCGGCGAATTGTCCCGCTGAACCCCTGGTGCGGCTTTCGGGGTCGGGTGTCGGCACTGCACGCTGTCACCGTGTCCACCGATACCGTGATCCTCGCGCTGGTCGTGATCACCGCCCTGGGGTTCGACTTCACCAACGGGTTCCACGACACCGCCAACGCGATGGCGACCTCGATCGCCACCGGCGCCCTGCGCCCGAAGGTGGCCGTGGCCCTGTCGGGCCTCCTCAACCTCGTCGGCGCCTTCCTCTCGGTCGAGGTGGCCCTCACGGTGACCAACGCCGTCGTCCGGATCCAGAACGCGGACGGCACGCCGAAGCCCGCGCTGCTCGCCAACGGTGGCACCGATCTGCTGCTGATCATCCTGGCCGGGCTCGTCGGGGGGATCGTCTGGAACCTGCTGACCTGGTTGCTCGGCCTGCCGTCGAGCTCGTCGCACGCCCTGTTCGGTGGCCTGATCGGGGCCGCGATCGCCGGGCTCGGCTGGGCGGGCGTCAACTGGAACGGCAACGGCGCGAAGCTGGACGGCGTCATCGGCAAGGTGATCCTGCCGGCCGTGCTGTCGCCGGTGATCGCCGGTGTCGTCGCCGCAGGGGGCACCTGGCTCATCTACCGGGTGACCAAGGGCGTGGCGCAGCGCTACCAGGAGACCGGGTTCCGCTGGGGCCAGATCGGGACCGCCTCGCTGGTCTCGCTCGCCCACGGGACGAACGACGCGCAGAAGACGATGGGCGTCATCACGCTCGCGCTCATCGCCGCGGGGGACTGGTCGGACCCCAAGGGCATCCCGTTCTGGGTCAAGGCCGCGTGCGCTCTCGCGATCGCCGCCGGCACCTACCTGGGCGGCTGGCGGATCATCCGGACGCTCGGCAAGGGCCTGGTCGAGATCGCGGCCCCGCAGGGCATGGCCGCGGAGAGCGCCTCGGCCGCGGTGATCCTGACGTCCAGCCACCTGGGCTTCGCGCTGTCCACGACGCACGTGGCGACCGGGTCCATCCTCGGCACCGGGGTGGGTCGGCGGGGCGCGGTCGTGCGTTGGGCGGTCGCGGGCCGGATGGTCACCGCCTGGCTGATTACCCTGCCGATGGCGGCCGTGGTGGGCGCGGTGATGTGGTGGATCGGCCACCTGCTCGGGGGGCTGGCCGGCGCCGCGACCGTCGTCGTCCTGCTCGTCCTGCTCGCCGGCTGGATGTACCTGCGGGCCCGCCGGGCCCCGGTCGACCACCGCAACGTCAACGACGAGTGGCAGTCCGACGCAACCGCCGACCGGGCTGACCTGGCGGCCTGACGGTCCGACCTGCGGCCCGACGTCCCCCGAAGGAGGCTTCGCATGCACACCCTGGGTCTCGCGCTCGACGGCGCGTGGAAGGTCCTGCTCACCTCGCTGGTGCTCGGCGCCGGTCTGCCCGCCCTGTTCGCCGTCGGCGTGCGGGCGATGGCGTACGGCCAGGGCGGCGACGCCGAGGTCCACGGCACGGGCACCGCCGCCCCCGCGCCGCACCCGCTGGGGCGGGTCGTCGGCGTCCTGTGCTTCGCCGTCGTCGTGCTGGCGGTCGCGCTGGGCATCACCTTCGTCGTGGCGACCGGGTTCGGGCGTGCGTTGAGTTTCGAGCACGGGTACCCGACGATCGTCAGCAAGAGCTGAGGGGGCGACGATGACCGTGGCTGACCAGGCGCCGGGCGGGGGACGGAGCACGTTTCTCCACCGCGCCGTCGAGTGGCTGCGTGCCGGTTACCCGGCGGGGGTGCCGCGGCAGGACTACGTCGTCCTGCTCGGCCTGCTGCGCCGCACGCTCACCGAGACCGAGGTGCGCTCCATCGCCACGGAGCTCGCCGGGCGTGAGCGCGGCGTCGGCGAGGTGATCAGCCCGGCCGAGATCGAGGAGCTGGTGAGGACGTCGGTGCTGCAGCCGGCGTCGCCGGAGGACGTCGTCCGGGTGTCGGCGCGGCTGGCCGCCGGTGGGTGGCCGCTCGCCGACCCGCCCGCCCCCGAGGCGTAGCCGCAACCGTCCCGGCGCCGGATCAGCCGGACGGCGGGAGGCTGTCCAGCTGCGCGACGATCGGACCGACGATGCGGTTGAGCTCGCGGACGACGCCCGCCAGCGCGCGCTGCGCGGTGGCGCCGAGGGCGTCGTCCGGGCCGTCCGGCGTCGCGGGCAGGGCGTCCAGGGGGACCGGGACGTCCAGGTGGAGGACGGGCCGGACGAAGGGGTACTTGGCGAGGTCGCGCTGCGCGGGCTCGACGAACTGGCCCAGGACCTGCGGCCAGTCCTGCCAGCCGCGGTCGTGCCACCACGCCTTCGAGGCGCTCAGCGCGGCCGGCAACGGGGACACCATCGTGATCCGCGCGGTCAGCGAGCCGTCCCAGGTGTTCTGCTCGCACCGGCCGTGGCCCCTGGGTGCAGCCGGTGGCCCTCAGCGCAGGGCGAGCGCCGTCTCGGACTCCAGGCGGGTCAGCTTCTCGGGGTTGCGCACGTAGTAGATGCCGGTGATCCGGCCCCCCGCGACCCGGACCGCCAGGACGCCGTCGATCGTGCCGCCCACCTGGATCACCAGCGCCGGGCTGCCGTTGACCACGACGGTGGGGCCGGCCGCGACGTCGTCCTCGGTCCCGTCGAGCAGGCCGAACAGGAACCGCGTCACCTTGTCCGCACCGACGATCGGATGCAGGGCGGCCTTCCGGACGCCGCCGCCGTCGGCGACCAGGACGACGTCCGGGGCGAGCAGGTCGAGGAAGCCCTGCAGGTCACCCGTCTGCACCGTCCGCCGGAACGAGTCCAGCGCCGCCCGGACGTCGGCGCGGACCACCGCCTCCCGCGGACGGCGCGCCTCGACGTGCCGGCGCGCCCGGTGCGCGATCTGGCGGACCGCGGCCGGGCTCTTCCCGACGGCCGCCGCGATCTCGTCGTAGCCGACGTCGAACACCTCGCGCAGCACGAAGACGGCCCGCTCCGTCGGCGCCAGGGTCTCCAGCACGAGCAGCATCGCCATCGACAGGCTCTCGGCGAGCTCGACGTCCTCGGCGACGTCGGCGGCGGTGAGCATCGGCTCGGGCAGCCAGGAACCGACGTACGTCTCCCGGCGGCGTTGCACGGTCCGCAGCCGGTTGAGCGCCTGCCGGGTCGTGATCCGGACCAGGTAGGCGCGCCGGTCCCGCACCTGCGCCAGGTCGACGTCGACCCAGCGCAGCCAGGTCTCCTGGAGCACGTCCTCGGCGTCGGCCGCCGAGCCGAGGATCTCGTAGGCGACCGTGAACAGCAGGTTGCGGTGGGCGACGAAGGCCGCGGTGGCCGGGCCGGTGCCGGGTTCACCCGTCGGTTCGCTCATCGGGCTCCTCCGGATCCAGCCGTCGCGGCTCTCAGCTCACATCCTCGGCCACGGGCCGGACGTCGGGGCGCGCGGTGCCCAGCAGCTCGCGGCGCCTGCCGTCGCCCGCCCAGCGGGGCACGGTGAGCAGGCCCGGCCGGCGGGCCTCGAAGGCCAGCTGGCTGACCGTGCCCCGGCACACCCACTCCTTGACCCGGGCGCCGGCGCGACCGCCGAGGTGCAGGCCGACCGCGGTGTCGTCCCGGCGGGCGAACTGCACCACGCCTGCTCCGCGTCCCAGGCTGAGGCACTGCCCGACGAACAGCAGGGCGAGGGGCTCGGGCGCCTCGCCCGCGATCCGGCGCAGCACCGTGTCGGCGGCGTGCGCCCCGAGCGGGCCCGCGGCCTGGCAGCTCATCCGGAACGGCAGGTCGGACGGCGCCGCCGAGTCCCCGGCCGCGACGACGTGGACGTCGTCCACGCTCGTCAACGTCTCGTCGGTCAGCAGCCGGCCGCGGGCGTCGGTGCTCAGCCCGCTGCGGGCGGCCAGGTCCGGTACGCCGAACCCGACGGTCCAGACGGTGACCGCGCTCGGGAGCGTGCGGCCGTCGGCGAGCCGGACGGCGTCCCGGGTCACCTGCGTCACCGTCGCTCCCGACCCGTCGAGCACGGTCACGCCCAGCTCGGCCAGCCGCGCCGCGACCGCGCGCCGACCGGTCGGGTGCAGGTAGGGGCCGAGCGGTCCGCCCTGGACGAGGGTGACGGCGCGGCCCTGCTCCGCCAGCTCGGCGGCGGTCTCGATCCCGGTCGGGCCGGCCCCGACGACGGTGACCGCGGCGTCGGTCGGCGCGGCGTCGGCGGGCGCGGCATCGAGCACCTGCCGCAGCCGCTCGGCCTCCTCGAGCGTGGCGAGGGGGTGGGCGAACTCGGCGGCGCCGGGAACGACCGGGTCGGCGCTGTCGCTGCCCACCGCGTAGATCAGGTAGTCGTAGTCGAGGCTGCCGCCGGTGGTCAGGGTCAGCCGGCGCGCCGGGACGTCGATCCGGGCCACGGTGTCGACGACGAGGCGCACGCGCCCGGCGAGCACCTGGTCGTAGCCGACGACCGCGTCGTCCGACCCGCCCACGAGCTGGTGGAGGCGGATCCGCTCGACAAAGGTCGGGCGCGGGTTGACCAGGGTGACGGTCACGTCGTCGCGCCGGGTCAGGCGGTTGGCCGCCGTGACGCCGGCGTAGCCGCCTCCGACGACGACGACAGCGGTGTGCTGCTTCACGGTGTCTCCTTCGGTCCCACGGGTGTGTTTGGGCACGGGACACCGGCCGGGCCGGCGTTGTGACAGCCGGGCGTCGTGACAGCCCGGCATCGCGACAGCCGCGGTCAGGGCCGCCGCGCCGGCCGCCCCCGGGCCGGGCGTCACGCCGATGACCGAGCCCGAGCCCGCGCCCGTGCCTGCGCCCGTGCCCGTGCCCGTGCCCGTGCCTGCAGTCAGCGGTCAGCGGGCGGCGTCGGCGGCCTCGATCCGGTCACGGACGACGCGGCGGAGGATCTTGTCGACCTGGGAGTGCGGGAGGTCGTCCACGATCACCACCCGGTGCGGCACCTTGTACCCGGTCAGCCGGCTGCGGGCGTGGGCCCGGACGCGTTCGGTGTCGACCGTGAGGCCGGCGGCGGGCAGGACGGCGGCCACCACCTCCTCCCCGGTGTCGCCGGTGCCCCGGATCCCGACGACGGCGACGTCCTGGACCTCGGCGAGCTCCCGCACGACGTCCTCGACCTCGGAGGGGTAGACGTTGAAACCCCCGCTGATGATCAGCTCCTTCAGCCGGTCGACGATCCGGACGAAGCCGTCACCGTCCGCCACCACGAGGTCACCCGTGCGCAGCCAGCCTCCGGGCAGCAGGACCTCCGCCGACTCCTGCGGGCGCTCCCAGTACCCGGCGAACACCTGCGGTCCGCGCACCAGCAACTCCCCCTCGCTCCCGATCGGCAGGTCCCGCGACGGGTCGTCGGGGTCGACGACCCGGATCCAGGTGGACGGGAAGGGGACGCCGACCGTGTTCGGGCGGCGGGTCGGCCAGACCGGGTTCCCCAGCGTGATCGGGGAGGTCTCGGTCATCCCGTAGCCCTCCACGAGCAGGCCCCCGGTGGCGGCCTCCCACCTGGTGACCACCGCCGTCGGCAGGGGCATCGCGCCGGAGATGCCGTAGCGGATCGAGGTCAGGTCGACGCCGCGGTCCCGGGCAGCCACTGCCAGCCGCTCGTAGATCGGTGGGACCGCGGGCAGGAACGTCGGGGGCCGGCGCCGGATCGCGGCGAGCATCTGGTCGACGTCGAAGCGCGGCAGCAGGACCAGGGTGGCACCGATGCTCATCGAGAAGGTCAGGCACAGGGTCAACCCGTAGGCGTGGAACAGCGGCAGCACCGCGTGGACGGTCTCCTCGCCGTCCTTCAGGCCCGGCACCCACGCCCTGCCCTGGGCCGCGTTCGCCCGCAGGTTCCGGTGCGTGAGGACGGCCCCTTTCGGGGTGCCGGTCGTCCCCCCGGTGTACTGGAGCAGCGCGACGTCCTCCGGACGAGGCTGGGGGTGGGTCACCTCGAGCGGGCCGGTGGCCGAGGCGGTGCGCTCCCAGCTCAGCACCCCGGGCGGCACCGGGCCGGTCATCACCGCGCGGGCCGCCCGGGCCCTCGGCAGCGGCAGCCGCAGCGCGAGCCGCATCCGCCGGGGGAGGGCGCTGGTCAGGTCGACCGCGAGCACGGTCCGCAGGCTCGTCCTGCCCCGCAGGGCCTGGACGGTCGCGGCCGTCCGGTCCCAGCAGACGGCCGTCGTCGCGCCGCAGTCGCTGAGCTGGTGCTCCAGTTCGGCGGCCGTGTACAGCGGATTGTGCTCCACCACGATCGCGCCCAGGCGCAGCACGGCGTAGAAGGCGACGACGTGTTGCGGGCAGTTGGGCAGCACCAGCGCGACCCGGTCCCCGGCCCGGACGCCGAGCGATCGCAGCGCCTCCGCGGCCCGGTGGACCGCATCGAGCAGTTCCGCGTACGACGTCCGTGCGCCGAAGAAGTCCAGGGCGACCCGGTGGCCGTGGCGGCCGGCGCTGCCGGCGAGCATCTCGGGCAGGGACTCGTCCGGGATCTCGACGTCGGCCGGCACGCCCGGCGCGTAGCTCGCCAGCCAGGGGCGCCCGTCCAGCGGGCCGCCGGCCCGGCCCGGACCGTCATCCGCCTCCACGCCACCTCCTCGGCCCGCTCCCGCCGCCGGACCGCTCGCCGGCGCCGGGGCCCGGCGCTGGGCGCAACTCGACGTGGCCTGCCCGGGGCGCCGCTCGCCGTCGTCATTATGCGCGACGTCTCGGCGCACGGACCCGGTCTCTTCGGCCCGGGTCGCGCAGGGCGTGGATCACGGCATGTGCGTGCTGATCCGCTCGTAGGGGATGCCCAGCGCCGCCAGCGCCGGGGCCAGGGCGCGGTTGGTGACGACGACGCGCTCCGCCCGGTCCAGCGCGTACCGCTCGAGCCGGGCCGCGGTGGCCCCGGTGCTCGCGCCGGCACCCTGGTCGGCGAGGGCGTGCACGGCGACGACGAGCGGGGCGCCGTACCGGCGCGCGATCCGGGCCGCCGCCGCGGCCGCCCCCGGACTCGGCGTCACGCCGATGACCAGGTCGGGGCGCTGCGGCAGCCGGGCCGTGACCGCGCGGCGGGCGAAGCTGAGCTGGTAGCGGGCGTCGGAGGGTGCCGTCCAGCGCTCCGGGATGTGGTGGCCGATGCGCACCACGGTCGGCCCGGCACCGTTCGCCGCGGGCAGCACCAGGCGCCGCAGTCCCCGGTACCGGCCGTCGACACCCTGCGACGAGTGCGGCAGGCCGCTGAGCACCGTCACGGTGGCCGCCCGGTGGGCGAGCGCGGCGGCGATCCCCGCCGTCCACCCCGCGACGGCCGTCTCCTGGGGCGGGTAGTGCATGCCCACCACGAGGACGTGCCGGCGGGCGAGCGGGTCGACGGACGGCGGTGCGGCGGGCGGCAGCGGTGCCGGCTCCGCGGCGGTGTGGACGGCGAGCACGGTCAAGGCCTCCCCAACAGCGGATGTCACCTTATGAAGCGGTGTATCACCCGAAAGTGATGATGGCCCCACAGTGCCCGAGATCCAGCCCTTGCCGCCGCCGAACGGCCACCCACTCGATCGTTCGCCCGAGCCCACCCTCCGCCGAGCTGAACGTGCCGGCCCGGGCCGCGCCCCACCCCTCGCCGCTGATCATGCGCAGTTTTGTTGATCATTCAAGGTTGACCGCACCTGAATAGGCGCTCCGGATGCGTTAAACCGCGCATGGTCAACTCGACTCTTCATGATCAGCGGCGAGGGGTGTGGGTGGAGGTGCGGGGGTCCGGGCGAGCCAGGTGGTGATGGTGGCCAGTTGGTCGGGGGTGGTCAGGGAGGGGGCGTGGCCGCAGCCCGGCACCGTGACGAGCGTGGCGCGCGGGCCGGTGCGCGTCAGCTCCTCGGCGAGCTCCGCCGACAGCGCGGGCGAGCTCTCCCCGCGCAGGACCAGGACCGGGCACCGCACCGCCGTCCACAGCGGCCGCAGGTCCAGGTCGGGCAGGGGCGGCACCAGCGCCCGGCCGATCGCGGGGTCGTAGGCCAGCGCCCGGCCGCCGTCCGGCAGCTGATACGACCCGTGCCGCGCCAGGTGCTGCCACCAGGAGTCGGGCAGGTCGCCGAACCCGGCGTACGTCCGGCGCAGGTAGGCCTCGACGCCGGCCAGGTCGGCGAACCGCGGGTCGGCACCGATGTAGGTGGCCAGGTGGTCGAGGAACGCGCCGGACACGAACGGCCCGACGTCGTTGAGCACCAACCGCCGCACGGGGGAGCCGGGCAGCGCGGCCAGCATCATCCCCAGCAGGCCGCCCATCGACGTCCCGACCCAGTCCACCTCGCTCACGCCGAGCCGGGCGATGAGCGCCAGCACGTCGGTGAGGTACTGCGGGTAGGTGTAGCCGGCGTCCGGGGTGGGCAGGGCGAGCCGGTCGCTGTGCCCGCGCCCGGGCATGTCTGGACAGACGACGTGATGGCCGGCGGCCACGAGGTGTCGGGCCAGGACGTCGAAGTCCCGCGCGTTGCGCGCGAGGCCGTGCACGCAGATCACCGTGCGCGGCGGATCGTCGGAGCCCGGGCCGGCCGGGGTGCCCCACTCGACGTACGCCGTCCGGTGCAGCCCGGCCACGACCGCACCGTCCGGGGCCGCGCCGGCGGGCGGGCTGCCGGCCAGCGTCGGGCACAGCAGCCGGCCGTGCGCGGGGCCCGCGACGTCGTCCACAGCCGTTCAGCCTAGGACCCCGCCCGGGTCGCACCGGGTGGCGTGGCTCACACGCCACCCGGCCGCGGGGCCCGCCGGGCGTCAGCACGAGGGGGAGCCGGACTTCCCGAGGCAGGCGTCCCGCACCGTTCAATCCTGCACCGTTTACACGACCAGGACGCCGGGATCGCGCCGCCCGCGCGAGCGTCCCGTCGCCTCCCCGCCGCGTGCTGACGGGCGCTGACGAGCGCCGACGGGTGGCCGGCGGGCTGCCGGGGCGCACCCCACCCCCGAACGGACGGGCCCGATAGACGGTTGTTGTAACGAATTGGTTGCAGGAACGCGACGCGCACCCTAAGTTCGGCCCCCACCGGCAACGTCTGGCCGACTGACGGCTGCAGTCTCGGGCGCCCGTCGGAACCAGCACCCTCGTTCGACCGGTCGGGGCGGTCTGCGAGTCGGTGGCGGCAACCCGTGCGAAGGGCTCGCCATGACACGCATCGTCCTGGAGAAGGCGACCAAGATCTACCCGATGCCGCGCCGGTTCCGCCCGTCGAGGGCGCTGCGCGAACGCGGTCCGGCGCTGGCCGATCTGGACCTGGCCGTCGAGGACGGCGAGTTCCTCGTGCTCGTCGGCCCGAGCGGATGCGGCAAGTCGACCGCCCTGCGGCTCATCGCGGGCCTGGAGGAGGCGACCTCGGGGTCCATCTGGTTCGACGAGACCGACGTCACCAGCATCCCGGTGATCGAGCGCAACATCGCCTTCGTCTTCCAGGACGCAGCCCTCTACCCCCACCTGACCGTGGCCGAGAACATCGGGTTCCCGTTGCGGATGGCGCACCTCGCCAAGGACGTCGCGGACCACAAGGTCCTCTCCGCGGCGCGACTGCTGCACATCGAGGAGCAACTGCCCAAACGGCCCTCGCAGCTGTCCGGCGGGCAGCGGCAGCGGGTGGCGATGGGCCGGTGCATCGTCCGGGACCCGGACGTGTTCCTGATGGACGAGCCGCTGTCCAACCTCGACGCCATGCTCCGGGTCGAGATGCGCGCGGAGATCTCCTCCCTGCAGCGCGAGCTGGGCCGAACCATGATCTACGTCACCCACGACGGCGAGGAGGCCATGACCATGGGTCACCGGGTCGCCGTCCTGCGCGACGGCGTCCTGCAGCAGTGCGCGAGGCCGTCGGACCTGTACGCGATGCCGGCCAACGCCTTCGTGGCCGGGTTCGTCGGGTCGCCGCAGATGAACTTCGTCTCCGCCATGCTCTGGCACGACCAGGAGTGGCAGATCTCGTTCGGTCCGGTCCTGATGACGCTGTCCGACGCCACGCTGGCCCGGCACCCGCGCCTGTCCCGCCGCGAGGGCGTCCCGGTGATCGTCGGGTTCCGGCCCGAGACGATCCGCATCGACCCCTACGCCCCGGACCCGGCCGCGCTCGACGTCCAGGTCACCGAGGTCCAGCAGTTCGGCAAGGAGACCCGGGTGCTGTTCCGCGGACCGCAGTACGGCCAGGGCGTCGGTGAGATCCCCGAGCTGGACCAGATCACCAGCAAGGTCGGGCGCCCCGGCGAGCTCACCATGACCCTGACCCCGCCCGAGCACGTCGACATCGGTGCCCGGCTGCGCCTGTGGATCGACCCGGACGCGCTGCACCTCTTCGACCGCTCCGGCCGCGCACTCTGACAGTGCCAGGTTGCGCAACCAAGCACACCTAGAG
>Ga0302323_100001898_pt1 | contig 16993 bp, 14 predicted proteins | sample Fen_T0_3_FD_201950 | JGI IMG/M metagenome (GOLD analysis project Ga0302323, IMG submission 201950) | Peat permafrost microbial communities from Stordalen Mire near Abisko, Sweden - Fen_T0_3 | ecosystem: Environmental > Terrestrial > Soil > Wetlands > Permafrost | place: Sweden: Abisko... | reverse complement strand
TCGCGTGCTGCTTTCGGCGTCTCGCCGAAAGCGGTTCGGAAGGCTCGGGCGAGACGCCCAAGCCCACACGCGAGACGCATGTGCTCCCCGGACCCCTGATCGCGTTTTCGGCTACGTATCAACTCAACAGGTTCTAAGTTAGCGCTTATGGGTCAGCGCCCCGGGCTACAATAAGACAGGTTGGGATGTGGGCTGACGTGGTGTGGTTAGGATTGGAAACGACGGAACGTGGGGTGGTTCGGCCGAGGTCGGCGCCCTCGGCTACAAAAAGACAAGGATGTAGCCGGCCGCGGTGAGGCCGGGGATTGCCCGCTTGCTACGGCTTGGTTTTGTCCGAGTAGTTCGTTAGCTCGGAGATCGTTAGGAAGACGACGCCGCGTTTTTTGAGTTCGGCAAGGATGGCGGGCATTTGCTCGAGCGTCTCGTTGCGCCATTCGTGAAAGAGAATGACGGTGCCATCATTTATGTCGGTTAGCGCGCGCTTGCGGATTTCTTCGGCGCTGAGCTCGGGCATGTAGTCACCGGAGGCAACAAGGTGGTGGGGGCGGAAGAGTTTCATTCCGGTTTTGCCGACCGTCTTTTCCAAGTCTGGGGTGATCTCCACAAACGGAGGCCAGTACCAAGCGGGATGAATGCCGGCTTGGGAGTCGAGGACGGTTAGCGCGGCGACAACTTCGTGATCGAGTGCTTTTTCGCTGAGGCCGGCGGGATGCAGATGCTCGTAGGAGTGGTTCGCGATTTCATGTCCGGCGGCAAGTGCGGCTTTGGCGAGGTCGGGGTGAGCTTCGACATTTTTTGCGATAAAACTAAACGTCGCGTGCACGTGCTCTGCTTTAAAGAGCGCGAGAAATTTTTCCATGTGTTCCGGCGTGGGGCCGTCGTCGATGAGCAGCGCGATGTGCATGGGCGGTGGGGTTTGGGCTAACGTGAGCGAAAGGGAGATGAGGAACAGCGCAGCCAAAATGGATTTTTTCATAGGCGTGGGGTTGCAGGAACTAATGGCGCTGTTTGGCCGGCGCAATGGCTCGCGCGAGGTTTATTGAACCGGCTTGGCTGTCGTTTTGGCCGACTGGGTGCGGATGTGACGGATCTCGGCTTCCGGTAGGCCGAGTGACTCGAGGAAATCTTGATGCGCCAGCGGTGACTGGTGTTCGAACGCGATGTGCCACTGCTTCATTTCAGGCGGGTTCATGCCAGTGGACTTTAGGAGGGCGATCCATTTCTCCTTGGTCATGGCGCGGGCAAGGTGATCCTGGCCTTTTCGCGGGAGGAGATTGAGCACGACTTGTTGTTGGCGGCGGAGGGCGGCGATCTCGTGGTTGAGCTCGGTCAGACGTTTGTTGAGGGCCGAAGCGACGCGGGTGCGCGAGGGTTGATCGTCGTCGAGGAGGCGTTTGATCGCGGCGAGCGGAAGGCCGGCTTGGCGATAGCGGCAGATTTGTTTCAACCGGGCTGTGTCTTCGCTCGAGTAAAGACGGTATCCGGCGGACGTCCGGTAGGTCGGACTGACGAGTTTCAGCCGGTCATAGTAAAGCAGAGTGCTGCGTGAGAGACCGAATTTTTTGGCGATGGCGCTGATCGGCTGCATGATGACGAAAGAAAGTTAAAACGCGCTGGTCGCCCGACTGCAACCAGCGCGTGTTGGGTTGTTTTATCCTTTGCGTGAGTGGGCGCGGATTTCTTTGATGTCTGCAGCGGCGACGCCCAGGAACTCGAGGAAGCTTTGGTGTGTGTCGGGATGACGCTGTTCGAAGAGCGCGTGGAGGCGCTGTTTTTGTGAGTCGGAGACGCCCGCATCGTTGAGGAGAGCGACGAACTGATCTTTGGTAATTTTCTTCATGGTGTGTCTTGTTTGTTATCGATGGTTGGCTATCGACGGGCTGTAGGGTGCACTATGAAGCTGTAGACGGCTCAAAATCGTTTTTTAGGCGGCGATAGCCCGGCTACACCAAGTCAGGCTGCCATTCTGTCGTCCATCGTGCTGCAGTTTATCTAGAGCATCTCAATCTAAACTGTAGCCGTTAAAAAGGCAGTGAACTGGTGGAACCCGCACTCCGTGCGGGTTGGCTCGGAGGTATAAACAAGCTACGATCAAACGCGCACGGAGTGCGCGTTCCACCATCGCGGCTACAATTTTATTAGAAATGCTCTAAACTGCTTTAGCGGAGTTGGATTATTTCGCGGACGGATTGTCCAGGCCGGTGCCTTTAACGTCCTCAGTCGTGATCAGTGTGCCTTTGTAGCCGGTGACGGTGATGCCGGAGAAGGCGACGGCGCTGGCGTGAGCGAGCGTGATGCCTTGCTCGCAGTCACCGGAGACGTTGGAAATAGAGAGTCCCCGCAAGGGGCGTTCGGCGGGGATCTTAGTGCCAGAGATGAGTTGGGTAACGTTGTGAACGTGAATATCGGTGAAGCGAAGATTGCGCACCTGGGTCCATTGGTCAACGGGACCCGGCACTGGCTCTTTGGCTTGGTTGCCGCGTTTCAGGAGATCGATCGAGAGAAAAGTGGGCGAGTTGAAGATGATCAGGTTTTCACCCGTGATGTCTTCGGCGACGGCACCACGGCCATCGCGGCTTTTGATGACGATTCCGTTTCCTTTACCGGAAATCGTGCAATTCTGGATCTTCACGTGACGGATATCACCGGAAAGTTCGGTGCCAATACCGATGGCGGCAAACATGCTGCTGGTGAGCGTGCAATCTTTTATGAGGACGTTTTCAGTGGGTCGACCGATGCGCACCGCTTCCAAACCGCGGCCGGATTTAAGGGCGATAGCGTCGTCGCCGGCGTCGATTGAGCAGCGTTCGATCACGACATCGCGGCATGAATCGACGTCGATGCCGTCGCCGTTGGTGTTGGTCGAGCGCACGATGAGATTGCGCGCCACGACAGATTGGCAAAGCACAGGATGGATCGCCCACATGCGTTGATACTGCGCGGTGAAACCGTCGAGCAACACATCGGTGCATTCGGATGGTTCGATGAGCGCAGGCGCGCGGGGATTGCGTAGCAAACTGAGGGTGATTGGCGGGCCAAAGATCGTGCCCGATCCGAGGATGGCGATATGTTCGGCTTTCTCAGCCCAGAGGAGTGCGCGGTGACCTTCGGTGAATTCGCCTTCCCAACGGACGCGAGTGAGGGGGTAGTCTTCGATGTCGGGACTGCCGAGAAGGAAGGTTTTGTTTTCGAGACTCAGCGTGACGTCGGATTTGAGCTGCAGACTGCCGATCAAATACACACCGCTAGGAATAAGCACCGTGCCTCCACCGGCTGAGGCGCAGGCATCGATGGCTTTTTGCAGCGCGGCTGTGTCTTTCGCTTTGCCTTCACCTGTGGCACCGAAATCCATGACGTTGAAAATCGCATGGACTAAGGCCGGCGCTGAAGCGGAGCAGGTATTGTCGGCGGCGAAAATGCGGTTCACACCCAAAAGGCAAACGAACAAAATCGCGCATGAGCGCACTGAAATGCAGGCGGGAAACATGGAGGTGTTTGTGTACTGGCTGGTCGACTCGTCGGTAAAAAGGCGGGGTAGTCGCCGAGAAGAAAAGAAAAGGGAAGCAGTGAGAAACGTTTTGCGTTGGGCGGCGTCTAGGGCAGGACACGTGTCACTACACTTATGCGCAACTCCATTTTTTTGACGTTTACGTTTTTCGCCGCCCTGGGATTGGGCGGTTCTTCTTTGCGAGCTGCTGATCGGCCGCGCGCCTGGCCGCCCGACCAGTTCCTGCCATTAACCGAGGCGCGCATAGCGGCGCTGCCCGAAGCTGAACAAGGTGTTTGGCGCAAATACCTCGAGACGTCGCGTCAGGTTGCCAAAGCTATTCCGACGCCGACCGAGCCGGAGTTTTCGCCAACGGAACCATTAAAGGCACAGCTGACCGGAGGCAGGTATGCCAAAGGATTGAAAAGCGGCGGTGACTCCAAATGGTACGCGACCGAGGAAGCTCGTAGGCTCGCTGTCCGTGTAGGTGAGTGGCAATCTCCCGCTGGTGGTTGGACCAAGAGTAATGATTATTCGATTTCGCCGCCGCCGAAAAAGACCAAAGCGGACATTTGGGATGCGGGCACTTTTGACAATAACGCGACGATTCTGGAAATGCGTTTCCTGGTGCGCGTGATTGCGGCTGGGACGGACGACAAGCGGGCTGATTCATGGCGCGCGACGTTCATGCGCGGCCTTCAATATATCTTCAACGCGCAGTATCCAAACGGTGGATTCCCGCAGATTTACCCGCTCGGTGGCGGCTATCACGACGCGATTACTTTCAATGATAATGCCATGCCGCGCGTTCTCGAACTCTTGCGCGACATTGCCGCAGGAAATCCGGAGTTTGCTTTCGTGCCCGCCGAGCAACGTGCTGAAGCGGCACGCCGATTTGCGCGCGGAATCGATTGCGTGTTGAAGACTCAGATCGTCGAACCGCCGGGCCGGCGCACGGTGTGGTGCCAGCAGCATGACATGCTCACGCTCAAGCCTTGCGCGGCGCGGAATTTTGAACCGATTGCGGCAAGTACGAGCGAAAGCGTGTCGTTGGTACGATTGCTCATGAGCCTGCCTTCGCCTTCGAAAGAGGTGATCGATGCGATCGATAGCGCTGCCGGATGGTTTAGCAAAGTGGCATTGCACGAAAAATCCTGGAAACAGCATCATATTGAAGCGCAGGCCGGCGCTGGGCCTCTCTGGTCGCGCTATTACGAAATTGGCACGGATAAATCTATATTCGGCGATCGCGATCGCACGATTCACTACGACGTGAGCGAAATTTCGGCCGAACGGAAAAACGGCTATGCGTGGTTCGGAACGTGGCCAGAAACGACTTTGACCGAGTATAAAAACTGGCACGCGAAGCAGGTGCCCTTGGCAAAAGACTGAGATCGGCTAGCACGTCGGTCCGATTCAGCCGCTTCAGCTGGACAACGGTCTAGTCTTCGCGATGGTGGCCGCATGGCCACAGAAACTCGTTCTTGGATGCGTCCCTCGCTCGATTGGCTGCTGGTATTTGTACCAGTAGCGATTGCGATGCGATATGTGCCGGGCTGGCGCAACGATACGGCTCTGTTTATTTGTTCGGCACTTGCGATTATTCCGCTGGCCGGGTGGATGGGCCACGCCACCGAGCAACTGGCGCATCGTTTGGGCGAAGGGATCGGCGGACTACTTAACGCGTCGTTTGGCAACGCAGCCGAGTTGATCATCGCGCTGATGGCGTTGCGTGCTGGATTGATCGACGTGGTCAAAGCATCGATCACCGGTTCGATCATTGGTAATCTATTGCTTGTGCTAGGTGCTTCGATCTTCGCGGGCGGAATGCGTTTTCGGCATCAGCGTTTTAACAAAACTGCTGCGCGAGCTTCTTGCACCGCGTTGATCCTTGCAGCTGCAGCGTTGGTCATTCCTTCGGTGTTTCATCATTCGGCGGCGATTACGCCGGGAGGTTGGACGCCCGCGGCAGAACAAAGATTATCGGTCGCGATTGCCTGCGTGCTGATGGCCACTTACTTCGCGATTCTGGTGTTCACGCTGGTGACGCATAAGACGCTGTTTGGCGGTGGAGTGGATGATAATCAGGCGAAGCCGGATCAGGAAGAAATGAATCCTTGGCCGATAAAAAAAGCGGTGATCTTGTTACTCGTAGCGACGGCCGCGGTAGCCTGGGTTTCGGAATTTCTCGTCGGCGCGGTCGAAGCAGCCCAGCACTCGTTGGGCGTAACAGAGACGTTTGTCGGCGTCATCATCGTGGCGATCGTGGGCAACGCCGCTGAGCATTCCACGGCGATCACGATGGCGTTGAAAAATAAAATGGATCTTTCGCTAGGGATCGCGATTGGTTCCAGTTTGCAGATCGCGCTATTTGTTACGCCGCTGCTCGTGTTCGCCAGCTACCTTTTTCCTCACCAGCTCAATCTCGAGTTTACGCTGCCTGAAATCGTCGCCGTGGTGATGGCTGCGTTTGTAGCCGACCAGATCAGTGGCGATGGTGAGAGCAACTGGCTCGAAGGCGTTCAGCTTCTCGCGCTCTACCTGATCATTGGCATCTTGTTTTATTTTCTGCCGGCGAGACTTTGAGCCTGTCCGCTCGACAAGCTGCGCTGCGGATGGCAAGTTCGCGGCATGTCTACAATCTACGAAACGCTCCGCGCCGACATCATCGTGGCGATGAAGGCTCGCAATTCCACCGTCACCACCAGCCTGCGCACGGCAGATGCGGCGATCCAACGCGCCTCGCTTGATCAAGCGAAACCGGTCGACGACGCACTTGTCATCGCGACCTTGCGCAAGACGGTGAAAAACTTAACCGACGCCAAGGTAGAATTCGAAAAAGGCGGCCGTGCCGACCTGATCGCGGCTAACGACGTGGAGATTAAGTTGCTCGAGAAATATCTACCGGCCGGACTCGACTCGACAAAACTCGAAGCGCTCATCAACGAGGTGATTGTTGAAACCGGAGCGCTATCAAAGAAGGAAATGGGCAAGGTCATCGCTGCGCTCAAGAAACGGCCCGAGGCCGGGCTGATCGATTTCGGCGCCGCGAGTAAAGTTGTGCAAGCAAAGCTGCCGTAGACGTACTGCGGCTCCAGATTCTGGATACGCGAAGCCAGCTCAGGCTTTGCGATCGAACAGCGAGCCGATCATTTCGTCAGCGGTGACCGCGACGGCGCGATTGGCTTTGATCGAGATGTCGGCTTGAATCAACGCGGTGAAATTGTCGGGCGTGATTTCGCCTTCGGCAATTTTCTGCGCTGCTCCGTTGGCCTCATTCAAGCTGCGCTTGATGCCTTGCGCCGGAGCGTCGTAAAGGCTGGCAGACATATTTGAACCAAGAGACGAGATCATGCGGGCGACATGATCGTCGAAAAATGGCCGGTTGGCCATGAGGTAAACCACCCGGTTGAACCAAGGTGGTTTCCACGTAAAAACGCTCAGAGCGCGGCTTTAATCGCCTTGATGGTTTCGGCGTATTCGGCGTCGGAGAGCAGCTTTTTGTTGGCTGGCATCATCTCGAAAGTAGTGCCGAAGCTGGCGCCGTCCTTGTACTTAGGCACGAGGTGGAAATGCAGGTGCGGCAGCTTGTCGGAGTAGGCGCCGTAGTTGATTTTAACGGGATTGAAAGCCGTTTTCATGGCCTTGGCGGCGCGCGCGACGTCTTTCATGAACAACACGAGTTCGGCCTCGGGCAGCTCGAAGAGTTCGTTGACGTGTCCCCGATAAGCGACGACGCAACGGCCGGGGTGGGTCTGTTCTTTGAAGAGAAAAAGCGTCGAAGCGCTCAGCGGCGCGATCTCGATCATGAGGTCGTGCAGGCGTTGGTCTTTTCGACAATAGAAACAATCGGGTAGTTCACTCATGGTGGGGAGGGTTGGTTCAGAAGCAGAAAAAATAAACCGCAATTGGCGACGATGCTCAAGCAATTGTGTGCGGGATTCTTCGCGATATTGGATAACGGGGGAGGTTTTCGCACTGACTTTCTGCGCTCGTTCTGTAGTGAAGAGCGCATGAGTCTTGAACAAGATTTGGCGAAAATTGCGCTGCAGGAAAAGACGCTGCGGTTCGAAAAGTTTGACGAAGGCACGGCCTGGGAGGTCGGCTGCCGTCTCAAGGCTGCGGCGGAAAAACGGAGTGCCGTGCTCGCGATCGACATCACGTTCGGAGGCCGCACGGTTTTTGCCTGCGCGATGGCCGGCACTTCGCCGAACAACGCCAACTGGCTTCGCCGAAAACGAAACACGGTGCAGCATTTTCACCGCAGCTCCTACGGCTTCGGTCTTCAGCTCGAGCAGGACAAAACGGATTTGACGAGTAAGTTTGGACTGCCACTGAACGACTATGCCGTGCATGGCGGATCGTTTCCGATTTGGGTGATTGGCGCAGGTGTGATCGGCGCGATTACGGTTTCGGGACTGCCGCAACGCGAAGACCATAAAATCGTGGTGGCCGTGCTTGCAGAGTTTCTCGGTAAATCACTAGATGGTTTACAACTGGATTAATTGTAAGTGGCTGTTCTGTTTACGGAAGTGTGAATCGTGCCCCCATATGGGCACTGACGACTGAGCCGCCCTGTCTAAGCTATTCGGAAACTACATCTCCCCATGAAAACTCTCCTCCGCCTTCTTTTGGGTTTGTGCGTGAGTGCCACTTTAACTGCTCGTGTGTTCGCTCAGAGCGACGAGCCGAAACTATCCACAGAGGAAATGGAAAAATTAGTGGCGCCGATCGCACTTTATCCCGACTCCCTCGTTGCGCTTATCATGCCGGCCACGACAACGGCTTCTGACGTGGTCCTGGCCGCCCGTTTTTTCGCGGGCGGCGGCCAGCAGGCAGATATCGATAAGCAGTTCTGGAGCGAAAGTGTGAAGTCGCTCGCTCACTATCCGGACATCATTAAATGGATGGATGAGAATCTGGCCTGGACTCAGCAGATGGGCGAAGTTTTTGCCGCTCAGCCCGCGGACGTGATGGCTGCGATCCAGCGATTACGTGTTCACGCCCGAGAGACAGGCTTACTCACTGACACTCCGCAGCAGCATGTGGTCGTCGAGCAGGAGGTGGTTTACATTGTGCCAGCCGATCCAACCTATATCTACATTCCTCGTTATGATCCGGAAATCCTTTGGACGCGCCGATCATATTCCGGGTCGTTTATCAGCTTCGGTATTGGGCTTGGTATTGGTAATTGGCTCTTTTATGACTGCGACTGGCCGGGACGGACGATATATGTTCAGCGCCGTCATCCGGGTTGGTCCTATCACCCAGGTTGGCGTCCACCACCGCCAGCAGTGCGGGTAAACGTCGTGCGGGAATGGCATCCTGACCCAAGAGCGTTTCACTCGCGTCCGCCAGGGCACCGCCCGCCGTCTGTTGCGGTAATACCGCGGCCGATCGGTCCGGAACACCACTCAGATTTTTCTGACCACCGCGATGGGGCTGATCGCCACGACAATTTTGATCATCGTGGATCGCCAGATCATTCGAGGAGCCATCCTACTCAGCCGCCCGCAGCCGGCGGTCCAACGAGATTTGTGGTGCCGACCACGCCCGGTGGTGGTCCAAGGCCGATGCCAGGTCCAGCAGCTTCACCTTCTCCGCAAGTGCACACTCAGCCACAGCCGAGTGCGCCTGTGCAACCGATGCACCGTGAGAACTCGAACGTGAGACATGAACAGGGTGGCGGCCGCACGGATCACGCGCAGCCGCCCGTGCAACCCACACCGCCGGCTCAGTCGTCCTCGCGCATGGTTGCGCCAGTAAGGCCGGTCGCGCCCGTTGCGCCGGCTTCGTCAGTTGCCCCGGCGTCAAATACGTACGTTCCTTCTCCTGCTCGTGCATCTAGCCGCCCATCTGCACCTCCGCCAACACCTCAGACGTCTCAATCACCTGCGTCTACTACCACAAGTGATAACGATTCGAATGATGGCAACAACGGGCATGGCAGACGTGGTCGTTGACCAAATTTAAAGGTCGAGGTGGACGATCTGCATGAACTGAGCACTTTCTGTTCATGCAGCTCACTGGTTTTCATCATCTGACCGCGGTCACGGCTGACATTGTTTCAAATCACGCGTTTTATACGCATACGTTGGGACTGCGGTTGGTTAAGAAAAGCGTCAATCAAGATGACGTTTCGGCGTATCATCTTTTTTATGCCGATGGGATAGGAAGCCCTGGCACGGACGTGACTTTTTTTGATTGGCGAATGCCGCGAGAGCATCGCGGTACCAACAGCATTGTTCGTACGGGACTTCGTGTGGCCAAGGAAGTCGATCTCTGCTGGTGGGAAGAGCGGTTGCATGCTGCCGGCGTAGTGGTTGCTCCGATACAGCAGATCGACGGCCGGCTCACACTGCCGTTTGAAGACGGGGAAGGACAACGGCTCTGGTTAGTGACCAGCGACGCCGCGGCCCCAGAACATCCCTGGCGTGAAAGTGACGTGCCGCCGGAGCACCAGGTTTTGGGTTTGGGACCGGTTTCGATAAGCGTACCTGTACTGGAGCCGACGGAGCGCGTGCTCACCGAGGTGATGGCGATGCGCAAGGTGCGTGAATACCCATTGGCAGGCGCGGCCGTTCATGTGTTCTCGATGGGCCCGGGAGGTCCGGCGGCCGAACTACACGTGGCGGTAGAGCCTGGTTTGACGACTGCCCGGCTGGGTGCGGGTGGGGTTCACCATGTCGCCTTTCGCACCACGCTGGCCGAATATAATGATTGGGACCGGCGGCTGCATGAATTTCGAATGCCATCCAGTGGCCCGGTAGACCGGTATTATTTCAAGAGCCTCTATTTTCGGGAACCCAATGGAATCCTGTTCGAGATCGCGACAGATGAACCTGGTTTTACAGCCGATGAGCCTTTGGAGAGTTTAGGCAAGCATCTGGCGTTGCCGCCGTTTCTTGAGTCCCGTCGACGTGAAATAGAGATCGGGCTTAAGCCTCTTCGGTGACGCGGTATTGTATCCGGCCCCAATTCTATGCTGGGAATTTCGATTGGCGCCTTTGTGCGCAACACGAGTGCACTCGTCGACTATCTTGACCACGCAAAATAGGGCGTGACGGGCGGTTCGGGTTTGCAGGGGCGCCTTAAGTGATGTGCCCGGATAATTCCTGTTTGAGCGTGGCGCAGAGATTATGTGTATGTGACTCGAATTTCTTCAGATTGAAGCTCGGGAAAACGCGGTTTCGCAAAATTTGCCAGGCGGGAGTTTCTTCCAGCGGTGGCATCGGTAGCGTAGGTTCGCCAGAAAACCCGATCTGATTTCTTAGGCAAAGATCACGGGCGAGTGTCACGAGTGCGACTAGGTAATTTTTCGCTCCAATCTCTTCAGGCGTGCCGACCCAGCGGATTACGTCGCAATACAAAGAGGGAAGGCCAAGTTTGCGGGCCAGCAGGTCGCCAATTTCACGAGTGGTCCAACCGATATATTTTTTCTCGGCTTCGTGGAGCGGCAATAAATGTTTTTTCGCGTAGGACGTGATGGCGGGAAGGCTGAAAGGATGTAGTTTAACCAGCGCAAGACGGCCGTAGTCGTGCAGCAAACCAGCGGGATAAGCGGTGGGAGCTAGGTCGGTGAGCTCGAGGTTAATCGCGGCGAATTGAGCGACGTGCGCAACGGCGACCTGAAACATCCAATAATGTGCCCACGTCGTGGGAAGCACGCGCATGTGCCGCTCCTCAACCAGCGGCATCGTTTTAGCCATGGCGGTGAGCTTTTCGTAACCGAGCATCGTCACAGCGAGGCGAACGTCCTCGATCGAAGTCATATCATCGTGATCGAGGTGGTTAGCGCTGATCAGTACCTGCGCCGAGAGCCAGGGATCTTTTGAAACTAGATCAATTAACTGGTTTAGGCTCGGGGCCCGGCCATCGGCGTTCATCATGAACGATGCGGCGACCGTATCGATCACAGGGCCGGCGGGGAATTCGTCGATTTTGCGCTCGATTTCGCTTGGATGCACAAGCGGACCCTGGCTGACGTCGGACTCGAGCCAGAAAGCCCGTTGTTTCGCTTCCTCTTGCTCTTTACGTTCCTGTTCGGAGTAGAAACCAGAAGGAGTATAATTGTGGTCGATGTAACAATCGATCGCTTGGCAGATAAAGGCGACGTCGTCCTTGCTTTGGATCAGCGCTGGCCAGGCGCGCATGTCGATCTTCTCTTTTAGACTCTGCAAATACTCGACGACGCCCCAAGCTCCAGCAGCTTCAGCGCGTTCGGTGAGCGGGCCGACAAATTCGAGGGCGGCCTTTTGGTTGCGAGCTTGTGCGCAATCCTGCAGCGGCTCTACGACGGCGTGCAACGCGACACGCAATTCGTGGAGCATTTTTTTAAGCTCGCTTGGTTTGAGCCCTAACTGAGCGCAGAAGGATCTTTCTTCTTCGAAATGCTGGTTGAGCCATGGGTTTGCCATCGCTTTTTCAACCTCAGCATAAATGGCGTCATCGCGGTAGGGCTTGATGAGATAATTCTGAACTTTAAGCGTGAGCGCCTTTTTCACGATCTCTGGGTGGTTGACCGACGAGTAAACCACGACCGGCATTTTTTTGAAAAAACAGTCGTCGCGCAGGCGCTGGAGAAAGTGCATGCCGTTCTCGCCCTTCGAGAACTTGAGCTCAAGAATCACCAGGTCGAACTTCACGAGCTCACGAAGGAGCTGCCACGCTGCACCTGCTTCGTTCGCGATCAGAAGCCGGTGATGGCCGCGAGTAAGAATACCTTGCATCGCCCGGCAGGCGATCTCGTTGTCATCGAGTAACAAAATATTGGCCATCGCTACGGGGTACAGTGATTTTTTTTACGCGCAGGGAACGGACTTGTAAAGAAAGCTAACAGAAATCTCCAAAAAGTGAAATAAAACCTCCATTCTTTACCGCATTAGCGGTGGTATATCTAAAATATAAATACACCACCTAAACGAGAGTTCCTAAGCTGGGTGTTGTTCTGGTGTCCGTCGGATGTTTAAGTCCGGCAAAAACACGGTCAGAAGTCCGATCAATGGCAAAAAGCTGCACACGCGGTAAACGTATTCGATACTCGTGTGGTCTGCGAGTCGCCCGAGCAGAGCTGACCCTATGCCGGCGATTCCGAAGGCAAGTCCGAAGAACAGCCCAGCCACCAGGCCTACGTTGCCAGGCAGTAAATCTTGCGCGTAAACTAGGATTGCCGAAAACGCCGAGGCTAAAATGGCCCCAATAAAAACCGATAAAACGACGGTCCAAGTCAGACTAGCAAACGGGAGTAGCAGCGTGAAGGGCGCCACGCCGAGAATGGAAAACCAGATGACAATTTTGCGTCCATAGCGGTCGCCGATGGGACCTCCGAGTATCGTCCCGAGCGCCACGGCGAACAGAAAAACAAAAAGGAGAATTTGGGCGTGCTGGATGGATACGCCGAAACGATCGATCAGGTAAAAGGTATAGTAGTTCGTGAGGCTGACCAGGTAGATGTATTTTGAAAAAACCAGGGCGAGCAGCACCGTCATCGCTAGGATAACCTGTTTCTTTGGCAGGCGTGGCGTGAGATGATGGCGTGCCGTGGGTCCGGCGGCTTTGTGCTGCTGTAGTTTCCGTTTGTGCCAGCGGCCCAATCGGGTGAGCACCACGATGCCAAGTAGTGCAAGAAGCGAAAACCAGAGCACGTGTGTTTGACTACGCGCTCCGACGACGAAGGCCACCAGCAACGGACCAAACGAGGTCCCAAGGTTACCGCCGACCTGGAAAAGCGATTGCGCGAAACCATGCCGTCCGCCCGAGGCCAATCGGGTGAGGCGTGAAGCGCCGGGATGAAAAATCGACGAGCCCGTACCGGTCAATGCCGCTGCGACCAGGAGCATGGTGTAGCTCGTAGCCTGCGAAAGCATAACCAATCCTGAGAGAGTCAGACCCATGCCGACCGCAAGTGAATACGGGCGCGGAAAACGATCGGTGTAGAAGCCGACGAGCGGCTGCAAAAGCGAAGCCGTGATCTGATAAGTGAAGGTGATATCGCCGATTTGTGAGAGATTAAGTTGAAACGACTGCTTCAAGATCGGGTAAATCGACGGCAACACCGCTTGTAGCGTATCGTTGAGCAAATGCGACAGACTGAGAGCCCACAAAATGTTCATTGCCGTCGTTTCAACGGCGGGCGCCTGGGTGGGAGATTCTGCGTCGACGGTGCGATCCATGGGGGTTGTTGTCAGAATTCTAGGCAGAGGGTGCAACTTTCAACTGTGCTGTTGTGAGGCAGCTGTTAGCGATCGCAGCCAGCACAGTGTGTCGGGGACGCTGCATGATTGAGCATTGAGCACTCTGAGTTTCTCTGGCTGGCTTTTCTATAAGATTGTAAGACGGTTTCGGATACACTCTACGATGATCAAAGCAAAATTACCCAATTTGATCCGGTCTGCGTTGGCGGCTGGACTTTTTTTGAATCTTTCCTGGTTGCGCGGAGCAGAGGCAGAATTTTCGCCGCTAGCTATTTCGGCAACGGGGTTGGTCGGTGATGGCGTGGCGATTTTTTTGCCAGCAGGTCTCGATATAACGCATCTGCCGTACACGCCGACGTTGGTCGAAGCGCCGAAGTTGCATGGCGCTTTGCCGGCCGGCTGGCGAGTGACGCCGAAGTTTTCCAGCGACGGGAAACGCATTCGTAGTTCGGTGAAAATTGGCGCGGACGACGATCTTTACGGAGGCGGCGAAGTCACTGGACCGCTACGCCGCAACGGCACATCGATCGCGCTCTGGAATACGGACAACTACACCTACGAAACGGCTGAAGGGCGGCGGCTCTACCAATCGCATCCATGGATTCTCGGCGTTAGGCGCGATGGCTCTGCTTATGGCGTGATCTTTGACTCTACCTGGAAAGCCGAGCTGAATTGCGGGAACGAAATTGTTTTTACCAGCGAAGGGCCGGTGTTTCCGGTTTTAGCGATAGATCGTGATTCGCCTCAAGCTGTGTTGCGAGCGCTTGCCGATCTAACTGGAAAAATGCCGCTGCCACCGCGCTGGGCGCTTGGCTATCAACAATGCCGATGGTCCTACTATCCTGATCAGCGCGTGCGGGAAATCGCCGATAATTTCCGCCAGCGAAAAATCCCGTGCGACGTGATTTGGATGGATATCGATTACATGGACGGCTTCCGCGTGTTTACCTTCGACAAAAAAGGTTTTCCTGATCCAGCCGGCCTCAATGCTTACTTGCATGAACGCAATTTTAAGAGTGTCTGGATGATCGATCCAGGCGTGAAGGTGGATTCTGGATACAACGTCTATGCCGACGGAACTGCGAACGATGTTTGGGTGAAGACCGCTAGCGGGAAAGACTTTCACGGAGATGTCTGGCCGGGTGCATGCGCGTTTCCCGATTTCACACGACCGGAGACTCGTGCCTGGTGGGCGGGGTTGTACCGCGATTTTGTCGCAACAGGCGTGGACGGCGTTTGGAACGACATGAACGAGCCGGCGGTTTTTAATGTGCCGTCGAAGGCGATGCCGGAAGAAAATCTACATCGCGGCGGCGGAGAGATCCCGGCGGGACCGCATCTGCGTTATCGCAACATCTATGGCCTGCTGATGACTCGAGCGACGCGCGAGGGGATCGCGACTGCGCGACCGGACAAACGTCCGTTTGTGCTTACACGCGCGAATTTTCTCGGCGGCCAACGTTACGCGGCGACCTGGACGGGCGACAATGCTTCGAATGAAACGCACATGAAGCTCGCGATTCCGATGACGCTTACGCTCGGATTATCCGGCCAGCCTTTTGCCGGACCGGACCTCGGAGGTTTCGCTGGGAAAGCCACGCCAGAACTTTGGTCGCAGTGGGTGGGCTTTGGCGCCTTTTTTCCATTTTGTCGGGGTCACGCGGTTAAAGACGGGAATGACAAAGAACCGTGGGCCTTCGGCGAAAAAGTCGAGCGCACCGCGCGTATTGCGCTGGAACGGCGTTATCGCTTATTACCGTATTTCTACACGGTTTTCCGGGAGGCGAACATGACAGGGCTTCCAGTTATGCGGCCTATATTCATGGTTGACCCAAAAGATCTCAGCCTGCGGCGTGAAGAAAATGCTTTCACGATTGGTGCCGATTTGCTGGTGCTGCCGCGCTGGACTCAGATGCCAAACCTTCAAAAAGGAACCTGGCGAGAGATCGCACTTGTGCCAGGCGATCGCGATGACCCAGATCAAGCACGGTTGCTGGTGCGTGCGGGATCGATTGTGCCGCTGGGTCGTGTAGTGCAAAGCACAACCGAAGACTCTTTGTCGCCGTTGACTTTGTTGGTTTGCCTTGACGAAAAAGGCCACGCTTCCGGCCAGCTTTACGAAGACCAGGGAGACGGTTTTGGATATCAGAGTGGCCAATATCGTTTGACGACCTACTCGGCCGAGCGAAACAACGGCAAAGTTAATATAAAAATTTCTGGGCAGGAGGGAAACTGGCCTCAGCCGCAACGCGAAGCTGCGATCGAAGTCATTGATCAGGAAGGTCAGCGTGAAGTCGCCAGAGTTTTTGGATTGTAGTCCGATGCTGAGGGACAAGCTCTTCAGCTTCGGTATTTCTGTGGAGTTTTTGAGCGCTTATGCCTTCTAGTTTTCAGCAAAAGTGCTCGGGAAAGCGGTTATGATTTGACTGATCGGACACGTGTCCTGTTTAGGTGTGTGTGAAATGCTGCGATCGAATTTTCACCGCATTCGTTTTATCAAGCTCCCATTTTATGATGAAGATTCACCTTCTGCTTCTGAGTGTTCGGCGCCTATCAAGCGTTTCGGTACTGTTGCTGGTCGCGCTGACCTCTGCTGCCTCTACATCGCTCGCTCGTGCCGATGGCTCTGCTTCTGTCGCGCCCGGAAGTTTTAGTTTTTCCGAAAGCGAGTCGATTCTCGCACGGATCAAGGCGCCGCAATTTCCGGCGCACGATTTTTCGATCACAGATTTCGGCGCTGCGGCGGGTGCTGATTGCACTGTCGCGATTCGCAAAGCGATCGAGGCCTGCAATGCGGCTGGTGGTGGTCGCGTCGTCGTACCTGCCGGTGAGTGGTTGACCGGAGCGGTGCATCTCAAGAGCAATGTAAATTTATATCTGGCGAAAGGATCGACTCTGCGCTTCAGCACAGATCCGGCGGCCTACCTGCCGGTGGTTCATACTCGTTGGGAAGGCATCGAGTGTATGAACTACTCTCCCTTTATCTACGCATGGGAACAGGAAAACATCGCGGTGACCGGCGAGGGCACGCTTGATGGCGCGGCGTCCTACGACGCAGGCAACTGGTGGAGCTGGACAAAAAAAGGCGACGACAAGAAAGCCCCCGCTTCGCCTGATACGGCTAAACTTAACGAATACAGCGTGCAGGGCGTGCCAGTGGCGCAGCGCGTTTTTGGTGCTGGCCACTATCTGCGGCCGAGCTTTTTCCAGCCATACCGTTGCCGCAACGTGCTGATCGAGGGCGTGACGATTGTGCGTTCGCCGATGTGGGAAATAACGCCCGCGCTTTGCACCAACGTCATCGCGCGGAACG
>Ga0302323_100001895_pt1 | contig 17012 bp, 13 predicted proteins | sample Fen_T0_3_FD_201950 | JGI IMG/M metagenome (GOLD analysis project Ga0302323, IMG submission 201950) | Peat permafrost microbial communities from Stordalen Mire near Abisko, Sweden - Fen_T0_3 | ecosystem: Environmental > Terrestrial > Soil > Wetlands > Permafrost | place: Sweden: Abisko... | reverse complement strand
GCGGCGGCCTGAATCGGAGCCACGCCCCCTGATGCGTCCCCGCCGCCTGAGCCAGCTCCGCCGAGGAGCGACGGGGAGGCGTCGCCCTCTCTATGTGCAACGCGCTCCTAGTTGACCGCTGGTTGGCCGCGTGCGGAGCCTGCCGGCCAAGCGGCCGCTGGCTTCGCGGGAGGGGTTGGGAACCCTACAGGATTCCCACGAAGCTCACTTCGCGGCCAGCCACGTGCCCATGAGGTCGATTCGCGTTTCGGGGCCAAGCTTCGGGAACTGCGCCAGGAGCCAGTCGACGGCTCGCAACTTGCCACCGCCTTGCGCGAGCGCCTTGCACGACTCTGTCCATTCATAGCCCTCCGGCGCCGCCGTGGCGGCCTTGCGCTGGTCCACGTCCGTGAGGGCGGGCGCGGCAAGAAAGCGCAGCTCGGCGTCGGTGCTGCTGGTGAGGGTGGCCTGCACTTTCGTCGCATAGTCGTCCTGGCGCTGGGCCAGCGCCCGGGCACCTGCCAGTTGAATACGACGGTCCTCTTTGCGTAGAAGGCGTCCAAGCATTTGTGCAGACGGATCGCCCGACAGCGATGCCAGCTCACGCGCCACGGCCTGGTAGGGCCCAGCGTCCTTTTCCTTGAAGAGCAGGAAGAGCTGGGGCAGAGCACCCTCGCCGCCGACCCGCACCATCGCGGCGGCCGCAGCAGTACGCACCTCTGCCGACGGATCGCGGAGTAAGGCGGTCAGACGGAACATTGCGCCCTTGCCCGAGCCTGGACGCGCTTCCGCCAAGATGGCAGAGGCTCGGACGGCCGGGTTGTTGTCCTTGATGAGTTCCCTGAGCGCCGTTCTGACTTCGGGCTCATCGCGGGTTCCGAGTCCCTTGATGGCTGCGGTCCTGTCAGCCGCTGGCGCCTTCCTATCTTGGGCGACAGCCAGCACGGCGGACAGGCACTCGCCGTCCGGCGAAGCGTACAACGCGGACAGGGCCGACGCCTTCGTCTCGGGATTGGACAATCTCTCTTTCATCAGCTCGCACAGTCCAACCTTCAGCCCCGCGAGGGCGTTTGCTGCGAGCGCAGCCTGCTCGCTGTTCGCCAGAGCCTTGCGCAGGCGCTCCGTCCCGCGTTGGTTTCCTGCGGCTGCGTTGGCCACTGCCACCTGAAGCGCCAGCTCCTTGTCGTCCTCGGATCGATCGAGCCAAGCGCGGGCGAACGCGCTGAACCCGGCTTGACGATCTTTTTCGTCGGCGGCCTTGAGGCGCTCGATGGCAAGCGCTTCCCGTCCCTGGACCACCAGCATGGTCACGGCCTCGTCGAGTGGAGCCCGGCCGACGTGCACGGTGGCGCCCGAGCAGCGACGGTCGTCACGGGCGAGCGTCCACAGCACGTGGACCTTACCGTCGTCGGACAGCACCTCCTCGGGCGCAACGGCGAAAGGGGCAGACGCTTTCACCACGTCCATCGCAGAGGAATCGAAATCGGAAGAGCCAGAGGGCTTGGCCACCTTGACGCTCGCCAACTTGCCTTCCGATGTCAGAAGAACCTCGAGCTCGGTCGCTCGCGACTTGTCGTTGATGGGATGGTCCTTGGCCAGCTGGCCTTCCGCCATGACCAGGAAACTATCGGTCCACCGCCGATGCACCTTCGCGTGCAGCGCCTGCAGGTATGGCTTTGCTCGCCCTTCGCCCTCGACCGGGGGCTCATCGCCGCCCAAGGCGGTGGACGAGGCCACAAGACCGAGACTCGCCAATAGGACAGTCGCAAGCTTCAACATCAGAGATCTCCCCGGGATTAGCGGCGTCCCCATCATAACGCAATTCGCGGAAGTCCGCTCGGGTCGGTCGAAGCGACCCTGATATGGCAACGGCCGCGGGGTTGCCGCGGCCGCTTCTGTGGCTGGTCTGGTGCCGGGGACTGGTCTTAGCGCTTGGCAGCGCCGCCAGCGGCTTCCTTTTCTTTCTTGGTCCGGAACTCGAGCACCATCGCTTCGCGCTGCTGCTTGGGCAGCTCGGCGTAGCGCTTGAACTCCATGCTGAACTCGCCCTTGCCCTGGGTGGCCGAGCGAAGATCAGTCGAGTAGCCGAACATGTCGGACAGCGGAACTTCCGCCATCGCGGTGACCGCGGTTTCCATCTTTTCCGTCGACATGATGGCGCCTCGACGCTGATTGAGCTGACCGATGACGGCGCCCTGGAATTCCTCCGGGAACTGCACTTCGACTAGCATCATTGGCTCGAGGATGGTCGGCTTGGCCCTGTTGTAGGCCTCGCGGAAGCCCATCAGAGACGCGGTGCGGAAGGCGAGCTCGGACGAGTCCACCGGGTGCGATTGACCGTCGTTGATGGTGCACTTCACGCCGACGATGGGGAAGCCGATGAGCGGACCCCTCTTCATGGCCTCCTGGAAGCCCTTGTCACAGGCCGGGATGAACTCGCGCGGGATAGAACCGCCAACGACGTCGTCGACGAACTCGTAGCCCGAGGGGTGATCCATCGGCAAGGGCTCGATGTGGCCGGCCACCTTGCCGTACTGGCCCGAGCCGCCGGTCTGCTTCTTGTGGGTGTAGTTGAACTCGCCGCGCTGGGTGATGGTCTCTCGGTACTTGACCTGGGGACGGCCCGGGATGACCACGCAGTTGTACTCGCGCTTCATGCGCTCGATGTAGATTTCGAGGTGAAGCTCGCCCATGCCGCTGATGATGGTCTGAGCCGATTCCTCGTCGCGGTGAACGCGGAAGGTCGGGTCTTCCTTGGTGAAGCGGTTCAGCGCCTTGGAGAAGTTGGTTGCGGTGGTCTTGTCCTTGGGCTCGACGGCGAGCGAGATGACCGCGTCCGGCACGTGCATGGACGTCAGGGTCAGGTTGGTCTTGCCGTCGGTGAAGGTATCGCCCGAGGCGCAGTCCACGCCGAACAGCGCGACGATGTCGCCAGCAGACGCCTCGTTGATGTCCTCCATCTCGTCGGCGTGCATGCGGACCAGGCGGGGCACCTTGAGCTTCTTCTGACCCGCCGAGCAGTTGACGATGAAGTCGCCCTTGCCGACCGTGCCCTGGTAGATGCGCATGTAGGTCAGCTGTCCGTAGCGACCGTCTTCCAGCTTGAACGCCAGGCCGACGAACGGCTTGGTCGGGTCGGAGCTGAGCACCACGACCTCTTCGTTCTTGTTCTGGTCGAGCGCCTTGTTCTCGACCTCGGCGGGGTTGGGCAGGTAGGCGTTGACGGCGTCGAGCAGGAGCTGCACGCCCTTGTTCTTGTAGGCTGAGCCGATGAACACCGGCGTGGCTTTGAACGCGACCGTCACGCGGCGGACGGCCGGGACCAGATCAGCAATCGTGATCTCCTGCTCGCCGAGGTACTTCTCGGCAATCGCATCGTCCACGTCGGCAAGGTTTTCGATCAGGCGCGTGCGCGCGGTCTTGGCCTGCTCGGCCATCTCGGCGGGGATCTCCTCCTCGCGGATGTTCTCGCCGTTGTCGCCGTCGAAGTAGATGGCCTTCATCTTGATGAGGTCGACGATGCCCTCGAAGCGATCTTCCTCACCGATCTGCAGCTGCATGGTGAGCGGGCGAAGCGCGAGCTTTTCCTTGAGCTGCGCCGTGACGCGTTCGGCGCTGGCGCCAGATCGGTCGAGCTTGTTGACGAATGCCAGGCGCGGAACCTTGTAGCGGCGCATCTGGCGGTCGACCGTGTACGACTGCGACTGCACGCCGGCGACGCCGCAGAGAACCAGCACTGCGCCGTCGAGCACGCGCAAGGCACGCTCGACTTCAATCGTGAAGTCGACGTGGCCGGGCGTGTCGATCAGGTTGACCGTGTGGCCTTCCCACTCCGCGGTGGTCGCGGCGGACTGGATGGTGATGCCCTTTTCGCGCTCGAGATCCATGAAGTCCATGGTCGCGCCGACACCGGATTTCCCTTTCACTTCCTCGATCTTGTGGATCTTCCCGGTGTAATAGAGGATGCGCTCGGAAAGAGTGGTCTTTCCCGAGTCGATGTGGGCGGAAATTCCTATGTTGCGGACCTTGTCGATGGACGGCATGTACTTCTGAACCTGTTCTTTGTTGAGTTATGCCTCTCGGGCGGTTTGTCTACCTTCTTAAAGGCGCGGCAGTTTAGACGACAGGGGCGCAAAAGCTAGCTAAAAATCTACGCGTCCCTGGCGCCAGAGGATCGTGACACATCCCCTGCACCTGACGCACCTGGAACCCGATGTCCGGGTCCAGTTTGTTGCCAGTTAGTTGGATGATGGGCTCGCTCGCGAGAATCCCCATGGTTGCATTTTGACGGGCAGCGCGCTTCTATTGTCGGCCGTGCCCACTATGGATGCCGATACCCAGTCCCAGTTAGAGTTCAAGCTGCCGACGCAAACTCGCGCGACCCTTGCCAGCTTCGTTCGCCCGTTTCTGAAGTGGGCCGGCGGCAAGACCCAGCTCTTACCGCAGCTGGCCAAGTTCTATCCGCGCATGGGGACCGTGGACCGCTACGTCGAGCCATTTCTGGGCAGCGGGGCCGTGTACTTCCATTTCAACGCCATGGTCAAGCCGAAGCGGGCCTTGCTGTGGGACAACAATCGAGAGCTGGTCGACACCTTCCAGGCGGTGCAGTCGAGCGTGGACCAGGTGATCAAGCTTTTGCGCAAGCATCAGAAGCAGCACAGCAAGGAGTTTTTCCTGGCGATGCGGGAGAAGACGCCGATCTCGCTACCCGGAAAGGCCGCGCGGCTCATCTATCTCAACAAGACCTGCTTCAACGGCCTTTATCGCGTGAACAGTCGAGGCATCTTCAACGTTCCGTTCGGCCGCTACACGAACCCGGGCGTCTTCAACGAAGACTGGCTTCGGCGCGCCTCGGACGAGCTTGCCACCGCGAAGATCGAGACGCGCGACTTCCGGCTACTCGAGCTTCACGCCAAGAAGAACGACTTCGTCTACTTCGATCCGCCGTATCACCCGCGGTCGAGCACCTCGTATTTCACGTCGTATACGCGCGAGTCTTTTGGCGCGGAGGACCAACGCGAGTTGGCCGGCGTGTTTCGCGCCCTCGACAAGAAGGGGTGCCTCCTGATGCTCTCCAACAGCGACACGCCGCTCATTCGCGAGCTTTACAAGGACTTCTGCATCCGCGAGGTCTCGGCGCGCCGGAACATCAATTCGCGTGCCGAGCGACGTGGCCCGATCTGCGAGCTGGTCGTACTGAACCAGAAGCTTCTGCGCGCGTCCGGCATCGAATCTGCCTGACATGACGACCAGCATTCATCGGGGTGACGGCGGCGAGACCCAGCTCCTCGGTGGCCAGCGCGTGCGCAAGGACGATCTGCGCATTGAGTGCGTGGGCAGCGTCGACGAGCTGTCGTCATTTCTGGGGCTCGCTCGCGCGGTCTTGGTTGCGCAGGAGCCGGCGCAAAGGCGGCCACAGGCGGAGGCATTGATTGCTTGGTTGGCGCGGATCCAGCACGAGCTTTATCTGCTGGGCGCGGATCTGGCGAAGCGTGAGGTGGGGCGGGACGGCTCGCAGATGCATCTGTTGCCCGAGCATGTGAGCGCGCTCGATCGCGAGATCGACGGGGTGGACGCCGGTCTGCCCAAGCTCCGTTCGTTCATCCTGCCAGGCGGCGGCGTGGCGGCAGGTCACCTTCACGTGGCGCGGGCGGTTTGCCGACGGGTGGAACGCCAGGCGGTGGCCTTAGCCTCGACGGAGAACTTGGGCGTCGAGGTGGTCCCCTACCTCAATCGGCTGTCCCTTGCGCTATTCTCGATGGCCCGTCAAGCGGCCGTGCTCTCGGGCGAGCTCGACGATCGCGCGTGATCGCGCGGGTCCACTATCGCATCACGGCGATGCCGATGTTCAGGTCGCCGTTGACCATCACGCTCGGCACCCCGGCTAGCACGTTGAAGGCGACGTAGGCTGCCAAGTTCTCGTCGAGCTTCCAGGTTAGCCCGGTCCCGAGCCCTGCGAGCGCCAGGCCCCCCATGACGGTGTCCTTGCACGTGGGACCGTCTCCGCACCCACTCAGATTTGCGCCCACCGGTGTCGTGACGGTGTGGCGAATTTGGCCAGCGCCCACCTGAGCAACGACGAACGGTCGTAGCCGGTGCTGCGAGTCGCGCAAGAACCACGTCAGCTTGGCGAGTCCAGCGACGGCGTACTGGGCCGGATGGTAGGAGGTTGGGCCAACCTCCACGTCCTGCGTTCCGCTGACCGCCTGAATGCGCCCCTGCACCGACACGACCATTCTGTCGCGGGGAAGGAACCCAAGCTCTGGTGCCAGATGGCCGAGCCGGGCCAAGCCGAAACCGGACACGTGGATCTCTGCTTGCGGCATGTTGTTGTCCACACGGTTCATCTCGGGATGCCCCGAGTGGTAGCCGCCGCCGCTGCCTACCGCGAGGACCAGCCACAGCCCGCGCGAGGGCAGCGGTGCAGTCACGTGATCTTCCGGGGAAGCAGGCTTCTCTGGCCGAGGCTCTTCGGGGGCAACCTCGGGATCGAGGAGCACGTGGTGAGGCTCTTCCGGGCTTCCGTGGTTGGCGATGGGCTGGTCGTCGGGATTTTGCGCTTCCAGGTAGTAGGCCACCCGGGCCCCTCGTGTCGCTTCAGACGGGATCTCTTCCTCGTACCAGCCGCTGGCGCCCTTGATGGGGGCCATCTCGCGGGCCAAGAACACATCGGCATCCTCGGCCAAGTACGCCAGCACGACCCTGGCCGCGCCCAGGCCCGGCGGGACGTGGACCTTGATCGCGACGGGGCGCCCTCGAATCGCGCGGGTCACCGGAGGATGCTGCATGGCCAGGCGTTCCCGTCGAGGCGGCGCCGACGTTGTCGCTGCCGACTGGACCGCCTCCCGACCGCTTGCCTCGGACGAGGCAGGGGCGGCGGCTGTGGCTTGCGCGAAAACCTGCTCGACCTCGGGATTCAGCAGGGACTTCGCAATCCTGATTCTTGGGTCGATCGCCAAGGCCTTCTTGAATTCGGACAAGCCTTCTTCGCGTTTCTTGAGCCCACTGACGTAGACGACACCCAAGTGAAGGTGCGTGCGAGCCGCCGCCGGCCGGTTTGCCAAGTTTGCGCTGCCGCACAGGGCGAGTGCCTGTTCCAGCGCCTGGGCCGCACCGGCGACGTCGACATTTCCGTAAAGGACCAGAGCCGTCTTGTTGAGCTCGACGATTTGGTTCACGGTGGCATCGTCGTCGGGCATGGCCGCGCGAGCGTCGCGAATGGACCAGGATGCAGCCAGCAGAAAGCCCACCAACATCGCTGCGCGCCGCAAACGAAAGCGATGGGCCGGCATGGCGCAGGGGTGTTGCTAGCCGCCGCCGCCCCGGCGCAGCTCGGTGAGCACCGACTTCGCTATGGCCTTCAGGGTTTCGAAAACCCCGACGCCCGTGGTGGCGCAGGCTTCGAACTCGGGCACCTTGGTCGGGTTGAGTAGCTGGCGCAACTCATCGAGCGGCGCTGCATTGGGCAGGTCGCGCTTGTTGTACTGGACGATGTAAGGCAGCTTGTCGAGGTTGTAGCCCTGCTCCGCGAGGTTGAGGCGCAGGTTTTCCAGCGATTCGATGTTCGCCTCCATGCGCTCGTTTTGCGAGTCAGCGACGAAGATCACGCCGTCCACACCCTTCAGAATCAGCTTGCGACTGGCGTCGTAGAAGACCTGCCCGGGAACCGTGTACAGGTGAAAGCGCGTCTTGAAGCCGCGGATCTCGCCCAGCGACAGCGGAAGGAAGTCGAAGAACAAGGTTCGCTCGGTCTCGGTCGCAAGCGAAATCATCTTGCCCTTCGCCTCGGGGCTGGTACGTGCGTAGATAAACTGCAGGTTGGTGGTTTTTCCCCCGAGGCCGGGCCCGTAGTACACCAACTTGCAGTTGATTTCGCGGGAGGAGTAGTTGATGAAACTCATCGACGAAGACCGGCGGCACTAGTCATTGAAGAGTTTATCGATGTCAGCGTCGGTGATTTCGTTCAGGATCGACGGACCGGTTTGCGTCGCGGCCTTGCGCGCGACTTGTTCGAACAGGCGTCCCATTTCTTCGGTGGCCTTGCGGACGCGCAGGCGGACCAGGCCCAGCGAAGACCGCTCGTCGAACAGCACCACCAAGATGGCGCGCCCGGCGACGAGCGTGATGTGAACGTGGGTCTTCTCGCCTTCGTGGAATTGGCTGGTGAAGTCCTTTTCACGCAGGATTTTGGAAATCCCGCCGGTTGCAGCCACGTTGCCTGCAGTCAGCGACGACAGCGACGTAACGTCGATTTCGCCGACCTCACCCGCCTCGGCGATGGGCTGACCATCGCGACCGATGAGCAACACGGCCTTGGCATTAGAATCCCGGTGGAGTCGCTGGCAGACGCTTGCGATCTGCCGCTGCTCTTCGGGGAACATGACTTCTGGGCCACTCATCGGGCGATCGCGTCTCCTAGGTGCCCGACCGGGCGATGCTTGGCTGGTCGGTTCAACTGGTTGGTGTAAGGCATCGACTTCAAGGGGAACACTCTCAAGTTCGGTAGCTTAACAGCTTTTCGTGGGTCGCAAACAAATGCGATTCAGGGGGATACGTCAGGAGCAGGTCCGAGCTTTACAATGTGATGCGCCAATATCTACAGCTCCCGACGGCCATCGAGGGCGCGGGCCAGGGTCAGCCGATCGGCATATTCGAGCTCGCCGCCCATGGGGACGCCTGTAGCGATGCGGCTGATCTTCACCCCGAGGGGCCGGATCAGCTTGGCCAGATAGATGGCGGTGGTTTCGCCTTCGACGCTTGGATTCGTGGCCACGATGACCTCTCGAACCTGGTCATTGCCGCAACGCCTGACCAGCTCGGCGATGCGCAGGTCGTCGGGCCCGATGCCTTCTAGCGGTGATAGGACGCCATGCAGGACGTGGTAGCGGCCGCGATAGCCTCCGGTCCGCTCGATGGCGATCACGTCCTGCGGGTGGGCAACCACGCAAAGAAGGCTGTCGTCCCGCCGCTGGTCGCGGCAAATAGAACACGGATCCTGCTCGGTGAAGTCCCAGCACAAGCTGCACAGACGAATTTTGCTGCGAAGATCGGTGATAGCTTGTGCCAGCGCTTGGGCGTCTTCGAGGGGCGCGCGCAGAATGTGGAACGCTAGCCGAGCGGCAGTTTTCTCGCCCACGCCTGGCAACTTTCCAAGCTCGACCACCAGGCGGGTGATGGGCCCCGCGCTGCTCATTGGGTCTTGATCTCCTTGGGCGTGACCCCGAAGAGCTCTTGCGCCTTGCGAACCATTGGGTGCTGGCGGGCCTCGGTCTCGCGTTGGCGTTGTTGACTGGCGGCGGCCTCGGCCTCGCGGCCGACCTCCGAGCGCAGCAGGGCCTTCGAGGTGCCCGTGGTACCCACCTGGAGCACGATTCGCGTGGGCGTGCCACAGATGTGCGAAAGCACTTTCTCGACCTCGTTCTTGCTCTTCGCGGTCTGTTCGAGCGCGAACTTTTGGTCGAAGACCAACGTCACTTGGCCGCCCTCCCACGAAGAAACCTCGGCGTGATCGAGGGCGGCGGCAATGGAGGGGCGGTGTCCGAAGGATTCGCAGACCCGTCGCCACACTCCCGCGATGTCCGATTCAGGGCCCGGCGTTCGTTCCGGGGCAGGAGAGGGCGCAGAGGGGGGGGAGGGCGCAGAGGGAGAAGATCTACTGGAGGGAGAGGGGGAAGCCGAGGGGGAGGGCGCCGCCGACGGCGCGGCCACGACGGAGAGCTTCGGCCGATCACCTGAACGTGGCGCCGGTGCCGGGCTTGCGGGAGCGCCACTCGCAAGGCGGGTTTCCAGCTTGGCCAGACGATCGAGCAGATCGCCGAGCGGCAAGAGCGGCTCGGCAAAGCACAGATCGACCAGGGCCATCTCGATGATGAGCCGGGGCGTCTGCGAACGGGCAGCGTCCTCGACGGCTCGGGCCCAGCGCTCGAACATCGACGTGATGAGGCCGCGCGCCGTCTTGGCGGTCAGCCGCTTTGCCTCGGTAATCTCTTCCTCGGTCGCATCGAGCAAGTCGGCTGCGTTTGGCACCAAGGTGGCTATTTCCAAGTCGTGCAAAAGGCCGAGAAAGCTGCGCGAAAGCTGCACCAGATCGACGCCGCGATCAACCGCCTGACCAAGGCTACGCAGGGCGCTTCCCACGTCGCGATCGATTGTCGCTTCGGCCAGATGGAAGAGCAGACTGCGGTCTGCGACACCCAGTACCTCGGCCACTTTCGCACGGGTGAGCTTCTCATTGCCGACGTACGCGAGAACCTGGTCCATGAGCGACAGAGAGTCGCGCACCGAGCCTGCTGCTTCGCGGGCCAGCAGGCGAATCGCATCCGGCTCTGCCTGGATATTTTCGTTTTGCAGAATCTTGCCCAGGTGCTCGGCGAGCGCTCCCGTGGAAAGCAACTTGAAATCGTAGCGCTGGCAGCGCGACAAGATGGTCGCCGGAATCTTGTGCGACTCGGTGGTTGCGAAGATGAAGACGACGTGCGGCGGCGGTTCTTCCAGCGTCTTCAGGAGTGCATTGAACGCGCTGGTCGACAGCATATGCACTTCGTCGATGATGTAGACCTTCAGGCGCGCCTCGGCCGGAACGTAGCGCACGCCCTCGCGCAGGGTGCGCACGTCGTCGACGCCGGTGTTCGAAGCTCCGTCGATTTCCAGCACGTCGACGGATTGCCCACTGGCGATCGATTTGCAGATCGCGCACTCGCCGCATGGGTTCGCGGTTGGGCCTTTTTCGCAGCAAAGGGCTTTGGCCAGGATTCGCGCGGCGCTGGTCTTCCCGATGCCGCGAGCACCAGTGAAGAGGAAAGCATGGTGGACCCTGCCGAGCGCGATGGCGTTGGTGAGGGTACGGGCGACGTGTTCCTGGCCGATCAGGTCGTCGAAACGCTGCGGCCGATATTTGCGAGCAAGAACCAGGTACGACACGTCAGCATCATGGGAAGCGAGTTCCTCGCAGTCAACAGGCAACCGTCTTTTGCCGTCGTTAACCGTCGGGGCAAGTGATTGACTCAAGAATCCGGCCCATTCCGTCGCAATAGAAAGTTACCCATGCACCGCAAGCGTCCGCCTCGACTCGAAGGAGTGAGATAGGCATGATTCCTCTACCCAAAGCCGATAAGTTGGCCTCGTTGGTTTCCAACGTGACCGAAACCATGCTCGGGCTGTCTTTCGTGCCCGCCCTGAGTGCCACGGCACACCCAGGTTTGACGTGGCGAACCGCCATCATGCTGGTCGACGGCCAGCGGCCGGTCAGCGTCGGGCTGTCATCGGATGAGGCCGGCTGCACCAAGCTGGCCGCAGCGATGTTCGGCTGCGGCCCAGAGGGGGTCGACGTTGGCATGATCAACGACGCCCTTCGTGAACTGGTGAACATGACGGCCGGCCTGATCAAGCGTGAGATGTCTCTGGACCAAGCGTTGGCGGTACCGTCGGTCATCGACGACAAGCAGGCCTTGGAGGAGATCGCCCGCCAGCACCCGGCCCTGGTGCTGGTCGCGCGCGAGGTTGGAATAGCATTGTGGGCGTGCGACGGTCTGCTCAGGTGGACCGCGAAGGCCGCGTAGTTGGGTTTGGCGAAAGGACAAGGAGCAGACGATGCCACGGATTTTGACAGTCGATGACAGCCGACCGATCCGAATGATCGTTTCCAAGGCTATGGCGGAGCTTGGCTTCGAAATTGGCGAGGCCGAAGATGGAAATGACGGCCTGAAGAAACTCGCCGAGAAGCCCTGCGATCTGGTGATTCTCGACGTGACCATGCCCAACCTCGACGGGCCAGGCATGCTGGCCAAGATGCGAGAGCGAGGCGACAAGACCCCGGTCCTGATGCTCACTTCCGAATCGAAGACGTCCATCGTTGCGACGTTGATGAAGATGGGTATCCAGGACTACGTGCTCAAGCCGTTCAAGGCCGACGAGCTTCGCGCCAAGGTCCTCAAAGCGCTCAAGCTGCCGGCGGGCTACACGGCCGCGAATCCCACCGGTGCAGCGGCGCCGACTGTAGCCGACGATGGCAAACTGAGCGTGATGGTCATCGACGACATGGAGAACGTGCACAAGAAGTTGCGGTCGATGATGCCGGAATCGGCGGTGCTGGAGACCTGCATGACGGCGCAGGACGGACTTTCCATCGCACGCACGAAGAAGTTCCGATTGCTGCTCGTGGATGCCGAGATCCAGACCGGCGGCCCTGCCTCGCTGGTCAAGCAGCTTCGCCTCTTGCAGCCGAACGCGGGTGTCTGGGGCATGGCCTTGCGCAGTGGCAACAACGTCAGCAAGGAGATGCGCGATGCGGGCTTCGACGAGGCGCTGCTCAAGCCGTTCGCACAGGACGCGATCGACAGCCTCATCGAGCAGTACTCCGTGAAGAACGAGGCCTCCCTGGTCGTCAAAGACGATCTCATTCAGGTCACGGCGTTTTCCGGCAAAGAGGACAAGCTCGAGCGCTACTTCGGCAAGCTGAGCGCCGACGTGAAGGGGGTGGTCCAGAAGCTGGGTGAGGCTTGCTTCGAGAAAATGGTGCTCGACGCGACCAACCTGCCGCTGCTTCAGCCAGCGCGGGTGGCCCAATTTTTGGTCGACACCTTCAAGATTGCGCAGGAGCTGGGCATCTCGGTCAGGCTGGTGGCCTCCGAGGAATTGCCGCGGGCGATGCGCGGCTTCCAGGAGACCAAGGACGTCCACTGCTTCTCCTCCATCGAGCAGGCGCGATCGCAGGCTGCGTAACCGGAAGTGGGGCCCATCATGAGTCGTTTCGTGCTTGAGCGACAGGGAGTGAAGGTCGACCTGAAGATCGGAAGCGATCTGTCGGCGGATACCGCGCCAGAGCTTCGTGACCTCTTGTGCGCAATCCTAGAGGATGGCGTCACTGAGCTCACCCTCGACTTCTCTGGAACCGTTCTGCTCGATGCGACCGGAATTGCCCTGCTGATGGCGGCCTCGAACAGCTACTCGGGTGGTGACAAGCATCTGGCCCTCGTGTCCGTTCCGCGGGGCCTCTTCTCTTTGTTGCAGACTCTCAGGGTTTCTCAGCGCCTCGGGGCGCAGATGGGGTGACCTGCCGTGGGCGCAATGGATGATGACATTCTGAAAGAGTTCGTCGCCGAGGCGCGCGAGCATCTCGCCACCATCGAGGCGGATCTGCTGGCCATCGAAGACATGGGAGCGGAGATCGACGAAGATCTTGTGAACAAGGTCTTCCGCGCTGCCCATTCCATCAAGGGGGCCAGTGGCTTCTTCGGCCTGGAACGTATCAAAGAACTGGCCCACAAGGCCGAGACGGTGCTTGACCTCGTCCGATCCCGCAAGCTCGCGCCCAACGCCGAGATCACCAACTTGCTCTTGGGTGCTTTCGACAAGCTTCGCGAGATGGTGAACGATCCGGCCCGGTCCGAGGCGGAGGACACCTCAGCGCTGATTGCGAGTCTGATGCAATTGGCCACTACCGGCCCGACGCCGACCACCGGAACGGTCCCCTTGACCACGAGCAACTCCGATTTGCCGGCCGTGCCAGAGCCAGACCACGACGAGCGACTCGCTGGCGATGGCGGGAGTCCAAGGTACATCTACCACCTGCAGCTCGATTTCGTGGCGGACGTCGAGGACCATGGAACCAGCTTGCCGGAGTTCCTTCGCGAGCTCGGAAGTCGCGGCGTCATCCTGGACTGCCGGGTGGATGCCGAGAAATGCGGCCTGCTCGACCAGCCGCGCGGCAGGCATCTTGAGGCGCAGATCATTTTTGCCAGCAAGGCACCGGCCGATTTGTCGGCGCCTCCGTTCTTACTGGATCCGAAGGTCCTGCGCCTGGTGAGTAGCCCTGAAGGCGGCTACGTTCCTCCTCTGCCGATCGACCGCGACCTCACCGCAACCACCATGACCATGCCCGCGGTGCGCGAGCGTCCAGTGCCGCAGGAAGCGGTCCCATCTCCCGCGAGCGCAATCACCGCGGCGCCGACGTCTCCCAAGGAGAAAGACAAGGAGAAGGAGCGCGAAAAAGACAAGGAGCCTGGGTTGGCCGTCGAGGGAACCCTGCGGGTCAGCGTCGAGCTGCTCGAGTCTCTGATGAACCTCGCGGGCGAGCTCGTGCTCAGTCGCAACCAACTGCGCGCGGTGCTCAATCAGTCCGCGTGCAAGGGCGTGCAGGCGAGCTTCCAGCGTATCAACCTGGTCACCTCCGAGCTGCAGGACACGATCATGCATACCCGCATGCAGCCGATCGGGAACGTCCTGGCCAAGTTCCCACGCGTGGTGCGGGACATGGCGCGTGCCATGAAGAAGGACATCCAGCTCGACATTCGCGGCAAGGATGTCGGCCTCGACAAGAGCCTGATCGAGGGCCTGTCCGACCCGCTCACCCACATGGTCCGCAACGCCGCCGACCACGGCATCGAGAGCGTGGAGGAGCGGCTGCGCGCCGGCAAGCGCGCCACCGGGACCATGCGCATCGAGGCCCGACACGAGGCCGGGCAGGTGGTGGTGGAAATCGCGGATGATGGGCGCGGCCTCGCCCACGAGAAGATTGCCGCCGCGGCCATCAAGCGTGGGCTCATCACCCAGGAGATGGCGACGTCGATGTCGGACAAAGAGAAGATGGACCTCATCTTCATGCCCGGGCTATCGACCGCCGAGCGGGTCACCGATGTTTCCGGCCGCGGCGTCGGCATGGACGTGGTGAAGACCAACCTGGCGCGCCTCGGCGGCAAGGTCGAGATCGAGTCCGAGCCAGGCCAAGGCACCCTGTTCCGGATCAAGCTGCCCTTGACCTTGGCCATCATCCCATCGCTGGTGGTCAGCCAGAACGGTGAACGTTTCGCGATTCCGCAGATCAGCGTGGTCGAGCTGCTGCGCATTCGCGCCGACAAGATCAAAGAGCGGGTCGAGATTATTGGCGACGCGGAGGTTCTGCTCCTGCGCGATGAACTGATCCCCATCGTGCGATTTGCCGACGTGCTCGGGATTTCGCGCAAGTACACCAGCTTGGAGACTGGCGAGACCTACCTCGATCGTCGCACCCGCTTGGCTGATCGTCGGGCGGTTCCAGCAAACCCGTGTGCGGCCGACGATGGACCGGCTGGTGCAGCTCCACAAGAACGGCAAGCCCAGGATCGGCGGCAAAGCGCCTCGAGCGACCTCGAGATCGTCGTTGTGACCACCGGCGCGGTGAAGTTCGGATTGGTCGTCGAGTCCTTCCACACCGGCGAGGAGATCGTGGTCAAACCGCTCGGTCGCCACCTGAAGGGGCTCGGCGAATACGCCGGGGCGACCATCATGGGCGATGGAACGGTCGCCCTGATCGTGGACGTTGCGGGACTGGCCAGCAAAGCCCAGTTGGCGAACGCAGCCTCGGCCACGCGCGCCGCAGAGATCGAGTCGACCACCGAGTCGCTGGTCGAGAGTCGATCGTATCTGCTCTTCTACAACGGGCCGGAAGAACTGTGTGCCACGCCGCTGGAAAACGTGGTGCGCGTCGAGAAGGTCACACGCAAACAGGTCGAGAACATAGGCGGTAAGCGCACCATGCAGTACCGTGGCGTGTTCTTGCCCCTGGTGGCGCTGTCCGACGTCGCGCGGGTAAGCAGCATCGGCGAAGAGCAGGAGATTGCGGTCATCGTGGCGCGCGTCGGGAACCGCGAGGTCGGTCTCTTGGCGGCCATGCCGGTGGATGTCGTCGAGACCAAGGCGGTCATGGATGCGACCACGCATAGGCAAACCGGTGTCGCCGGGTCGGCCATCATTCGCGACGTGACAGTTCTGGTTGCGGATATCTTCGAGTTGGCGCAGACGGTGTATCCGGAGTGGAACCTTCAGCGCATGGTCGAGGAGAAAGTCACGGCAAGCACGTGCCCTATCTTGCTCGCCGAGGATTCCGACTTTTTTCGCGCCCAGGTGAAACGGTATCTCGAATCGGACGGCTACTCAGTGCTAGAGGCCGCAGACGGCGAGGCCGCGTGGACCGTCCTGCAGGAGAACGGGGAATCGATCCGGGCCATCGTGACCGATATCGAGATGCCACGCATGAACGGTCTGGAGCTCGCTTCGCGGATCCGCAAGGACGCTCGCTTCGGGCAACTGCCGATTCTGGCCCTGTCCAGTCTCGCCAGTGACGAAGACATCGCGAAAGGCAAGGCGGCGGGTGTGGACGACTACCAGATCAAGTTGGATCGGGACCACTTGCTGGATGCGTTGCGAGCACTGCTGAGCAGCCGTGGCATCGCGCTGCCGTCGCTGGGGGCGACGGAAGGCAAAGAGGGATTCGCCCAGTAACTTCGAACCAGGGGAAGAGGACAAACATGAACGCAATGGTTAACATGAAGTTCGGGAAACGGCTGGCCGTCGGCTTTGGTGCCGTGACCACGCTCATCGTCGTATTGGGTGTCGTTGCGTCGTGGGAGGCGAGCTCGACCGTCGAAGTGGCTGACCGTGCGCTTGAAGGCCAAACTCGGGGATACGTCATCAGCAGGCTCGACAAGAACATTACGGCGATCGGTCGTGAATTGGCGGTACTGGTTCTGTCGAAGGACAAGGCAGTGCGAGAGTTAGCCACCGAAGGCCTCGAGTCATTCCGCGCGCACTACGCCAAGCGTGTCGAGCAGCTCAAGGCCATGAAAGGCGGCTCGACCGAAGAGGCTGCGAAGCTGTCGGAGTTGCTGGAAACGATCGCTTCTGCCCGGGAGGTCAATGTCAGAGTCCAGAAGCTGCTGCAGGCAGGACAGGATGGGGAGGCCCAGGCTCTTTACAACAGCACCAGCTTGAAGAACTTCGAGGCGATTGACCGGATGACCGCGACGCTCTCCGACATGAGCGAAAAGTCGGCTCAGCAGGACAGCGACGCTACGCACTCACAATTGTCGACGATGCGCAAAACCATTGTTGGTATCGGCATCCTGACCCTGGTCTTGGCAGTGTATTTTGGCGTGTCGATCACCCGCAGCATTGCGCAGCCCATGGCGGCGTTGTCAAAGGCGATTGGCGAGGTGGCCAAGGGCAACCTGACCGTCGAGATCGATTCCTCCCTCGTCAATCGCAAGGACGAGGCTGGC
>Ga0302323_100001894_pt1 | contig 17025 bp, 7 predicted proteins | sample Fen_T0_3_FD_201950 | JGI IMG/M metagenome (GOLD analysis project Ga0302323, IMG submission 201950) | Peat permafrost microbial communities from Stordalen Mire near Abisko, Sweden - Fen_T0_3 | ecosystem: Environmental > Terrestrial > Soil > Wetlands > Permafrost | place: Sweden: Abisko... | reverse complement strand
ACCCTGGATCCGAGCACGGGTTTTGCGTTTCCGGCCCTGCCACGTCACCGTCGCTCGCCGTGTCCCAGCGCTCGCCCGCCGCATCCCAGCGCCCCCCCGGCGCGTCGCCCAGCGCATCGGCCGCCGCATCCCTGGCATCCGCGGTATCCTTGGGGCGGTCCGGGGTGTTCTCAGGTAAGTCCTCTGGCGCATCGCGCACGTCCGCGACATCGCGCGCATCCGACGCGTCGCGAGTATCCGGCGTGACCAAAGGCGGCCCGTCGCGTGTGTCGGGACCTATGCCATCTCGCGAGTCGGCGCGGCTGTCGGTTCCCTCCGGGTCGGGGGAATCAGGTGGGGCATCCGCAACGCCTGCATCGGCGGTGTCTGGGGTGGTCTCTGGACGGTCCGATGGGGTTCTGTCCACCCGTACCTCGACCACGTTTCCCCCGTCGAAACGCGGCCCGGCCTCGACACCTGCAGCGTCGAGCTCCTCGATCCCGAGGTCTAGCGACGGTGCCGTATCCAGGCTTGGAGGGAAGGCTCCGGATTCCGCTTCGCCGGCCTCGTGGACTGCCAGGTCCAAGCCTCCACCGTCGTAGCCTCCGTCGATACCACGTGTTCCACATGAGGACGGGCCACCCGCGCACTCGCCCCCAACCAGGGGATCCCAGCAGCCGCCGAGCAGAAGCGCGACCCAGGCCAGGGCATGGGCGCGCCTCATCGCACGCCCTCATCGCGTAGATGGGGCGGTTGACTTACCGCTCTGCGGAGCCTCATCGAGGGGTTGCTCGCCAGTTCCAGCGCGGTTCTTTAGTCCTAGCGGCTTGATTTCATCAGGGATGAACGATGGATCGGGGTCGACGGTGGCCTCCGGTTGTCACATCGCCAACGAGTCTCGGCGGAAGTGTGTAAAATCGAGGCTTGCCCATGGACGGCTCCAAGCCCAGCTACACCCAGGAGGAAGTCAACGAAATCCTCCGGCGAGCGCTTGTGCAGGAAGCCAGGCAGGAATCGGTGCTGAGCCACCAAGACCTAGTCGAGGTCGCGACTGAAGCCGGAATCGATAGCTCGTCTCTCGACCAGGCAATCGCGGATCTGGCCCAGGAGCACCTGCGAGAGCTGGATAGGAAGGGCGAAGCCGCGGACATAGCGGCCGAGCGCAAAGTGCAACTCAAGCGCTTTCTGGCGTCGCTTTTGAGCCATGCCACGATCAACGGGTTCCTCTATCTGGTGGCCACGCGCCTACTCGGTGGCTCGTGGTGGGTGTGGCCGCTGTTAGGGAGCGGCGTCTTGCTGGCGCTGAAGCTGCGCAACGTTGTGTTTCCCTACGAGAAGGTCCTGCGCCGCCAGAAGCGCGAACGTCGCCGACGCGAGCAGGAGCGGCGGGCAGCCCTGCGTTCAGGGTGGAGCAATCGCATCTTCGCCCCATCTGCCGATCCCTCGAAAGCTTTCGATAACGTCGTGCAGAAAGGCGTGTCGGCCCTGCTTGCCGTCGCGGAACGCAAGCTCGATGAACACAGGTCGCGTGACAAAGCGGCGCGCCGACCTCCTCGCGAGTGAAGGCTCAGTTCTGGAAACGTAACTCGGCGGTTGCGGCGGGTTCGCAGACCGGGCCGACGCCCATGATCGTCCGGCACAGAACTCCCACCCGACGGTCGGTCATCCACGGATGATGGCTGCCGGCGCTCGCGCTTGCCAGGCTGAACGCAGCCGCCGGCCCGTCGTCCACCTTCAGCGTGCGGGCGAGCGCAAGGTAAAGGCTGCCCACCCGAACCGGATAATAGCGGGCGGGGCCATGGTCGATGTAGCGTACGCCATGGTTGTAGTGGGCCCAGAACGCGTGATCCTGGTGCGTGCAGCGGACCAGTTTGGTTCTGGTTCGCACAATGCCATCACGGCCCCTCACGATGGTCTTGCGGACTGCGATGCTTCCGGCATCGCGCCAGTAGGCGAGCTGGCGCGCCGCAAATGCAATGTTCGTGGTGGGCTCGATCACCTGGGACCAGGTCATGCCGCGCAGGCCACCGTTCGTGCAGCGGCCGCGCTCGTCTAGCACGCAGCGAAGCCCCATCAGACCGCCATCCTTCGCATAGAGAGCGCCGCTTCTCAGGGTGATGCGCACGGCGCTTTCGTTCATGGTGCTTTCGTTGACCATGATTGCAATCAGGAGCAGTGGTGACAGCTGGTACTTCCTCGACGACTCGAGAACCGTGTGGGCAATCTTGTCGCAGAAAGCTGGCGTCCAGACAGGCGTCCGCCAGCGAATGCGTTGCTTGACTGCACAGAGAGCGGATGCCAGGCAGGACTCGGTTACGCTGCCGTCGGATGGTCCGGTCTGGGTGATTGCTGTGTCGAATTCGTTACCAACGGGCAGCGCGCTGCTCATTGAGCGGGCGACCGTTTCGACCGCCGGACTAACAGTCGCGAGCGACGGAATCGCATGCGCTTCGATGCCTGGGGCCAATAGAGCGTAGGCCGGAACGGCGCCCACAGTGACCCAATACGCTGCCAATGACTGTCTACGCATGGGCAGCCCGACTGCAAGGCGCGTGCTCGGCCGTTCCGGTTTCGCGCTGCCCGATTATTGCGGACACCGTGGATCTTTCCGCTCAACCGATGAGGTACGATGCGCCCTCATCGTTACGGGACCGCAACGTCATTCCAGCGCGGGTAGCCCGGTCATGCAGGCCTGTCAGCGCCTTCGGGGGGCGACTCGTTTCGCGATTGTCACGGCGGCGTCCAACGGTAGACCCAGGTTTCTGCCGTGCGCTCGTCCGCGAACGATAGCTCGGCCCTCAGCTCGGCGGATTTGGCGTCCTTGGGATCGAAAGCGAAGCTGAGACGAGGCCCGCCGGTAAGCGGATTGTCACTGACCACCACGTCAGCGATTCGTCCCGCCGAGGACGAAACGTTCGCAGTGGGCGACTTGAGAGGCAGGCGCGACAGGGGTTGGGGAAACGCATAGTCGACGATGAATCGACGAATCGGGGTGGGGGCTTTCACGTCAGCTCGGCCTCGCCGCGTGCCCACGACCCGCGCCTGCGTCTGGGGGCTCTTCGGGACGTCACCCCAGGTGAGGCGGTAGGAGAGTCGATATTCCTTACCGGCCGGAATCGGCTCTTTGGGCCGCCAAAAGGCGACGACGTTATCGTGAATCTCGGCATCGCTGGGGATCTCGGTCAACACGATGGCACCGTCGCCCCACTCGCCGGTCGGCTCGGCCCAAAGGCTTGGGCGGCGTTCGTATTGCGCTTCGAAATCCTGGTAGTCGGCGGGATTGCGGTTACGTTGCAGAAGTCCGAACCCACGCGGATTGCTGTCGAGGAACCCACTCACCTCGAGCTGCTTGGGATTCGAGAGTGGCCGCCAGAGGTGCTCATTGTGTCCATTGAAGATGAGCAGGCCATCCGAGTCGTGAACCTCGGGCCTGTAGTCGTCGGCCTCGCGGCGGCCGTTCGGGGAAAATAGGTACATGCTGGTCATGGGAGCAAGGCCAACCTTGGTAAGCGTGGTGCGCGGGAAGAGCACCCCTTCGACCTCCATCGTGGTGACGCTGCCCGGATGAATGCTAAAACTATAGGCGCCGCTCACGCTGGGACTGTCGAGCAAGGCACGGACGCGCAGCAAACGACTGCCGCGAGAGGGTTCCTCGATCCAGAAGGCCCGAAAGGCCGGGAACTCCTCGCCCTCAGGCTCGCCTGTCTTGTACGCCAGGCCGCGGGCGGACAGGCCGTAGCACTCTTTGGCCGCAACCGCTCGAAAGTAACTAGCACCCTGAAAGACCGTCACTTCGTCGAACAGCGCCTGCTGGTTGATGGGGGATAGCACTCGAAATCCGGAGAAGCCGATGTCCTCCTTTGGAAGCGGGTCCTTCATGACCTGCCCGGTCGTGAATTGGTCCGGGGTGTAGGGTAGGTGGTGAGCGACGCCATCGGCAACCAGGGCCACCTCGACCACGTCGACGAAGAGAAATCCCCGCGACATGACTTGGGCGCGGAATTGCGTTCTGTCGCGCAGCCAGAGGGTTGCCGCAGGATTTGAACGGATGTCGCGATAGGCATCGTAGTCCGCGCGAGCGAGCACCTCGGGAAGCGGAGCCTTCGGTGCTGCGTACGGCTTGCGTGCCAGGTCGCGGGCTAGCTCAACAACCGTGTCCGAAGCGAACGCCCCGTCCCGCGCGAACAATGGATCGGCTCGGGCGCTGGGGGTGAAGAGCGCCAGGCTTAAAGCCACCGCGGACGAGGCCGCCATGGACAGTGATGATTGGCGCGACTGCGAGTACATGCCGCGCGGGTCATGCAATTTACTGACCAGCCGTGACTGGTTGGGACGTAACGTCCAGCCAGCCACCCGCGAAGCCCGCTCGGGCAAGCCCGGTCCGAATGTAAACATTGCCTCTGGTCAGTCGCCAAACGTGGTCGCTGCGGAAGTTCTCGATCATTAGCAGGATGGGCCCTTGATCGATGGCGACGTAATCATCGCTGAACCAGCCCTTGGTGCTCCCGGTCGAAAAGGATAGATTGAACGAGTCCTTGAAACCGTACTTGCCGTACAGTTGCTCACCGAACTGTTCCTGGAAATGGGCCAGGGTGGGGATGGTCAGCTCGGGGGCGAAAGGAATAGAGCCACCGGCCGCTGTCACGGCAATGGTACCGTCATCGCGATTGTCCGGGCCTGCACCGCGCGCCCAATAGGAGCGGAAGGGACTCGCAGCTGTGCCACCAGGGCCATCAGAGGCGGTCAGTCCCCAAACCTTGGCATCGTAACCGACCCATTTCGCGGGATTGGCGACGCAGTAGGCGCGGTTGGCGTAGGTGGCGCGGGTGGAATTGACGAAGTAGTCGATTCCTTTCTGGCGCATGTAGGCGTCCTGGATCTTGCGGAAGTCGATCCACACGTGAGAATACTGATGTCCGAAAAGCGGATCGAATGCCACCCGCGGGAAACCGTCGCTGTCGTCCCAACGGTAGGTCGTGGTCCAGGCCGCCCACGCAGACGATGGGATTGGGTGCGTCGGAGACCCGAGCGCCAAGATATAGAGGATCATGGCTTCGTTGTAGCCGCGCCAGTCCGAGTCGAGGTAGCCATGTTCAGGCGTCCAACCCATGCTGAGCAGGGGCGGCTTTGTCCGTGACGTGGCCCAAGGCCAGTCAACCCGTCGGTAGAGCTGGTCGGCCAGGTAGCGAATGGCTACCTCGTCTCCGGAGTTTCCCGCAAAGAATGCCTGACTAGAAAGTACGCCGGCCATTAGCAGAGCAGTGTCCACGGTCGACAACTCGGAGCCAGGCGTGCGAAAACCCGTCCTCGGGTCGAGGAAGTGGTAATAGAAGCCCTTGTATCCAGACGTCCGCCGCGCATCGGGACCCTGGTGGGTGCGCCAAAGGAATCGCAGCGTGGCCAAGGTCCGGGTTGCCGCCTCCTCTCGCGACGTCCAGCCCTTCTGCGCGGCGACCGTGTACGAGGTCAAGGCGAAACCAACGGCCGCTATGCTCGAAATGCTCGATTGACTGAGTCGGTCAGGGGTCAATCCGGTGGCAGTCGGCGTAACATCCCAAAAGTAGTTGAACGTATCGCGCTGGAGTTTGTCGAGAAACGACTGTTGCTCTGGCGAAACGGCGAAACTGTCGGGCTTGATGAGCGAGGTGAGTGACTCACCTCGGGCAGGCGCCGCCGCCCAAGTGAGCAGTAAGGCTGGTAGAAAGACCATCCCCCGACCACGTGTGCGGTTGTCGTTGCTGCTTCGCCGAAATTGTACCGACGAGGCCACCTCTCATTTCTGATGGCGCGGAACGTGTCATTCAAGGCCAATCGCCGCACTGCCGTCACGGAGAGAGCGATGTTATGGGGTAAGCTCTACAGTGACCGGCAGACCGCTGACCGAATCACTCGACACCCAAATGCGGAGTTCGCCTGGCTCGACTGTGCGCTGCATGTCGATGTTCCAGAACGCGAGCTCGTTCCAACCCAGGCGGAACTGAACGCGCCTGCTGGCGCCGCCGCCCAGCGATACGCGTTCGAATCCTTTCAGCTCGCGCACCGGACGAGCGACGCTGGTGCCGGTCACCCGAATGTAGCATTGGACGACCGTGGCTCCGTCCAGGGGCCCCATGTTGGCGACCTCGGTCGTCACGGTCAGGGTAGCACCGGAGCGCAGGGCGGCTGCGCTAATCGCCTTCGCATCGACGGTCGCTGAGGCGTAGGCGAAGGTCGTGTAGGACAGCCCGTGCCCAAACGGGTACAGAGGTGTGTTCGCCTCGTCGATATACCGGCTTGTGAAACGGTTCGGCGATTGCTCGTCGGACATCGGTCTGCCGGTGGACAAGGCATTGTAGTAGAGGGGCTCTTGTCCGACGGAGCGCGGAAAGGTGGTGGTCAGATGCCCCGAGGGATTCACGTCACCAAAGATTAGGTTCACCAGGGCCGGACCGGCTTCCACACCGGGGAACCAAGCTTCGACTATGGCTGGCAAATGTTCAGCGGCCCAGCGAATGGTGAGAGGCCGTCCGTTGAAAAGCAACAGAACAACGGGCTTGCCAGTCGCATGCAGCAGCTTGATGAGCTCCTCCTGCTTTCCCGACAAATCCAAGTACGCTCGCGATGCGCCCTCTCCCGTCCATTGACCCTTTTCGCCGACCGCCACCAGCACGATGTCCGAACGGTTGGCCACCGCCACGGCACCCTGAAATCCTTTCGCGTCCGGTCGCAATACATCGGCGCCCGGAGCGTAGAGCAGCCGCATGTGGTCTCGCTTGGCGCGTACTTCGAGAGCAGCGCGCAAGGTGACGACATCTTCGCTTCGACCGCGGCCACCCCAGGGACCCAACATGTCCTCGGCGGCATCCGCCAATGGCCCGACCAGGCCGATGCGTAGACCAGGCCGGGCAGAAAGGGGTAACACAGGTCGGCCGCCGAACTCTGCATTCTTGAGTAGCACGAATGATTCTTCCGCCGCAACCCGGGCCAGCCTGCGGGAATCTTCGGGCAGTGCCTGGGGGACAGAGACTTCTGGCGCGTAGGGGTGCTCAAACAGTCCCAACTCCGTCTTCTTGCGAAGTACCCGCCGGACAGCATCGTCGAGCCGTGCGGCCGGCACCGTCCCCGCTCGGACCAGATGTGGCAAGTGGGCAAGGTACAAGCCACTTCCCATGTCCATGTCCACACCGGCCAAGAAGGCTTTCGCCGCAGCGTCTGACTCATCGCGAGCCGCACCGTGGGCGATAATCTCTTGAATGGAGGTCCAGTCGCTCACCACGAAACCTTGAAAGTCCCATTCCTTGCGGAGGACTTTGTCGAGAGTGAACGGATTCGCGCTGGCCGGTACCCCCCCCAGTGCATTGAAGGCCGCCATGAAGGTCGCAACCCCGCTTTTTGCGGAAGCCTCGAACGGTGGAAGATAGACCTGCCTCAGGGTGCGGTCCGAAACCTCGGTCGTGTTGTACTCTCGGCCGGCCTCGGCTGCACCGTATGCAACGAAGTGTTTCGCACATGCCAGGACCGATGAGGGATCGTCCAGTCGCTGACCCTGATATCCACGAACGTATGCCTGCGCGATCAGGGAGCCCAGATACGGATCTTCCCCAGCCCCTTCGGCAATGCGACCCCAGCGCGCATCGCGGGCCACGTCGACCATCGGCGAGAAGGTCCAGCGAAGCCCTTGCGAGGATGCTTCGAGCGCTGCCAAGCGTGCGGTCTTCTCGATGAGAGGGACGTCCCAGCTGGCAGCCAATCCGAGATTGACGGGAAAGATGGTGCGGAAGCCATGGATAACGTCGAAGCCGAAGAGCAGTGGAATGTGCAACCTCGAGTCCTCTACTGCGATCTTCTGATAGGCGCCGATGGCGGCTGGATCGATTACGTTGAGGAAACTTCCGATCTGGCCAGCCGCCACCATCGTGGCGTAATCGTGACGGTGGGCCTCCGGGCCGGTCGCGTCACCCGCGGAGAACTGGCTCAACTGACCGGCCTTCTCCTCCAGGGTCATCTGCCGCAGCAAGGCTTCAATGCGCACCGCCGGCGTCGCAGGCGAGGGCGCAGCAACCTGGGCAGTGACAGCCATTGGCAGCAACCATAGCAGATGATTCATCCCGTTAGCTGTCATCCCGTTAGCGTCCCCTAGCTGGCAAGTCCGTTGCAACAAGTGGGCACACGGGTGTGATGCGGAGCCTTAGGTTGGGTTGCTAATGGGAAACATGGAAGCGATCGATAGTCGCAGCGACAATCTCTGTCTCGGATCTGTGCCCCCGGAACGCCGGGGCGAGATGCCGGCGCAGTCGTTGACCGCGTTCGACGAAAGGAACCTTCGTCGGCCGGTTCATGCGAGATCCTGGTTTGCCATCGCCGCTCGGCGCTGGATAGTGTTCGGCACCGCGGCGTTGTTAGCCGGGCTGGTCGTCAACGAAATGCGACGGGTGCTCGAAGTGGGGGGGCTGACGCTACTGGAGATGGTCGTGTTGGTGCTGTTCAGCTTGAACACGGCGTGGATTTCCCTGCCTGCGGTCACAGCCGCGGTTGGGCTGCTGCGACTGATGTTTCGTCGCAAACCTGCCGCTCTCACGCAGCCACTGTCAACCAGGACGGCCGTCCTGATGCCGCTCTACAACGAGGATCCCGCCCGAGCGGGGGCGGCCATCGAGGCGATCGCTTCCGAGCTGGTAGAACAGGGGGAGTCGCAGTCTTTCGACGTATTTATCCTGAGCGACTCGACCGACGGGAGCATCGCGCTGGCCGAGGAAGAGGTGTTCGCGATGCTACGCCGGCGGTTGGGCGGTCAGATTGCCGTCTACTATCGGCGCCGGGTCCGCAATATCGCGCACAAGTCAGGAAACATTGCCGAGTTCTGTACGCGTTGGGGCAGCGGCTACGATCACTTTCTCGTGCTCGACGCGGACAGTCTGATGGAGGGCGCTACCATCGTCGAGCTGGTCCGCCGTATGGAGAGTGATCCAGACGCTGGACTCATACAGACGGTCCCCCGCCTGCATGAAGCTTCGACGCCGATTGCACTCGTGCAACAGTTCTCCGCCAGCGTCTACGGACCGGTGCTGTCCTCGGGGCTGGCCTGGTGGGCTGGCAGCGAAGGCAACTACTGGGGGCACAACGCAATCATCCGATGCAAGGCGTTCATGCAATCAGCCGGGCTTCCTAAGCTGTCGGGCGGTCCGCCATTCGGTGGATACATTCTCAGCCATGATTTTGCGGAAGCAGCGCTGTTGCGCCGCGCCGGCTGGACGGTGACGATTGCAGACGATCTCCAAGGATCGTACGAGGCCAGCCCATCGTCCCTGATCGACAATTCTCTTCGCGACCGACGTTGGTGCCAGGGCAACTTGCAGCATGCACGCTTGCTGACCGCGAAAGGACTGCATTGGGTAAGCAGGTTCCATCTCCTGACGGGAATGTTCACCTTTCTATCCTCGCCCATCTGGCTGCTGTTCATCGTCGCGACCCTCGCGCTTGGCGTTCAGTACGAATTTGCAGTGCCCGAGTATTTCTCCCGCGGCTACTCACTGTTCCCACTGTGGCCTCATCTAGATCCGGTGCGCGCGCTTCGTCTGTTCTTGGTGACGCTGGGGATCTTGCTGATACCCAAGGCGCTCGGGCTAGTACATTTCGTGGGGCGCTTGCGTCGGCTGCGCGGTGCCGGGCCGATGCTGCCTTTTAGCGTCGCGGTGGAGATCTGCTTCTCGGCCTTGCTGGCGCCAATTCTTATGCTCATGCACTGCGGATTCGTGATGGCGGTGCTAGGGGGACGCGATAGTGGCTGGAAACCTCAGCGACGAGGGGATAACCGGCTGCCGGTGTCCGAAATTGTGTATCGCCATCGCTGGCACGTATTGCTCGGAATAGTGCTGGCCTTAGCCGCTCGTTCGATTTCGCCCGAGATGCTGGCTTGGCTGGCGCCGGCGGTCTTCGGCATGGTGATGGCGATCCCCATTTCCATCGTCAGTGGTTCATCTGCGATGGGCGGTTGGCTTCGCGCGGTGACGCTGCTACGGACGCCGCTGGAAGCCGAGCGCACCCCTGTGCGCCGGACCATGGAAGCCGTTCTAGAGCGCTATCGGGCTACCGTCCAGGCTGCTCCCGACCTCGCCGCCATCGTGGGAGATGGCGATAGGTTGCAGCGTCACTTGGCCATGTTGGACCGCGTTCCCTCGCGGTTGGAAGACCCCGTCGACGTGCTGCAGGCCACCGCAGATCTGAAGGTGCGAGCGGCGCAGACGGTGGAAGATGCGGTGTCTCGCATGACGGTAGAGGAGCAGGCCTTCGTCCAGTCTGCGCCGGATTTGCTGCTTCAGCTCGCGGGCCTGCCGCGACGGTCGTCCACGCCGCCCCTCGGCGATGCAGCGTCTCAGTAGCGTTTGGTCCAGAACAGGTCGAGAGAACCCGTCTTCGCGTCGCCGTACTCGCCCTGGAAGCTCCAACGCGATCCCAGCGCATATTCGAAGTGAACCGCGTTGCGATTCTGCAGCAGCGTCGGGTCCGCGCCCACGCGTCCAACGTACCCGACGTACAAATCCGACGTCAGGTACTTGCCAGCTTCGACCCGGGCCGAACCTGCCGTCGCCCCGGTCTGAATCGTCAATACGTCGAGGGGCAACTTGCTCGAAACCAGCGTCTGCAATTGACTGGCGAGCAGCCCGCCCAAGAGCGATTCCGCCTGGCCCGCTGGCGTCGATGGCGTCGACGAGCTGCCGCCCAAGGTCAGGCGGCCGGTCACGATAAGGGTATAGAGCTGCGACTCCGTCAGGTCCGGCCGCTCGGGCGCAGTGAGCGTGGTCTCGAGATGTAGGGGCGATCCCTTGAGGGTGGCAACCACCGTGACGTTGTTTTCGGCGTTGACGAATTGGGCGGTCACGTCGAGCGTCGGAACATCTGGGGGTCCCGCGAAACGAAGGCTGGAATTCTCCTTCAGCTGGAAGCGTCGGCCAAGGACATCCACGTGGCCGCGCTTGATGGTCACCTGACCGTAGACGCGGGCCTGGTCGGCGATCTCCACCCGAAAGCCCGGCTCGAGTCCGATCTCGAGACTGGCGTCCTTGCCCGCTATCCATAGGCCGCGTGGCGCATCGACCAGCAGTACGACAGCGGGCCTCTCGCTGGGCGGTCGGGTGGTCTTTTCGCTGGGTAAAGGCGGGCGACGATCGAGGGCGGCGTTGGCCTGGGCGAGCTTGCGTGCCTGCGCCTTATCAATCGGATTGCCGCCATCCACCAAGATGACATCACCCGGCTGAGAAAGAGATTGCAGTTGCTTTCGTTTGGCATCTCGGAGGTTCAGATGGGCGGAGCCCAGCTTGATGTCCGACCGCACCCGTCCACCGTCGATCTGCGACTTCGCTGTGGCCTTCAGGGAGACGTCGGCCAATTCCTGCCCTTGCACGTAGACCGGAAACTTGCCGACGTCCATACCCGATTGCAGGTCGTAGCCGCCATCCCGGTGCGTCGCCACCATGGTCAGCTTGGCATGGCCACCCCCGCTGGTGGCGGACAGCTCGTCGAGGACCAGCCTATCGCGATCGCCTTGGACGAGCAGGTGGATGTTTTCATAGTCTCCCAACCCGACCATGACCAAGCGACCGCCTTTCCATTCCAGGCGCCCGGCCGGCCGCGGATCGGTGACGGTGCCCGAGAGTTGCATGTCCGCGTCGATCTGACCGGCGACGGTGCGCAGCGAAGGCGACAGGCCGGACAGCGGTGCAAGATCGAAATGGGTTGCTTGCAGGGCCCCGTGGATGGGCAGGTTCGCAGAAGAAGGCAGGTGCACCACGGCGGGATATCCCAGATCAGCATCGAGCGAAGCGCGGACGAGGAATCGGCCACCATTGGCCGACACGAGATTGACCTCGCCGTTGAGCTTGCCGGGTTGATAGTCGATCGAAGCCTCGGCAGCCCCGGCCGGTTTCTCATCGAGACGGATGTCGGATGCCTTTGCCTGTAGCCTCAGGTGAGGCTCTCGCGGAGTACCGGTCAGAGTGAGCTCCGCACCCAGGTGCCCATGCAGCAGTCGCGCTTGCCCAACATCTGACACGATACCGGCATGTTGCCACTCGAGCGGACCCAGGGTTGCGTGCAAGTCGAACGGGGTGTCGGCCAGGGCTGCCGGTTCCAGCAGCCCTGCGAGAGGAGCGTGGGTCGTCGCCTCTGCAGACAGAAGGCTGGCGTGCTTGCGCGTAATCCGCAGCTCTGCATGCGTCGCGCGTTCGCCCAGGGACACGCGGAGTTTTCCGTCGGTGGGCGGAATTCCTGGGCTGGCGAAGTCTGCGACGTCAAGGTCGAAGGTTCCCTGGGTTCCGCGGAGACTGCCGTCGAGCCGGGCAGACATTGAAGCGGTCCCGCCCGTGACCCCATGGCGGCCCACAACCTGCGCGAGCGTCGTTAGGCTCATTCGCTCTGCTCGCAGCTCCGCCTGGAAAGGCAGCCCAGCAAGCTTGCGCAAGGCCGACTGCCCTAGGAGAAGGGACGGAAGAGGTCCTTGCGATCGAAGGTCCATGGTGATGCTGCCGAGGCCTCTCGGCGCAGCGCCAGTCAAAGCCAAGTGCGTGGTGAAGCCTGATTCGTCCGTGGTCCTGAGAGCGAGTTGTAGATCGCCGACCGGCCGATCTTGCCAGCGCAGAGCGGTGAATTGCAAGTTGGCTGCGACCTTGGGTCGGTCGGCCGTTCCGCGCACCTCGATCGTCGCGCTGCCGGTTCCTCCAAGCTGGGTCGCGTCCCGAGACCCACTGGCGGCTTTTGCTGCCGACACCCATGCGGTTACGCGATCGAGGTCGACAGCCGACAGGTCCAGATCGGCGAAGAGCGGCGAGCCGGACTTCGGCGGCCAAGCCACGGGTACATCGAGCCGACCTTTGGCCCGCCCGCCCAATGCATGAACCGTGAAGTCCACCTTCGCCCGCCCGCCAGATAGCTCCGCGTCAGCCACGGAATCGATCCGGTCGATAGCGCCTATGCGCCCTCGTTCGATCTTCAGGCGGGCATGCGCCAGCTGCGAATTGTGTGACAGACGCACCTCTAGGTCGGCGCTCAGGCGTCCGGCGATCCGTGGAACCGGCACCAACCGCTGCGGCAGCATGGACAGATCCACACGAGAAAGCGAAAGCCCCACGCGGAGCTGATGTGCCGTCTTGTCGAAAGCGACCCGAGCAGACTGGTCGGGTGCTGCGAGGATAAGGTCGGTAAGCCGGATTCGTCGCTCGGCGAGCAGAAGCTCGGCGGGGCGCTGGAGGACCCAGGTCGTTCGTCCAAGCCCGATTTGTCCGCGGCTGATAGCCAACCGCTGACGGCCGGCGCCCCACCGGCCTGCAAACCACAGCGTTAGTGGTTCTGGCTGCAGCAGCGCAAGGCGGAAAGACAGTGCGGGGCCAGTACCCTGTACGTGCAAGGACAGCCCCGCGAATCGTCTGAGGCCGAGCCGAGCCTCCGGTACAAAGAGCGCCAAGTGGGACGCCAGCGGATGGTGCGCATCTGGAACTCGAAGCGCTAACTTTAACGACGGGACGGCAAGGTCATTCCAGACAAGACCATCGAGATGACCAACGAGACGGAGGGAAGGGCTGCTCACGGCGCCCGAGACCGAGAAGGTTAGTCGACCTGCGCCCTGAGTTTGAGCGGCGCTGCTCGAGAGGCTTCCGGCAAGCGCACCGAGATCCAGGAGGTCGACCGACCCGGCAACGTTCACGTTCGAGCGGGTCGCGCCCCCAGCGGCAGTCAACCTTGCGCCTGGGGCCGAGATGGACAGATCCGTCAACCGGAATCGGCCCCGCTCGGCTCGCACGGCCACGCGCACCGGACCCGCGGAGCGTCCATCGATTGTGCCACGAGGGATCTGGATGGATAGGGCTCCGTCGAGGTCGTCCAGGGTGTTTCCCGAACCGTGCGCGCGGCAATCGAGCGATAGTCGTGATGCCGGTGCGCCGTCGACCAACCGCGCGAGGTCCACATCGCTTACCGCCAAGGTAAGACTGTCGAGTGACCTTCTTCGCAAGTTCGCAAGCGATGCGAGTGACAGCTCGGCACCTGCCGCCGAGAGCCTGACGTTGCTGCGCAGCTGGCCGCTCTCACCGTTCCAAGCGAGGCGGCCCGAGCCATCGAGAGACGCCTTGATGGGTGTGCCCGGGAGGACCTGCCGAAGGATCCGGGGCTCGACATGCAACCGCTGGATGGTTGCATTGGCGACTGTCGCACCGACGACGCCCAAATCCCCCCCGCCGCTACGGCTATCGATTCGTGCGTCTGCGTGAAGCGTGAGCTCGCTGTCTGCCACAATCAGATCCGCGTGGGCATCGACGCTCATCACCGGGTCTTGCAGTGTCCCCGTGGCATCGAGGGCTAGATGAACCGGGGCCGCGAAGGGCTCCTCGAGCCGGCCCGTCACGGCGAGGTTGAGCGTGAATCGCCGCGAGCTTTGGCCGGTGAGGCTTCCGTCCAGGTTTGCGTGGGGTACGAAGAATCGAATGCTGTCCCACCCGGACCCAGGCGGGTGCCGCCGGTCCAGCACGGCGACTTCGCCCGCTTGAACGAAGAGCTGTCCCAACTTGAATGCCCAGCCGCCGTTGGCCGTGCGCTGACTGCCGGTCTGTCCGTTTTCCGCGGGAGGCTTGCGTGGGGTGATGGCTCTCGACAGGTTGCTTTGGCCTGTCTCGTCGAAAGTCAGCGCCAACTGAGGCGCTATCAACCTCATCGATCGGACGTCGACCTCGTGACGAACCAGCCTCCAGAGAGAAAAGTCCACTTCGAGGCTCGCGACCCTGACCACCGTGCTCCCCGTCGGGTCGTGCAATAACAGTCCGTACAAAGCCACGCGACCAGGCGACAGCGAAATCCGGGCTACCTCGATACGCCCACAGATTGTGGCGTTGAGGCGTGGTGCGAGCTGCCGGAGAACGAGGTCCGAACCCCACGACGTACGTAGGGCCCCGAGCGCGAACACCGCGAGCAGAGTCACCGTGCCGAGCCCCACCAGTACGGTGCCAGCGAACAAACGCAGGACCCGTTTGAAGGTGGTCGCGGTACCCATCAGAAGGCCTCGCCAATGGCGACGTGAAATACACAAGAACTGTCGGTCACGGGGGTTGCGCGACCCGAGCCGCCGAAGCCAAAGCAGTCGTCGTTGACCAAGTAGGGGATCTGGCTCACCGTCCCCGTGTTGGGATCGATGACGAACAGCGGAGGTGGTCTGCCCCAGGGCAGGCGGCGGGCGATGTCCAGGCGAATGGGGCCGATAGAGGTCCGGTAACGCAGCCCGAATCCGGCGGCCCACAACAGCGAGGTCACATCGTTGGGACCTATCACTCCTTTGGTGACCTGACCAAAGTCCAGGAACACCGCCGCGACCAGACTGCGGGTGAGCTGGAACCTCGTTTCGAAGCTTCCTTCAATGAGGCCGTTGCCACCGACCGGGAGCGTCAGCGAAACGGATGGGGCGAACTGGGTCGAGGGTGCGGGAGCCTCCAGGAGGGGAGAGAGGCGACGGTCGCTGAATCCGCGCATGGACACGCCGCCACCAGCGAAGAATCGCGTGACGACCGCACTATCGCTGCCAGTGTGGAGCAACTCGCCGATGCGCAGGCGGGCGCTGAGGGTTACGACGTCGTTCGAGCCAAAGCTGAGGTAGCCGCGCACTTCCGGTAGAATGCGCAAGTAGGTGAAGTCGCCGCCCAAGGGCCCACCTCCTTCTTGAAATGAAACACTGGTGAAGTAACCGGAGTGCGGCTCGAGGGCGGAGTCGCGTCTGTCGAACGAAACGATCTGTTCGAGATAGGAGAGAAGGATGAAACAGTTCGCGCTTTGACTCGCGCATCCGAGGGTCAGCGGGGCGGCAACGGCGCTGGAAATCGCTGGGCCGTTCAGATAGTAACCTTGAAGATTGTACGTGGCGTAGACCGACAGCGAGGACCATGGCTGCCACGACACGCCCGTCGCAAGCTTGGCGCCCAAGGCGTCGTAAGCCTGCTCCAGGGTGCGCTCGGTGGACAAGCTGAGCTTTCCCCGCAGGCTCGGGCGTCGAAGAAAGCGCGGCTGTTCGAGATCCGAGCGCAGAACTGCGACGGGACCGCTGCGTGGCCCTGTGGTCACATCGTTGCGGGCGACGGCGTACAGGTTCGGGATGAAAGCCCAACCCGCTTCACCGTGAAGGGTCAGCCGCCGCATGCCGCCGAGAAAGTCGAGGTGCGACCATTCCATCGAAACCCGGCCCTCTTCACGCACCTGATCGAATTCGATGCCCACACCGGCGCGCAGCATGTGCAAGGGCGCCTCTCGCACATCCACCACGATGGGCACCCGATCGGAGTCCTCGTCAGGCTCGCCGACAGTCACCTTAGTCACCGAAAACACACCCATCGCTACCAGGCGATGTTGCGCTTCATCCAACAACGCGCCGGCGTAATAGCGGTCCTCCGGAATCGCCAGTCGTACTTGTTCCCAGACCCAAAGGGAAAGCAGTCTGTGCGACGTCTCTTGATGTACCTGGATCTCGCCGAATCGGTAGCGACGCCCCGGGCGAACATCCAGCAGCAAATGGGCCTTTGGGTCGCCGATGTCGACCAGCGCACGGCCCTCCACCGTCGCCTTCTGGTAACCGAGGTCACGAACTCTGCCGGCAACGGTAGCCTTCGCGCTTTCCCATCTGGCTTCGGAAAAGGTGCCTCGCCACACAACGCCGTGCAGAACCTCGCGGCGCTGATTCTCCGTCAGGACCTCCAACCCGCGCACCTCGAAGGACGCCACCTTCGTCGGCTCGCCCTCTTCAATCACGGCGACAATCTCGACGCTTTCGTCGACCGGTTCGACCGTGCTCCGAGCAACCTTGGCCTGAAAGAAGCCGCGGGACTGATAGATTCTTTCGATGCGCCGAAGGTCGGTTTGCCAGGTAAAGGGGTCGTAGGGTTGCTTCTTGGCGAACGGCCACCAGCCCGTCGATGCGGTGGCAATCCCCTCCTTCAATGTGCCCTGTGATACTTGCTTTGCGCCTTCGATCTTCAATTTCCGAACCGCGGGCTGGGCTGGCTCGCGCGATGTGTGGGCGCAGCCAGCTGCCAGTATCGCCGC
>Ga0302323_100001893_pt1 | contig 17026 bp, 9 predicted proteins | sample Fen_T0_3_FD_201950 | JGI IMG/M metagenome (GOLD analysis project Ga0302323, IMG submission 201950) | Peat permafrost microbial communities from Stordalen Mire near Abisko, Sweden - Fen_T0_3 | ecosystem: Environmental > Terrestrial > Soil > Wetlands > Permafrost | place: Sweden: Abisko... | reverse complement strand
GCCGTCGTGCCAGAACGTGGGGACGGTGGCGCCGTCAACGAGCAGCTGCACTTCGTAGCCGGCGGCGCTGGAGCGTAGTGGCCGACTTTCTGCGTTGCGGGCGGGCGCGGCGCACGCGACGAGTCCCGCGACAAGAATGGCGAAACGGGAGTAACGCGGGATGACTTCGGATGACCTGGCGATGTTCTTCTTCATGACGACCCTCCGGCTCGGTTGAACGCAGGAGGAACGGAAAAGATCTAAGCGTCGGGCACACGGGCCGCCTGTGCTATACAAGCCCGCCAGTGTCAGACTCAGCGCAAAACAACGAAGATCTTCCCAAGGACGCCATTCAGGTGGCTGGAACGGTGGCCATTTTGGGACGCCCGAACGTGGGCAAGTCGACGCTGCTCAACGCCATCGTCGGCGAAAAGCTCGCCATCGTGACGCCCAAGCCGCAGACCACCCGCAACCGGATCGTGGGCGTGTGGAACGGGCGGTCCACGCTGGCACTCGACGACCCACGCGGGTCGGGACGCGCGGCCAGCGGGCAGATCGTCTTCGTGGACACGCCGGGTGTGCACGTGGCGCGCTCGCAGCTCAACCGCTTCATGGTGCGCGAGGCGATGGGCGCCATTGACGAAGTGGACGCGGTGCTGATGGTGGTCGAGGCCCAGGAGAAGTCGAGTGGGCTGGCTCCGTCAGCAAAGCTGCCCGAGGCCGAATCGTGGATTCTGGAGCGCTTGACCGCCACGGGTAAGCCGGCGGTGCTCGGTCTCAACAAGGTCGACAAGGTCGGCGACAAGACAAAGATCTTCCCGCTCATCGAATGGTGGGGCAGGGCCGGAAAGTTCTCCGCGGTGGTTCCCACCTGCGCGACTCGAAAGAAGGGCCTCGAAGGTCTGGTGAAAGAGCTCCTGCGGTTGTTGCCTGAGCGTGAGCCCATCTACGGCCCCGACGTTCTTACCGACCGCACCGAAAGATTCTTGGCCGGCGAGCTGATTCGCGAGCAGCTTTTCCTGCGGCTCAAGCAGGAGCTGCCCTACGCCACCGCCGTGATGGTGGAAAGCTGGGATGAACGGGCGAAGGGCGACGTGGTGATCGATGCCAGCATCGTCGTGGATCGCGAGAGTCAGAAAGCTATCGTGGTCGGCAAGCGCGGTGCGATGATCCGTGATGTGGGCATGGCTGCTCGCAAGGAGATTACGGATTTTCTCCGCAGGCCCGTCCACCTGCGCCTGAACGTCCGTGTCGAAGAAGGCTGGACCACATCGCCCGCGGATTTGGCCGAGCTCGGGTACGGCGAGGAGAAGCCATGAGCCGGCGGCCGGAGGGGGTCGACCCCGCCTCGGAAAAGCTGCCTTTGCTGTCGCTGGTTGGGCGGCCCAATGTAGGCAAATCATCGCTGTTCAATCGACTGGTGGGCGGCCGCCCAGCGCTGGTGGAGGACATGCCGGGCGTGACCAGGGATCGACGCTACGGCGTCTGTTCGTGGGATAGGACCAGGTTCCGGGTGGTCGATACGGGGGGGCTCGACCCCAGTGCGCACGGAATTCTCGCCGCGATGCGCGCGCAGACGCTGCGGGCCGTGGACGATGCCAAGGTCCTGGTGCTGGTGCTGGATGCGGCCGAAGGTGTGACGGCCGTGGACGAAGACGTGGCCGACCTTCTGCGCCGTACTGGTAAGCCGATTCTGGTCGCCGTGAACAAGGTCGACTCATCGCTGCGCGATTCCGCGCTGGCCGAAGGCTACGCGCTCGGGTTTTCCCAAGTCTTTGGCGTGTCCGCGACGCACGGCCGGGGCGTGGGGGATTTGCTCGACGCTGCCGTGCAGGCCATGGGCTTGCGGGTTCCGTCAGCAGAAGCGGGCGAGCAGGGGGCCATCGTCACAGAAGACACCGTCGTCGCCGCCGAGCCCGAGCGGCCTATTCGGATTGCCTTCGTGGGCAAACCCAACGCCGGCAAGTCCTCGCTGGTGAACCGCTTGCTGGGCGAGGACCGGGTGCTGGTGCACGATCAGCCTGGCACGACACGGGATCCCATCGACACACCTTTCCGCGCCGGCGACCGCGAGTTCGTCCTGGTGGACACGGCCGGCCTGCGGCGCCGCCGCGCTATCGACACCCAGACCGAGGCGGTTGCCGCCAAGATGGCGCGCGATCAGCTTGCAGGTGCCGATGTCGTCGCCCTGGTGATCGACGCGGACAACGGGGCTACCGCCGAGGATGCCAAACTAGCCAGCTTCATCGAAGAATCGGGGCGCGCTGCCGTGGTCATTCTGAACAAGATGGATCTTGTCCGCCGGGCTGAAACCGATGCTCGGCTCAGCGCCGCCCGGGAGGTTCTGGACTTCATCGACTATGCTCCGTTCTTGCCGATGTCGGCGCACACCGGCCGTGGGGTCAGCCAGATTCCGGCCGTAGCTGCGAAGGTATTTGAGCAATGGTCACGCAGGGTTCCCACGGCAGACCTAAACAAGAACTTTGAGGCGATCGTCGCCCATCGCTTGCCGCCGTCGGGGTCCACCGGCAGGCACGTGAAGCTTTACTTCATCACCCAAGCGGACGTTCGGCCACCAACCTTCTTCGTCAGCACCAACCTGCCCAAGGCGATTGGCCGACCATACCAACGGTACCTAGTCAACCAGCTTCGCCAGACCTACGGCTTCGAGGGCTCGCCTTTGCGTCTGGCCTTGCGGGCCCACCGCAGCAAGCGGAAGGCTCAGCCGCGGCCCCGGGACTAGTCGCCACAAGCCAGACGCTCCAGACACTATTGACCGGCATCCGAGGCTAGGGTAGCCATGAGATTCTCGGGCGAAGTGCCCGAAGCAATGTCCTTGCACCGAGGAGGAAACACCATATGCGCAAGTTCCTAGTTGCCGCCGTCCTGACTGCCATGACCATGCTTCCCGCCGCAGCGCGAGCGGGCCTCCTCCTGGAGGCCTCCGTCGGCAAAGGTTTGCAGGCTTCGCCCAAGCCCGTGGATGGGGTTAGCCGATGGGAGCAGACGAACCTGGAAATTGCCCCTGGCTATGCGCCTTCACTGCCTGTGCTGTCGATGTTCCGCCTGCAGCTTGGCATCGTGATGGATTTCGGGGACAAGACCGGTACCAAGAGCAACGTCGAGCTGCGCCCGATGCTCTCTCTGGTTCCACCCGTTTTGCCGCTCTATGGGCGCGTTATCTTCGGCGTCAACAACCTCTTCGACCGCGACGGAAGCAAACGCGAGATTCTCTACGGCGGTGCAGTCGGCGTGAGGATTGGTTTGCCGGGCATTGCCTTCGTGCCCGCGCTGGGCATCTTCGCCGAGGTTGGAGCGTTGCCCCGCAAGCGGGATGTCCCCAATCTGAACACCTTGGCCGTGGATTCGAAGCTGGTGTGGATCGTCGAAGCCCGCGCTGGCGCGTACATCAACTTCTAACCTCAGCCCGTTTCAACCGTTTTGTTCGAGGCGCCGCCACCGGTCGGCGCCCTCGCTTTTCTAGCGGGCCAGCTTCGCGATGCGAACCGTGGCGTTTGCGTCGTTCTGGAACTCGAGCAGGGTCTGCTTCGGCCGATCAGGCCAGATCTCGAACTGTGGCATTGGCTTGCGGGTGCCGAGATCGATCTGCTGGACCAGGTAGATGTCGTAGAACAGGTGCCGCGACCAGGCCTCCACGAGGCCGGGATCTTGCCTGGCACCGTCGAAGTCGGTCGCACCGTATTCCATGATTGTGTAAAGGCCCGGACGGTCGACGACGATCATGATGCGCTTTTCGTGCAGGTTTTCGAAGAATCGCCAGGTCGTGGCGGCTTCGCGGGTAAGGGTAAGCTCGTTCAGGATGCGGTACTCGGACGCCACTGGCAGGTAGACGGCAAAGACCGCCGCCGCGACCAGCACCGCCATGAAGGGGCGCGCGCGCCGGAGTATCTGGACTAAGGCCCAACCCGCCGGGAACGAAAAGAAGGTGTCGATGGCGATGACCAGACGCGATGCGGCCGGGTGCTGGGCCCGCCCCCAAACGTAGGTGAAGACGATCACCAACTGTACGACCATCCAGGTGATCACCATGGCGCCGAACTTCAGGTCACCCTCTCGCCATTCGCGCTTGCGGGCGCGCTGAAGGCACCAGCGAAGGCCCATCAAGCTGCCGACCACGCCAAGCGCGATGACGATGGCCGAGTGCGGCGGATGGAAATCGAACGGTGAGAAGATCGGCTTGAAGTAGTCTCGGGCGTTCTCGAGGAAGTTCTTCAGGCTAAACGTGACAGCACCCGGATCTTGCTCGGGAACATTTCCGCGCAAGATTGACTGCCAGATTCGAGGGAGAAGGAACGCCGGCGTGAGTACGTAGATGAGAGCAAACGGCTTGACGTACTCCTTCTTGGCCAGACGGAACACGACGAGAAGGCCGATGACCGGCGGCAAGAACAGGGCAGTTTCGTAGCGAATTTCCGCGAACATGCACAGGTTCATCCACAAGACCGCCAGGCGCTCGGGGGACGGGTTGCGGCTGTGAGCCAGGAAGCTGTGTGCCACCAGCAACCCGAACGCGGCGGCGAAGAAATCGAACCCACCGGACCGCATCGAGATCAGCGTGATTGGGTGTGCGGCCACGAACAGACAGGTCACGAGACCGAAGATTTCGCCGCCCAGTGATTTTGCGATCCGGTACGCGACCAGCATGAACACAGGCAGCAACAGCAGATTGAACAGGAAGACGTTGGTATAGGAATAGCCGCGCAGGACGTGAACCAGGCTGACCAAGAACGGGAACAGCGACGGGCGTCGATCGATGACCACGCCGGCGTCCCAGAAGTTGTCGTAGTAGTATTTGCCGGTCGTCGTGAAGGTGGCAGTCTTGCTGAAGAAGAAGTTCTTCGACGTTCCGAGCAAGTTTGCCTCGTCGGATAGGACGCGAAGTGCTGGGTGAATTGCCAAGCCAGCGATGGTGGTGACGATCAGGGCAGCGATGATGCCGGCCTTGTTTTCCTTGATCCAGGCCACGACGTCGGTCTTGCGCACGTTTCGCGCGAGGCTGAGGTGCGTCGCAACCCAGGTCACCACGGTGACCATTAGGAAATAGTAGGTTGCATGAATGAAGAGCGGCTCGGCGTAGCTTCGCCGTACGACGCTGACTCCGAGCAGGACCAGCAGAAGAATCGCGAGCGTGATCAGAATGCCGATCTTTAGCGACGACGGAAGCTTGCTTGGATGGACGGTCTCGGATGCCATGGGAAAATCCTATCATGGGTATCAACCCGGCGCGCGAGCGTGCCGGCCCGATTCCCCACCAAAGCCATCAGCACCGTCGAAGGATCAACGACAGGGTGGCGACCACGCCGACCAGGATGGCTACCCCTTCCAGGGTCTTGCTCGACAGTCGCCGCCCCACCGCGGCCCCAACGAGGCCGCCCACGACGGCTCCGGCCCCGAGTGCCAGTCCGTCGCCCCAGCGGATCGCGCCGGCGGCAGCGAAGAACAAGCTGGCGACGCCGTTGGTTGTCGCGGCCAGGAGGTTCTTCACGGCGTTGCGTTCGTGAAAGTCGGTCACACCGTAAAGGCCCAGTGCCGCCAGCATCAGGATTCCCATGCCGGCGCCGAAGTACCCGCCATAGATCGAGACCAGGCACTGCACGGCAAAAAGGATCGCCGTGCGCCGGGGCGTTTCTCGGTGGCCGACCGGTTGGCTCTGACGGGTGAGCAAGGACTTCGCTGCCAGAACCGCGGTGGCGAAGAGAATGAGGTAGGGCACGAACGCCGCGAAGACCTTGCTGGGCGTGGCCAGCAGCAGGGCGCCGCCCGCCACGCCGCCCAGCACCGCGGCTGGAACCAGAACCTTGAGCAGACGCGGAACGGCAGCGATCTCGCGCCGCAGGCCCCAAGCCCCTGCCAGGGAACCGGGCCATAGCGCGAGCGAGTTGGTTGCATTGGCGAGGATCGGATCGCGCCCTGCCCACAGCAAGATGGGATACGAAACCAGCGTGCCGCCGCCCGCGACGGAATTGAGAATTCCGGCTGCAACACCGCCGAGAAAGATCGCTGCGTAATCGAGTCCGATAATAGTTTGCACGAATCGCCTCAGCGGAATGCCCGCACGCTAACAAAAGCGCGCACCGCCGGCCAGCGAGACTGCCGGCGGCAGGGGTGCTACCATAGGGAGGCCATGAATCGATACTGCATCGCTCAACTGGGCTTGGTGGTTGCATTGGTCGTGGGCAGCGCATCCGCGTACGCGCAGCCGACGTGCGTGGGAACGCCGGGGGTGAACCAGGTCTGCATCACCCCAGGAGGCGGCTTGACCCAGTTCGCCGGGGCTCTAGGGGTCTCCGATCCACAGCAGATCACCAACGACGTTCTTGCCCAGGTCAACAACATCTTCCAAGTCGCCGACGTGGGAGCCTTCCTCAAGGATTTCCAGAACGCACAGGCCTTCTCGTCGAAGGGGTTAGGCGTCGACTATGCGTCGGAGACGACTTTGGCCGAGGTCGGCGCGACAGTCAGTTTCGCGACCAGCGCGAACAAGTCCTACAACAGGCCGTCGGGTTCGTACACGGATCCGATGCCGCTTAGCGGCGGCGGGGCGAATTTTTCGCTCATGGGCGGTCTCGGCTTGGGTCTGATAGGGCTCGACCCCGTGATGATCTTCGGCAACTGGTTCAAGGGCAGCGCCAGCATTGGGCAACTCGACGGCAGCTATGACAACTGGGGCTTGCACGGGCAGCTTCGACTGCTGGGACCGTCGCGCAAGATCTCGGCGACGAACCTGCTCATTCGCTGGGGCGGCATCGCGATCACCAGCGGCGCCGACTATTCGCGTATGACCCTGAACGCCCGCAAGGATCTGCGGTCGAGCTTCACGCTGCCTGCGTATACGGCGGGCGGCCCGCAGGGCTCGGTGTCCATCCAGAATCAGGGCACTCTGACCTTCTCCCTGCAGCAAACCACGTGGACCGTTCCGCTCGAGGTTACGACCAGCTTGCGCCTGCTCTCGCTCGTGACGGTTTACGGTGGCTTCGGTTTGGACTTCCAGCTGGGCGGCGGCAGCGACATGGAGATCAACATGGAGTCGGGCAACCTTTCCGGCAAGGTCGGCGCCAACACGGTCAGCGATCTGGGCACTGCGACCATCTCGGTCAAACAGCACACCAATCCAAGCGCCGCCAGGTTCCGCGAGATCGTCGGCCTTCAGCTTGGGATCTTCGACGTGGTCCGGGTGTTCGTGCAGGTCAACAACACCCCCAGCAGTCCGTCTCTGACCAGTATTGCGGCGGGGCTCCGGCTGGGCATTTAGCTAGACGCGGGGCCGGGCTTTACGCCAAGCCCCAGTTCAAGAAGCGTGACGGCATTCCACCCTTGCCGTTGGCGTATCCTGCCTTGGGATGAGGGAATGTTTGGCGGTTGACAGGTGCATGCAGGTTACCTACTCTCTGCGGCTGTTTCCCTGCTGACAAAGGCACCACGATGACCAAGGCCGAGCTTATCGCTAGGGTTGCAAGCCGTAAGGACCTTCCGCGTACTCTCACCAAGAAGGCCTACGCCAAAATCATCGACGCTATCTTCACCGAGGTCGGGGACTACTTCATCCGCGCACGGCCCAGCTCTGCCAATCCGCCACGTCTGTCCTATCCGGGCTTCGGTACGTTTACCAAACGTCGGCGCAATTCTCGCGTGGTGCGGAATCCTCAGACTCGAATTCCGGTGACGATCCCTGCCCAGTGCACCGTAGTGTTCACGCCTGGCCAGGATCTCAAGAGCTTGATGAACCGCTTGCCAACGAAGAACGTTTCTTCGGCGGCCTAGCCCGATCGTTCAAGCGCGCTACTTGCCTGCGGGCCGATGCTCCTCGAACGCGAGCAGTTTGGCCTTTAGGTCGACGAACGTCTCTTGATACGTGGGACTGTCCGCGACGTTCTTGAGCTGCTTGGGATCGGTCGTGAGGTCGAAGAGCTCGAAACGGTGCTCAGGGACCCTGTGCACCAGCTTCTTGCCGCGATCGACGATGACAACCTCGTGATCTGGCGTCGCAGTCGACGGCAGTAGCTCGGAGAAAATCGGCCGCGGTGGTAAAGAACCCCCCGCGATGATCGGCATGAGACTTCGTCCGTGCAGATTGGGCGGAGGAACAACGCCAACCAGGTCGACCAGCGTGGGGCCGATGTCGATGAGTCCGACCTCCTCGTCGGAGACTACGGGCGGCTGCCCTGGAACCGCGACGATGAGCGGCACGCGAATCTGTTCCTCGGTGAGATTTTGTCCGTGGAAGTAGACCTTGTGCTCGCCCCAAGCCTCTCCGTGGTCGCCGAACACAACGACGGCCGTGTTTTGCGCCAGCTTGGTCTGTTCCAGCGTGTTCAGGATCTTTCCGATCCACTGGTCGGCAAACGCGATCTCGTAGTCGTACTTTTCTTCGAGGCCCTGCACACCCGAAAGGCTCGTTGGAAACTCGGGGTGGCTCATGTAGCTCGAATGTGGCTCGAACAGGTGGGTCCACAGTACGAACCGTTCACCCTTGGCGGCGGCCTTCTTCAGACGATCGAGGACCTTCGGCACGATGCGGGGCGAGGCAATGTCCTTGTTGGAATCGGCGATGTTCTTCGCGCCATCGTCGGACCATTCGGCGAATGCCTTGGAAATGCCTCGGTCAGGGGTGAAGTAGAAGTGCGAGAAGATGCCGATGGGACGCAGACCGGCTGCCGCGATGGGTTCGAAGAAGGTGTGGTTCGACGGAAGCAGCGGCGAGTAGTTGAGCGATCGCTTCTGCCATGCAATTTCTGACGGGTATTGCGACGTCACGAACGAGGGAAAGGATCTCGGCGTATTCGGCGCCTGCGCCCAGGCCCGTCGGAAGTAAGCGCCCTTTTTGGCCAGGGCGTCGAGGTTCGGAGTCAGTGAGCGCCCCGTGGGCCGACTGTAACCGGCTACCCCCAGGCGGTCGGCTCGAGTCGCGTCGAGGGCGATGATGAGGACATTGCCCGAAAAGGCGCCGGTCTTGGCCCGCACGGGTTTTACCAGCGTGTCTCCCTCGGCTAGCTCGGCCAAGGCGTCTGCGATGACTGGCGCATCACCGCCCTCGCAGTTCTGGTCCACGCCGTCGCCGGGGACGTCTTCCGCACCTGGGTAGACATCGGCCCGCCGGTCGTCGCAGTCGCCGCCGCCGAACAAGGCAGAGTAACCGTCGCCGTCGCGGTCGGTAAGCTTGCGCGCGATCTTTAGCGCGAATTTGATGCCAAGACCGCCTTCCTGGATGGCTGCGTAGCTGGTCGATGTCTCGTGGATGCGGCTGCCTACTGCCAGGGCAACGATCGCAAGAGCAGCCACGGTGGGCCGAAGGACGCGCGTTGGTAGCCTGGCCAAAATGCGCTGGCCAGCTTGCGATCGGTACCAGAACCATCCGTGCCCAACCCCCAGCACCAACGCAATACCGATCGACGTAAACGGTCCGAGATCCAGAACGCGCCAATCAGCGCGTGATAGGGCGGCCACGAAGGCCAGAACGCCAAGGACCGCGAGCGATAAAGCGACCAACCCAGCTCGGCCCAACCGGGCCGGGCGGGGCAGCCAGCGCTGGGCGAGGCGGGCCGCCAGCTCCCAGGTCGCCAGAAAGAGTACCGCCGACGGCACGAGCAGTACGAAGGCCATCCCGGCACTTGCGATGGTGGCCAGGGCGTGGCTGCTCATGTTCGAGACGAAGACCGCATGGCTGATGCCCGTGCCGACGGCCAAGGCCGCGCCACTGAGGGTTCCGGCCAGAATGAAGCCGCAGACTCGCGTGTCGAGCGTTGGGTCGTCGCGCAGAGCGGGGAGTCCGCCCGGGATGGCGGCTAGGACCCGCGCAGCTGCCCAGCCCCCAAGGGCCGCGGCTAGCAAGCCGCCTGCCCCGTAAAGGCCGATGGTGAGCGCCAAGATTTGGCCGAACCGACCCTGCTGGCCTCGTGTCAACACGACGAGAGCATCCGCCAGTCCAGCGCCCAGCAGACCGGCGAAGGTGGAGGCCGCCAGAGGAAAATGAAGAAGGGGACGCTTGTCGCTCATCGAATTCGAACGCAGAGTAGCACAGGCGAGTCGCGTCTTCGGCCTCTTGGATCGCTGCAACTGCTGCGGCGCAATCGCCAAACGCAGCTCTTGACCGGAGCGCTCCGACCAAGCAACCTCCCTGGCCGTGCAGCTCACCAGATTCATCAGTTTTCGACCCCTGCGACCAGGCTTTGCCGTGCTCGGTCTGCTGTGTTTGCTTGGCTGTGGAAGATCCGCCGGCAAGTCGCCGGAATCCGTGCCGTCCGCGAGTAGCGTTTTTTCGACCGCCCAGGCGGCAACTTCCTTGCCAGGCAAGAGCGACCTTGCCGGCCATCGCACCGCGACCGATTTGCTGGCGAACCGGGTGCACGCGATCCTGCACCTCGGCGGCCGCATGATCCTCTCCGCCGGGGACCTCGACTTCTACAAGTTCGTCGACGGCGGCTGGAAGGGATCCTGGATTCTGGGACAGAAAGATGGCTCGACTCGGGTTGCCTACGTATCGGGCGTGTCGGCGGGGTTCTCTTTCCCCATCGACCTCGATGGGGACGGGGCAGCGGGCCTGGGCTTGTCGGACTTGCAAATGACGGTGACCATGCGGTCCCTGGCGCCGAATCAGAAGCTATCTGTGTTCGCCAACGAGAAGCCGGTCATGACCATCGATGTCAGCAAGGACCGCGCTGCTTACGACGTCATGCTGCCCGCGTCGGCGCTATCGGCGGGGGAAAACCGCGTCCGACTGACCTTCCGCAATGCGGCCGCCATCGCCGGCGGCAAACGCTCCGCGGCAGCCATCGAGAGGATCGAAATCGGTGCGCAGAAGCGTGCCGCGGGCACCGATGTGCCTGCTTCCCGCGCGCCGGTGCGTCCGGCCGAGCGTGAGGTCGCCGGTGAGAAGAAGCTCGCACTGACGCTTCCGGAGGCGTCGCGGTTGTCCTATTACCTTCAGGTCCCGGCCAAGGCGAAGCTTGCGCTCTCGCTGGCGGCAACCCAACCGGGCGTGACCGCGGTGGTGCGGGTGGCCCGTGACGGCGCGGCTCCCAGCGTTCTGTTCCAGGGGCCTGCACCCGAGAAATACACCGACTCGAGCTGGGATCTGGGCGCATTTGCAGGACAGGCCGTGCGGATCGATCTGGTTTCGCGGGGCGGCGGCATCGTCTGGGCCGAGCCTCGACTGTCAGTTCCCGGAACCGTTCCTGCGCCGATCGCGAAGACGAAGTTCGAGCACATCTACGTCTGGATGTGCGACACGCTCCGCGCGGACAAGGTGCACGTCTACAATCCGAAGACGAACGTGATCACCCCGAACTACGACGCGTTCGCCAAGGACGCCACGCGCTTTGCTTGGGCGCAGGTGCCTGGAACCTGGTCCTTGCCGTCGCAGGCGTCGATGCTCACTGGCGTGTACCCGAATGTGCACAAGGCGACCGAGCACGAGTCGAAGATCAACCCGCAAATCCCAATCGCGCCCGAGCTACTCAAGAAAGGTGGCTTCCGAACGGCGCTCTTCTCGTCGAACGGCTACGTATCTTCGAAGTGGGGCTTCGGTCGCGGTTTCGACGAGAACGTCAACTTCATCCGGGAAAACTTGCCCAACGGTGCCGACAATTTGTGGGCTACCGCAAAGAAGTGGATCGTTCCCGGCAAGGCCAAGCCCCAGTTCGTGTACCTGGCTGTCATCGAGCCGCACGTCATTTACAACCCGAAGAAAGAGTTCCTGCAAAAATACTGGGACAAGCCGTATAACGGCCCCATCAAGCCAGTCCTTACGGGAATCCAGCTCGGCAAGATCAAGCAGGGGACCTTGAAGGTGAACGACACGGACAAGGCGTATCTGGAAGCGCTTCACAACGCGGAGATCACGCAATCGGATACGGCCTTTGGGGTGTTCGTGCACGATCTGCAGGCGGCCGGCCTTTACGACACCTCGGCGGTCATCGTCATTTCCGACCACGGCGATGAGTTCTGGGATCATGGCGACGTCGGTCACGCGCAAGCACCGCATCAGGAATTGGTCCACGTACCTTTCATGGTTCACGCCCCCGGGCTTCTTCCAGCGGGGCGTGTGATCGAGGCCGAGGTCGAGGCGATGGACCTGGCGCCGACGGTGCTGGATCTGGCTGGTCTTCCCGTGCCCGAGTCGATGCAGGGACAGTCGGTGCTGGCCGTGGCACTCGACGAGATCGGCTACTCGCCCGCGACCAGCATGACCCAAAACGGGACGATGGCACGCGGGATCAAGTCGGGGCGCTATCGCATGATTCATACCGGCGTCGGGCGGATCGAGCTCTTCGACGAAATCGAGGACCCACGCGAGCACCACGACGTGGTGGGCAAGCGGCCGATTGCCCTGCGACAGATGCGCAACGTCTTCGCGATTCAGGTCGGCTTCGAGAACCAATGGAAGAAGCGGATCTGGGGCTCGCCGGCCAAGCCGCTCGACGCTTTCTACGTCGCCAACGGCGAATAACGCTACAGATCTACGCGCTCGGTCCAAGACGAGCGCAGGTAGCGCTCGAGGCCGTTGTTGTTGTTCAGTACCTGCTGCATGGTGCTGAAGGTTTCTCCGATGCTGATCGATGTGGGCGTCGCCGAGTTGATGAGTCCGTCGACGAACAGGCCGGTACCGATGAAGGCAATCCCGGTCAGGGCGGTGTTGTTTAGCGTGACGCCCGCAATTTGGTACCAAGTTCCGTCGGCGCCGAACTCGTGGACGGTGACGTAGCTCTTTCCATAGTTGAAAGAGTTTCCGGTCGAGCAATTGTTGGTGATCGCTGTCGGGTCGTACCAAGCAGTGATGGCCTGGAAGCCGAGGCCATCACCACGCAAAGCGACGGTCGGGGTTGCTATCGGACGGGCGGTTTCGGGCAGGGGGGTGCCACCAGCGTCGGAGCAACTCTGGGTCGAGGACTTCATGGTCCCCGTGAACGCGGTGCTGTTGTCCGACTGGATGCAGATTCGGGTTGCTGCCAAAGCCGTCGTGGAGGCAGATAGAATCACTTGTCCCGTCGCGGTGAGCGGGTTGTACGACGTTACGATGGTCGGTGGGGTGACGTTGCCGTCGAGCTTGGTCACGATGAGCTGCGATGCGGGGTAATTCACGGTGGGCGTCGAGCTCGTGGGATCCAGCGCGGAGCCGGTCACTTGCACGAGGTAGATGAAGTGCTTTGACGACGTGTCCGCCCGGGGTGCGCGGTCCAGCTGAACCACCGCGGGGCTGTAGTAGATGGGCTGGTCGCAACCAGACGTTCCTGCGTGATACAGCGTGGTCACGGCATGTGCCGAAGGGACGTACTGGAAGGCGTTGCCCCAGGTGTCTGCGAAGTACGCGCCCATCACGTTTTGTGACGTGGACGCCGAGGCGTAGTCGCGCGCCAGCGCAATGTCGGCCAATACAGCGCGCGTGTTCGAGCAAGTGGTCTGGGCAGCCGGAACGGCCAGCGTCTCTTTGAAGGCGCCGGTTAGCGCATCTGCGTTCATGACGGAGAGCCCCTGAGAGATGTAGCTGCCGGTTCTCGTGCGCACCGGGTATCCCGAGGCGATAAGAACGCGGTTGTCCGCGGAACCCGCCACGTAATCCGAGAAGTAGAACGATGGCACCGACGTCGTCTCGCCCATGCTTTGGTCCCACTTCTGCCCGTCGGTTGCGGTGGGCAGCTTCACCCCGTCGGTGGAGCCCTCGGCTTTGAGGGCCGTGCTCCAAAGCAGACTCATGCTGGCGGGCTGCAGACCATCGGTGGCGTCGATGACATTGGTGATGTCGAGCGCGAAGACCTTGTTGCCGCCTGGCCCCTCGGGCATGACGAGGACCGTGTGCCAGTCGCTGCCGTCAGATGCCGAGCAACTCGGACCCTTGCACATATCCTTGACCTTGGGCGAGGCGGCCAATCCGAAGACGTGCTGGTTCTTGTCGAACGGGAGCTTCTGGCCACCTTGGGCGTAGAGCTTCGCGATGACGGGAAGCATGTCGTTCGGGATGAAGGCGAACGCCTCTTCGCCGCCTGAATAGTCGACGCCGGCGTAGTTCTTGGTGCCGGAGTGCGCGAAGAAGGCGTGCAGCATTCCGTCGTCGGCGCCGACGTACACAAGAGGTGGCCGCTTCCACTTATTTTGCGAGTAGGGCGTCGAGCCGTTGAGACCGTTGGCAGCCGGCTGACCGACGACGATGGGCGTGGACGACGAGAGCGACCCCATGAGGGGCGTCAGATTGCCGAGCTCGGGTTTGCCGAGTAGCCACTGCATGATGATCCCGGCCTCGGTGTCGGTGGCACCGAGGCCCGCGCTGTGCAGTGTCGAAGCATTGTTGATGGCTCCGGTGCTGGAGTCGATATCGACCTTGGCGATCGTCCCGCCCTTGGTCGAGAAGTAGATTCTGCGATTCTTCCAGCCCGGTTTTCCGCTGGCCGCGACGGTCGCCGCGTCCCATGTTAATCCGACCGATCCGGTCGTGTCGAACGCGCGGACCGTGCCCTTCCACGACGGGTAGCTGATGCTGGTGTCGTAGAGCGTGCTGCTGTAGCTGAGGATCTGCGTGGTGGGATCCTGCGTGGTAGCACCCGCCACAGCACCCGCGGTGGTGTACGTGAAGTGGTAGGCCGCTGCTGCGATCTTGTCCGTGAGCCCCTTGTACACTTCCTCCTCGCTGGTTCCGATGCTGGGTGTCCCGGCATTGGCGTTGCTGAACTTGGCGTTCCGGCTGCCGGCCAGTGCCAGGTTCCACAGGAAAGCGTAGGTGTAGTAGGGATAGGAATAGCTGGCCGTCGCGGTTGACCATGATGCCGGCGCATTGACCACCACGTGGGTCTCGACCCCGGCTTGCGCCAACGTATAGGCCTTGTTGATGGCCGGGCAGTGGCATCCGCCGGCCTCGGTGGGCGTGGCCGACGTGCAGGCGTTGGAGGCGCAATCGACCGAGACCCCTTCGTCGCCAGGGCCATTGGAGTGGCCATCGACCACCAGGATGATGTTGTTGGTCCAGCACGGGGCATTGCCACCGTTGTTGGTGGAATCGTTGGCCATGACCTGATTCATGTAGGCGCTGGCGCCATAGGCCACTCCCCCCGCACCTTCGTTGCTCAAGGCGCATCCAATCGGGGAGTTTCCGACGGCGGCGACGCCACCCAAGGATGCCTTGTCCAGCCGGGCCGCGATGGCAATCGACCGATCCGTTGCCGTGCCGGTGGCGGTCGTGGTGCCGGTTTGGTTCAGGAAAGGAACCGCATTCGAGTTCCAGATGGCTCCGGATGCCGAATTGCAGCTCGCGACGCTGGCGGCGCCCGTCCACGGCGGATCGACGTAGGTCTCTTTGCTGGTATCTATGCCGGTGGCGGTGCCAGTCCCTGTGTAGGGCGACGTCGCGGACTGCGAGAGGACGTACGCTTTTCGGTTGTAGATGCCATCGTTGACGATGTCGGTGCGTTCAGCGTCGACGAGGTTGTAGCAGTGGGTCGCATCCACGTAGTAGTACTTGCCGAGGAAGGAGGATGAGTACATCGGTTGCTGCATGCTGCCGCTGCTTCCGTCGGCGACCGGAGTTCCACGCTTGTAGCTGAACGTGTAGTAGCTGCCTTCGTAGATTCCCGTGCCGGGAGTCCCGAGATCGCACGCCGGTCGCATGTCGGGTTTGCTAGAGCCGGGGCATGAAGCCCAGTTCGCAGTGTAGTGGTTGAATTTTCCGCTGCCGTCGCCGCGCGAAATGACCCACCGGCTGTCGCCAGTTCCGGTATCGCCCATGTCCACATTTCCGCTGACCGCGGTCTTGGTATAGGTCACCCCGTTCCAGGCAAAGCTGCTTGCCGGGCCATCTGCGGGTATTGGAGTTCCGCGCAGGAGGGTAAACGCCCCGAGCCGTTCGAGCTCGCCGCGCGTGAACAACTTGATCTCGGTCACGTCGACAATCGCGGGGCAGGACGCCAGCTTGACGTAAGGATAGATGCAAGTGGCGGGGTCGGTGCATGCGCCATTCGGGACGGTCGGCGCCTGGTAGGTATTCATGAAGCCGAAGTTCACCTTGTCGGCGTATTCGGTGACGGCGCGGCGAAGGGCGCCCTTGACTGTCATCATGCGCGAGCTGGCAGGAACGCATGCGTCGGTGTTGTCGCAATTGAGGCTGCTGCTGCACCAGAGCCCGGTGTCCCTGCACATCTTGGCAGGCTTACCCTCGGCGCAGAAGTCCTGGTCGGAGGCGGCATTGCACGACGTGCTGGAAACGGGCCCGCAGTCCGTGTTCGCCGTGGCCCGGCCGCGCTTGCACGACCCCCAGGCAGTGCTGCTGCCTGGGCTGGCGAAGCACGTCTCGGCCCGCGGGTGCTTGAGATCGTCGAGGATGGCGATTCGACGACAGAACGCGCCGCGGGTAGCCGCGCAGTCGTCGTCCCCGTTGCAGCTGGCCCCGGTTCCGTCGTTGTTGCAATACCCGTTGGTGGTCGGAGTCGTCGGGGCTTTGTCGCATCGGCCGAGGTCACTCCCGCCGCTGGTGGTGCAGTCGGTAACCGTGGCAATCGCGGTTGCGCTGGTGAGCACCGTCTGGGTGCTGGTGCCCGTCAGGGTGGCGCTTGAGCTGCAGCTGGCGGTACTTGTCGATGTACTGATGGTTCCGGACGCCGATATCGTCCCCGTAAACGACGCGGTGGCGCTGGCCGTGGCGCTTCCGGAAACCGTCTGGGTTCCCGTCGCGGACACAGCGCCGGAGCCGGTGACGGTCACGCTGCCGGTCCACCGTCCTGTGCCTGTCGCGTTGCCGGATGCGGTTACCGTGGCGCTTCCCGTGACATTCGAGCTGGCAATTGACACGGTCGTCGTCCCGGTGACCGTTCCGGTTACGGTGGCGGTCTTGGGGGAGCTGGCACCCAGCGTGACTGTCTGGGTATTGGTCGAAGTGGGGACGGCAGTCTGGGTTGCCGTGGCGAAGGCGACGGTACCTGTGGTGTACTTGGTTCCGGTGAGTGGGACCGTCCCCATTGTGCTGTTTTGGGTGTCAGTCCAAATCCCGGTAACGCTGTTGAACCCTGTACGTGCGTTGCTGGTTCCGGTGAAGGTGACCGTCCAGGAG
>Ga0302323_100001891_pt1 | contig 17033 bp, 10 predicted proteins | sample Fen_T0_3_FD_201950 | JGI IMG/M metagenome (GOLD analysis project Ga0302323, IMG submission 201950) | Peat permafrost microbial communities from Stordalen Mire near Abisko, Sweden - Fen_T0_3 | ecosystem: Environmental > Terrestrial > Soil > Wetlands > Permafrost | place: Sweden: Abisko... | reverse complement strand
CGGAGGGCGGGTGACGTTTCGAACTTATGGGCTGCGCGCTAAGGCAACCAAAGAACACAGCCACTCGAAACTTCGCCCGATCTGCCGCGCCTCCTGGATCAACTTTAGCGTTCTTAAGGCAGGAACGTAGAGACTTATCACATGCAGTCATCGCAGACTGCGTGTCCGAACCACCTGTTCCGAACATATGATTCTTCCAGTCGGCCTTGCACTTGTCGTAGCAGCCGTCGTGGTCTTTACAGCATTGATCAACACCATCAATCGCCGGTCCCGCTCCCCCGGGTCCGCACCAATTTCCATGGACGTTTTGTCCCCGAGGATCAGTCAGTTCGACCGGATCGTTTGCAACATACACATAAGTGTTCAGACCACCCTGTAACCCTATCGGATCGCTCTGCTCGTACCTGCCGATGGTGGGATCGTAATCCCGGAAGTAGTTGTAATGCGTCCCCGTCTCGGCGTCGTAGTTCTGGCCAGGGAAGCGCAGCGCGTACTTGAACGTCCCCTGCCCCGCCGGGTTCTCGTTGGGCGCATTGGCCCCGAACAAGTCGACGATGTCCCGCCTCTGCATTCTTGGTCGAAGAAGTGGGTTCGGTGCGACGATCCTGACACTTGGGAAGGCAACTCAGTCTAGCGCACGCATTTCGGACTCGCGGCATCTATCTAGCCCCCGTCGCGGGCGCCCATCCGAAGTCAAAAATCAACGACGCGAATCCAGAAGATGGGTCAGCTATCAGTCGCGACATCGAAGCGACCATGACTGGCGCACGTTCGATGGGCCCGCGAGTTTCTAGCGAATCGGGGGCGATTCAGAGAACAATAGGTTGTTCCGGCCCCCAATTTCCGGCATCGACGACTACAAGGGCTCGTCTGGCTCGACCTTGCTACCGTTCCTGGATTGCTTCTTTCGAATCCAATGTTCGATCCAACATCCAACAACATACCACCACAACGCACCAGCTAAAATCGTAAACCAGGGAAATCGTGGTTGTACGACATAGTCGATAAGCAGCAAAGGAATGGAAACTGGAAGGTTAACCACGAAGATGAAGAATCCACCCCAGCTTCCCTCAAAACCTTGGGAGACTATCGCGACAATGACAACAAGATTTAGAGCCGAAAAGATGACTCCTGTCCAGCTTAGGTTTCGCATGGGTAATGTTCGGGCAATTACTTGCAATTGTTGCAACTTGGATCATCGGGGCCAGGATTCGGCCAAACGTTGAATCGCATCCACGCCCAGATCATTGCCGATCCGAAGTATGAAGTATCCGAATTACCGCCAAGTGATATTGCTGCGGCAAGTGCACGATCACATTCCGTCATGCACTGTCCTCTTTGAATCGCCGTGCAAGGATTAGATTTTCGACAATCGAAATAGCACACATCGTGCCGTTGGCACGCACCATCATTGAGCCCGATCGGTGGGTTGTAATAGCCAGGCGGCCCGGGCGAGTATTCACTGCGGTGACCTCCAGTCCAATCGGGACCACACCACTGTCCATGAATCCTTACTAGGCCGCGGGGGTCAAGGCCCAGTAAGGGATTGCCCGCAACGTACAAATAGGTATTGATGCCGCCCCAAATGCCAATCGGATCGCTCTGCTCGTACCTGCCGATGGCGGGATCGTAATCCCGGAAGTAGTTGTAATGCGTCCCCGTCTCGGCGTCGTAGTACTGGCCAGGGAAGCGCAGCGCGTACTTGAACGTCCCCTGCCCCGCCGGGTTCTCGTTGGGCGCATTGGCCCCGAACGGATCAATGTTGTCCCATCGCCACATCATGGCATTGTCCGAGGGCCGCGTCACCGCGCGCGGGCTGCCCAGATGGTCCGCGTGCACGTAGTAGGTGGTGATTGGCGTCGGGCTGCCCGTGGTGCCGGTCGGCCGCAGCGTGGCGACAGGCAGGTCATCCAGCCACACCGTCTCCTGGATCAGCTTACCAGTGTCGTCATATTCGCCCAGCAAATGCCCCTGCTCGTCGTACACGAAGCGTGTGGTGGCGGTTCCGACCACCTTCTGTACCCGCTGGCCCAGGCCGTTCACCGCGTAGGTGGCCAGCGTCGTGCCGCTGCTTTGCACCAGCACCATCCGGTTGGCGTTATTGTATGTGTAGGTGAGCGCGGTCGCGCCGTTTAGGTACGTCGGGCTGACGATCCCGATCAACTGCAGCAACTGGTTATTCGTTGAGTTGTAGTAGAGGCTGGCCAGCGACCCGTCCAAGGCGATGTTCTGCCGGTTGCCCAGCGCATCGTAGGAAAACTGCTGTGTGTGCGTGATCGGGTTGCCCTGCTGCGCCACGGTAAGCCGGTCCAGAACGTCGTACTGATAGGCGCCGCTGTTGGCAGGCAGGTTGGGGTCGGCCAGTGCCGTGATCCTGCTGGCCTGGTCAAAGCTCAGGTCGTTGCGTAGTACGCTCACCCCGTTGCGGAACTCCCACGATGCCAGCCGGCCGTCGGTATCAAAGCGGCGAAAAGTGAACTCGGTGTTGCCCCACTGCCAACCCGCGGCCGCTCCGAATGGGAACATGGTCACGCCAGTCACCAATGCGCCGCCATTGACTGTGACGCCGGACACCCGGTTGTTGGTGTAGGTGTAGCCGATCACCTGGCCCGACGGTGTAGTGACACTGGCGAGCTGTCCGTAAGCGTTGTAGTCGTATGTCAGGGTATGCGTGATGCCGCCTACGGTTTGGGTCTTGCTCGCCACCCGGCCCAGCGAAGTGTAGGTCCAAGCGGTGGTCGAGGCGGTGTTCACCAGCTGTGAGAGCCGGCCTTTGGCATTGGCGCCACTATCGTAGGTGTAGGTGAGCGTCTCGGTGGGCGAATCGCTCTTGCTGTAGGCAATCGAGGCGACACGGTTCAAAGCGTCCACGGTGTAGGTGGCGATTACTCCGCGGGCATCGACCTTGGTCAGCACGTTGCCGGCGGCGTCGAAGGTGCTTGTAGTGGTCCCCGTGTCCGGGCTCACCAGCTTGGTCAGGTTGTCCAAGCCGTCATAGGTGTAGGCGGTCGCCAGCCCACGCGGGTCGGTGACCTGTGCCAGGTTACCGGCCGCGTCGTACGCGTACTGCGTGGCGCCCTTGGCCGGATCGAGCACCTGCACCAGCCGGTTCAACGCGTCGTAGCTATTGCCGGTGACCTGGCTCAAGGGGTCGGTCACCGAAGTAACGTTTCCATTGCTGTCGTAACCGTAAACCGTTGTCTGGTTCAGAGCGCCAAACTGCTGGGCCAGCCGGTTCAGCGAGTCGTAGGAACGCGTGCGGGTGCGCGCAAGGGCGTTAGCGGGGTCCAAAGCCTGTTCACCCGTCCGGTTGCCCATGTTGTCGAGCGTGTACACGATCTTGTTTCCCAGGCCGTCCTGAATCTGCTTCAGACGGTGCGCCGCGTCGTACGTGTAATTCAACGTCGAGAAATCCGGCAAGACGACCTGCGTCAATTGACCAACGCCGTCATAGGCATAGGTGGTCTGCTCGCCGCCGACATTTCGGTTGACCAACCGACCGCGAGCGTCGTAGGTGAGCGTTGAGGTCAGCCCATTCGCGTCGATGGTTATCAGCGGCCGCGCATTGGCATCGTAGGATGTGATCTGGGTGACGTGCCCGAGCGGATTGGTGATCGTCTGCAGGTTCCCGCGCTTGCCGAGATTGGCGTCGGCATCCGAGTAGTAGGCATAGGTGGTGACCTTGCCGTTGGGGTCGGTCGCTGTCAGTACCCTTCCCAGTGTCCCGTAGGTCCAGCTCCAGGTGCGGGCTGCCGTGGCGCTGGTACCGTCGTTCTTCGGCGCGACAATCGTCTTTTGTGTGAGGTTGCCGGCCGAATCGTAGGTGTAGGTAGTGGTCTTGGTGCCGCCCGGCGCGGGTTCGGTAACCGTGGCCGGCAGGCGCCAGATGGCATTCCAGGTGGTTGTGATCTTGCGAACATCCGGACGAGTCGGGGGTGTGGCCAGGACCGTCGAACAGTTTTCGGTGGCCAGCGCACCCTCCAACCGGGCAGTCTCGAGATTGCGGGTCAAGTCATAGGCGTAGCAGACCTTCTTGCTTTTGAAATCGGTGCGCGAGGCGACATTGCCGTTGGCGTCGTACGCTATTGCCGCTGAGTTCGATGCGCCACAGTAGGAACACGGTTGCGTAATGCCCGTGCTCTTGACGAGCCCGTAAATCGTAGTGGAATTGTAAGTTCGGCTCGTAAGAAGCGGATCAGTTACGGTTGAAGTGGAATTCGCATTGTAGACAACCGAATACCTCTCCACGCCGCCGGCATGCTCTGTAGATAGTGCATTCCCTTGTGCGCTATATGTGAACGTGGCAAATCGAACTCCAAGCTCGTCAATAATTCCAGTCAGCGCATTCGAAATATTCGCGCCTGACGTAAACGCAGCTTCGTTGTACAGATACTGGTGAATCGCACCATCCGGATAGGTTACGCTCGCCAAGTTTCCGGCGGCGTCGTAGGAATATTGATAAGCGCGCCCAAAGGGATCCGTGAGCGATGAAATGCGGCTCAGCGCATCATATCCAAAGACGAGCTGCCGCCCGAATGAGTCACGGACGGCACCAAGGCGCCCCTGCGCGTCGTAGGACAGCGTTTGAGTTAGGCCGGAACGGTTAGCGATCGTAAGCAGTCGCCCGCTAGAATCGTAGGTCTCGGTATCCTCGGTGTCGGCAACGTAATATGTCCATCCTACAGTGTTGCCGGAGCCGTCAACGAGTCGCGTCAGCCTGTCAACAATGTCAGCGTCTGAGATCCACGTTGCGGCAGTGTCATACGGAACCATCGGGACGGCGGCCCCGTTCTTCATCAATGTGAAGATAAGTGTCTTCCCATCCGGTCGAAATAGACTTACCGATGCCATCGCGTTGGCAATTTTCGGCGCAAGGTTGCGATCGAAGTTGGTGCGCCAACGCATGCCAATTCGCGCTGGCTGAATTGATCCTTTGCTGTTGTACGCGCGCGACAACCGAAGCGGAAACGGACCGGCGCCGGTGTAGTCGGTGTCTTCCTGATACTTGTTTCCGTAGAGCGGGTTAAGCGGGTTGCCAATCCCACAACATGGCCTCCCAGGGTTCTTGTCCGTATTTGGTATGTCGCAATAGTAAGCGCCAGTGACTGGGTCCTTGCTAGGTCCCTGCGACGATATGTGTTCCCACGTACCGCAATAGAACGAAATGCGGCCTCCCGCGACGCCGTGGCTGCATTGATAGACGCACGAGAGTACATCCGGCTGGGGATCGATTATGTAACAGGCCTGCTGCTTCCAAATCTGCGTCCACGTTGCATTCTCCATTTCAAACGCAACGGCGTTCTGGCAGAGCGTCAGATGGATAAGTTCGTCCGCGTCGAGCTTTGTGCAGAATGTGTCGCCGCAATGATTGTTGTTTGTCAGAAGTGAGCCCCAAAGTGCGGGAGTCCGCACTGCATTAGCAAGGGGAGCCGCGGACAGGCAGACAAGCGCGACAACGGCTGTCGCCAGCATCAGACTTGCACTAACGGATAGTTTCTGAAACATTCGCCATTGGTTTGGGCGAATCGCTGCAGTGCCGATGAAATGGGTCGTGCGACTTTGATGTGCGGTGTTTGTCGCTAACAAGTCATCCATGTCGCTACCTGTAGGTCGAGTGGAGTCCTTGGCACAGGATCGGATTTGCGACACCGGCGAACAACATTCCGGTTCAGAGCAAACGGAATCACGGCAATGTCACCGTCAGGAGGCCCAAGTTGTTGGCTTCATTGTTCTCGGCGAGTGCGCCACTGTCGGTGTTGGTGCCACCGACCGTCGCGCCGTGTCCATCAGTCTTCACGAACAGGGTGTAGGTGCCCGGGACGGTAGCGGCAGTCGCGGAGAATGTTGTGGTCTGCGTATAGCTCGCGCCTGCGGCCAGTGCAGTATTGCGCAACGTGTATCCACCGAGATTCTGATCCGCGGTGTCAAGTGTGGCGTCCGCTGACAGATAGGCCAGGTCGTACCAGTTGGGCGGCGCCGCCAAGCCACCGGTGTTGGTCACTGTGTAGGTAATAGGAACGCTTCGGGTTCCATTTGCATTTTTGGCAATCGGCCCCACCGACATATTGCTGATTGCAAGGTCCGGTTTGTTCGGCAGAATCAGCGTCAGGGCCTGAATGTTGTTGGCTTCGTTGCTCTCGGCGAGTGCGCCGTTGTCGGTGTTGTTGCCACCGACCGTCGTGCCATGTCCGTCGGTTTTCACGAACAGGGTGTAGGTGCCCGGGGTTGTCGCGGCGGTTGTGGTGAATGCTATGATCTGCGTATAGCTCGCTCCCGCGGCCAGTGCAGTATTGCGCAGCGTGTATCCACCGAAGTTCTGATCAGCGGTGTCGAGCGTGACGTCCGCCGACAGATAGGCCAGGTCGTACCAATTGGGCGGCGCGCTTAGGCCACCCACATTGGTGACGGTGTAAGTGACCGGGATGTTGTAGGCCCCCGCTCGGCTGATCGTGATCGCGCCGACGGAAACGTTGCTTATGGCGAGATCAGGCTTGCTCGGCAGGGCCAGAGTGAGGGCTTGGATGTTGTTGGCTTCGTTGCTTTCGGCGAGTGCGCCGTTGTCGGTATTGATGCCACCGACCGTCGGGCCGTGCCCGTCAGCCTTCACGAACAGCGTGTAATTGCCCGGGGCGGTAGCGACAGTCGTGGTGAACGTTGTGCTCTGCATATAGCTCGCGCCTGCGGCCAGCAACGTGTTGCGCAGCGTGTATCCACCGAGGTTCTGATCCGCGGTGTCGAGGGTGGCGTCCGCCGACAGATAGGCCAGGTCGTACCAGTTGGGCTTTGCTGTCATCACGCCAAGGTTGGTCACCGTGTAGGTCGCCAGGATTTTGTAGGCACCCGCTTGGCTGGTTGTGATCGAGCCGACGGAAACATTGCTTATGGCAAGATCGGGTTTGGGGTTTGCCGGGAGCGCGATGACCGCCGTCTGAATGTTGTTGAGTTCGTTAGATTCCGCGACATTGTTTGCGCCAGTCGAACTGAATTGTCCCGTTCCTGCTCCTCCATCAGCCTTGACGATCAGCGTGTAGTTGCCGGCAGGGGTGGTCGTGCTCGTGGTGAACGTTGCGGTAACCGCGTAGCTGCCGACTACAGCCAAGTTGGTCGTCCGCGTGTTGTAGCCGCCCAGCGCCTGATCCGTATCATGAAGTGTCGAATTGGCGGAAAGATAGCCGCGGTCATACCACGTGGCGGCAGCGGTCGCCGTTCCTACGTTGTTGACTTGGAACGTGACCGGGATGTTGTACGAGAGATTGGCGTTCGCGCTGATTGCGCCGATCGCCAGTTTCGTGACGGTTAGGTCCGGTTGAGGTGTCGTGGGTGTACGCGTGACCTGAACCAAATTGCCCGCAGCGTCATAGAAGTATTGCATCTGGGTCGCCGTCTGGCCCAATGCCGGTGCGGTTGCGAACGAGAGTTCTGCAACGATGCACGCAAGGGTGCTGCTGAGGAGGCGCTGCAGAATCGACAAGGTTCGATGGCCGATCTGCAGCGGGGAAGCATTTGCGTTTTGACCGCCCCAATAAACGGGCGATACCGCTGGCGATAGCACTCGGCATCGGATGGCCACGATTCGTGTCCGTGTATTGGCTTTGACGGCCACCATCCCTCCTCCCTAGGAGTGTTGCAGCATGAGCGCCAGAGAAGCAAACTGGTTCTCGGCGCTGGCGAATTTTTTGGAACGCCCACGCTACACGACCTGGACGCAAGTAGAACTGTCAGTTCTGACAATGGGCGACAGAAATTGATTGGGCGCATTTCCAGCAAACGCGCGCACGATGGTGCAATGACGCGAGTCCTTGACGGTGCCTCAGCCGCCCGAACGGCTGCCTCGACTAGCCGCTGCATATCCGCCTTGCGACGGTTGAAATTGGCCACCTGAGCGAGGCTGATCAGTAAGATCCTCTGCAGCACGTCGAGGGCCGCCACTTACCTCCGGCGTGATCTGCGCCGTCAGGAAATCCACCATTGCGTCGATTCGGGCAGCTTCCTGCTGGGCCGGTTCTCTTGAGGGCAAGCCGGATGTCGGGATTCGCAAACCGATGCCGCAGCGCACGAGGAATGAGAATCCGATAGCCAAAGACCCCATGCCTGTTGCGATGAAGGCGAGAGGGAAGTTGCATGCGCCCGCCTGCCGAATGTGGGACACCAAACTGGTATGCCTCAGCCGTTCGACGGGCGGAAAAGAAAAACCCGCAAACGCATTAGCGGGTTAGAGGTGAAGTGGTGGAGACGAGGAGGATCGAACTCCCGACCTTCGCATTGCGAACGCGACGCTCTCCCAGCTGAGCTACGTCCCCACGAGGGCCGCGATTATAGCCGGGAAGGGGGTATCCCGTAAACTTGGGGCAAAATTCCCGCGGCGGCCATGGGGTTGGGTTCGGGCCGCATAGCCCCCATCCTTCCCATCCGCGTCGCGCTTTCCCCGGCCATGAACCACCTACTCGACCTGCTGCAGTATTACGGACTGGCGTTCGTCTTCATCAACGTGCTGGCGCTGCAGGCAGGCTTCCCCGTCCCTGCCTATCCGACGCTGATCGTGACCGGCGCGCTCGCGGCGCGCGGCAACTATTCGCTTGCGGCGCTGCTGGCCACGGCGGTTGGCGCCTCGCTGATCGCGGACATCGGGTGGTATTCGGTTGGCCGGCGTGTCGGCGGCCCGGTGTTGCGCACGCTGTGCAGGATCTCGCTGTCGCCCGATTCCTGCGTGCGGCAGACGGAGTCGATCTTCACGCGTTGGGGCGCCCAGTCGCTGATGGTCGCCAAGTTCATTCCGGGCTTCGCGTCGGTTGCCACCGCGATGGCCGGCGTGCTCCGGGTTCCTCTCTGGCGCTTTCTTCCGGCCGACGCGATAGGCGCGACGCTTTGGTCGGGCGTGGCCATCGCGCTGGGCTACATCTTCAGGAACGCGATCGACGACGTGCTGGTTGTGCTTCAGGAAATGGGCAAGATAGGCCTCGGCCTGATTGTCCTGGCATTCGCCACCTACGTGTTCTGGAAATGGCTGCAGCGCAGGCGCTTCATCCGCCAGCTCGTCATGGACCGCATCACGGTTGACGAGGTGCGCCGGCTGATGGACGAAGGCAACATCGGCATGGTGATCGACGTGCGCTCGCCGATGGCGCAGGAGATCACCGGCCGCATTCCGGGCGCCGTCACGGTGGACCCGCAGAACATGACGTTCGACTTGGTCGCGGTCGAGCCGCAAAGCGAGGTCGTCGTCTATTGCGCGTGCCCCAACGAAGCGACTGCCGTCAAGGTGGCCAAGGCGCTGCAGCAGCACGGCTTCAAGCGCGTGCGGCCGCTGCATGGCGGCATCGACGCCTGGATAGCCGCGGGCCACGACGTCGAGCGCTGAACGCATTTTGGCCGATGTCATTGTCGACCTGCCCGGATGGTAGAGTCTCGGCTGATTGCGACCGACGAGACGAATCATGACCAAACACGCGATTTCCTCCCCCGATGCGCCGGCGGCGCTCGGTCCCTATTCCCAGGCTGTTCGCGCCGGCCACACCGTCTATCTGTCCGGGCAACTGGGACTCGATCCTGCGACCGGAATCCTGGTCGAGGGTATCGAAGCCCAGACGCACCAGGTGTTCCTGAACCTGCGCGCGGTTGCAGCCGCGGCGGGCGGCAGCATCGACGACATGGTCAAGCTGTCGATCCTTATGCAGGACCTCGGTGATTTCGCCAAGGTCAACGAGATCATGAGCAGCTACTTCCACCAGCCGTACCCGGCGCGCGCGACCTACCAGGTGGCGGCGCTGCCGCGCGCGGCGCTGATCGAGATCGAAGGCGTCCTGGTCCTGCCCGCCGCTGATTGAATCTCGCGCGCGGTCCCGTGAATGAGCAAAGCCGCGACCCGGGACAAGGACGCCGCACCGAAGAAGCCTGCCGGACGCGGGCTCGCTGACCAGCTGGCAAGGCTGGGCATTGCGCGAGACGCGGATCTCGTTTTGCATCTGCCGCTGCGCTATGAGGACCACACGCGCCTGACGCCGCTCGCAACGCTGGCGCCCGGCCTCGCGCTTCAGGTCGAAGGCGAGATCGTCAAGACCGACATCCAGTTCCGTCCGCGCCGGCAGCTGGTCTGCCTGATCGCCGATCCTTCGCGGCGCGATGCGCAACTCACGTTGCGATTCTTCACCTTCTATCCCAGCCAGCAGAAGGTGCTCGCACCGGGACATCGCGTGCGCGTCTTCGGCGACGTGCGCGACGGCCATCTCGGCCTGGAAATGGTCCACCCGCAATTCAAGCTGGTGACGGAGGACACACCGCTGTCCGACCGCCTGACGCCCGTCTATCCGACGACAGCGGGACTGGGCCAGGAGACGTTGCGCAAGGTCGTGGCGCGCACGCTCGCCTCCGATCCGGCGCTGACCGCCGAATCGCTGCCGGAGTGGCTGATCTCGCGAAAGAAATTCTGGAAGTTCAACGACGCGGTCCGCTTCCTGCATACACCTCCGCCGCGATTGAACGCGCTGACGCAGGCGGCGCTCGACGCTCGCACGCACCCGGCCTGGACGCGGCTCAAGTTCGACGAATTGCTGGCGCAGCAGCTGTCGCTGAAGGCGCACCGACAGGCGCGTTCATTGCGCCGGGCGCCGGTGCTGACCGGCACCGGTGTGCTGACGAAGAAGCTCCTCGAGCGCGTGCCGTTCAAGCTGACGCGGGCGCAGGAGCACGTGTGGCGCGAGATCGCGCACGATCTGAAGCGCGCATCGCCGATGCAGCGCCTGCTGCAGGGCGACGTCGGGTCGGGCAAGACGATCGTGGCCGCGCTGGCCGCGCTGCAGGCCATCGAATCGGGCAAGCAAGTCGCATTCATGGCGCCGACGGAAATCCTGGCCGAGCAGCATTACCGCAAGTTGGCCTCGTGGCTGGAAGGCCTGGGCGTGCGCATCGCGTGGCTGTCGGGCTCGTTGCCGGCGAAGGAGCGCAACACGGCGACCGCGGCGCTGGCCAGCGGCGAAGCGCAGTTCGCGATCGGCACGCACGCGCTGTTCCAGGAAGGCGTCGACATTCCGAAACTGGGACTCGCGATCATCGACGAGCAGCATCGCTTCGGCGTCGCGCAACGGCTGGCATTGCGCGGCAAGGGCCTGGCCGAAGCGCACCAGCTGATGATGAGTGCCACGCCAATTCCACGCACGCTGGCGATGACGTTCTACGCCGACCTCGACGTGAGCGTCCTCGACGAATTGCCGCCCGGGCGCACGCCCGTGGCAACGCGCCTCGTCAGCCAGAAGCGGCGGACGGAAATCGTCGCATGGGTCGGCAAGGCGTGCGCGGAGGGCCGGCAAGCGTACTGGGTGTGCCCGCTGATCGAGGAATCGGAGAAGCTCGAACTGCAGACGGCCGTCGCGCTGCACGAGGAACTGACCGCGGCGTTGCCCGCGCCGATCAAGGTGGGCCTGCTGCACGGCCGGATGAAGCCCAAGGACAAGGCGGCGACGATGGATGCCTTCGTCAATGGCGACATCGACGTGCTCGTGGCCACCACGGTGATCGAAGTCGGCGTCGACGTGCCCAATGCGTCGATCATGGTCATCGAGCACGCCGAGCGCTTCGGGTTGTCGCAATTGCACCAGCTGCGCGGCCGCGTCGGGCGCGGCGCGGCCGAGTCCACCTGCGTGTTGCTGTTCGAGGAGCCGGTCGGCGACGTCGCCAAGATGCGGCTCAAGGTGATCTTCGAGAACACCGACGGGTTCGAGATCGCGCGCCAGGACTTGCTAATCCGTGGCCCCGGCGAATTCCTGGGTGCCCGGCAGTCTGGCGTGCCGCTGCTGCGCTTCGCCGACCTGGAGCACGACGTTGCATTGATCGAGCAGGCGCGCGAGGCGGCCAACGAGATGCTGGAGAAGGAGCCGGCCGCCGCGCAGGCGCATCTGGCCCGCTGGCTGGGCGGGAAGGCCGAATTCATCAAGGCCTGAGCGTCAGCCTTGCCGCAGTTACGAATTGCCGCCAACACTTGTATCGACCACGAAGCCCGGCGACTCTCTCAGCAGCAACGGGGCGGGGCTCCAATGACGAATGAGCGAATCATGTTGAGATAGTTCATCGCAATGATGCCGGAGCGCATTTTCTTTGCGAGTTACAATGCTTTTGCCTGCCCGGGCGGTACTGGAAACCAGGTCACAACTACGGGGGCGCCACGATTGGCGACCTTTGGTCCGTCGTAAACAAGTCGGGCCGACGGTGCGCATTCTTGCGCTAACGGTGTGCCGGGAGGTACTTCGTTGCATGGCGAAATTCGCATGCGCATACGTTTCTCAGTTTCGCCTTGGTAACAGCGATCTGAACGACCTACCCAGCGCACCGGTTAGTTTTTGCACGAGCGACTTGAACCACGGCGCGTAGAGCAGGATGGTGAACAACGTCAAGGCGGCGAACACCATGCAGATCGGGCGCGTGAAGAACGGCAACAAGCTGCCGTCGGACAGCACGAGACCGCGGCGGAGGCTCTTGTCGAGCAAGTGTCCCAGCACCATTCCCAGCACCAGTGGCGCCATCTCGTAGCCGCGGCGGCGCAGGAAGAACGCCACGATGCCGATCGCCAGCATCGTGTAGACGTCGAACAGACGCGACGCAGTGGCGTACGCGCCAATGACGCACAGCACGAACACGATCGGCATCAGAATCGCGCGCGGGACCTTCAGCACGTGCAGCAACGGGCGCACGCCGAACAGCCCGAACAGCAGGATCGTGAACGACGCCAGCGTCGTCATCGCCACCACTTCGTAGATGAAGGTCGGGTGCTGGATCATCAGCATCGGACCCGGCTGCACGCCGTGGATGATCATCGCGGCCATCAGCACGGCCGATGGCGCCGAACCCGGGATCCCCAGCGCCAGGCACGGAATGATGTGGCCCGGTATCGACGACATGTCGCCGGTCTCGGCGGCCATCAGGCCGTCGATCGAGCCCTTGCCGAACTGGTCTCGCTCCTTGCTCACCGCCTTGGCCGCCGCATAGGACATCCATGCGCCGGCGTCCTCGCCGACTCCCGGCAAGAGACCCGTGAACACCCCGATCACGCCCGATCGCAGCACCGTGCGCCAGTATTGCGCGACTTCGCGCCAGCGCGGCAGCACCGAGTCCTTGAGGTCCATGATCTTGCGCTCGATCGGGTCGGCCAGCGTTGTCAGCACCTCGGCCAGGCCGAACGCGCCAACCAGCGCCGGGATCAGAGCAAAGCCGCCGGCGAGCTCATCCCAGCCGAAGGTGAAACGGTCGTGGGCGTACAGCCCCTCCTGGCCGACCTGCGCCAGGAAGAGCCCGAACATGCCCATCAGCCAGCCCTTGAGCGGATCCTGCCCGACGATACTGCCCGACAGTGTGACGCCGAACAGCGCCAGCCAGAAGAACTCGAAGGCACCGAAGGAGAGCGCCACTTCGGCCAGCACCGGCGTGAAGGTAGCGAGGCACAGCACGCCGAATAGCGTGCTGACAAAGGCGCCCGACGTCGCGATGCCAATCGCGCGACCCGCCTGGCCTTTTTGGGCCAAGGCGTAGCCGTCGGCACAAGAGGCGGCGTTGGCTGCGGTGCCGGGGATGTTGAGCAGAATGGCCGTGCGCGAGCCGCCGTACAGGGCGCCGACGTAGGAGCAGATCAGCACCAGGATCGCATCATTGGCCTCCAGCTTGATCGTCAGCGTGGTCAGCAACGCGATGGCGAGCGTCGCCGACAGGCCGGGCAGGATGCCCATGACGATGCCAACGAAGGCGCCGCCGAGGCCGTAGGCCAGCGTCAGCGGGTTGAGGAAGCCGATGTACGCGTGCCCCAGCTGGGCGAGTCCTTCTAGCATCGTGCAGTCTCGAACATGGGCTCAGGGCAAGCGCACCAGGAAGAACTCCTGGAAAACGAGGGTAGTGACGACCGACGAAATGAGCCCAATTATCAGTGCCTTGGCCCAGGATCTGGGCGTCTGTTGCCGCACAACCGGATCGCGGCTCATCCCCTGCACGATCAGGATCGAAGCGGTGACGTAGAGCGTCGAGGCCAGCCAGAACGGCAGGCCGTGGCCGATCAATACGATGCCGTAGCCAAGACACAGCGAGGTGACAACCCAGATGCGGCGCCACCGTTCGCTATCGTGGGTACTGGACGGCGACGGTGCGAGGCGGAGCGCGCCGCGCCGAAGGCTGCGCAGTGCCAGGATGCCGCCGAGCAGGATCATCATGATCCCGAGCATGCCGGGCAGCAGGCCCGGTACCGTGTACGGATTGATGTGCTGCTGCTCCAGCCGGTCCATCGTGATCGAGCCGACCAGAACGGCAACACCGAAGGCGATCCAGCACGCGGCGTCCTTCAGGTCGCCGCGTGGGGTGATCGGGTCCTCTGCGGCCGGCTCGACCTCCGCCTGAAGGGAGTCGACCTCATGCACGGGCATGGCTGCGAACCGCAGACGTCAGGGCTTCGGGATGCCGACCGTGTCGGGCGATACCTTGGCCTTGCCGCCATCGAACAGCAGCCAGGCGTTGGCCTGGACCGCCGGGAACACGGCCTTCTGCGCTGCCTCGCCGTACTGCGGTGCGAACAGCGCGCCGCGGCTCAAGGCGTACTTCTTCAGTGCTTCGCTCTTGGCGATGTTTTCGGCCCAGATCTTCTCCACGGTCTTCACGACCTCGTCGGGCACGCCTTTGGGAATGAAGATACCGAAGTACATGACCGGCGCGGTGAAGCCCGGAAGCGTCTGCGACAGCGACGGGATCGTGCCATAGCCTTCCAGTTCCAGCGGCTTGTCGCTCACCGTGGCGAGCGGGCGCAGCCGCTTGCCGCGGATCATGTCCGCCTGCTCGCCCGCGAGTTGCGTGGTGACGTCGGCTTCGCCGGCCACCGTGGCCACGACCGCCGGGTTTCCGCCGTCGTAGGTGACGTGCCGGTACTTGACGCCAGTCGCCCGGGCGACAAGCTCCATCGCGCTGTGGCCGGCCGACGTGACGCCGGCGGTGGCGACGCTTATCTGGCCCGGCTTGGCCTGCATCGCATCGAGCAGCTCCTTGGCATTGTTGTACGGCGTCTTGGGGTTGACGCTGAGCACCGGGACGTTGGCGACGCTGAGGAATAAGTACCAGTCGGTGATGCGGGTCTTGAGCGAACCCAGCGTCTCGTAGGCGCCCAAGTCCTGCGCGGCGCCTGCCGTCCAGGTGTAACCGTCGCGCGGTGCGTCCAGAGCGCTCTTGGTGCCGATCGACCCCGACGCGCCGGGCTGATTGACGATGACGATGGTCTGGCCCAGCGCCTTCTCCATCTCGGACGCCGCGATGCGCGTTACCTGGTCGGTCGCTCCGCCGGCAGCCCAAGGCACGATCAGGTTGATCGGCCGGGCAGGTTTCCATTGTTGGGCAGCCGCCGGCAATGCCAAGGAAAATGCGAGTGCCAGCATCGAAACGCTCTTGAGAACATAGTGCCTGTTCATAACGATCCCCTAAATGAAGTCAATCAACAAACCGATGACGCCAAATTGACGGGTAAGCCACGCTCCGCCGATTCATACAAGGCTCGCACGAATGCCACGGTATTGCGTGCCTGTGCGCCGTCGACGAGCAGCGGAGTTCCGTTGCGCAACGACAGAACCATATCCTCGATCTGACGCTGGTGGCCCTCGAAATTGATCTGATCCGGCGCACCGGCACCCGATCCGGATGTCGCATTCTCAGGTGAAGTCAGTAGCGCCGCATCGGCCGCCGTCGGCTCGCGAAATTCCCAACGCACGATTCGGTCATCCTCAATAGCGGCACTGCCGAACTCGCCGCAAATCTCGATACGCCGTTCCCAGCCCGGATACGCCGCCGTGGTCGCTTCGATCGTGCCGAGCGCGCCGCTCCCAAAACGCAGTGCGGCACACGCGGTGTCCTCGGCTTCGATACCGCGATGTACGCGCCGGGCTTTGAAGGCGAAAATTTCTTCCGGCATGCCCGCAAGCCACTGCAGCAAGTCGACGGCATGGATGGCCTGGTTCATCACCGCACCGCCGCCATCCATCGTTAGCGTCCCTTTCCAGCCGGTATAGTAAGCCGCTGAACGGTGCCATTTGATGTAGGCGCTGCACAGGCTCAGGCGGCCGAAACGACCGGCTTCGATTGCCTGCTTTAGTGCCTTGGCCCCGCGTGACAGCCTGGCCTGGAAAATTGCGGCAACTTTGATGTGGGCGCTTTGAGCCTCGGCGAGCAGGGTGTCGACGCGTTCGACGGTGATTTCGAGCGGCTTCTCGACGATTAGGTGCTTGCCGGCACGTATGGCCTGCAAGGCGGGTTCAAGGTGGGCACCGCTCGGGGTGGTTATGCAGACAACCTGAATTTCCGGGCTCGCAAAGAACGCCTCAGCAGCGTCGGTGTAATACGGCACGTCGTTCTCTTGGGCAAAATGCCGTGCCCGTTCGAGCACGCTGTCGAGGGCGCCAGCCAGGCGGACGCCATACGCTTCGCCCATCGCCCGAATGGCTTTGGCATGGTAGTTGGCGATCATGCCGGTACCGACGATGCCGAAACCGATGGGACGGCCATTCATGAGGGAATTCTCTCTGCCTGTTGCTGGGCCTTGAGGGCCAGTTCGCACACCTTGAAACAATGGGCGTGGGTCATGGCGGTTTCGGTCCGTTCAAAGATGTCGTGTTGCAAGTTCGTGTAGTAAGGAAGAGGGGCGGCGGAACAGTCGATATAGCGACTGCCTTCATGATTCACCAGGAACAGGTGGTCCTTGCCGGTGCGCCCGCAGATGTCGATGTACTTGCGGAGCTCGAGGTAGCCCTCGCTGCCGAGAATGGTCAGGCGTCCATCGCCCCAGGTGTCGAGACCGTCCGGCGTGAACCAGTCGACCCGGATATATCCGCTGGCCGAACCCTGCGCCAGCAGGATTTCACCGAAATCTTCAAGGCCAGGGTCCTCAGGATGTCCCAGGTTGCCGATGCGCGATTTGATGAGGGTCGCGTCTTCGGCGCCGGTAAAGTGCAGGAACTGGTCGATCTGGTGGGAAGCGATGTCAGCGAGAATGCCACCATACTTTTGCGGATCGAAGAACCACGCGGGTC
>Ga0302323_100001889_pt1 | contig 17041 bp, 8 predicted proteins | sample Fen_T0_3_FD_201950 | JGI IMG/M metagenome (GOLD analysis project Ga0302323, IMG submission 201950) | Peat permafrost microbial communities from Stordalen Mire near Abisko, Sweden - Fen_T0_3 | ecosystem: Environmental > Terrestrial > Soil > Wetlands > Permafrost | place: Sweden: Abisko... | reverse complement strand
AACAAATCCCGAACGATCCCCAAGAACCGGTCACGGACTGGATGCGTCGCCCGGCGAACCATATCCGCATCAAGTATGAAGAATACAAGGATTACGAGTCTATTTTCCCACAGCTTGTTGCACATCCCAAGCCGCTGAACATTGATGAATGGGCTTACACTTCGCGTGGCGGCACCAACGCGTATCCGTTTTATCCGGCCTTCGCATGGGCGTTCCATGAGATGTTTCGGCATAGCGACATCGTGCAGATGGCGGCTTACACGTTCGCCACGTCGCTGTTGCAGAATGAGAGGGGAACCAACTCTTTGAACGGCAACGCGCTCGTTTTCAAAATTTATCGCGATCATTTTGGAACCATTCCCGTTGAAGTTTCCGGCAATTCACCGCAACCGAAGCCCACCGATCCGCCTGGCGGCGAGCAGCCGGTGGTGAATGCGGGCAGCGATACGTTTCCGCTGGACGTCGTCGCCGCGTGGGCCGACGACCATGAAAAATTTACGGTGGCCGTTTTGAATCCTACCGATGTGGAGCAATCACTCAAGTTGGTTATCAACGGTGCAAAATTGTCCGGCAGAGGCACGCTCTGGCGTCTTGCGGCCCATGAAGCCGACGGTCAGAAGCCCGCCATCACCAGTTCGGGGATTGATTCAATTCCCGGTGCGTTGATGCTTCCGCGATTCAGCGTGAGCATTTACGAGTTTGCGGCGAAATAGATTTGATCACCGCGAAGCATTGCCGATACGTGACCAATAATAAATGAAATCTCGATCTTCCAAAACGCCGTCCGGCAATCTCCCGGTTGTGTGGGCAGCGATTGCGACCTGTCTGGGGATGTGGCTCGCTACTTCCTCCGTTCAGGCAGCTGATGAAATCTGTGGCTCCTGCGATCAGCAGGTCAGTGTCACCGGTGGTTTTGCCCATCGCAAAGAAATTCCTTCGGTGGTAATAGAAGGCACAGGCGACAGTGCCGCCTATCGCGAGGACGTCAACGGCACGAATTTCACCGTCACGATCGCGCATCTGCCGGCGGACAAATATACCATCACGATCAACGCAGCGGAGACCTTGGCTGGCGCAGCCGGCGAGAGAGTATTTGATGTGACTTCGGGTGATGCAGTGCTGGCGAAGGATTTTGACCTCTTTGCCGCGGCGCGTGGCGCGCGGAAGATTGCCACGATGAGTGGCGTGGTTGATCACGAGGATGATTCCTTGCGCGGGCCGCTGAAGATTTCTTTTGTGTCGAGCAAGGGCGCGGCGAAATTCAACACCATCGAAGTCAAGAAGAGCGATGGGGCGACGGTGGTTTCATTCAGCGCTTCGGAATTGGCGGACGCTTTTTCAGCCGCGGCCATGCGTGCGCCAGAGGTCAAGGAACCGCAGATCTGGCACGATCCATCGCACTCCATCAAAGACCGCGCGGCGGATCTGATCCGTCGCATGTCGCTCGCGGAAAAAGTGGCGCAAATAAAGAACGCCGCTCCGGCGATTTCGCGCCTGGGTTTGCCGGCCTATGATTACTGGAACGAAGCTTTGCATGGCGTGGCCAACAATGGCATCGCCACGGTCTTCCCGGAACCGGTTGGCGCCGCTTCGTCGTGGAATCCGGGATTGTTTCATCAGGAGGGAACGGTCATTGGCGTGGAAGGCCGTGCGAAATTCAACGACTACGTTACCAAACATAACGGAGATTCCAAATGGTGGTATGGGCTGACGTTTTGGACACCGAACATCAACATCTTCCGCGATCCGCGTTGGGGCCGCGGCCAGGAGACTTATGGAGAAGATCCTTATCTCACGAGCGAGATCGGCATTGAGTTCGTCAAGGGCATCCAAGGTGATGATCCCAATTACATGCTGGCGATGGCCTGCGCGAAACATTACGCGGTGCATAGCGGGCCGGAACGGGAGCGGCACCGTTTTGATGCCGAACCGTCCGAGCGTGATTTGTATGAAACCTATTTGCCGCAATTCGAGCGGATGGTGCGTGAGGCAAAGGTGGGCGGGGTCATGGGCGCTTACAACTCCGTCCTGGGGGTGCCCTGCTGTGCGAGCGCGCTGCTGATTGATGATCTGCTCCGCAGGCAATGGGGATTTGACGGTTACGTCGTCTCGGACTGTGACGCCATCGGCGATATTTGGCGACAGCATCACTATGTGAAAACACCTGAAGAAGCGGCCGCGGCTGCTGTAAAAGCCGGTTGCAATCTTTGTTGCGGCGGTGATTTCAACGCGCTGGTGCGTGCGGTGCAGCAAGGCTTGGTCACCGAGCAGGAAATTGACGTGGCCTTGTATTACACCTTGTGGACCCGATTTCGTCTCGGGCTGTTTGATCCGGCGGAAAAGGTTCCGTATTCAAAATACTCTATCGAGGACAACGACACTCCGGAGCACCGGCAAATCGCGCTCGAAATCGCTCGCCAATCTTTGGTGCTGCTGAAGAACGACGGCCTCCTGCCGCTGGACCGCGCCAAAATCAAGCGGATCGCGGTCATCGGGCCGAATGGAGATTCAAAGTCAATGCTGCATGGCAATTACCACGGGTCTGCCTCGCGTCCGGTCTCAATCCTGAACGGCATCAGGCAATTGGCCGGGACGAACATTGCCGTCACGTTTGCTTTGGGGAGTCCGATCACCACCAACAAGCTGACGGCTGCATGGAGCGGCCAGGACAACACGACGCCCCGTCCCATACCAGAACTTTATGCCGAAGCCCTGAGCCAGGCGACGAATGCAGACTTGATCATCTATGTCGGCGGCATCACTCCTGCCCAGGAAGGCGAAGGGTTCGACCGCAGGTCGATTGAACTGCCCGCAGTGCAGGAAAAACTGGTGCAGGCGCTCCATGCCACGGGCAAGCGGCTGGTCATGGTCAACTGCAGCGGTTCCGCCGTCGCGCTGACATGGGAGGACGAACACCTGCCGGCGATTTTGCAAGCGTGGTATCCCGGCGAGGAAGGCGGACGCGCGGTGGCGGAAGTCCTGTTTGGCGTGGTTAATCCCTCCGGCCATTTGCCGGTGACATTTTATCGGTCCACCGCTGATTTGCCGAGCTTCACGGATTATTCGATGAGCAATCGCACCTACCGATACTTCACCGGAAAACCGCTTTATGCGTTTGGCCACGGACTGAGCTATGCGACATTTGATTACAAGACTGGTAAATTGGTTTCAAATAAGATTGCATACAACGGCTCGGTCAAGTTGACATTCACCGTTAAGAATACCGGCAAAAGCGATGGCGATGAAGTGGCCCAGATTTATTTCCGCCATGTCAGTTCCAGCGTTCCTCAACCAAAACTTGCGCTGTGCGGTTTCTGCCGCGCGCCATTGAAGCGAGGCGAATCCAAGAATATCACAATTGAAGTTCCCGCTGAACGTCTGCAATACTGGGACGCGCAGCAGAAAAAATATGTGGTCGAACCCGGCGACTATGAAATCCTCATCGGCTCGGCGTCGGACGATATCCGGCTGAAATTGCCGATGACGATCACCGCCCAGTAAGGCCGGACGACAACTGCGACTTTATAACATGAAAGCACCAATCATACTCCTAACTCTAGCCGGCTTGCCACTGTCTCTTCTTGCTGCCGACATCACCGGCGCTTGGAAATCCGAATTTGACTCGCAGATTGGCCTGCAAAAATACACGTTCGCCTTAACGCAAGATGGCACGATCTTGACCGGGAAAGCCAGCTCGGAGGCCGGCGAACGGAAACGTGAAGTTGAATTGAAGGAGGGAAAGGTGGAAGGCGACACCGTCTCGTTTGTCGAAATGTTGAACTTCCAGGACAACGAAATTCGCATCACTTACACGGGCAAAATTTCGGCCGACGCCAATGAAATCAAATTCACGCGCGAGGTCGGTGATTTTGCCAGGGAGGAAATCGTGGCCAAGCGCGAGTCGGCCGCGGCTGCCGCTGCGGCGCCGACTGCGAAGGCCCTCCGGATCAAAGCCGGCAAGGACACCCCCGTTACGGATTCGCGTGGCCATGTCTGGTTGGCGGAGCAGGGCTTTGAAGGCGGCGCCACCGTTGAGCACGATCCGGCTCTGGCCATTGCCGGAACAAAAACTCCCGAATTGTTTCAAAGCGAACATTACTCGATGGAATCGTTTGCCTGCAAAATTCCCAACGGCAGTTACGTCGCGAGACTTTATTTTGCCGAAACCTATGACGGGGTTGCCGGCCCCGGCGAGCGCGTGTTCTCCTTCAATGTGCAGGGACACGAGTTCAAGGACTTCGATGTCTGGGTGAAGGCCGGTGGTCCGAATCGCGCTTATGTCGAAACGGTGCCTGTGGAAGTGACGAACGGAGAATTCCACGTTGCGTTCACCGCGCAAGTCGAAAACCCGGAAATCAACGCGATTGAAATTATTCCACGGTCCGTGATTGATATCAGCGCGGCTGTGCCCGTCCAAACCACGACGTCCGTAGCCGCAACTGCACCAGTCGCTGCCGCGCCCGTCGCGGCGGAACCTGCCCCCTCAGGATCGGCGGCGACTCCGGTCCTGCAAATCGACGCAGCCAAGGTTGCGGGCACGGTCAGTCCGGATTTCTTTGGATTGATGACCGAGGAAATTAATTTTTCCTACGAAGGCGGAATCTATGGTGAACTCATCCGCAACCGTTCGTTCAAAGCAGATGCCATTGTCCCAAGCGTCAAGCCCGAGACTTACGAGGCTGCGAAATACCTTCCGGTTTCTTACCGGCCCGATACCAAGCCCCGGTTTTGGATCACTGTTGGCGGTGCTTCGATGGTTCTCGACACCAACAACCCGCTGAATGAGTTTCTGAACGTAGGCCTCAAGCTCGACGCCTCGTCGGCTACCGCCGCTTCGCCAGCTGGCATTGCCAACGGCGGCTACTGGGGCATTCCCGTCAAGCCCAAGACGGCCTACACCGTTTCCCTCTTCGCGAAAGCCGCCGCTGGTTTCAGCGGCCCGGTGACGGTCAGCATTGAAAGCGCGGATGGCAAAACTATTTTCGCAAGCGCCGAAATCAAAGGCCTGACCACCGAATGGAAGAAGTTCGAGACCAAACTCAAGACCAAGAATGTGCCGGCTTCCAAAGAGAACATTTTCAAACTTACCACCAAGACTCCGGGAACGCTGTGGCTGCAAAATGTCTCGCTCTTCCCGCCAACTTACAAGAATCGTCCCAACGGCAATCGCGCTGACATCATGGAATTGCTGGCGGCCATGAAGCCCAAATTTCTCCGGCTGCCGGGCGGAAATTACGTCGAAGGCAACGCCTTCAATCAACGTTTCAACTGGAAGGAAACCATCGGCTCAGTTGAACAGCGCCCCGGCCATCCCAGTTGCTGGGGGTATTGGTCCACCGACGGCTTGGGAATTCTGGAATACGCCGAATGGTGCGAAGACCTCAACATGGAACCCGTGCTTGCCGTATTCGCCGGCTATTGCCTCGGTGGTGGTGGTCACATCGAGGCCGGGCCGAAACTTGAACCCTATGTTCAGGAAGCTCTCGAAGAAATAGAGTATCTCACCGGCGACGCCAAGACCACGAAATGGGGCGCCCGCCGCGCCCAAGATGGTCATCCCAAGTCTTTCCCGCTTCATTGCGTTGAAGTTGGAAATGAAGACTTTTTCGACCGCAGCGGCAGTTATGAGGGGCGCTTCACCCAGTTCTATGACGCCATCAAGGCCAAGTATCCGCATCTGAAGGTTATTTCCTCGATTGGGCACGAACAGCCGCAGAATAAGTGGGTGAATGGCCGCCTTCCCGATCTCGTTGACGAACATTTCTACCGCAATCAACAGGACATGGAAGTCAACTTTCACCAATATGACAACCGCAGCCGCAGCACCAATGATAGCAAGGTCTTCGTTGGTGAATGGGCCACCCGAGTTGGCTCGCCCACTCCTAACATCGCTGGCGCGCTCGGCGACGCCGCCTGGATGTGCGGCATGGAACGCAACGCCGACGTGGTGCTCAAGGAATGTTTCGCTCCGCTGTTCGTCAACGTGAGCCAGCTCACCGGCAACAATCGTTCGATGCAATGGGAAAGCGATTTGATCGGTTACGACGCGCTTAATTCCTATGGCTCGCCTTCCTACCATGTTGAGACGATGTTCGCGCAAAACTGCGGCACCGACATTCTGCCGGTTAAAGCTGAGGGCATTCCAGCGATTGAACAGAGGCCTCCTCCCGGGCGTCGCGGCGGCACGCCACCCCCACGACGCATATCGGCGCTTTACTACAGCGCCACGCGCGATGCGAAGCGCGGGGTCATCTATCTGAAGATCGTGAATGTTGAAGGCCAAGCTCAACGGGTCAACGTGCAGTTTGACGACGCAACCAAGATCAGCTCCAAGGGTGAAGCGGTGGTGCTTGCTGCCAAGAGCCCCAGCGACACGAACTTGATCAATGATCCGAACAAATTGGTTCCGCACACTGAAAAAGTGAGCGGCTTGGGCGCCAATTTCACCCGCGAGTTTCCGCCGTATTCCGTCACGGTGTTGAAGTTGAAAACGAATTAAGCTTCGACTCTTTGCAACATGAAAACCATAACTGTCGGTCTGCTCGCCTTGTTAGCGGGCGCTGTGGGCGTCTTGGCCCAGACCAATTCAACCATCCCAACCGAGGAGCCGGCGAATGACTGGAAGCCTGCGACCTCCAATCAACCGGGCAAGCAATACCCGCAGGTCAACTCTGAAGGCCGGGTGCGCGCCCGCATCGTCGCGCCGTCGGCGCAGAGCGTGCAGCTCGACATCGGCGGCAAAAAATGTCCGCTGACGAAGGGCGAAGACGGCGCGTGGATCGGTGACTCGAAACCGCAGGACGAAGGTTTTCATTATTACCAGCTGAATATTGACGGCGCGTCCGTGCCCGATCCCGGCAGCTTGTATTTCTACGGCGAGAGCCGCTGGGGCAGCGGGGTGGAAATTCCCGCAAACGACGAGGATTTTTACGCGTTGAAGAATGTCCCGCATGGACAGCTTCGGGAGGTGTTCTTTTTCTCCAAAAACGCGGGCACGAATCTCCATTGTTACGTTTACACGCCGCCGGGTTATGAGACGGAACTCGCCACGCGCTATCCCGTGCTGTATCTACAACATGGCGGCGGCGAGGACGAAACCGGCTGGGGCAGCCAGGGCCGCGCGCCGTTCATCATGGACAACCTCATCGCCGCCGGGAAGGCCCGGCCGTTCATGATCCTGATGGCGAATAGTTACGTCCCCGGCGCGGATTTCGGTTTTGGTGCCACCAACCAGCCAGCCCAGTCGGACACTCTCTATTCCCGCGCCATCGGCGGGCCGGGCGGACGCCGCTACAATCCCGCCGCGTTTGCGCGTGTGCTCATCGAGGATTTGATTCCGTTCGTGGACGCGAACTTTCGCACGCTCGCCGATCAACCGCATCGCGCGATGGCCGGACTTTCGATGGGCGGCATACAGACCCGTTCCATCGCGCCCGCCAACCCCGACAAGTTTTCGCACATCGGCGTGTTCAGCGGCGGCAGCATCGCCACGAACGACATCGCCGACCTGGCGGCCTTCAAGGAAAAGGTGAAGCTCGTTTTCGTCAGCTACGGTAGCCGTGAATTGGGCGGCAACCGTCCCGGCGGCGACCCGAAGGCCAGCACCGAAGCGCTCAAGGCGGCGGGTGTGAATTGTCAATTCTACGTTTCGCCCGACACCGCGCACGAATGGCAGTCGTGGCGGCGCAGCCTGCATGAATTTGCACCGCTGCTGTTCAACTCGAAGACAAATACCGAACCCAACCCGCGCGCCGCGTTGAACCGTCCCATCGTGCTCGGCCCGGACGACAAGGCCGCGTTTGACGAGCCGCCTGCCGGCTTTGCGACGAAGCGCGACAACGTTCCGCACGGCAAGCTGGAGATGATTGAATACTATTCCAAGACGGTTGGCACCAAGCGGATGATGAACGTCTATACGCCGCCCGGTTATTCCACCGAGAAAAAATATCCCGTGTTGTATCTGCTGCACGGCATCGGCGGCGATGAAACGGAATGGGAGCGATTCTGCACGCCGGACGTGGTGCTGGACAATATGATCGCCGACGGCAAGGCGGTGCCGATGATCATCGTGATGCCTAATGGCCGCGCGCAAAAGAACGACCGGCCCGTGGGAAATATTTATGCCGCCGCGCCCGCGTTCGCGACCTTCGAGCGCGACCTGCTGGACGATGTGATCCCCGCCATCGAGTCGCGTTACGGCACCTACACCAATCGTGCAAGCCGCGCACTGGCCGGGCTTTCAATGGGCGGCGGGCAGTCGCTGATCTTTGGCCTCGCGCACACCGACACGTTTGCGTGGGTCGGCGCATTTTCCTCCGCGCCGAACACGAAGCCGCCGGCGGAATTGGTTCCCGATGTCGCTGCCGCAAAAAATCTGAAACTCCTGTTCCTCACCAGCGGCAACAAGGACGGCTTGATCATCATCAGCCAGGGTGTCCACGCGTATCTGAAGGAGCACGGCATTCCCCATGTCTGGCACGTGGACGGCAACGGCCATGACCCGACGCACTGGCGTAACAGCCTGTTTCAATTCGCTCAAATGATTTTCCGTTGATCAAATCACCGGCTTGAAGCAAAACACAAAAAAACTCTTCTCATTTACAAATACATCAACCACTGTTTGAATAAGCTTCGACCACCTCACATGAAAAAACTCACGACCGGCTTCACGTGCGCCATCACGGCCGCCTCCTGTCTCGCGGCCAATCCAACATTCACTATTGATGCCAGCCATGCCGCCGGTGGAGTCAGCCCAAAGCTCTATGGCCTGATGACCGAGGAGATCAACCACAGTTATGACGGCGGGCTTTACGCCGAGTTGATTCAGAACCGCGCCTTTCTTGATGACGCGACGACGCCGGTTCATTGGTCGGTCGTGAGCGACAGTGATTCCGCCGCGACGATTGCCCTTGATGCGGCAAATTCCTTCAATGACAAGCTGACGACAAGTCTGCGGCTGACGGTGACGAAGGCGGCAAAAAATCATCCCGCCGGGGTGGCCAACAGCGGTTACTGGGGCATTCCAGTCCAGCCGAAGGCAACTTATCGTGCGTCCATCCTTGCCCGGGCAGATGCCAATTTCTCCGGGCCGGTTACGGTGTCCATCGTCAGCGACGACGGGCGCACAGTATACGCGACACAAAAGTTCTCCGGCCTGGCGACGGACTGGAAAAAATTTGAAGTGGCGCTCAAGACCGGTCGGGTTAAGCCGACCGCAAAGGCGCGTTTTGAAATCACACTGGACCAGCCGGGAACGGTGTGGTTCGGCCTGGTCTCGCTTTTCCCGCCGACGTGGAACGACCAGCTCAACGGTTTCCGCAAGGATTTGATGCAAATGCTGGTGGACTTGAATCCGAAATTCCTGCGTTTTCCCGGCGGCAATTATGTCGAAGGCGACACGGTCGAAACGCGCTTCGACTGGAAGAAAACGATCGGCCCGATCGAGGAACGCCACGGCCATCCGTGTCCGTGGGGCTATCGCTCCACGGATGGGCTGGGGCTATTGGAATTTCTCGAATGGTGCGAAGACCTGAAAGCGGAACCCGTGCTCGCGGTCTATGCGGGCTATTCGCTCAAGGGTATGCACGTCAATCCCGGTCCCGAGCTGGAACCGTTCGTGCAGGAAGCCCTTGAGGAAATCGAATATGTCATCGGCGGCACAAACACGACTTGGGGCGCGCAGCGCGCAAAGGACGGCCATCCGGCGCCGTTCAATTTGCGCTACGTCGAAATCGGCAACGAGGATTGGTTCGACAAGTCGAAGAGCTATGACGCTCGCTTCGCGCAATTTCACGACGCCATCAAGGCGCGCTACCCGCAGCTCAAAACAATTTCCACCATCGGCAACGACCAGCCCGAAGCCGCGCAGGTCCACACCCGCAAGCCGGACATGACGGACGAGCATTACTACCGCTCCGTGGACACGTTTCTTCAGATGTCGCCGGGCTACGCGAAAAAATATGACCGCCAAGGTCCGGAGATATTCGTGGGCGAATGGGCGGCTTACGAAACGTCGTTCCCGCCGTGGGACAAGCAATCGCAGAAGGAGCCGCCGACCCCGAATCTGAAGGCCGCGCTCGGTGACGCCGCCTTCATGGCGGCGATGGAGCGAAACTCCGACCTCATCAAGATGCAGTGCTACGCGCCATTGCTGGTCAATGTTAACCCCGGCGGCCGCCAATGGCGTCCGGACCTGATCGGCTACGACGCGCTCTCGGCTTACGGCTCGCCGAGCTTCTACGCCATTCAGATGTTCAGTCGAAATGTCGGAGATGAGATACTTTCCACCACGCCAAGCGATACCTCTATCCAAGGGTGCGCCACACGGGACAGCCAGACCGGCGAAATTTATCTCAAGCTGGTGAATCCGCTGGCAACACCGGAAACTCTTAAAATTGACATCCAAGGCATTGCCTCGGTTGAGTCCAGGGCCGACGCGATCATTCTGACCGGCAAGCTCGACGATTCCAACTCGCTGGCCCAACCGCAGAAAGTCATTCCTGCCACAAAGACGGTGCGCGGGGTCAAGCCGGTATTTGATTACACCCTGCCGCCGCACAGCATCGTCGTATTGACCTTAAAAGCCCGTTCATGAAAGCAAGGTCACGCTTGAATTGGACAATTCTCGGTGCGGCCCTCCTCGCGTGTGCATTGAACCTGCGCGGCGCGGAGACGAATCGAATCATCAGCGCCGATCTGAAACAAATCAAAGGCGCGCGCTCGATGGTCTGGCAGGATTGCGTCGGCGCCGGCCGGGTGGCCGAAGGCTTGCGCGAGGGCTGGCGTCGGCAGCTCGAAGAATGCCGCCGCGAAGCCGGTTTCAAATACCTCCGGATGCATGGGCTGCTCCAGGACGAATTGGGCGTCTATTCCCAGGGCCCGGACGGCGAGCCGCGCTACAACTGGCAATACCTTGATGAGGTTTACGACTTTTTGCTCTCCATCGGCATGAAGCCGTTCGTGGAATTCGGTTTCATGCCCAACGCGCTGGCGTCTGGCGAAGAAAAAATATTCTGGTGGAACGCAAATGTCACACCGCCGAACGATTACGCCAAGTGGGACGCGCTCATCACGGCGCTCATGCAGCATTGGACGGATCGTTACGGTGAAGCTGAAGTGAAGTCCTGGCGCTTCGAGATTTGGAACGAGCCGAATTATCCCGGCTTCTGGCATCCGCCCACGAACACGCCGCCGCGCGACGCGTACTTTCAACTCTACGCACACACGGCGCGCGCGGTAAAAGGCGTCAGCACCAATTATCCCGTCGGCGGCCCGGCCGGTGCCGGCCCGGTTTGGACCAAGGAACTCATCGGGTTTTGCCACACCAATGATTTGCCGATCGATTTCCTCAGCTATCACGCCTACGGCCTAGGCGGCGGGCCAAGCGGCCTGGACGAATATGGGAACAACAAACTCTACCTGTCGGCAAACCTGCATGCCGTCGCCGATACGGTGAACAGCCAGCGGCCAATCATCGAGCATTCGGCCAGGCCCGGACTCCCGGTTCACATCACCGAATGGAGCGCCTCGTATTCGCCGCGCGACCCCGTTCACGATTCCTATTTCTCCGCCGCGTTCATCCTGGAGCAACTCCGCCACACCGAATCCGTCAGCTCGATGAGTTACTGGACGTTCACCGACATCTTCGAGGAAAATGGCCCGGCCCCGCGCCCGTTTCATGGCGGCTTTGGTTTGATCAATTATCAAGGCATTCGCAAGCCGGCCTTTTGGGCCTATGAATTCCTGGCCATGCTCGGGGAGACGGAACTGCAGAATTCCGACGAATCGTCCTACGTCTGCAAGGACAATCAGGGCGGCGCGCAGGTCTTGCTCTGGGATATCACGCATCCGACCAGCGGGAAGGTCAGTGACCAGGACTTTTTCTTTCGCCCGCACCCGGCGCGGGAAAAGGGAAGTGCCGTGGTGAGATTGGGGAATGTGCCACCCGGCAATTATCGCCTGACGATCCGCCAGGTCGGCTGGCAAAAAAACGACCCTTATTCGCGCTATCTGGCAATGGGCCGGCCGGCGGACCTGAGTCGTGAAGCCGTGGCGGAATTGAAAAGTCTTTCCGACGGAAAACCGGTTTTGGAAAAAACAGTGGTCGTGACTGCTGACGGAAGTTTTGAAACGACGCTGCCGTTGCGCGAGGACGATGTATTTTTCGTCTCGCTGGTTCGTGAGTGAAAATGTGATCAACCAATTCATATGAAAATGTTGAGGTCCGCATGCTTTTGTGTTTTCGGGGTCATGGCGTTGATGATTGCCGGCGCCGCAGAGAACCCGCCGCTGCCATTGGTCAGTCCGATGTTTGGCGACAACATGGTTCTTCAGCGCGGCAAGCCGGTTCGATTCTGGGGCTGGGCCCAGCCGGGCGAATCGATTCGCGTCGAATTGGACGGACGGATGGCGAAAGCCGTGACGGGATCCGACGGCCGCTGGCAGGCGGAGCTGAAGCCGCCTCCGCCCGGCGGACCTTACACCGTCACCTTTGTGGATGGCCGGCAAAGCCTCGTGTTGCATGAAGTCCTCGTGGGCGACGTCTGGCTTTGTGGCGGGCAATCCAACATGGAGCTGCCCTTGAGCCGGACACGAAACGGCGCGGCGGAAATCCAGTCAGCCAATCATCCGGAGATCCGGCTGTTCACCGTCAAGCAGCAATCGGCCTACACGCCCGCCCCGGTGGTGCAAGGTTCATGGAAGATTTGTTCGCCCGGCACTATTACCGAGGACGGCGGCTTCTCGGCGGTGGGTTATTACTTCGGCCGGAAACTGCAGGCAGAACTTCATGTGCCCATCGGGCTGATCCAGGATTGCGTCGGCGGCACGCCGGCGGAAGCCTGGACCCGCAGCGGAACGCTTCGCACCCTGAAAGATTTTGACGCCCAGCTGGGTGAAGTCGAGCGCCTCCGCGCCCGGGGCGGAAAAATTTACGGCAACTTCGTCATGCCGTGGTACGACGAATTCGACATTGGCCAAAGCAACAACTGGTTCGCGCCGGACCTCGACGACCACGATTGGAAAACCGTCACCCTTCCGGGCGGATTCGACGAACTGGGCGTCGCCGCCGTTCCGAGTGTTTGTTACTTTCGCAAAACGATCAACGTGCCCGATCCCTTGCCGCCGGGCCGGGCGACAATCCACCTCGGCGTCATCGAGAAAATGGACACCGTGCAAGTCAACGGCCGTTGGATTGGTGCCAGCGCGTGGGTCGAGAATCCGCGCAGTTACGACATTCCCGACGGCGTGCTCAAGGCGGGCTCGAACCAGATCACCCTCCGGGTCCTTAAGACGAAAGCGGACGGCGGCTTTCGATCAAAAGCCGCCGACCTGAAACTGGAGCTGGGCGACAAAAGCGAAATTCCGCTCGGCGGCGAATGGCAGGGGAGGTTGAGCGTGGATGCCCGTCCGCCACATCCGCTGCCGCTCGGTTACGAAAACTGGCCCGTGATGCCTTGCGTCTTGTACAACGGCATGCTCGCGCCGCTCGCGCCGCTCGCCATCACCGGTGCCATCTGGTATCAAGGCGAAGCCAACGTTGGTCGCGCCGGGCAATATCGCAGATTGCTCCCGGCGATGATTTCCGATTGGCGGAAGGCCTTTCAGCAGGGCGATTTCCCTTTCTACATCGTCAGTCTGGCGGCCTTCCTGCCGCATCAGGACCTGCCGGGCGATGATGCCTGGGCCGACCTGCGCGAGTCGCAAGCCATTGTGGCGCGCACGGTCCCGCACTCCGCCCTGGCGGTCACGATTGATGTGGGCGACGCCGGCAACATCCATCCCCGGGACAAACGGGAAGTGGGCGAGCGCCTGGCGTTTTGCGCGCTGGCGAATCAGTACGGCCGGAACGTTGCCTTCGCAGGCCCGACCTTTGCGTCGCTCGATCATCTGCCCGGGGCGCTCAAACTTCATTTCAAGAATGCCGCCGGCGGATTGGTGGTGAAGGGTGACCAGCCGGGAGAATTCTCCGTGGCCGGCAAGGACCGCAAATGGTTTTGGGCCGACGCCAAAGTGGAAGGCGACTGCGTGATGGTCTCATCGCGAATGGTGCCCGAACCGGTGTCGGCCCGCTATGCCTGGCAGGCCAATCCGGCGGCCACACTGTTCAATAGTGCGGGCTTGCCGGCGGTCCCGTTTCGCACGGACAACTGGCACGGCGTGACGGAAAAGCACCAGCCATGACCCCCGTTGGTCGCCGGCCGATGCCGGCATCAAATCGGTGGTTCGCCTTCAACGATTTTCAAACCGGCGCGAAGATAGCCCAGCGCGTAGGCCATGCCCGCGTGCCACGGCGCGGCGCAACTCATCTGCGGTGCGTGATCGGGAATGATCACGCCGGCATATTTATTCTTCCGCAAAATCCGCAAAACGCGTAACACGTCCACTTCGCCGTCGTCAATGAACGTCTCTTTGTAATGGGGTACCTTGTCGCGAACATTCCGCAGATGGACGTAGGCCAGTTTATTTTGGCGGCTGTAGGTTTCAACGGTTTCGTAAATGTCACCCTCGGTCATCTCGGCCAATGTGCCGACGCAGAATTCCAGCGCGTTGCTGGGACTCGGATGCAAATCAATGAGCTTCTGGTAAAGTTGCGGCTGGTAAACCAGCCGGGGTTGCCCGCGAACGGTCGGCAGCGGCGGATCATCGGGATGCGCGGCCAGGGTGACGCCGGCTTCTTCGGCCACCGGAATCAATTCATCGAGGAAAAATTTCAGCCGCGACCAGAGTTGCGCGGAAGTGGCGGAGGGCAAGATACCGGGCGCGGCATTTTTGTCGAAAACCATGTTCCAGACCATCCCGTTGAGCAGTGGCTTGTCAAATGGCCCGTCCATGCCGACCGCCTCGGCTTCGCCGCGCGCAAATCTGCCTTTGACGCGACCCGCCACACCGGCGATCGAGAAATTGTAGCCGATAACCGGAATTCCAGCCCTGCCGACGTTGCGGATAATCGTCTTTAGATTCTCGATCTGCCGCAATTTTTTCGGGCCGTCGAGCAGCACATCGTGCCAGTGCGCCGGATCAAAATTTTCGACCGCTTCGAGTTCGAGTCCGGCGGCGTTGATGTCTCTTTTTATGGCCGCCAGCTCCTCGTATGTCCAGAGCTTGTCCGGGTCGCCCGCCAGACCCCAGCCGGTGTCGTCGCCCACGGGCTGGTCGCCGGGCTGGTTGCTGCGTGAGGAGCGAAAATAGTCCACCAAATGAATGACCAGGTGCGTACAGCCGCATTGCCTGGCAAAGCGATAATGATCTGCATTGAGCTGGTGGCGGTAAAGTCCGAGGCCAAGTTTCATTTCGGGGATTATTGCTTTTTTGGTCCCGGGAGTAAAACGCAGTTTCCAAGCAGCGGCACAACAAGCTGGCGTCGCCGAGCGCGAGGAAGGATTGTGATGGCGGCAGAGCCGTCCTCCGACCGCAATTCAACCGCCAAGCGCGATCGCTTCAGGTTGTGGCCTGGGCAATGCGACTGATTGCCGCCAACGTGAGGGCCGTGACTTTGTTCCACGCCTTTTCCGCGATGAGGTTGCGATCCGCCATCCAGGAACCACCGATCGCCGCAACTTGCGGAATCGCCAGGTAGTCCGGCAGCAGCGCCTCCGTGATGCCGCCGGTCGGGATGAATTTGAGTCCGGCATGGCCGAATGGCCCGCTCAACGCCCGCAATGCGCCGACCCCGCCAAATGTTTCCGCCGGGAAAAACTTCAGATCTTTCCAGCCAAATTCCATGGCGCGCATGACCTCCGTGGGCGTGATGCAACCGGGAAACCAAGGTAGGTTGTTTTCGTGCGCCGCCTGGGAGACGGCTTCGCTAAAACCCGGCGAAACCCCGAAGTGGGCACCAGAATCCACCGCCCGCCGGACCTGGTCCGCAGTCATCAGCGTGCCCGCACCCACGATCATTTGCGGAAATTGCTGGCGGATGCGGGCGATGGATTCGCCGGCGGCGGCGGTGCGGAACGTCACTTCAATGACATTGAGTCCGCCAGCGAGCAATGCCTCGCCGAGCGGCACCGCATCTTCCAGCCGGTCAATTACCGCAATGGCAATCAGCCTTTGTTTGAAAATGGCATCCGTATTCATTAATGTGGGCGACCAGTGATCGGACTTCTTGTCCCGTGCAAGGTCTATTCTTGGGAAATGGTTGAATTAATATTCTTGGTGGTGCTTCAACATTTTCGGACCTTGCCGTCAATCGGCAAGCAAAAAGATAATTCGCCCATGCCGCGCTCCATTTAGCCGGAACGATTCAACTAAACTGGCATCACAGGTGCATGAAATCGGCGTCCAATTGAAGTTGCAACCTGACCAAGAAATCCAATGAAAAGGGGTCGAAATCTAATGCCGCAAGACTTACGATCATCTGCGCAAGACCTGCCGTGAGCGTGCCGTGAGCTTCGGGCCGCTGCCGGCGCACAATGAAGGCGAAGCGTTCGATGCGTCAGTGCTCTGGGTTCATCAGGTTGCCGCGGAATCGACGTCTTCGAGCCGCCGCACATCTGGCGGAACCGGCCGATTACCTTGAGTTGGACGGAAACATTTTGATCGCGGACGATCCTTACCAAGGTGTGACCCCGGAAAACGGCGTTCTGTCCTTCGCCGACACCAAAAAGAAGTGCGGACTGCAGGTGATTCTCCTAAATGAATTATGACGAACTGTCATTTGCGATCCGTCGCCGGACGGGCAGCAGGCTGAATTCGTTTCAAATACTGTGATTTACGCAGACGGGAATAGGTTGGCGGCAAGGCGCTAATGGGCGCGAAAAGCGCGGCCAATGTCACCGCGCGTAAAACAGAGGCTTGCTCTTGAGCATAGAAACGAAACCAAGGACTTGGCGCGACACGGTCCTATGAATGTATCCGGCGAATGATGAGACCATTCCCTCGGAAAAAGCTCCAAGCGATCGATCGAGAAATCGGCCTCAATTCTTGAAGGAGGTATGAAGCTTGCACCAGAGCCAATCGGGATCCTGCGCGCCCTTGGTGGGCACCCAACCACTTGACATGCCAAGCGACTGTATAGTGACGTTATGGGCGTAAGGAACGC